>Ga0180217_1000193_pt1 | contig 121488 bp, 112 predicted proteins | sample eDN3rd37CBELigOP_FD_128521 | JGI IMG/M metagenome (GOLD analysis project Ga0180217, IMG submission 128521) | Enriched Organic Plus compost microbial communities from Emeryville, California, USA - eDNA 3rd pass 37_C BE-Lig OP (version 2) (version 2) ... | reverse complement strand
TGTCGAAAGTGCCACTGCTTACAGGTTCGGTACTGAAATAGGTATATACCAAACCTCCATAAGTAGAGCTGCCTTCTTCGTCTGGTTCAAGCAGATTACCTTGTGTAATAAAATTCTCAGCATCAGAGTTACCACTGGTTTGTTCTACAGAGTAATAACCATTCTCAGCCGGAAAAATAGCTATAGAAGCATCATCGCCCTCAAAGCCGTAGTAGCTCGAATACAACACTGTACTACCATCATTAGCCAACAGTAAATGATAGGAGTCGTAATTGTTGGCAGTAGCCATGTTTTTGTCGGTTTGGTAAGCATCTTCGGTAGTTACACTTGCAGTGCTATTGGTTTGACCAAAAAGCCAGATGTTACCGTCGGAGTTGATACTTGCTATTCTTCTGTGATCTAAATGGGTCCCCGATTTAAAAACATCGTTAAAAAGATAGGTTCTCCATAACAATTCTGAGCCATCACTACTTAGTCTGCTAAGTAAACCTACATTACCGTTCATGATCACAGGTTCATCAATAAAAACCCCTTCGGTAGCTTCATTTTCTAATGAAGATGAACCATAAACTTGTATGACATATATATCATTTTCAAATACTTCGATAGTTCTTAATGTTCTGTTAAAGTAAGTCCCCCAAGCTCTGGTGCCATCAAAGTTAAATTTATTAACAAAACCACTTGTTAGAAATTCTCCATTTACATTGGTATTTGGAGCCATTTGGTATGCTCCCTCGGTACTAAAGTAAGAGTAGTTAGTAACTGGCACACCTGAAAAGAGCTCTGTTGAAATTAATATACCAGCCATAATAATTCCATCGGTAGAAGCTTCAAGGTTTCTTATACCTGTGAAGTGCATACCAAAAAAAGTACTCCATTGGTAAGTTCCGTTACTATCCAGTTTGGTTAGTGTTGAAGTCTTGTTAGTTCCGGGTATAAAATCTTCGGGATTAGCTGTGCTTTGAAAAGGAGCGTTTTCAATAACTTCATCATTAGATTTATAAGAAACAAAATAGACGTTACTTTGTTCATCTGTAGTAATACAAACACCATAATCTGTATCACCGAGTATTAAGTCTGTATAAGTACACCATTGTAATTCTCCCTCTGCCGAATATTTTGCTAAAAAACCGTTTTTAGGAACGGGAGTAGAGTTTTGCTCGTAGTCAAAATCGGTACGGTAAGCTCCAGACGTGGTAAAATTTTCGGTTTCGGTAGTATTGCCTATTATAAACCAACTACCGTCTGTTGATTGATATTTGTCAATAATATTAGTTGTCTCCGTACTACCTATTTCGATAAATGTTTGTGTAGTTGCCTCTGGCAATTGCATAGCAAATACTTTATTAGGTGACTCGCCATCTCTAAAATATACCACATCATCTTTGATAGATAGACTATATAACCAACCATTATCTGCTTTCCTGTTCTCTTTCACACCCCAAATGCGGTGATAGGTGGGTTGAGTGTAAGAAAAAGAGGTGTAAATAAATATTAATAAGGTAATGCAAATATTTTTTTTCATCGTTATATTAGTTAAAGTAACAATGAACAGAAAACTTTCTGTTCATTGTTGAAATTTTATAAATTATCACTAAATTCAAAATAATGTATATCTGATAATTTCATATAAGTAGCATAGTATGGTTCTCCAGCAGGTGAATAATAGGTCCCAGGAGGGGTGAGTGTACTATTATCTGTTCCGGAATTATTATTTTCTCCGAAACCATTTCCGTTTGCACCTTTAATTATAAATTTTATATAATTGAATTGATATCTATTTGGCGATGCAGTTCCAGCAGGGGGTAATGGTAAAGTTGCTAATGGTAAAGGTATCGATCCGGGTCCTTGATATACATTACCTGCAAAAGGCCATAGGTTTAAAAAGGGAAACTGATGGTTGCTCGTGTCTCCATCTGAAATATGGTATGTGTCTCCACTATCAATAATAAATTCACAGGAATTTATTGGACTATCATTAACATATGCATAGTTAATCCCATTGATGGTGTTTGTTTGTATTGATTGAATACAAACATAAGTGTGACAGTTGTTAACAATAACAAGCTGCGTTGCGTTAGCATTAAGCATAGCACCCATTAAGCATAGCACCCAATGCTAATGCTAAAGAAAAAAATAACTTTTTCATAATCATTTGTTTTTAATAAGTTCGATAAATCTAGTAAATCCGAGGTAGGCGGTTCTTTCCTCTTCGGTTGTAAGGTCTTTAGGTACTTCTGTGTTTTCAGGCAAACCGTGTACTTCGAGCAAGGCTTTGGCTTCTGGCAATAAGAGCATTGCCTTTTCAGAATCAGTTAGTTGTTGTCCGGAACGAGCAATTTCTTTGATTTTGTTCCGGAAATCCGTCACTTCAACAGGCTCGTCCTGTTTTACGCTTTTTGTTGAATAGCTGGTTGTTGTTTGTTGCTCGTTTGCAGGAGTGTCTTCGCTACAACCAAAAACTACAAATAACATAGCAAATGCAGCTAAGTTCATGTACATTTTTTTCTTCATAATGTCTAATATTTAAATTTCAGCCTACAATGTAGCAAAAATATTTTAACTTAACAAATAATAACAAAAAAGGTATAATTCTCTAAAATTATAAAGTTTTCAGATGATTTTTTGTTGTTTTAGTGCTTATAAAGGCGGTGGGATATAGCGGTGGGATATATAAGAATAAAATAGAAGAATAATTCGTATCTTCGCAATCTGTATTCAATCTAAATAAAATAGTTATGACTCTTGACCAATTGCCAAAGAGCCAGCCTTCAGTGATTAAAGCAATAAATACTGAAAACGTCCCATTAAAACTCATCGAAATAGGGTGCATGGCGGGAAACATCGTCGAGGTGTTGCAAGTTGCTCCGTTGGCCGACCCGATTTATATTAAAGTAAACGATTCTTTTATGAGCATCAGAAGAGATTTGGCGGAACAAATAGAAGTAGAATTGATTTAAACCACTTATGAAGTCTTTAAAAATCGTTTTAGTCGGAAATCCAAACGTTGGAAAAACCTCCATATTTAACGCTTTAACCGGGCTAAATCAGCATGTAGGTAACTACCCCGGAGTAACAATAGAACGCAAAGCCGGCACTACGCACCTGACCAAAGATATTAAAGCCACAGTGGTAGATTTGCCCGGAACTTATTCTATAAATCCAAGTTCGAAAGATGAGGAAGTAGCTCTGAAAGCTTTGTATGATCCGAATAACAAAGATTACCCAGATGTGGTGGTTGTGGTGGTTGAGGTTGAAAACCTGAAAAGGAATTTGTTGCTTTTTACGCAGATTAAAGATTTAGGTTTTCCGACGATTCTGGCTTTGAACATGGCCGACCAAATGGACAAAAAGGGAATTTCCGTTAATGTAGCGTTGCTGGAACAAAAATTACAAACCAAAATTGTCATGATTTCGGCACGAAAGAATGAAGGCATTGATACATTGAAACAAGCTGTTTTGGATTGTGACCAGAATGCAACTGATAATATTTTTGATTTAAAATCAATAGATGCAGATTATTTCCAAACTTTGGAAATGCTTTATCCTAACCAGAATCCTTATAAAGTATGGCTTACACAAACTAAGGTGTTTGCGTTTGAAGGAATTAATCCGTTGGTTTCCAGTAATACTGAGTTACAAAAAAATGATAGCGAAATCAAAAGATTACAACACAAAGAAACGATTAAACGCTACCAGTTTATCAATGAAATTCTGAAAGAAACTTATGCGATAGATACGACGAAAGCCAAAGATTTCCGTATGCGTTTTGATCGCATTCTGACGCACAAATTCTGGGGCTATGTGATTTTTATGGTAGTAATGTTGCTGATTTATGGTTCGGTTTTTGAGCTGGCGGCTTATCCGATGGATTTTGTGGACGGTTTGTTCTCTGATTTATCCGCATGGGTAAGTAGCGTATTGCCTGAGGGTAAATTAACCGGACTTATAGCAGACGGGATCATTGTAGGCTTGGGAGGCGTGATGATGTTTGTTCCGCAAATAGCTATTTTGTTTTTCCTGATTTCAATTCTGGAGGAAACCGGTTATATGAGTAGGGTTGTGTTCTTAATGGATAGATTGATGAGACCATTTGGACTAAATGGTAAATCTGTAGTGCCATTGGTGTCGGGAACTGCTTGTGCTATTCCCGCAATTATGGCAGCACGTAATATCGAAAACCCCAAAGAACGACTAATCACGATGTTGGTTACGCCGTTTATGACTTGTTCGGCACGGATTCCGGTGTATATCATCATTATTTCGCTAATTATCCCGCAAACTTATCTGTTAGGATTTATTCCGTTGCAGGCGTTGGTAATGACCGGAATGTATCTGCTGGGATTTATAGGAGCGTTGGGAGCCGGCTGGGTTTTGAGCAAAGTTATCAAAGCCGACCGCAAGTCGTATTTTATCATTGAAATGCCTACCTATAAACTACCGATTCTGAAAAACGTGCTGTTGAATATGTACGAAAAAGTGCTTTCATATATCGTTGGTGCCGGTAAAATTATTTTGGCATTATCGGTAGTGCTTTGGTTTTTGGGATCACACGGGCCTTCGGATACGTTTGGAAATGCAGAAGAAATTGTTACAGAGCGTTATGTTCAGCAGGAAACTTCGGCAGAGCAATTAGAGAATGCAATCGCAGAGTATGAGCTGGAGCATTCCTATATCGGAATCATCGGACGTACGGTAGAGCCGGTATTTCGCCCATTGGGGTATGATTGGAAAGTGAGTATCGCGGTATTGACTTCGTTTGCTGCCCGAGAAGTATTCGTAGGAAACCTGGCGGTGTTGTATAATCTGGGTGCAGACCTTGATGTGGAAGAAGACGGCGGAAGAATCGTTGATACACTCGCCAAGGAGAAACGGGCAGATGGCACACCGGTTTACAGCTTTGCCATGGGAATTTCATTATTGTTGTTTTATGCATTTGCAATGCAATGTCTCTCCACCGTGGCTATAACGAAAAAAGAAACCAATTCGTGGAAATGGACTGTTTTTCAACTTGTTTTTATGACAGGTTTTGCTTATATTGTATCGTTGGTAGCCTATCAGATTTTGAAATGATGATTAGCTAACTCATTAACAACTAATAAAATGCAAGATGTAATTGTATATGTTTTATTAATTATCGCAGTTGCCTTTCTACTGCGGAAGTTTGTCTTTAAGAAGAAAGGCAAAGGAGGCTGTGATAATGGAAATTGTGGCTGTGGTTAAGAAACCGGTTCGGCTTTATTTTTCCAGTTATTTCCTTGAGAAAAAAACTAAACAGAGTTCTCTGTGCACATTGTATAACGCTGTAATCGGAATTTAGCTCATTAAAACTTGTTGGACGGTTGGTTAATTTTGTCAAAATAAGTTACACTATCTTTAATTGCGGTATCTAAAGAGCTATACCTCATATTTAAATCAGAAATGGATTTTTTATTGCTGTAATAATTTTTTAGACAAAGTGTTTGCATATTAGGAAAACTTAAACTCGTCCGGATATTGAGTTTCCGCAAGCCATTTCCTATTATACCCAACGCCAACAGCAATAACTTAGGTATGGGTATCAAAAATGATTTTTGTTGGGTAATATGAGTTAGCTTGCTGAAAAAATCTCTATAGGATAAATTTTCTCCGGCAATTAAGTATTTTTCTTTTTCTGTTCCGTTTTCGAAACTCTTGGTAATCGCATTCACTACATCTTTTACAGCAACGAAATTTTTACCTCCGGGAGGGTAAAAAATAAACTTTTTATTCATTCCCATCAATATGATTTTTCCTGAACTGGGCTTGTTGTCAAATGCTCCTATCATAAAGGTAGGGTTCAGAATCTTGACCTTTGTATTACTCTCCTGAGTGAGTAAATACTTCTCGGCTTTCAGTTTGCTTTGGGCATAGTAAAGTTGGTTAAAAGGCTTTTTTATGCTTTGGGACTCTGTTCCTAAGTGTTTTGCACAACCATGACCTATCGTGTTTGCCGTACTGATAAAAATAAATTGAGATACATTATTTGCCAACGACTTTTCAAACAACCTTTTAGTCGCCTGATAATTGATTTTATCATAATCTGAATATCGAAGTAAGTTCGTTGCGGTCTCTGCGGCGATATGCACGACGATTTCTGCATCGTTCAGATAATCATCATAATTGCCCCAGAGATCCATTTGGATCAACTCCAGGTTTTGATTTCGCTTTCCGACATAACCCTCCGGATTTCGAACGATGGCTTTTATCTGATGCCCTTGTTCCAACAATTCATTGGCCAAATTAGTGCCGAGTAATCCGGTAATTCCCGTAATGAATATTTTTTTCATAGTTTTATTTCTAATTCCTTTTTTATTTTGTTTGTAAGCATGGGTAGTTTTATCCAGATAGGCATAATTTTTAAAAACAGCCAGCTCATGTGATTTACCATAATTACGGTATCTCGTTTTTGTATTTGACGGATGCAATATCGTGCAACTTTGTCCGGATTCAGAGAAGTTTTTTCTGCAAAAAAACCTTGTTCCTTGATTCTTTTTTTTACTTCATCATTGGTTTTCATAGGACCGGGGTTAACTACGCTAACAAAAACATTTGTGTTTTTAAGCTCCTGATAAAGTCCGCGAGAGAAGGAATGTACAAAAGCCTTAGACGCCGGATACACCGTTTTATAGCCAATTGGCGAAAAAGCAGCAAGGCTGGAAACGTTCAAAATATAAGACTGGTGTTGTCGTTTGAGATTGGGCAGTAACTGGTGGGTAAGCATCGATGTAGCCATAACATTTATCTGTATGATTTTTTCGATATAATTTGATGAGACCTCATCAAACTTTTTGGTGCCGCCCACGCCAGCATTGTTTATCAAAAAGTTGATTTCAAAATGTTCATTGAGCCACTCAGCGAGCTTTAATACGTTGCTATTAATACTCAGGTCAGTTTCATAATATATTGCTTTTATGCCAAATTCTTTTTCAAGATTGAGGCATAATCCTGATAAATTTTCATCAGGCAAACTGATTAAAATCAAATTTTTTCTTTGTCTTGCAAACTCTTTGGCAAATGATTTACCCAAACCTTGACTTGCTCCTGTGATTACTGCAAATAAATTACTCATTGATAATAAGAATAAGTTGATTGCAGCAAAATTAGAACGCAGGGAGGCTATTAATGCTCTTACTTATCCATTAGAACAACTTTTTGGAATTTGTTGTAAGTGTAGTATTATCAGTGTTTTAAAAGTTCTTATTTATAATTTTGAACGATTTTTTTTGTATTCGCTCGGGGTATATGTGGTCATTTTTTTAAACGTAGTATTAAATGCCGTTTTCGAATTGAACCCAGATTCATAACCTATTGCAATCATATTCAAATGATCGTATTTTGAATCTATAAGTAATTCTTCAGCCTTTTTCACTCTGTATTTATTAATGAAATAAAAGAAGTTTTCTCCAAATCCTGTATTTAAAACATAGGAAAGCTGATGACTCGTGATGTTTAACTTTTCTGCTAATTTTAAAAGGTTTAGTTCATTATCTAAATAAGGTTTTTCTTCCTCCATCAAGGTCAAAATAGCTGATTGGATTCTTTCCAGTTCACTATCATCAACCAGCTTTATTTTTTCTTCATTATTTCTTTCTTCCTGCGAAACTTCATTAATAACGGTTTCATTTATACTTAACCCTTTGGGGTAAATCTCTTTTTGTTTTATCGAATAGTGGGCAACTAAATAAACAACAACAAGAAAATACATATTGATGTAAATATTTAATTTATCGGCAGTGAAAAAGAGGTTATATCCTAATATTAACAATGCTGAAGCAATAAAAGAATAGATGATATATTTTATCCATCTAAGGTCTATTGATTCTGTGTCTGAGGCAAAAAGCTCAATGTTTTTTTGATGTTTTTTGACTTTTATATATGCTAATACAGTATAAAACAAAGAATGACTCATAAAAAAGCAAATATATAAAAGGCTAAATGTGCTTTTATTTAGCTTTGGTTTACATAGTAGTAAAATAAAGAATATTGATGGTACAATTAGAAACCAAATGTCTTTTTTCGAGTATTTATAACGCGGATTGGTATAAAACTTTACGCTCATATAAAAAGTGAGCGGTACTAAATACTGCAAAATCCTTAACGTGATGATTATTGGGCTGTTTTTCTCATATTCTTCAGGAATTATCATTTCGTCTAACCAAAAGGTGGACCATAAAAAGAGGAAGATGCCAAAGTAAATATTTGCTTTCTTGTTAACGTTAGTAGCATGAGTTAAATGCAGGAAAGACAACAATAACAAACCTCCGACGATAAATGATATGACCATTGAATTAAAGTCCATAGACAAAAAATTATTGGACTAAATTACTTAAAAAAGACTAAGTGATTAATCGTATGTCAAAACATTTTTTCTAATTTACTCTGGATAATCAATTTTTATATTGTCAATATTTTTATTGAAACCAAACTGACGGGGACGTTCAATGACTGTTACTGTTCATCTCGTTTTTAAATATGCCGGTTATGCTAATAAACCAAGGTAGCATCTATAGGAAAATTAGTTACAAAATAACCCCAGAATATGCCTGGGGTTACTTTATATGTGGAAATGTATAGCTTATTCTGCGAAAAGCGCCTTTAACTCTGTGGCTTCGTTGGCTTTCATTTTTCCGGACAAAACCAAGCTGAGTTGCTTGCGTCTCAGAGCAGCTTCGAAGCGTTCTTTTTCCAAATCGGTTTCGGGTACAACTTGCGGTATTTCGACTGGTTTTCCCATTTCGTCCACTGCAACAAAGGTGTAAATCGCTTCATTGGCTTTAAGACGACTGCCGGATTCACGGTCCTCAATCCAGACATCCAAGAAAATCTCCATAGAAGTACGGAAAGCTCTTGAAACTTTGGCTTCGATAGTGACTACACTGCCCAACGGAATGGCATTGTTGAACGCCACATTATTGACCGATGCGGTAACGCATATTCTTCGGGAGTGCCTACGGGCAGTGATGCTGGCTGCTCTGTCCATTCTTGCCAGAAGTTCTCCGCCAAACAGATTATTCAACGGATTGGTTTCTCCGGGCAATACCATATCTGTCATGATGGTAATAGACTCAGAAGGAGTTTTTATTGTCATTTTTTTTTGCAAAGATAAAAAACCCCTTCGATTTTAGAACTGTTTAAGCCGATCTTGTAACAAATATTTTTGAGATGATTTTATTTCTTATAATAAGGAAAACCATCAATTCATCAAATCTTCAATTTCGTCAGCTTCCAACGGAATGTTTTTCATAAGGTTTAACGGCGTTCCGCTGTTTGTGACAACATAATTGTCTTCCAGGCGAATACCAAAACCTTCTGCCGGAATATAGAATCCCGGTTCGATAGTAAATACCATTCCCGGAACAAAATCATCGGTAAGAATACCGTAATCGTGTGTGTCTAAGCCCATATGGTGGGACGTTCCGTGCATCATATATTTTTTGTAAGCCGGCCAGTCCGGGTCTTCGTTTTGCACGTCGGCTTTGTCCAGCAATCCCAAACCTAATAGTTCAGATGTATAGATTTTGCCTAATTCCTTGTGATAATCATACCAGTTTGTGCCGGGAGCCAATAGTTTTTCAGCCTCTTTTTTGCATCTCAGCACCGCTTCGTACACCTCACGCTGGCGAGCAGTGAATCTTCCGTTAACAGGAATTGTACGGCTCATGTCAGAAGAATAATTCGCATATTCGGCAGCCACGTCAAACAAAATCAAATCACCATCTTTGCATTGCTGGTTATTTTCAATATAATGTAATACATTCGCATTGTTTCCAGAGGCGATAATCGGCGTGTAGGCAAAACCTTTGGAGCGGTTTCTCAGAAATTCATGGGCAAATTCCGCCTCGATTTCATATTCCCAAACACCCGGTTTCACAAAGCCGAGAATTCTTCTGAATCCTTTTTCTGTGATATTACAAGCGTGCTGAATCAGGTCAATTTCTTCCTGCTCTTTTACCGAACGCAAACGTTGCAAAATAGGATTTGACCGCAAATAATTGTGCCCCGGATAATCCTGTTTCATTTTTTTGATGAATCGGTCTTCCCGGGTTTCTGTTTCCACGCCGGCACGATAATGCTCATTGGTGTTGATATAAACATTTTCAGCTTCCACCATCAGTTTCCTGAATATGGACGGAAAGTCGGACAACCAATAAATCGTCTGTATTCCGGTGTTTTCCCGGGCTTTTTCTTTGGTCAGTTTTTCGCCTTCCCAAATAGCGATATGCTCGTTGGTTTCCCGAAGAAAAAGCACTTCGCGGTGTTTCGCCTCAAAAGCGTCCGGAAAAATAACCAGGATAGATTCTTCTTGGTCAACACCCGACAGGTAAAAAATATCCCGATGTTGGGCAAATGGTAAAGTGGAGTCTGCCGACACCGGATAAATATCGTTGGAGTTAAAAACAGCCAAGCTTTGCGGAGCCATTTGTGCTGCGAATTTTTTTCTGTTTTTGATAAATAAATCAGGGTTTATTGTGTGATATTTCATAGAAAAATTGTTTTATGCACCCAAAGTTACGACTTATTCATTGTATAGCAGAATCCTTTATGGTTTTTTTAAAGTGAGGAAAAGAAATCTTTGTCTTTTGGTATCAAATATTCCTGATTTGGACAGACATTAAACAGTTTCTTTTTAACTTTGCTGAAATTTTGAAAAAAGATGTACAGAACACACACTTGTGGCGAACTTCGTCACAATAATATTGGTCAGGAAATTACTTTATCGGGCTGGGTACAGAAAACCCGAGACAAAGGATTTATGATTTGGGTTGATTTACGCGACAGATATGGCATAACTCAGCTTATTTTTGACGAATCCAGAACCGATAAAACGGTTATGGAACAAGCCAAATCTCTGGGTCGTGAGTTTGTGGTTCAGGTTACCGGGCAGGTCATCGAACGAGAGTCGAAAAACCCGAATCTGCCGACCGGCGATGTGGAAGTTTTGGTACAGAAATTAACGATATTAAATGCCTCTGAACTGCCGCCGTTCACTATCGAAGACGAAACCGATGGTGGCGAAGATATCCGAATGAAATACCGTTATCTGGATATCCGAAGAAATCCGGTTAAAGAAAAATTATTGTTCAGACACAAAGTGGCTCAGGAAGTGCGAAACTATTTGTCTGCTCAGGATTTCTGCGAAGTCGAAACGCCTTACTTGATTAAATCTACTCCGGAAGGAGCAAGAGATTTTGTGGTGCCTTCCCGCATGAATTCAGGCGAGTTTTATGCTCTGCCACAATCGCCACAAACTTTTAAACAGTTGCTGATGGTGGGCGGAATGGACAGATATTTTCAGATTGTGAAATGTTTCAGAGACGAAGATTTGAGAGCCGACCGCCAGCCGGAGTTTACCCAAATCGACTGTGAAATGTCTTTCGTGGAGCAAGAAGATATTTTGCAAACATTTGAAGGACTGACCAAACATTTATTAAAAAAGATAAGAAATGTTGATGTAACAGATTTTCCGAGAATGACTTATGACGAAGCCATGCGGAAATATGGTAACGACAAACCGGATATTCGTTTCGGAATGGAGTTTGGCGAACTGAATGAAGTGACTCAGCATAAAGATTTCAAAGTATTTAACGAAGCTGAACTGGTAGTTGGAATGGCTGTCCCAAATGTTGCGTCTTATTCCAGAAAACAAATTGATGAGCTGATTGATTGGGTAAAACGCCCGCAAGTTGGAGCGTTGGGAATGGTATATTGCAAATGCGAATCCGACGGCACGTTCAAATCATCGGTAGATAAATTTTACGACCAGGAAGATTTGGCGAAGTGGGCAGAAGTTACCGGAGCTAATGCAGGCGATTTGATTTTGGTGCTATCCGGAAAAGCCAACAAAACCCGTGAACAGTTGAGTGCTTTGCGAATGGAATTAGGCAATCGCTTAGGATTGAGAAAATCAGATGAATTTGCACCGCTTTGGGTAGTTGATTTCCCGTTGTTGGAATGGGACGAAGAATCTGAGCGTTTTCATGCGATGCACCACCCGTTTACTTCGCCAAAGCCAGAAGATATGGATAAATTGGAATCTGACCCGGGTGCAGTTCGTGCCAATGCCTACGACCTGGTATTAAATGGAAACGAAATCGGAGGAGGGTCAATTCGTATTTTTGACAAAACGATGCAACAGCGAATGTTTAATCTTTTAGGATTTACGGAAGAAGAGGCCGAGAACCAGTTTGGATTTTTGATGAACGCTTTCCGTTATGGAGCACCGCCACATGGTGGAATCGCATTCGGATTAGACCGTTTGGTGGCTATTTTGGGCGGGCAGGAAACCATCAGGGATTTCATCGCTTTCCCGAAAAATAATTCCGGACGTGATGTGATGATTGATGCTCCGGCAGCGATTAGCAAAGAGCAGTTAGACGAATTGTCTATTAGTGTAAAAACAGAATAATTAACCGGGAAGGAGTTTTAACTTCTTCCTTTTTTATTTATAATTCAATATGAAAAAAATAATAGCAACCTTGCTTATCTTGTTTTCCGTACAGTTGGTAACAGCTCAGAAAACAGAACTTTATCGCATTTATAATGCCAAAGGAAAAAAAGTACATTTCGACAAAATGGCAAAAAAAGTCAGTGATGCTGATGTGATATTGTTTGGCGAACACCACAACAATGCCGTTGCTCATTGGCTGCAGTTACAACTGACCAAAAAAATGCACCAACAGCGACAAATTGTGTTGGGTGCCGAAATGTTTGAGCGGGATAATGCACAGGCATTGAGCGATTACGTAAGCGGAAGCCTGGACGGAAAAACCTTTGACAGCGTGGTGCGTTTCTGGAATAATTATGCGACAGATTATAAACCTTTGGTGGAGTTTGCCAAAGAAAACCAGGTAGATTTTATTGCGACAAATGTTCCCCGAAGATACGCCAGCAAGTTGTATAAAGAAGGAGAAGAAGCCTTATTCGATTTGCCGGAAGAGGAGAAAGCGTGGATTGCACCGCTGCCTTTTCCGTATGATGCTACGTTGCCGGCGTATGCCCAAATGATGGAAATGTTTAAAGATAGCGACCATGCCAATGAGAATTTCCCGAAAGCTCAAGCCATCAAAGACGCAACAATGGGTTATTTTATTGTGCAGAATCTGCAGTCCGGACAACAGTTTATCCACTTCAACGGAGCATACCACAGCGATAATTTTGAAGGGATTTACTGGTATCTCAATCAATATAAACCGGGATTGGACATAAAAACAATAACCGTCGTTGAGCAGGAAGATATTTCTCGCCTGGAAGACGAACATAAGCAAAAAGCGGATTATATCATTGTTTTCCCGACAGATGCCCCAAAGAGTTATTAATAAAGTATTTAAAAAAATTATTTAACGATATCATTTGTATGATATCGTTTCTGTTTGATATGTTGCGGTAATTCAGCATTTTATTGCTATTCTTGAAGCAAGCGCAGGCTGGGTTTGTTTAAACTGAATATAAATAAAGGGTATGGATTGCTTGTTATTTGATTTAGCAGTAAATTTGTCTTAATTTTTTTAAGAGAAATTATAATATAACATTTATGGCAAAATCTGCACTTTTAAAGTCGTCACTTGGTAAAAAATACTGGATGGCACTTACCGGATTATTTTTATGCTTGTTTTTAGTAGGTCACTTAATCGGAAATTTGCAACTGATTTACGGAACCGATTTACAGTTCAACCAGTACGCACATTTCATGACTACTAATCCTGCGGTAAAAGTATTATCGTATTTAACGTACATTTCCATCTTGTTTCACGCAATTGATGGGATTATCCTGACAATCCAAAACAAAAAAGCACGACCGAAAGGTTATGTGAAAAACAATGCCGGAGCCAACAGCAAATGGCAGTCAAGAAACATGGCGGTTTTGGGGACATTAATTTTGGTTTTCATCGTAACACACATGACTAATTTTTGGGCAAAAATGCACTTCTCAGATATGCCGTTGCAACAGCAAACAGTCATTAACCCAAGCAAGGGAGAAACAACGGTGTATAACACTACCAACGGAATGCTTATCAGCCACGACCAGTTATTGACTGGGGCATTTGAACTTAAAAACGGAAAAGATTTTTATATTCCGGAATCAGATGTAAAATATGCAGAAGGTTACAAAGATTTATACAAAATCACAGTAGAGTTTTTCAAAGACCCTAAATTTGGCTTAATCGCTACAATTGGATATGTGTTGGCAATGTTCGTATTGGCATTCCACCTTTTGCACGGATTCAACAGTGCTTTCCAGTCCATAGGGATTAATAATGTAAAATACAATGGATTTATCAAAGGTTTCGGGCAAGGTTTTGCAATCGTAGTACCTTTATTATTTGCGATAATCCCTGTGTACATTCACTTTTTTAAATAACAGTCAAAATCATTGCTTGATATGACAACTTTAGACAGCAAAATACCAACAGGTTCATTAGCAACAAAATGGACAGAATATAAAAGCCACATTAAACTGGTTAACCCGGCAAACAAACGTTTGATCGACGTTATTGTAGTAGGTACCGGTTTGGCAGGAGGTTCCGCAGCAGCCACTCTGGCGGAGCAAGGATATAATGTAAAGGCTTTCTGCTACCAGGATTCACCTCGTAGAGCACACTCGATTGCGGCTCAGGGCGGAATTAATGCAGCAAAAAATTATCAAGGTGACGGTGACTCCGTATATCGGTTATTTTATGATACTGTAAAAGGGGGCGATTACCGTTCCAGAGAGGCGAACGTACACCGTTTGGCAGAAGTTTCCGTGAACATCATTGACCAATGTGTGGCTCAGGGGGTTCCGTTTGCGAGAGAATACGGCGGATTGTTGGACAACCGTTCGTTTGGAGGAGTACAGGTTTCAAGAACATTCTACGCCAAAGGACAAACCGGACAGCAGTTGTTGCTGGGGGCTTACTCAGCGATGAACCGCCAGATTAACCGTGGTAAAATCAAAATGTATAACCGCCACGAAATGCTCGATTTGGTCGTAGTAAACGGCAAAGCACGTGGAATTATCGCCCGAAATCTGATTACAGGCGAAATTGAAAGACATTCGGCTCACGCAGTAGTGATTGCTACCGGAGGATACGGAAATGTATTTTTCCTTTCAACCAACGCAATGGGGTCAAATGTTACCGCAGCATGGAAAACACATAAAAGAGGAGCGTATTTCGCAAATCCTTGTTATACGCAGATTCACCCGACTTGTATTCCGGTTTCCGGAGAAGATCAATCAAAACTGACTTTGATGTCAGAGTCTTTGCGTAATGACGGGCGTATCTGGGTTCCGAAGAAAATAGAAGATGCTCAGGCAATCCGTGCAGGAAAATTAAAACCAACACAAATTCCGGAAGAAGACAGAGATTATTATCTCGAAAGAAGATATCCGTCGTTTGGTAACCTCGTGCCGCGTGATGTGGCGTCGAGAGCTGCCAAAGAAAGATGTGATGCCGGATATGGAGTAAATGCAACAGGAGAGGCAGTTTATCTGGACTTCTCAAGTGCGATTGAAAGATACGGAAAAGAACAGGCAAGAATTCATCATTTAGATGAAAACGATGCAAAATTAGTTTATAAATTAGGAAAAGAAGTCGTTGAAAATAAATACGGTAACTTATTCCAGATGTATGAGAAGATTGTCGACCAGGATCCATATACCACGCCAATGATGATTTATCCGGCGGTACACTATACCATGGGTGGACTTTGGGTAGATTACAATCTGATGACCACCATCGAAGGATGTTATTGTTTAGGAGAGGCAAACTTCTCAGACCACGGTGCAAACCGTTTGGGAGCTTCGGCCCTGATGCAAGGGTTGGCAGACGGCTATTTCGTGTTGCCATACACTATCGGAGATTATTTGTCGCAGGATATCCGAACAGGTAAAATTCCTACAGACACACCTGAATTTGATGAAGCAGAAAAACGCGTGAAAGATGCTATTGACCACTTTATAAATAACAAAGGCTCTCACTCTGTAGATTATTTCCATAAGAAATTAGGAAAAATCATGTGGGACAAAGTAGGTATGGCACGAAACGCTCAAGGCTTGACAGAAGCCATGAACGAAATTGCTACATTGAGAGAAGATTTTTACAAAAACGTAAAAGTTTCCGGAACAGCAGATTCTTTCAATCAGGAGTTGGAAAAAGCACTTCGTGTGGCTGATTTCCTTGAATTGGGAGAATTGTTTGCCAAAGATGCTTTACACAGAGAAGAATCATGTGGAGGGCACTTCAGAGAAGAGCACCAAACCGAAGAAGGAGAAGCGAAAAGAGATGATGAAAACTTCGCTTATGTAGCCGCTTGGGAATACAGAGATAACCCAAGAGAATCGGTACTGCACAAAGAAGATTTGGTGTATGAAAACATTAAAATGGTAACGCGTAGTTATAAATAGTCATTAGTGAATAGCCAATAGTAGATAGTATAAAAGTGAAAACATATAAAGATTTACTGATTTGGCAAAAAGGATTGACTTTAGTTAAGTTAGTTTACCAAAATGTGGAAGATTTTCCTAAAAGTGAAATCTTCGGGTTACAGAGTCAGATAAAAAGAGCCGCAGTATCTATTCCTTCTAATATAGTAGAAGGGTGGGGTCGAAATTCGACACAAAGCTATTTTCAGTTTTTAAGAATTTCAAGAGGTTCATTATTTGAACTGGAAACGCAAATAATTATCGCAAGAGAATAGAATTTCTTAGATGAAACAAAATTTAATGAGATAATTGAATTAATAACTGAAGAAAGTAAAATGTTAAATGCCTTCATAAAGTCGTTAAGTAAATAATTCAGAGTAATCTCTATTGGCTTCTGGCTTTTGGCTAATAAACTTGAAAAAAATGAATCTTAAATTAAAAATTTGGCGTCAGAAAAACGCAAAAGATAACGGAAAAATGGTTGATTATCAAATCAACGAAGTTTCGTCGGATATGTCTTTTCTTGAAATGCTTGATAAGCTCAACAATGAGTTGATTGAGAAAGGAGACGACCCGGTTGCATTCGACCACGATTGCCGCGAGGGAATCTGCGGAATGTGTTCATTGTTTATCAACGGAGAAGCACATGGACCTGACAGAGGCGTAACGACTTGTCAGCTACACATGCGTAAATTCAAAGATGGAGATACAATTTATATCGAACCGTTCCGTGCTAAGGCTTTTCCGGTAATCAAAGATTTGGTGGTGGACAGAACTTCTCTGGACAGAATCCAGCATGCCGGTGGGTATGTATCAGTAAACACTTCCGGAAACACACAGGATGCAAATAACATTCCGGTTAACAAGCACGATGCCGACAAAGCGTTTGATGCAGCGACTTGTATCGGGTGTGGAGCTTGTGTGGCATCATGTAAAAACGCTTCTGCGATGTTGTTTGTTTCAGCGAAAGTATCTCAGTTTGCCTTGTTGCCGCAAGGACGTATTGAGGCGGCAGACCGCGTGAGAAACATGGTTGAAGCGATGGACGCGGAAGGTTTCGGAAACTGTACCAACACCGGAGCGTGTGAAGTAGAATGTCCGAAAGGAATTTCCTTGGAAAACATTGCCCGTATGAACAGAGAATATTTGAAAGCATCTGTAAAATAACAAACGATTTTTTCATATAATAAGCCAAAACCTCAGTTACCCGACTGAGGTTTTTTTGTTTCTGGAAAAGTTTATACCTTCGTGTGTAATAACATTTTAGATGATATGAAAAGGATAGAAGATTATATTTATTTAGTAATCTATCTAATTATTGGAGGATTAGTAGGATCGTTCTTAGACCTGCTTTTAAAAGTTGATTTCCTAAGCGATTTAGGTATCCTTGCGGGCTCATTACTTTTTTTTCGATATATAGAAAGAAGAAAGTCGGAGGATCGTTAATTGTATTAGAATTGTATAAGGGGCTGTTACAAAACAGCCCCTTTTACTTTACCACAACCTGCATCGTTTCCCGATTGGTTTGTTGCAGAAAAACAGTTTTGTTTTGCAAAACTTTTTGCATGGATTCCTCGTTAAAATGACGAATGGTATATAGTGTCAAATCTTCGTTGTAGGTGGTTTTATATTTGGTGTTGAGCTTGTCGAGCAGTTGGTGGAAATGCCCGAATTTATCTTCGATACAAACCGAAAAACTAATTGCAGAATTCTGAATCACATTCACTTTTATCCGGAATTGCTCAAATAATTCAAACAATTGTGAAATGTTTTTTTCCACGATAAAAGAAAAATCTCTCGACGAAACCGACAGCAATATCTGATTGGGTTTTACAATGAATATAGGTGTTTTAGGAATCAAATCTGCTCCGCCCGACACGCTTGTTCCCGGTAATCCCGGATTGACAAATGATTTTACATACAACGGAATACGCTTGTTTTGCAACGGTTGTAAGGTTTTCGGGTGGATAACCGATGCCCCGTAAAAAGCCATTTCAATGGCTTCTTTATAAGAAATTTGTTGAAGAAGTGTAGTGTCTTCAAAATGTCTCGGGTCGGCGTTCAACACACCCGGAACGTCTTTCCAGATAGCCACACTTTCAGCATTCAGACAGTAAGCGAGAATTGCCGCTGAATAATCAGACCCTTCTCTGCCGAGCGTTACGCTGAAATGATTCGGGTCTGACCCGATGAAACCTTGTGTCAAGTAAATTTTATCCTCAGAGATAGCTTCTTTTATGTTCTTTTGCGTCCACGCCCAATCGACATTCGCATCGCGGTAATTATTGTCGGTTTTAATCAGGTTTTTGGCATCAATCCAAATGTTATCCAAACCATTTTCCTGTAAAAATTCACTCAGGATAATCGTGGAAAGCATCTCGCCACAACTGACAATCTGGTCATAAACAAAATTGTAATTTGGCGATTGGTTGGATTGCATAAAGTTTTTTAAATCCTCAAAAACAGTTTCAATTTTATCAAAAACCGAATGATTTGTGTCAGGAAAAAGTGCGGTACAAATATCGGTATGGAAACCTTTTACCTGTCTGAAAACATCTTCGGGAAATATCTTATGGTCAAAATATTGCCGGACAACTTCTTCCAACGCATTGGTCATCTTGCCCATCGCCGAGGCAACAATAATTCCGTCGGTAAAATTGCTGACCGACAAAACATGAAGAATATTCCGTACAGAATCAGCGTCTTTGATTGATGCACCACCAAATTTAAAAACTCTTTTGCTCATTTGTGTAATAATGTAAGTCACAAAGTTAAAGAACAAACAAATTAAAAAAGTTCTTTGTAAGCAGATTTTTGACGATATTTGTTTTTTGAAGCGACTTATTGAATTATGGATAAAAAATATACCACTTTAGGCGAGTTTATCATTCAGAAACAACAGGATTTTGATTATTCCACCGGAGAATTATCCCGGTTGATGAATGCGATTAAACTGGCAGCAAAACGAATCAGCAATAAAGTAAATAAAGCCGGATTGGTTGACGTGACGGGGGCGTATGGCAGCCAGAATGTTCAGGGCGAAGACCAGCAGAAACTTGATGTGCTAGCAGATGAAATATTTATCCAAACATTGATAGACAGGGATATATTGTGCGGGATCGCCTCCGAAGAAAACGATGATTATATCGCTATCTGCGACGGTAACGGTAGCCATGATAACAAATATGTTTTGCTGATGGATCCGCTGGACGGTTCGTCAAATATCGATGTGAATGTTTCGGTAGGTACGATTTTTTCCATTTACCGCAGAGTTTCTGCAGAAGGAACGCCGGTAACGAAAGAAGATTTTCTGCAAAAAGGGAAACATCAGGTTGCCGCCGGCTATGTAATTTACGGTTCGTCAACGATGCTGGTTTATACCACGGGAAACGGCGTAAACGGATTTACGCTCGACCCGGCAATCGGGACATTTTACCTTTCCCACCCGAATATGAAAATTACGGAAGACGGCACAATTTATTCCATAAACGAAGGAAATTACAATCAGCTGGAAGAAAACGTTCAAAAGTATATTGAATATTGCCGTTCAGACGAAGATAAAAAACCTTACACAGCCCGGTATATCGGTAGTCTGGTGGCAGATGTACACAGAAATATTCTCAAAGGCGGAATTTATATGTATCCAGGAACGACCAAAAATCCAAACGGGAAATTACGACTTTTGTATGAATGCAATCCGTTAGCTTTTGTTATTGAGCAGGCGGGGGGAAAAGCTACCGACGGAAAAAATAATATTCTGGATATAGAACCTACAGCGTTGCATCAACGTGTACCTTTTTATGCCGGAAGCAAAAATATGGTGGACAAATTGCATGAAATGTTAGTCTTATAAATAGATATATCGAAAAAAAATAACCGCAAGCCTTGTCAAAAGCTGCGGTTATTTTTTTTGAGCTCGTTGAAATTTACCCGATAAAATCAAACTTATCTTCCAGCCATTTTCCAATTACCGGCAATGGTTTCATTTCCCCGTTTGCAGCATTGATGATTCCGATAATCATCAAAATAAGCAGTAATATGCCGATAATATTAACGACCATACCCAGGAAAAGTATGCTAATCGAGATAATATTCAAAATAAAACCAACAATCGCCAAGCCCAAAGACTGACGCAGATGATATCGGGACAAAGCGTCCAAATTGTCTTTACCGATTAAATAGGCTACTAACCAGCCAATGATGGTAATATAGGATACAATGGAAATAGTTTTGTTGTTCATGATATATTTGGGTTTGATTATTTGCTTTCAGGCGGAAAATTTGCCAATACTTTAGCAATCATTTCCTTGATTCTTTCTTCTTTTTTCTCCGGATTCAACCGTAATTCTCCGGAAACTTTTCCTTGCCAGATTAATTCTTTATTGTCCGCTTTCAGAATATCGACGTAAAGGACTCCCTGCGTTTGGGTACTAACTGTTTGATAGCCGCCACCCCACATCCAGGGATTAAACCCCCACGGACGGTAAAAACCATAACCCCAACCACCGTAATATTGGTTTACATACACATTTTCCTGTGTATCGGTAAAAAGATTAATCAGTAAATCTGGATTTTCTCCTTTGATAAACCCTTTTGATGACAGCTCAAAATCTATCGCTTGCATAATTCTTTTTTTGTCTAAATCAGAAATTTCCATTCCGTCCAAACCGGTTTTCAGATAAGCAAAAGTTTTGAACTGACTGAAATTCACGTTTCTGTCATAATCTGTTGCTACACGGACGCTACTGCACGATGATAACATCAGCGTAAGTCCGATTCCTAAAAATAAGATTAGCTTTTTCATGTTTTTATGTGTTTAAAAGTTTGTCATCTACAAAATTCGGCAACGTCACTTTCAATAAAGGTTCCGCTTCCATGGCACGTTTAATGGCGAAAACAGCACCTTCGTTTCTTGCCCAGCTTCTGCGGGAAATTCCGTTGTTAACATCCCAGAAAAGCATTGATTTTAAGCGTTGCTCTGCTTCTTTAGTTCCATCAAGAAGCATACCAAAACCACCGTTGATAACTTCGCCCCAACCAACGCCACCGCCGTTGTGAATTGAAACCCACGTAGCTCCACGGAAACTGTCGCCAATCACGTTTTGAATCGCCATATCTGCTGTGAATCGAGAACCGTCATAAATATTTGATGTTTCGCGATAAGGAGAATCGGTTCCTGAAACATCGTGGTGGTCGCGTCCTAAAACTACCGGACCTATTTTTCCTTCGTTGATGGCATCGTTAAAAGCTTTGGCAATTTTCATTCGTCCTTCAGCATCGGCATATAAGATTCGGGCTTGTGAACCAACCACCAATTTGTTTTCTTGTGCACCACGAATCCATTGAATGTTATCTTTCATTTGCTGTTGGATTTCTTCGGGCGATGTTTTAATCATTTCCTCTAAAACTTCACAGGCAATGTCATCGGTTTTTTGTAAATCTTCGGAGTTGTTACTTGCACACACCCAACGGAAAGGGCCGAAACCGTAATCAAAACACATAGGTCCCATAATATCCTGAACATAAGACGGATATTTAAACTCACGACCTAATGTAGGGTTCGGATTCATAACGTCAGCACCGGCACGAGAAGCCTCTAACAAAAAGGCATTTCCGTAATCAAAGAAATACGTTCCTTTTGCCGTATGTTTATTGATGGCAGCCGCGTGGCGACGCAGAGTTTTCTGCACTTTTTCTTTAAACAATTCTGGTTGTTCTGCCATCATTTTATTAGATTCTTCAAACGATTGTCCTGCAGGATAATAACCACCCGCCCAAGGATTGTGTAACGAGGTTTGATCGGAACCTAAATCAATGTGTAAATTTTCCGCATCAAATTTTTCCCAAACATCAACCACATTTCCAAGATAAGCAATAGAAACCACTTCTTTATTCGCTTGTGCTTTGCGAACTCTTGCAACTAATAAATCTAAATCTTCAATCACTTCGTGAATCCAACCTTGGTTGTGACGAATTTTGGTGATTTTCGGGTTCACTTCGGCACAAACTGTTACACAGCCCGCGATTGTTCCTGCTTTTGGCTGAGCTCCTGACATTCCGCCCAAACCGGAAGTTACAAACAAGTTTCCTTTTGGTTCTTTACCAATTTTTCTGAAACCGTTCAAAACCGTGATAGTTGTACCGTGTACAATTCCTTGCGGGCCAATATACATGTATGAGCCAGCAGTCATTTGTCCGTATTGCGTTACACCCAAAGCGTTGAATTTTTCCCAATCGTCTGGTTTGGAGTAATTCGGAATCATCATACCGTTGGTAACCACCACTCTTGGTGCGTTTTTGTGCGACGGAAACAAGCCCATCGGGTGTCCCGAATACATAACCAAGGTTTGTTCATCGGTCATTTCGCCCAAATATTTCATGGTTAATAAATACTGAGCCCAATTGCTGAAAACCGCACCATTTCCGCCATAAGTAATCAATTCGTGTGGGTGTTGTGCCACGGCATAATCCAGATTGTTTTGAATCATCATCTGAATGGCTTTTGCCTGTAATGATTTTCCCGGATATTCATTGATGTCGCGTGCATACATACGGTATTTTGGGCGGAAACGATACATATAAATCCGTCCGTATTTTTCTAATTCTTCCTTAAATTCTGGAAGCAAGATTGCGTGATGACGAGGTTCAAAATAACGCAATGCATTGCGTAAAGCGAGGTTTTTTTCCTCATCGGTTAGTATTTCTTTACGCTTTGGTGCGTGGTTAATTGTAGTATCATAAGCCGGGGGCGTTGGTAAAACGTCCGGAATTCCTTGTAAAATTTCTTCTTTAAACGTCATTGTTTTTGTTTTTTGCTTTTCTGATTTGACCAATTAATTTATTAAATCCGTATGGGCAGTGTTTGCAACCGCTCATACAGCAAAAACCTCGTTCCAAAAGGTACTTTTCCGTGAAAATGCGGAAACCCATTTCGGACAGGTAAAAATCTTCACCCTCTACTAAATCTTTCTTCATTGTACAAATTTAATAATTTACGGCGTGAATTTCATTTTAAACTTTAGTTTAATATTGTGGTACTGTTGTATAAGTTACTTCCATAATTTTTCCACAAGAAAGAGATGATAATAATATAAAGAAAAAACAACTTCTTTGTTGTAATTTTGTAGGCTTGGTAAATTGTTTGCCGGGTTTAACTGTTTTATATAAATTGTTATTTTATGCAGGGAAACTGGAAAAGAAAATTTATTGTCCTTTGGATTGGACAGTTTTTTTCGTTGATAAGTAGTTCGGCGGTAAATTTTGCCATTATTATCTGGCTGAGCCTCGAAACAGGTTCTGCTGAAGTGTTGGCGTATGCAGCCATTGCTGGATTGCTACCACAAGCAATTATCGGACCATTTGCCGGTGTTTATATTGACCGGTGGGATAGGAAGAAAACCATGATTTTTGCCGATAGCTTTGTGGCTGTTTGTACTTTGGTTATGTCCGTGAGTTTCTATATGGGCAATGAAAGCCTTTTGCTGATTTATGTGATGCTGGGGTTACGGTCGGTCGGTTCTGCGTTTCACATGCCGGCGATGCAGGCAGCCATTCCAATGCTTGCCCCAAGGTCGGAATTATTGCGTATTGCGGGAATTAACCAAATCATTCAGTCGATTTCGAGCATTGCCGGGCCCGCTTTGGGAGCATTAGCTATCGGGTTGCTTTCTATTGGAAATGTACTTTTACTGGATATTGCCGGAGCTCTTTTGGCCATTACTTCTTTATTGTTTATTCATATCCCTAATCCGAAAGTGTTGGAAAAGCCGAAAGCAGGTTTGCGTCAGGTAATTAATGATATGAAAATCAGCTTTAAAGAAATTCTGGCAAACAAAGGATTATCTTTCCTGTTTTTGTACTCCGTTATCGGTATGTTTTGTATTATGCCTGTTGCCGTACTTTTTCCTCTGCTGACCATCGACCATTTTCAGGGAGGTAAATTTGAAATGAGCATTATCGAAATCATCTGGGGCGTAGGAATGCTTGTTGGCGGCGGTCTTCTGGGAATTTGGAAACCAAAAATCCGCAAAGTAATTATCATTAATCTGATGAATATTATTGTGGGAATTACCTTTACGTGGTCGGGCTTGCTGGCACCGGAAAGGTTTGTGTTTTTTGTTGTTTTAACAGCCATTGGCGGAATGGCGGCGTCTTTATACAATGCAAGTTTCACGACTATCATTCAGGAAGAAATCAGACACGATATGCTTGGACGGGTATTTTCTTTGTATTACAGTTTTTCGGTTATTCCGTCGGTAATTGGGCTGCTCTGCACCGGCTTTATCGCAGATTATATCGGGATTATACAAACTTTTATATTTCTTGGGATAATGGTTTCTCTGGTTGGCGTGGTAGCATTTTTTACCCCATCGTTGATGAGGTTGGGGAGGAAGTGATTGAAGTCTGAAAGGGAAGGTCGGTGTATTATAAAGTTTGGGTAAGCAATCATCGTTCCGTAATACAATTTCTGGGATTTACGAAACAATTTTGGAATGACGTCTGGCACTTAACATTAAACAAAAAAACATACCTTTGTGCTATGCGTCTGATTGTTTCAAAATTCTGGGTACCAAAAGGCTTTTCGGGAATTACGATTTTTCCGTTTATTTTTGCACGCAAAAAATCCTGCAAAAGCAATGAAACGTTTATCAATCACGAAAAAATCCATATTCGGCAGCAATTAGAATTATTGGTTGTTTTCTTTTTTATCTGGTACGGCTTGGAGTTTTTGATTCGTTTGGTTCAGTACAAAGATTTTCGCAACGCATACCGGAATATTTCGTTTGAACGTGAGGCTTATACGCACGAACGTAATTTGACTTATTTAACCAACCGCCGCTTTTTCTCTTTTATCAAATACCTATGATTGTTCCACAACAAGAATCGTTTAATCAGCAGATTGACTTTGAAAATCCTTACAAAATTGAACTCTACATCAAAAGGGAAGATGTGTTGCACGATGAAATTTCGGGCAATAAATTCCGCAAGCTCAAATATAATCTGGAAGAAGCCAAACGTTTGGGATATACCAAATTACTGACTTTTGGCGGTGCGTATTCCAATCACATTGCGGCAGTTGCAGCGGCAGGACGTGATTATGGTTTTGAAACTATAGGCATTATTCGAGGAGAAGAACTGGCGGATAAATTTTTGGAAAACCCTACCTTAAAAAAGGCTTTTGAAAACGGAATGCAGTTTGAATTTGTAACCCGAACACAATACCGTGATAAAAACAATCCGCAGTTTTTAGCGTTTTTGCAACAACAATTTGGTGGTTTTTACTTCATTCCCGAAGGCGGAACAAATGAATTGGCGGTAAAAGGCTGTGAAGAAATCCTGACCGAAAAAGACAAAATATTTGATTTTATTTGTTGTGCCGTTGGAACAGGCGGAACTATTTCGGGAATTATCAATAGTTTGCAACCACACCAAAAAGCATTGGGCTTTCCTGCATTGAAAGGCGATTTTTTAAAGGAAGACATTAAAAAATATACAAAAAACGACCATTGGGATTTGATAACTGATTATCATTTTGGAGGTTATGCCAAAATAAATGAGGAATTGATACGATTTATGCGTTCATTTGAACAAAAATATTCCATACCGTTAGAACCGATTTATACCGGGAAAATGTTTTTCGGCATAATGGATTTAATAAACAACGGTTTTTTTCCGGAAAAAAGCAAGATTTTGGTTATTCATACCGGAGGTTTGCAAGGTTTGAAGTCGGGGATTGCTGGCGAATGATTTTTTCTCTTTTGTAATTATTGTTTTTTCATAACCTTTTCAAAGGTATTCATGTTTCGTGAAGTAAATGTACTTTTCAAAGCTTTTCGACTTAGTATTTTTCCGAATTCGGAATCGAGTGTATTTCCTTTCGCAACTTTCCAATAAAAATTATTTTCTACTATTTTGGCTTCTTCATCTTTTGTTTTTTTAGCTTTTTCAAATTCGGTCATTAGCGTTTTTTCAATGCCGGAAATTCCCGCAAAACCGTAAATGTGAAATTCGGAATGTGCTTCAAAAGGATTGTTATTGCAGATTATCTCTATTTCATTTTTATCTTTCAGAAAAAGAAAAGCATCATAATTAAAATGTTCTGACATGGCTTTTTCCAGCACTGTTTTTAATTCATCTTTATTTTTATCAGACGAAAAAAGAATATTTCCCGATGCCAAAACGAACGACACATCTTTCATTCCTGCTTTTTCAAACACGGCACAAACTTCCGCCATTTTCATTGTTGTTCCTTTTACATTTACACCACGCAAAAAAGCACAAAATTGAGTATGTTTTTTCATTTCTATTATCTAAAATTCCGAAGTTATCTTATCCGCTTTCGCAATCGTAAAATCCAAATCTTCATACGAAAGTGCATCGGTTATAAACCACGTTTCATACGAAGACGGAGCGATGTAAATTCCTTCTTTCAGTAATCCGTGAAAGAAATCCTTGAATCTTTGTGTATCTCCGTAACCGGCAGTTTTGAAATCGTAAATCTCACGATTGTCAAAGAAAACCGAAATCATCGAGCCTACTCGGTTTATCGTAAAATCAATATTATTTTTGGTCAAAACGTCTCTCATTCCCTTTTCGAGATAGGCAGTTTTTTCTTCTAAACGATTAAATAGTTCTACATCTTTGTTGATTGCTTGTAACATTGCTAAACCAGCTGCCATTGCCAACGGATTTCCAGACAAAGTACCAGCTTGGTAAACAGGACCAACCGGAGCTAAATAATCCATAATTTCGTTGCGTGCGGCAAAAGCACCAACCGGCAATCCGCCACCGATGACTTTTCCAAAACAAACGATATCAGCTTTTACACCAAACAATTCTTGTGCACCACCTTTTGCCAAACGAAAACCTGTCATTACTTCATCAAAAATCAACAATGTTCCGTTTTCATCACACAATTCACGTAGTTCTTGTAAGAAATTATTTATAGGTGGCACACACCCCATATTTCCGGCAACCGGTTCGATAATAATGCAGGCAATTTCGTTTTTATTTGCTTCGAATAATGCTTTTACCGAATCAATATTATTGAAATCTGCCAACAAGGTATCTTGAGCTGTTCCTTTGGTCACACCCGGACTTGAAGGTACGCCAAAAGTAGATAATCCACTACCTGCAGCAATCAAAAACGAATCGGAATGTCCGTGATAACAACCACGGAATTTGATGATTTTTTCCCGACCTGTAAATCCTCTTGCCAGACGAACGGCACTCATACAGGCTTCGGTTCCTGAATTTACAAAACGGATTTTATCGATATTTGGCACCATAGAAACGGCTAATTTTGCAATTTCGGTTTCAATTTCGGTGGGTGTTCCAAACGATGTTCCTTTCTTGGTTTTCTCGATAACGGCATCAACAACCGGTGGGTAGGCGTGTCCTAAAAGCATCGGTCCCCATGAGTTGATGTAGTCAATGTATTTTCTTCCGTCTTCGTCGTATAAATAAGCTCCTTTGGCTTCTTTTACAAAAATGGGTGTTCCGCCCACCGATTTAAACGCACGAACGGGTGAATTAACCCCTCCCGGTATATAATTTTGTGCTTCAACGAACAGTTCGCTGCTTCTTTGGTAAATCATTTTTTGTATGTTGTATTGTTGTAAATTCAAACACAATGTTTGTCATGCTGTAAGCATCTTTTTTAGACTCCTGCGGAATGACAAATTTGGTGTTATTTATATCCATTTATTTTTACTTCCGGTTCCAATGCTATTATTTCCGGTATGATAATATCTTCATCAATCGTTTCTTCCCCGATTTTAATCCATTCTCCTTTTCCAAACTTTTCGATATAGACGTCTTGCTCTTCTTTTGTTATTCTATATTTAGAACAAAGTGTATCACTCTCAATTTTTAAGAAGTCCATTTGAACAGCATCACCTCCGTAAAACCGAAACGAAGAAATATAATTCAAATTTTTATCATAATCCAAGTTTGGAAAAAATATTGAATTAGGGATTTTCTTTAATCGCAAATTATCTTCATCAAAAATATAAACCATAGACACATTGTTTCCTCCTCTTCCAGGACTGAGATATTCTATTACGAGGTCATTTGTGTCATCTCCGTTTATGTCTCGCAGCTCTATCATTGGCTCTTCTGCTTCTGTCATTTCAATTGACAAAGTGTCTGAAAAAACGGTTTTGGTTCCTTTATTTAGCTTCATCAGAAGGTCTTTTGTGCTTTTATTGGTTTCTAAATCAAAAACCGATACTTCAATATTGGGATTTTTTAAACCTATTTTTGAATGAAACAACAAGTCATCTCCAACATCTTTCTGCTCCGTATTAGGTTTGAAATTATACCCTAAAACGAGAAAAAACGATAGTATATTTAGAAGAAATAGTTTCATAAGACAAATTCAAATCACTTTACTTTCAAACTCTGTCCAATCGAAATCGTATCGCCCGACAAGTTATTCAATCTTTTGAGTTCGTCAATGGTTAGGCTGTATCTTTGAGAGATTCCATACAGTGTATCTCCTCTTTGGACGGTGTAATAATCTGTAATTAAGTCCGTTGTTGCTGTGTATTGAATTTTCTTATAGTCGCTGCCCAAAGCCTCTTTGTCTAACTCATATAACTCATACCGTTCAATAATCGAAATCAATTTTTCGGCATATTTCGGGTCGGTGGCATATCCGGCTTGTTTCAATCCTTTTGCCCAACCTACATAATCTGACGGGTCTAATGTGAACAGTTTTTTATAATAAGGTCTGTATGCCAAAAACTCAGAATGGTCTTTGAAAGAATCTTCGGTTGAATCGTACATTCTAAAGCACTCGTCAGGAGCGTCGTCGGTGTGGCGAACCGATTTTCCTGTCCATGTATTTTTGCATTTGATACCAAAATGGTTGTGTGCCTCGCGTGCGAGCCTGCCGTTTCCGGAACCGGACTCCAGAATTGCCTGAGCCATTTTAATACTTGCCGGAATTTTGTATTCCCGCATATTATCAATAGCCAAAGCCTTGTACATGTCGATATATTCTTCCACTGAGTTTCGGGAAACATTTACTTTAGAGGTTGCCTCCAGCGTTTCTGTTTCTTCCTTGGCGACGATTTTCAGATCTTCTCTGGGATATTCGTGCTCCGTTTGCTGAACGGTTTTCGGGTAATGTTCCCGAATTTTTTGCTTGGTTTTGGCATCACGACTTGCCCCGCACGATGCCAGCAATATCACAACGAATAATCCGATTATTTTTTTCATTGAAGCTTGTTTTTCTGTGCCTTACCAACAGGCATTCAAAGGTATGAAATATTTTTGTTTCGATGAATATTACTGACCATTGAAGAGTGTTACTTTTCACTATTGTTAATTTTTTTCCAATCGTCTGTTTTCATAGTAAAGATACTTTCATTTTCTATGTTGAAAATAGAAACCTCTTTTTTGCTAATTACAATATGTTGTTTCCATTCAATATAATCTCGATAAAGCAAAAGAGTACAAATGTCTGTCGATGAAATATAATCGGTTAATACATGCGAGTGGTATGTATGTTCTATATTATTTTCTCCTTCGACAGATTGATAAGGGAATTGTAAAAGCGAATTATGAATCTTGGATTTATTTTTGAAATTGTTTTTTCTATCATAGTTCAATAAATAATCATTACCAATAATTACAACTCCGCTGACTTGTGGACCGGTTAAAACAAATACCTTTCTCTCTTTGTCTTTTATCAGCGGAATGAAATTAAAAGAGGTGTTTTGATAAAAAGTAAAAAAATCATCTGTATTCTCATAAGTTCTTTTCATTGCGTCTTGTCTGATAGCGATTAAATCTTTCTCATACTCGGTGGCAACTAGGTTAAGCGTGTCTATGCTTATTGGTCTCGGTTCTGGAATATAGTCAAACTCATATCGAACAAGAATATCATTTTCATTAAATCTACTAAAGAAAATAGTGGTTATTGTGTTTTCCGAAGTTTCGTAGGATATGTAACCGCCTGTTGAATCCATCTTGGAAGGAAACCTCTTAAGGAAATCGTCTGTTCCATACCATGAACTTTTTTCTAATCGGTATAGTAGCTTACCTTCTGCTAAAATTTTATCTGTTTTTTTATTTTGTCCAAAAACAATTCCGCTAAGCAACATTAGGCAAATAATAAATAACTTTTTCATTGGAGATTTTAATTATAAGTTCTCTTTATCTGTTTAAATAATTTTATTTTGGTAAATATACATTTTTAATTATAAACGCGGAATAAATATTAAATAGGCTCTCTGCGACAGCATACTAAAAGTTTCTTTTTTCACGATAGTGGTTTCGTAAAAATTAATTAATTTTGAACAAAATTCATTCTGATGCAACGGATTATATTATTCATCACCTTACTGCTTTCGGTTTCTCTGTATGCCCAACAAGATTATGAGGCCCAACAGAAAAAATTAGAAAGTCAGAAAGCATCGATACTCAAAGAAATTAAACAATTTCAATCAATGCTTTCCTCCGAAAAGAGGAAAGAACGTGATATTCTGAGCGAAATAACCGAAAGTAACCGCAAAATCAGCCTGACCAATCAGCTGATTAGTACCTATAAAAAAGAATTGCGTGTGTTGGCTGATGATATTTACACCAAAACACTCGAATCCAACAAACTCAAAAGAGAACTTGTTGTACTCAAAGAGGATTACGCTAAAACCATACGTACCTCATACAAAACCCGTTCCGAGCAAAGCAAAATATTGTTTGTACTTTCTTCAGACAGTTTTTTGCAGGCATATAAACGTATGCAGTATATCAAACAATATGCGAAATACAGAAAATCGCAAGGAGAGGAAATCCGAAAGAAATCCGAGGATTTAGAGAAAATCATGCAAAAGCTGGAAGTACAGAAACAAAAGCAACAAGCCGCTCTGGCAGAACAACAAAAGGAAGTTGCCGCTCTTCAACAAGAAAAAAACAAACAAAACGAACTGATGAGTCTGGTGCGAAAAGACCAGAAAAAATATACCTCGCAAATCAATAAAAAACAACAAGAAAGCCGGAAAATCGACCAGCAGATTAAGGTAGTGATTCAAAAAGCAATTGAAGAAGCCAACCGCAAAGCTCGTGAGAAAGAAGGCGGAAGTTCGACCGAAAAAGTCAGTTCAGGAAAATTTGCGATGACACCGGCAGAAAAAGCCTTGGCGGCAAGTTTTAGCAATAACCGCGGACGACTGCCTTGGCCGGTAGAACGAGGGTATATTTCCGGACGTTATGGAAGCCAGCCACACCCGTCTGTACCAAATATTACCATTGAAAATCACGGAGTGGATATCACTACCGAAAATCAGGCGACTGTTCGGGCAGTATTTGAAGGCGAAGTAACCGAAATTCAGGTTTTGGCAGGAACGAGAGTCGTTTTCGTTCGTCACGGAGATTATATTTCTGTGTATCAAAACCTAAGCAGCGTGTCTGTGAAACAAGGACAAAAGGTGTCCACCAAACAAACCATTGGTACAGTTGCCCAAAACAGGGAAGGACAGTCTGTACTTAAATTTTACCTGACGCAAAATAATCAATTTCAAAACCCGCAGTCTTGGCTGAGTGGAAAATAAATGAATTATGGAAACATTAAAAGCTCCTTTTAATCTCCGGCAATGGATTGACGAAAACAGAGATTTACTGAAACCGCCTGTCGGAAACAAGAACATTTACAAACACGAATCTGACGATTTCATCGTGATGGTTGTCGGCGGACCTAATGCCAGAAAGGACTATCACTATAACGAAACCGACGAGTTTTTCTACCAGTTGGAAGGCGACATACAAATCGCGTTGCAGGTAGATGGGAAAAAACGTATAGTAGAACTCCATGAAGGAGATGTTTTCTTAGTCCCCGCAGGCACGCCACATTCACCGGTGAGGTCTGCCGGTTCGGTAGGACTGGTGGTGGAAATCAAAAACAAGCCAGGCAAAAAAGACGGATTACTGTGGTTTTGTGACCAGTGTAACCATAAACTGCATGAGGTTTATTTTACTTTGCATGATATTGAAAAAGATTTCCTGAGCCATTTTAGAGATTTTTATCGTTCGGAAGAATTAAGAACTTGTTCCTCATGTGGAACAATCATGCCAACAGATGAACGATTTGTAAAATAATCTTCGGATAGAAAAGGCTATATTTGTAGAAATTAAACACACTAAACAATAAATTAATGGACAACTTTGGAATAAAAGATGCCTTGAATCAGCTGGGCATTAAAGAACTCAACGAAGGAACATCAACAGGAAGTCAATGGTTTGCCAATGGCGACATCATCGAGTCTTATTCGCCGGTAAACGGGGAATTGATTGGTAAAGTAAAAACTTCCACCAAAGATGATTATGAAAAAGTAATGCAAAAAGCCACAGAAGCTTTCAAATCATGGAGATTGGTTCCTGCACCGAAAAGAGGCGAAATCGTTCGCCAGATAGGAGAGGCTCTGAGAGAGAAAAAAGATGCTCTGGGTAAATTAGTTTCTTACGAAATGGGGAAAAGCTTTCAGGAAGGCTTGGGAGAAGTACAGGAAATGATTGATATTTGTGACTATGCTGTCGGACTTTCTCGTCAGCTGTACGGATTCACGATGCATTCCGAAAGACCAATGCACAGAATGTATGACCAATACCACCCGTTAGGAGTCGTAGGGACGATTTCCGCCTTTAACTTTCCGGTGGCTGTATGGTCTTGGAATGCTGCGATTGCTTGGGTTTGTGGTGATGTTTGCGTATGGAAACCGAGTTCAAAAACACCGTTGTGTGCCGTAGCTTGTCAAAATATCATCACAGAAGTTTTCAGAAAAAATAATATTGACGAAGGCGTGAGCTGTATCGTAACCGGAAATGCTTGTGGAGATTTAATCAACAACGACCACCGTATTCCGTTAGTATCTTTCACAGGTTCTACCCGCATCGGACGTCACGTGTCTAAAACCGTAGCAGAACGTTTTGGTAAAACAATTCTGGAGTTGGGAGGAAACAATGCGATTATTGTTTCGGAACACGCTGATATCAACATGGTGTTGGTCGGAGCGGTTTTTGGAGCAGTGGGTACAGCCGGGCAAAGATGTACTTCGACGCGTCGCTTGATAATCCACGAAAGTATTTACGAGAAAACCATTCAGGCATTGCAAAATGCTTATACACAGCTGAGTATTGGTAATCCGCTTGATGCATCTAACCACGTTGGGCCGCTTATCGACAAAGGAGCTGTTCAGGATTATTTGAATGCGATTGAAAAAGCCAAATCAGAAGGCGGAAAAGTAATCGTTGAAGGCGGTGTACTCGAAGGAGAAGGTTATGAAAGCGGGTGCTACGTGAAACCTTGCGTTATCGAAGCTGAAAACAGTTATGAAATCGTACAGGCAGAAACGTTTGCACCAGTTTTATACGTAATGAAATACAGCACTATTGAAGAAGCTATTGATATGCAAAACGATGTTCCGCAAGGTTTGTCTTCCTCTGTGTTTACTACAAATATGCGTGAAGCTGAACTGTTCTTGTCTCACGCTGGTTCCGATTGCGGTATTGCCAATGTGAATATCGGAACGTCCGGAGCGGAAATCGGCGGGGCGTTTGGTGGCGAGAAAGAAACCGGCGGTGGACGTGAATCTGGCTCTGATGCGTGGAAAGCGTATATGAGAAGACAAACAAACACCATCAACTACGGCAAAGAATTACCGTTGGCACAAGGGATTAAGTTTGATTTTTAATTTGTTGGAGACCACAAAAACAAAAACAGCCAAACGATGTGTTTGGCTGTTTTGCTGTATTAAAGATTATTTTACTTATTTCCTTCCAGATAAATCTGGAAACCTATTGCGGCACCTAAGCCGTTTTGTGCCGTAGCATTAGCCGACTGCGACTTAGAATAGTTGTACCCTGCGGTTACTTCCAACGCTACATTTCTTGAGATGAAGTGAGCATAACCTCCGTTAATACCAAAAGCAAAAGAAGTGTCTGCAGTTCCTTCACTACCTCCGGTAACACCTAAATCAACCTGCCCGAAAAAGCGACCAGTGGCACTGGCTCCTTCCGGAAAGTAATATCTGGCGAAGGGTTTGATACCATATCCCCATATGTTGTCGCCATCTTTTACAGTCGAGAATCCTAAATCAATTCCCAAACCAATTGCGATTCCGTCAGAGATAAAATAGCCGGCTCTCGGCATAAAGTTGATATTAAAGTTTTCGCTCTCAAAAGAGTAACCCAATGCACCGATAGAACCTCCGACCATCCAGTTTCCTTTTTGAATTGGCTGACTGCCAACGTTTTCCGAATGTTTAGGAGTTGTTATGTCCTGTGCATTTACTGTACTGAATCCGGCAAGTAACAATCCTGCCATTATAAACATTTTCTTCATAAAACATTTTTTTTAATGTTAGTGTACTGGTAAGATAACAAAAATTAAGCCATCAGTCAATAATTTTGGTTGTTTTTAACATATTTTAAAACCTGTATCCAACAGAAATGCCTGTTCTTAATCCTGCCCACGGTCCTTTGGTTTTTACTTTTACACCTTGGCTGTTTACTTCGTGGCTGTGCTTGATAAAAGGAATTTCATCAAAATCATTCAAAGCATTTTCGATTTCGGTAATTTCTTCCTGGTTGAGATTTTTGTTTCCGCTTAAAGTCCCGTTATGGCTTCCATACAGCGGACCGATAATTGTCCAGTCCAGATAAAAGTTTTCAGATAGTTTCCATTGTGCTCCGAAAGCGATTCCGCCCGAAAAAGTGTTGATTTTTCCATTAATTACAACAGTTTCGTTCTGTCCATTATAATAATAATTTACGGGAAGTTGAATAGAATGAGAGGCGTACCGGAAAAACGGAGCGATATAAAACCCACGGCAGACGCCTTTTCCCAGATAGAATTTCGCCTGGGGACTGATAGAAAACGTGCCTATTTTGGCATTTTCTAACTGATTGCTGACCGCTTCGTCGTCGATGGTGCTTTCAAAAGACCCAAGCATAGGAATGCTTCTTTTAGGCATAAAAGTCAAATTGGTGCCGATAGTTGTTCTGGAAGAAATTAAATATTCATAATCTACAGAAAAAGAGCCAATAGTGAGCGGAATAACATTGAGTTTAACCATGCTTTTCCTTTCCAAATCAGAGGCTTCTTCTTGTGCCTGTGCTAATCCTGACAACAAAATGCTTAGTGAAAAGAAAATTATTTTTTTCATAGTACTGATGTGTTTAAGGATAAATTATAATGAAATTTATTATCAAAAATACAAAAAAATGAAATGATTGATAAAATTATGAAATAAATTTTGGTTATTATACGGTCAGCTCGCCGCAATGTGGTTGTTGAAACTGCAGTGAAAATTCTTCCTTGGATATATTCTCTGAAAGCAAAACCATCATTTTCGTAATGGCTGATTCGGTAGTGATGTCGTGACCGGAAACCACACCAATTTTTCTCAGAGCTATACCGTTTTCATATTTATTCATATCAACACTTCCACCCCAACATTGGGTAACATTGACGATTTTTACCCCACGTTCAATAGCGTTTTCTAAAGATTGAATAAACCAGTTTTCGGTTGGGGCGTTTCCGGCACCGTAAGTTTCCAAAACGATTCCTCCTAAGTCGGGAATGCGTAGAATGCTTTCCAGAACCAGCCGGCTGATTCCCGGAAATATTTTTAGCACGCAAACATTCGGATTCAATTTTTTATGCACATAAAAAGCATCTTGGTTGTTTTTCAACAACATGGTTTTGTTTATTTTAAGATGCACGCCCGATTCTGCCAGATGCCGGATATTTGGCGAAATAAACGCATTAAAATGTTCGGCACTGATTTTTGTTGTTCTGTTTCCACGATAAAGTTTGTATTCAAAATACAGACATACTTCGTTGATAGCCGGTTGGTCATCTTCTCTGAGCGACGCAATTTGTATAGCGGTAATCAGGTTTTCCTTGGCGTCTGTCCTTAAATCGCCGATAGGCAGCTGAGATCCGGTCAAAATTACCGGTTTGCTGAGGTTTCTGAGCATAAAGCTCAGAGCCGAAGCAGTATAAGACATCGTGTCTGAACCATGCAGAATGACAAAACCATCGTAGTTATGGTAGTTTTTTTCGATAATTTCGGCGATATACACCCAGTATTCAGGATTCATATCGGAAGAATCAATAGGTTGCTCAAATGAAAATGTTGAAATCCCGCAATCCAGTAAATATAATTCAGGGATTTTATCCAGCAGCTGGTCAAAATCAAAGGCTTTCAATGCCCCGGTTTCGAAATCTTTAACCATACCGATAGTTCCGCCGGTGTAAATCAATAATATTTCAGGCTTGTTGCTCATTTTCTATCTGAATTTTATGTCTGACCGGATTGGCATACATAGACAAAAAACCGTTGACCATATCCTTGTTGTTTTTGTCCACACGCAACTCTAATCGTCTTAAAAACAGTTGTTTTTCTTCTTCGGTGTATTCGTTTTTAAAAGTATCGGTTTGGTTAAGTAAATCGTGGGCAATATAATTCGTTGGCCACAATTTGTAATTGCCGACGATAAATCTGTCGAGTGTTTTCGCCAGTTCCTGAATTTGACGGGCAGGATTTTGATGTTCGTTTTTTATAGCGTCAATTTCCTCACACAATGGTTTTCCCATTTCGATATGGATACGTTTTTTCTGTCCCAAAACCCCGCTCATCAGATTGATAAAATCTTCGTTTTTTTCTTTGATATAAATTTCATCACTGAGTTCTGCCATCAACCGGGGCATTTTCAGCTTGTCGGTGGGGTCATATTCGTAGGAAATAGAAACCGGTACAATTCGTAATTTTTTGAAATAATCCATCAGGTTGTCCTCGTCGGAGTTCATGCTAATCATTTTGAGCACCCCGGTATGGGTTTCGTCCCAGCCGTCTTTGGTCCGTCCTTCGCGCTGGGCAATCCAAACCGAGCGGTTTTCTTCTTTCAGCAGATGATAGATATAGGCAGAAATTTCTTTGGAGCTTTGTAATAATTCACGTGGCGAAAGTCCGCGACGTACAATAAAATTCCTATTTAGTTTTGCCAATACCATGAGAAAGGATTTCTGCACCAGATTATCGCCAACGGCAGAAGCAGTCATGATTTTGTTGTATTCATGTAGTTTAACATTCAGCAGGCTGGTATCCAGTAAAATATCCCGGTGGTTGGATATGAAAAAATAAGACAAATTATCGTCTAATTGTTCAAAACCGTTCACAGTCAGATTTTCCGATGTTTTTTCCAGAATCCGTTGCATGGTGTAATAGATGATTTGCGTTTGAAAATCATATATCGAATGGATATTCTGAAACAATTCGTAGAAATAACTTTCGTCTTTGTCCGGATAAGTAAAGCTCATCAACGCTTTGAGCATCGGATGTGAAGCCAGCGACATCAGCACTTGATTCACTTCCGAATCGGGATAATATTTTATGTTGTCGTAAGATGACATTATTTTTCTATTTATAATACAAATGAACGAATACTTTTTTAATCACGCAATCGTTTTAGAATTTATACACATTTTGTGCATTTTTTGTCGTGATTTTTGCGACTTCTTCAATAGTTAATTGATACAATTCTGCAATTTTTCCGGCAACCAAAACCACATAAGCAGGTTCGTTTCTCTTGCCCCTGTATGGCGTGGGAGCCAGATATGGTGCATCGGTTTCCAACACAATGTTTTCTATGGGTATTTGAGACAAAAATTGGTCTATTTTACCGTTTTTGAAAGTAACTACTCCGCCGATGCCGAGTTTTAACCCATACGAAATTGCCTGATGAGCCTGATTCAAATCGCCGGTAAAGCAATGAAAAATTCCGGTCAGATTACCGTCGTTTTCCTTGTCTAACACCTCAAAAATTTCGTCAAAAGCATCACGACAGTGAATATTGATAGGCAAATTTAATTCTTTTGCCCATTGAATTTGCGTTTGAAAAGCCTCTTGCTGAATCCTCAGAGTGGTTTTGTCCCAATATAAATCAATGCCGATTTCGCCCACGGCATAAAAAGGTCTTTCGTCTAATTGTTTCCTGACCCAGTCTAATTCTTGTTTATAATTTCCCGGTTTTACGGAACACGGGTGTAATCCCATCATCAACCGGACATTATCCGGAAACCTTTTTTCCAAAGCATACATATCTTCGGTAGTCTCGCTGTCGATGGCAGGTAAAAACAAGTTTGTCACTCCGGCTTCAATAGCCTTGGATATCACATCATCAAGGTCGTGATGAAATTCTTTGCTGTATATATGGGTGTGGGTGTCTGTCAGTGTCATAAAATGATTAAATTTACCGGCTAAAATTGGTATTCATGAAAGATTGGAGTGAGGCATTTAAAAATGCCGGATATAAAAAGGTCGGATTTAAATATTCCAAAACCAACCATTTATTAGTAAAAGCACGTATTAACGGAATTTCCGGAGATTTTATTCTTGATACCGGAGCTTCGGCAACTTGTGTGAGCAAAGATGAGGTGGAACATTTCAACCTGCATTCCGAGCTGTCTGAAACCAAGGCTTCCGGTGCCGGAGCAGTCGATATGGAAACGGCTTTGTCCGAAAACAACGAACTCAAATTGGGGCATTGGAAAATAAAATCACTTTCACTCATTATTTTGGATTTATCACATGTAAATCAGGCACTGACGATGCAAAATGTCAAACCTGTTCATGGTATTATTGGTGCCGATGTACTCCTGGAAGGACAGGCTGTTATTGACTATGGTCAGAAAAACCTGTATTTACGATGATTGTTTTTTCCATTCCTCAGCTACTTTGTCTAACTCCTGATACCATTCTTCTCCAAATTTTCTGATTAAAGGTTCTTTAAGGAATTGATATACAGTAACTCCAAGCTCTTTACCTAAGGAGCAGGCATCATCACAGATATACCATTTGTGGTAATTTATTGCTGAAAATTGAGCATATTCCTTAATTCGTATCGGATATAAATGACACGAAATCGGTTTTTTCCAGTTGATTTCCTTGTTGTTATATGCCTGTTCAATGGCACAGAGAGCTGTTTTTCCGTCAAAAATTACATAGGCACATTCCTTCCCGTCAATCAAAGGCGTTTCATAGCCTTGATCTTCGCCGATAACCCATTTACCTTGTCGCTCAATGCTTTCAATACCTTCGGGTCGCAGATAGGGTTTTACTTTGTCGTAAATATCGTCCAGAATTTGGGTTTCTTCCTTGTCGAGCGGGGCACCGGCATCACCGTCAATGCAGCATTGACCATGGCATGCCGAGAGGTTGCACACAAATTCTTTCTCAAGAACTTCATCTGAAACAATCGTGTTTCCTATTTGGAACATACAAAATCTTTTTTGCAAAAATACAACTTATTTGCAGAAGACATCATAAGCTGAATTACAAAACAACTGACGAGTTTAATAAACTAAAATAGCTTAACCTATACTGTAATTTTTATTTGCATATCCGTACTACGGCTAAAAAGTATTGGGTTAATCATAATTACAAATATTTTTTTCATAATATACTTGTTTCTAATTATATAAATCATTTAAGAGATTCTTCCAGTTCTAAAATAACATCATCAATGTTTTTATCATCCAAAAAACTATGTACATCCCCATTTCTTCCTTGGGCGTCCCACAATATTTGGTTCATACTACCGTAGCTTATCCTGCCTTTTTTATATTCTTTTATAATTAGTTTAAGCATTTTTTTTCCTCTATCACTTGAATAATCAAAATGGGTAACCATGGTGGTAATTCCTGTTCGTAAACTATCATGCTTCCAGTTTCTTAAATCATAATCAGGAAAACCGTATTTTTTAACTATTTTATAGGCTTTTTCTAAATTAACAGAGTCTATATAACGCATCTTGTTGCTTCTTTCAGACACCTCCGCCAAATACTTTTCTTTATCCTCCTGGCTAAGTTTTTTAACCTGTTCACTTATTGGTTTAAAATCCAAACTAACATTTGCGGGAATATGGTCTAAACCTACATCTACAATACTATCCATTAAAGTTTCAATAGTTCTAAGGTTGTATTTTTTATCTATAACTCCTGATTGCCACCTTATATCCTGGTCTTCTTTGTCCGTTTTTTTTAACTCTTCAGAAATGGCAATATTATCTCTTGTAAAAAGATAATTTTTGCTACAGCCAAAAAGCATTAGACCAATCATAAATATAAATATTCTTTTCATAATATACTTGTTTCAAATTATGTAAATCATACATTACGTTGTTAACCAATTGCCTATGTGTGTTAATTTGAGAACTTACACCATTAGACAACAAAAAACAGAAAAGTCACTTATTAATCTGTAAAAACCACTTTAGATTCATTCGTTTAGCAAAAAATATTATCGTTTGGGTAGCACAAGTCTCAATTCATTCTATTATATTTGACTAAAACTTTTAATTTTAGTAACAGATGATAAAAAAGTTGACCTTTTTGGGTTGTATGCTTTTGTCCACCACCTTTTGGGGACAAGAAACGATTCAAAAAACAGACCGCAACAACTACGCTTATGAAATAGTTGAAAACGATCCGACCAACACCCGGATTTACACTTTATCTAACGGAATGAAAGTGTATCTGGCTCAAAATAAAGACGAGCCACGTATCCAAACTTATATTCCTGTACGAGCCGGTTCTAATGACGACCCAGCAGAATACACCGGTTTGGCACATTATTTAGAGCACATGCTTTTTAAAGGAACGTCCAAAATCGGGTCGCACGATTGGGAAACTGAAAAAATGTATCTGAAACAAATTTCAGATTTGTACGAAAAGCACAAAAACGAAACGAACCCTGACAAAAAATTAGCGATTTACCGCGAAATTGACTCTGTTTCCAACATCGCTTCTCAGTACGCGATTGCGAATGAATACGACAAAATGATTTCTTCGCTCGGTGCTTCAGGAACCAATGCACATACTTGGTTTGAGGAAACGGTTTATAAAAACAACATTCCGTCGAACGAACTGGAAAAATGGATGATTATCGAATCCGAAAGATTCTCAGAATTGGTTTTAAGATTGTTTCATACCGAGTTAGAGGCTGTTTACGAGGAATTTAACCGTTCGCAAGACAACGATTTTCGTTTGATGCATTATGCCTTGATGGAAAACCTTTTTCCGGAAAGTAATTACGGTCAGCAAACCACTATCGGAAAGTCGGAACATTTGAAAAATCCGTCGTTGGTAGCTATCGAAAATTATTTTCATAAATATTATGTGCCGTCAAATATGGCAGTGATTTTGGTGGGTGATTTGGAGTTTGAACCGACGATTCAATTGGTGGACAAGTATTTTGGTAAACTAAAAAAAGGGGAAACACCTGAAAGATACGTTGCCAAAGAAAAACCATTGACAAGCGTGAAAGAAGTCGAAGTTTTTAGCCCGTCTGCTGAAAGAATGCAAATGGCTTTCCGCCTTGGTGGCGTGCACACAAAAGATGCACAGCTGCTGAAAATTATGGATATGCTGTTGTCAAACAGCACGGCAGGTTTAATCGATTTGAACATCAACCAAAAGCAATTGGCACAATATGTAGGTGCTAGTCCGCAAATCATGAAAGATTATTCTTCACATGTTTTTACCGGAATGCCTAAGCAGGGGCAAACTTTAGAGGAAGTAAAAACTCTGATTTTGGGTGAAATTAATAAAATCAAAACAGGCGATTTTGAAGATTGGATGATTGAGGCTGTTATCAATGATTTCAAAAAACAAGAGCAACAAGTGTACGAAAGTACCAACGGATTGGCAACCAACATGTACCAAACTTTTATCCATGAAAGAAGTTGGGCAGATTACATCAACGAATTGGATAAACTTTCGCAAATTACCAAGGCTGATATTGTAAAGTTTGCCAACGAAAATTACAAAGACAACTATGTGGTGGTGTACAAACGCCAAGGCGAAAACAAAGATTTGGTAAGAGTTGAAAACCCAGGCATCACGCCTATTAGTCTGAACCGCGAAAATGAATCAGATTTCTATAAAGATTTCATGAAACTGACCGTGGACGAAATTCAGCCGGTTTTTGTCGATTTTGACAAATCTATCCACAGAGAAAAGCTCAGAAATATCGATTTTTCTTGGATCGAAAATAACACCAACGATATTTCGGGCTTGTATTACATTACAGAAATGGGCTCAGATCACGACAAAAAGCTTTCTTTGGCGATTAATTATTTAGATTATTTGGGAACTTCAAAATATTCCCCGGAAGAATTGAAAAAGGAGTTTTACAAAATTGGGATTGATTATGGTGTAGGTGCAGGTACGCAACGGTCGTTTATTTACCTGAACGGCTTACAAGAAAACATGGAAGAGGGAGTTCAGTTGTTGGAGCATTTGTTAGCAGATGCCCAGGCAGATGAGGAAGCCTATGCACGATATATCGAGAGTATTCTGAAAAGCCGTTCGGATGCAAAAGTGAACAAAAATAGCATACAATCTGCTTTGAATCAATATGTTACTTATGGTGAAAACAGCCGTTTCAGAGATATTTTGACCGAAGCGGAATTAAAAGCGATTAACCCACAAGAATTGGTAGATTTGATTAAAAACTTTTTGGCTTACCAACATCAGATTTTCTATTACGGAAATGATGTGCAAACTACGAAAACGGCTTTAAGTAATTACCATGATTTTGGCAAGCAAAAAGCAATTCCGGCAGCGAAAGTTTATCCTCAACCGGCAACAGATGGAAAAATTTACTTTACACCTTACGACATGGTTCAGGCCGAAATTTCTTTCCGTGCTCGCGAACAAAAGTTTGACAAAGATTTATTAACAGCTTCGGGAGTTTTCAATCAGTATTTCGGTTCAGGATTATCTTCGATTATCTTCCAGGAAATCCGCGAATCGAAATCTTTGGCGTATTCTGCTTATACATTTTATGCCAATGCAAGCAAAGCCGATGAGTACAACTATATTTATGCCTACATCGGTACGCAGGCAAATAAATTGCCAGAAGCGGTTGATGCTATGATGGACTTATTGACCGAAATGCCAAAAGCTGAAAATCAGTTTTTAAATTCAAGAAATGCCGCTTTAAAGCAAATGGCAACCCGCCGATACACCAAGTCGAGTATTTTCTTTTACTGGCTGAGTTTGCAAGACCGCGGTATCGATTATGACATCAACAAAGATATTTACACGCAAACGCAAAACATCAGTTTAAACGACCTTGAAAGCTTTTTTAACAGCCGAATCAAAGGAAAAAAATTCAATGTTGGTTTGATTGGAGACAAAGAAAACTTGGATTGGGAAGCTATCGAAAAGATGGGTAAAGTCCAGGAAGTAAACTTAGAAGAATTATTTGGGTACTAAATAATTTTATTGAACCCGTAGTTCATCATGCACTACGGGTTTATAATATAATCCATAATTGTCCTTTCAGTGCTGAACACAACAAATAATCTTTTCATTATTTGTAGGTTCTAAATACATTAATACCTTTGCCAAAATTTTGAAAAAAATGGACGTAAACATAAATGTAAAAGAGATATTTACGGCAAGCATGATTATCTTTGCGGTAATAGATATTCTGGGGTCTATCCCGATTATTATAGATTTGAGAAATCGTGTCGGCGAAATTCAATCCCGAAAAGCATCGATAGTTTCGGCAGTAATTATGATTGCTTTCCTGTTCATTGGAGAGCGAATTTTGAATCTGATAGGAATTGACGTAAATTCATTTGCTGTCGCCGGAGCGTTTGTATTGTTTTTTCTGGCATTAGAGATGATTCTGGGCGTTTCGATTTATAAAGACGAAGCTCCTGAAACAGCCTCAATCGTGCCGTTGGCATTTCCGCTGATTGCCGGTCCCGGTGTGATGACAACCATCTTGGCACTTCGGGCTGAATATGAGGTAATTAACCTTGTTTTTGCAATTGTTATCAACGTGACTGTGGTCTTTTTTGTGCTGATTATGTCCAGCAGGATAGAAAAACGACTCGGAAAATCCGGGTTGAGTGTTATCCGTAAGGTTTTTGGCGTGGTGCTGCTGGCAATAGCTGTTAAATTATTTGCGTCCAATGTTAAAGACTTGTTCGTTTAAAAGATGATTATTACTTTCGTAACAAATATTATGTAGAATGAAGTATGTGACGTATCTCATATTTATTGTGGGAATAGTATTGATTGTTGTTAATGCCATGAAGCTGGATTTTTCTGATATTTTTCACGGAGACAGTTTGGTCGCATTAATCAGTATTGTGGCCGTGCTTTGTGGATTGTGCCTTTTCGCTATCTTCAGAATGTCAAAATCCATAGACGAAAAAACGAAGTAATGTATGACTGATGTTTTCATCATTGGTGGAGGTCCGGCAGCAGTTTCCTGTGCTTTGGTGCTTGGGTCGGCTTACCGGAAAGAATTTGCCTCTGCCAGGAAAATAACTTTGCTTGCTCATCAAAAAGCCTCTTATCTGCAAGATGCTTTGCTGAACAATGTTTATGGTATTCTGCCCGGAACTTTAGGCAAAGAATTGCTCCATGAGTCACTCAGTCATTTACAGCAAACCTATCCCCATGTTGAAATTATCCATAACGAAAAAGTAACTGAAGTTATCCGTCTAAACGCTGGTTTCCAAATCAAAACAAACGAAAATATTTATCTGGCAAAAACGGTAGTTGTCGCTACAAATTCGACTTCTGCTTTTAACATCGAAGGGCTGACCAAATATATTATTCCACACAAAAAATCTATTCCGTCAAAAAATCGCGTTCAATTAAAAAATGACAACCATTTGGTCGATGAAAACCTTTTTGTGGCAGGAACTTTGGCAGGATTGCCAAGTCAGGTAAGCATTGCTGCCGGCAGCGGAGCATTTGTCGCCACAGAAATATTAACCCAATGGAACAACGGATTACCGGCACATTCACACGATTCTATCAAAAAATAATCCGTTTTTTGAACTCAAAACCTTAGCTTTTCATGTTAGAACAAGAAGAAATTATATACGAAAAAACAGTTATCGTCGGACTGATTACACAGCAGCAATCCGAAGATAAGCTGCAAGAGTATCTCGACGAATTGGAATTCCTGACCTATACCGCAGGTGGCGAAGTCGTAAAGAGATTTACCCAAAAATTGGAAAAACCGAACCCGAAAACTTTTGTTGGAACAGGAAAATTGGAACAAATTGAATTGTTTATCAAAGAGAATGATGTTAGCACCGTTATTTTTGATGATGAACTATCTCCGGCTCAGCAAAACAATCTGTCCAAAATGCTGGACTGCAAAGTGTTGGACAGAACCAACCTGATTTTGGATATTTTTGCCCAGCGGGCACAAACTTCTTATGCTCGTACGCAGGTAGAACTGGCTCAGTTTGAATATCTTTTACCCAGACTGACCGGAATGTGGACGCATTTGGAGCGTCAACGTGGAGGTATTGGAATGAGAGGTCCCGGAGAAACAGAAATCGAAACCGACAGACGAATTGTCCGTGACCGAATTGCCTTACTGAAAGATAAACTCAAAAAAATTGACCGGCAAATGGCCGTTCAACGCAGCAACAGAGGTGCAATGGTTCGCGCGGCTTTGGTCGGATATACCAATGTAGGCAAATCTACCTTGATGAACATGATGGGCAAGAGCGAGGTTTTTGTGGAAAACAAACTTTTTGCAACACTCGATACCACTGTGCGTAAGGTAGTTATAAAAAATTTACCCTTTTTGCTTGCCGACACGGTTGGGTTTATCCGCAAGTTACCTACTCAGTTGGTCGAATCATTCAAAAGTACTCTGGACGAGGTTCGGGAAGCCGATTTGCTGTTACATGTGGTTGATATTTCTCACCCGGATTTTGAAGACCATATCGAAGCGGTTAATCAGATTTTAAAGGAAATCGAAAGTGATGATAAACCTACGTTGATGATTTTCAATAAAATAGATGCTTATTCGCCCGAACATTATGATGAGGAAGATTTGATGCAGGAACGTACGTCCAAACATTATTCTATTGACGAATGGAAAAAAACATGGATGAACAAAGTAGGCGAAAATAATGCTATATTTATTTCGGCTGTCGAAAAAGAAAATATTGAAGAATTCCGGGCAAAAGTATATGAAGCGGTTCGGGAAATACACATTACCCGATTCCCGTACAACCATTTTCTGTATCCGGAATATGACCAAAATATGAACGACGAATCATAAACAGGTTCTAAAACAACAGTTTTTAGTTCTAAATAAACATAAAAATGAAATTTAACACGCTAACTATACACGGCAAGCAACAAGCCGACCCAAGTACCGGAGCTGTAATGCCTCCGGTTTATCATACTTCTACATTCAAACAAAAAAGCCCCGGTGTGCATTCGGGATACGAATACAGCCGTGCCGACAACCCGACTCGTACAGCTTTGGAAAAAGCGTTGGAAAGCATTGAAGGTGGTGCGAGAGGACTGGCTTTTTCCTCCGGATTAGCGGCTATCGATTGTGTGGTGAGATTACTGAAACCCGGCGATGAGGTGGTCGCTATGGACGATTTGTATGGCGGAACTTTCCGTTTGTTTACTAAGTTTTATGAACCTATCGGTATCAAATTTACATTCGTGGATATGAGTCAACCGGAGGAAATCAGCAGATATATTAACGAAAATACAAAACTCATTTGGGTAGAAACACCCACCAATCCGTTGATGAAACTGGCAGATATTGAGAGGATTGCTCAAATAACCAAAGAAAAAAATGTGCTGTTTGCTGTAGATAATACTTTCGCAACGCCTTATCTGCAAAAGCCACTTGAGTTGGGTGCGGATATCGTGATGCATTCGGCTACCAAATATTTGGGTGGACACTCAGATGTAGTTGCCGGAGCGTTGGTTATCAAAGATGAAAAATTGGGCGAACAGCTGCATTTCACACAATTCGCTACCGGAGCTACTTTAGGTCCGCAGGAAAGTTTTCTTGTACTTCGTGGTATAAAAACGCTGCATTTGCGTATGCAAAGACATAGCGAAAACGGGTTAAAAGTTGCTCAATATTTGACGGAACACCCGAAAGTGGACAAAGTATTTTACCCCGGTTTAACCAGCCACCCGCAATATGAATTGGCAAAAAAACAAATGGTCGGAGGCTTTGGCGGAATGGTTTCGTTCACGTTCAAATCCGGCGAAAAACAAGACGCAATTTCATTTCTGGAAAAGCTAAAAGTGTTTACGCTCGCTGAGTCGCTGGGCGGTGTGGAATCTTTGGCGAATCACCCGGCAATGATGACACACGCGTCTATTCCGGCAGAAAAAAGAGCTGAAATCGGAATTACCGACGATTTAATCCGGCTTAGTGTTGGCGTAGAAGATATTGACGATTTAATTGCAGATATTGATATGGCGATAAAATAATGATGCTGTTTTAGAATCTTTATTATCTTTGTTTAGCACAACAATAAAAACAACAACAAATGAAAATAGCTATTGGCAACGACCACGCCGGACCTGATTACAAAAACGCCATTGTGCAAATGTTACAGCAAAGAGATGTTGAGGTGGTTAATTACGGAGCAGATTCTTTTGATTCGGTAGATTATCCCGATTTCGGACACAAAGTGGCAAAAGATGTAGAAGAAGGAAAAGCTGATTTCGGCATTGTGATTTGCGGAAGCGGAAACGGCATCGCTATGACGGCTAATAAGCATCAGGGTGTGCGGTGTGCATTGTGCTGGACAAAAGAAATTGCCGAACTGGCTCGTCAGCACAATAATGCAAATGTGATTTCTATTCCGGCACGATTTACCGCAATTCCGCAAGCGGTGGATATGGTAGAAACTTTTCTGGATACGGATTTCGAAGGAGGTCGCCACGCCAACAGAGTGAACAAAATAGCCTGTTCGTAAGGTGTTAAGAACTAAATAATCAAAAACGAGGAATTTCCTCGTTTTTTTGTACTGATAAATTATCGTATTTTTGAACGAATACAACTTAATATTATGACCGAAAACCGCCTTTTTCTTTTAGATGCTTATGCCTTGATTTTCAGAGGATATTATGCCTTTATCAAAAACCCGAGAATCAATTCCAAAGGAATGGACACTTCGGCGATAATGGGATTTATGAATTCTCTGCTCGATGTAATCAAAAAAGAACGCCCGTCGTTGCTGGCAGTTGCTTTCGACAAAGCCGGAAGTGAGTCGAGAACGGCACTTTTCCCGGAATACAAAGCCAATCGGGACGCGACACCCGAAGCCATCAAAATTGCGGTGCCTTATATACAAGAACTGCTCAAAGCGATGCACATTCCAATTATCGAAATGCCCGGTATCGAGGCAGATGACTTGATAGGAACGCTTGCTAAACAGGCTGAAAAAGAAGGTTATACGGTATATATGGTTACGCCGGATAAAGATTTTGCTCAATTAGTGTCTGAAAATATTTTCATGTACCGCCCTTCCCGAATGGGTAACGGACCAGAGATTTGGGGCATACCTGAAGTACAGGAAAAATTTGGCGTGGAACAACCCGAGCAAGTCATTGATTTTTTAGGAATGATGGGAGATGCCATAGATAATATTCCCGGATTACCGGGAGTAGGAGAAAAAACTGCTAAAAAGTTTCTGGCAGAGTTCGGTTCGATGGAAAACCTTTTGGCAAATACCGACAAGCTGAAAGGCAAAATGAAAGAAAAAGTCGAAGAGAACAAAGAATTAGGGTTGCTTTCTAAAGAACTGGCAAGGATACAATTAGATTGCCCTGTACAGTTCGAGGCGGAAAAATTCAGATTGGAGCAACCTGATACCGAAAAAACAGATGCCTTGTTTGATGAACTGGAATTCCGCAGAATCAAACAGCAATTTGATGTTTTGTTTCAAAGCATAAATAATCCGGATTTGCCGGCTGAAATAGTTGAAAACAAAACTACCGCAAACAAACCTGTCTCTGGTATGCAAACGAGTTTGTTTGAACTCGGCGATGAAGAAAACACCAATACCGAACATACGGGTAAGAAAACACTTTATGATACACCGCATTTATATCAGCTAATCAACACGGAAAAGTCGATTGATATACTCATTCAAACGCTTTGCCGTCAAACGGAGGTTTGTTTTGACACAGAAACAACGGGTATCAATGCTTTGGAGGCCGAGCTTGTAGGGATTTCTTTTTCCTGGCAGGCAGGTAGTGCGTTTTATGTACCTTTTCCGGAAGACCAAAATGAAACCCAGCACTTGATTAACCGGTTTAAGCCGTTTTTTGAAGACGAAAACATTAGTAAAGTAGCCCAAAATATTAAATATGACCTAAAAGCTCTTCATAAGTACGGCGTTGAGGTAAAAGGTGTTTTTTTTGATACGATGATTGCCCACCATCTGATTAATCCGGATATGCGTCACAATATGGATATTTTGTCGGAAACTTATCTGGGGTATTCGCCCGAGCCGATAGAAAATCTTATCGGAAAAAAAGGCAAAGGACAAAAAAGTATGCGAAATGTACCATCGGAAGATATTAAAGAATATGCCGGCGAAGATGCAGATATTACCTGGCAACTCAAAAATATTTTCCAGAAAAGATTAAAAGAAACCTACACCGAAGATTTATTTTATCAGTTAGAAAGCCCTCTGATTCCGGTATTAACCGATATGGAAATTAGCGGAATTAAACTCGATACCGATTATCTGAAAAATCTTGCTGAAGAACTTTCAGTAGAGGCGGCAAAGCTGGAGCAAAAAATCTATGAACAAGCCGGAGAAAAATTTAACCTTGCCTCGCCGAAGCAATTAGGCGATATTCTGTTTGACAAACTGAAAATAGGTGGAGTAAAACCTAAGAAAACCAAAACCGGACAATACGCCACCGGTGAAGAAATATTGAGTGGTCTGGCAAAAGATTATCCGATTGTACAAGATATTTTGGAATGGAGACAGATTGTGAAATTGCAGAACACTTATGTGGAGGCACTTCCTCGTCAGGCAGATAAAACCGGGCGTGTGCATACGGTGTATTTACAAACGGTTGTTGCCACCGGCCGGTTGAGCTCGAATAATCCGAATTTGCAAAATATCCCAGTCCGGACAGAAAGGGGGCAGCGTGTGCGGAAAGCTTTTGTGGCGACTGACAATGACCATATTTTGCTCGCTGCCGATTATTCACAGATAGAATTAAGAATTATCGCGGCACTCAGCAAAGAACCGAATATGATTGCGTCGTTTAAAAACGGAGAGGATATCCACCGTGCGACAGCGGCAAGAGTTTTTAATGTTCCGTTGGAAGAAGTTACCCGCGAACAGCGGAGCCACGCCAAAACAGTGAATTTCGGGATTATTTATGGTGTTTCGGCTTTTGGGTTGAGCAATCAAACCAATCTGTCCCGTTCCGAAAGCCAGGAGTTGATAAATGCCTATTATGACACTTATCCGCAGTTGAGAAAATATATCCAGCAGCAGATTGATTTTGCTCGTGAGCATGGTTATGTACAAACTGTTTTGGGCAGAAGACGTTACCTGAAAGATATTAATTCCAGAAATGCAGTAGTCAGAGGAGGAGCGGAGCGGAATGCGGTCAATGCTCCGATACAAGGTTCTGCGGCGGATATTATCAAAATAGCGATGATTAATATTTATCAAAAACTCAGAGAAAAAAATATGCAGACAAAAATGTTGCTGCAGGTACACGATGAGCTGGTTTTTGACGTGCCTAAGACAGAACTTGACGAGGCCAAATCACTTATTCGTTATGAAATGGAAAATGCTTTCCAGTTAGATATTCCTTTGATTGTTGATTTAGGCGAAGGAATGAACTGGCTGGAGGCTCATTAAAGTGAGAGAACATATAAACATTTGACTTCTCTGAGGTCCTTTTTAACCTGCAAAAATCCCGACACTTTATTGTACCGGGATTTTTTCGATATATTAGTTGTTTTTTGTTATCTGCTGCTTCTGCCTCCACCTCTTGATGAAGATGTTCCGCTTGACCTGCTCATGCTGCTTGAACTTCTTGATATGCTTGGTGCAGAACTTCTCGACATACTTGGTGATGAGCTTCTGCTGATGTTAGAAGATGAAGACGAAGGTCTTGCATTGCTTCTTGTGCTAGAAGCCGGTGCCTGATATGAACGGCTTGTGGTCGTAGAACTTCTTTGTATGCGTTGACGTTGTGGAGTAGTTGACGTTGAGTTACTTCTCACGGTTGCTCTGTTTCCGCTTGAATTTACTCTCGTTCCGCTATTTCCGATAGTAGAAGACACTCTGTTTTGTCTTGCTCTTGTATTGGCTTCGCTGTTGAAGTCTGAACGAACTCTGGTTGAAGTTCTCGCTGTATTATCACGGGAAATTGTATTTCCTGTTGCTCTGGTTACAGCTGAACGACCTTCGCCGTTTTGTCGTATACTACTTCTTGTAGTTGCCCGGTTATTGTTATTCAATCTGCTATTGTCACTGCGATTCACTACACCGTTCACATTTCTGGAAACTCCTCGGCTGCTTTCTAAAGCATGTCTGTTTTTGACAGAAGCGTTTCTTGAGGTAAATGTTCTGGACGGATTCGAGTTAGCATAAGCTCTTCTGCTTACAGATGAATAAATGTTATTCGCTCTTGATATTCTTCGGTTTTCGGTATATACATATCTGTTTCTTGTGTTAATATGTCTGTGTACATGTCTGTGATAGGTATATATCGGCATTGGAGCCCAATAGCTGAAATAGGTTGGGTAATATCCCCAGTACCATGGTGAATAGTATGGTCTGTAATGGGTTGCCCAAAAGAAATCGAAGAAAACAGGTGTTCTGTAATAATAAGGCTCATAGATATAATTCGGACCGTAAATGAAAGGGTCTCCTACAATCTGTACATAAACTTTACCTGATGAACGTTGTTTTTCTATTTCAATCGTTGCCACGTCCTGGAATAAATCCTGTCCTAAAACTGATTGAACCACAACGATTCTTTTGTTTCCGTCTGCGACTTCAATTACTCTCAGATAATCAACGTATCCGTCTCCGTTTAGGTCGAGGTTAGATAGTTGTAATGACGGGTCATTGAGTCTTTGTTCAAAATCTTCCAAATCTCTGGAATCTCCGAAAATTGATGCCACCGCCTGCAAGTCTAAATTGTCTGATATGTCTGCGGTGTTAGCCGTTACTACCGCGGTGGTGTTCCGTTGAGCGTAGGTAGTCACTGAAAACAGAACTGTTGCAAGACCGAGCAGTATGTATTTTAAAGTTTTCATAGTCTGTATATTTTAATTAATAAATCATTTTCTGTTAGTAAGAAATCAACTACCATGCCAAACTACTTTTTTGGTATGCTTATCTTCCTAAAAACAAACAGAGCCGGGATTTTCCCGGCTCTGTTTACTGTATTTAAAGATTGATTATTTTCTTAGAATAATAAATTCTGATCTTCTGTTCATGGCGTGTTGTTCGTCTGTACAATTCTCGCCACAATCAATTGCCGGAGAACTTTCTCCATAACCTTGTGCCTCCAATCGGTCAGGACTTATTCCCTGAGAAATCAGGTATTGGCGTGTAGCCATAGCTCTTTGTTGTGACAAGTTCAGGTTGTATGCATCACTACCTCTGTTGTCTGTATGTGCTTCGATTTTGATTCGCATAGTTGGGTTGTTCTGCATAATCTGAACTAATTTGTTCAATTCAAAAGCACCTTGTTGCGTGATATTCGATTTGTTGAATTCGAAATAAATATCACCCAATTCGATTTTCTTCGGTAACACAATCATTTCAATCGGTCGGATACTTACATCTACCGGTTTTTTACCACCTTTTGTTCTTTCCAATTCGATGGTTTTATTTTCATAGTCAGGTCGGGTAACCTGCAAAGAGAAGTTTCTCTGACAATCGACATCATACCGCACGATACCGAAACTATCAGTAAATCTTGTGTCAATAATATTACCGTCGTGGTCTAAAATACTTACTTCAGAATCTTTCAGAATGTTTCCTGTTTTGGCATCGGTTACAGTAATCACAAATTCTTCCACACAAACAGGAAAGACCTTGTAAATATCATCACGTCCTACGCGGTTGGTAGACAAGAATCCAATATTTTTTTCAGGATAAAAAGACATGGCAAAGTCATCTTTTTGTGTGTTTACAGGGTCTCCTAGGTTAACCGGAGTCGCTCCCGGACTTTCCAGGTCAATCATATAAACATCTAAACCTCCAAAACCTTGTAAGGCATCAGAAGAATAGTATAACTTACCATTTTCTGCAATAAAAGGAAAAGATTCTCTACCTTCAGTATTAATAGTAGGCCCCATATTTTCTGGTTCGCCGTAGCTACCATCTTCATCAACAGATACCTTCCAGATATCCATTCCGCCGAATGTACCCGGCATATCAGAAGCGAAATATAAGGTTTTTCCGTCAGGGGAAACGCTCGGATTACTTACGGAATATTCAGCTCCGTTGAATGGAACCGGTTCGATATCTCCCCATTTTTTACCGTTGAACTTAGCCCGGAAAACATTTACTTTTCCGAGTTTCAGTCTTTTTTCTTTGTTTAAATCGTATTTTTTATCACGGAAACTTTCACTGGAGAAGTACATTGTTTGTCCGTCTTTTGTGATAGTAACTGGACCGTCGTGATATTTTTTAGTATTGATTTCATCTACCGGTTCGATTTCGGTAAATTTCCCGTCTTCCAAATTATATTTTCCTGCAAACACATCTAAATAAGGTTGCTCGTCCCAGCCATATTTTTTCCCACGTTCGTTACGTGCAGTAGTAAAATAGAAGGTGTTATCTTCGGTTAAAATACCGGCAAAATCCGAGTATCTCGCGTGATTCATGCCACTGTCTTCAAATGTAAACAAAGCTTCTTGCGAACGAAGGCTCGGGATATAATTAGGTTCTTTCAGAAACTCAATAGCTCTGGAATCGTCAGGGTTACGGTCGGCAAATTTTTTGAATGCTTTATTTGCTGCCTCGTAACGACCACTGGCTTTGAGCATTTGTGCGTATCGATAGTAAATGTCTCCTTCGAGGTTTGGATTTACAGCCAAAGCCTTTCCGTACCATTTGGCAGATTCTACCGTATTGAAAATATTGTAGTAACAGTCTCCCAAACGGATATTGATATAATTGTCTGTTTTATCTCCGCGGACTAATTTCCGGTATAACTGAGCCGCTTCGGCATACTCATATTTGTCAAAATGTGTATCAGCCATTTTGAGTTGTTCTTCCGGGGTATAAACGAATTGTGCGTGCCCTACGAAGAAGCAACACATAAATATTAAGCTAAGGTATATTTTTCTCATACTGTCAGAATTGTATTTTTAGAAATATCTTGGTGAACTGGATACTCTTCTTTTATAGAAAATATCAAACAACACAATAACCTCGTGTGAGCCTGATGCGGCTAATCTGATATCAGAAGTAACGTAATCATAAGCATAACCAATTCTGAGATTTGGCATTACAGCGTAATTAACCATTCCTCCGAAAGAATCTTCTAATCTGTATGTCACACCGAATTCCAGTTTGTTGTTCCACATGGCATTCACAGATAAATCAACTGACAAAGGTGAATTGGTAGCCATTTTTAACATGGTGGAAGGGCGTAATTTCCATTGGTAATCCAACTCAAATACGTAACCACCGGTTAAGAACATGTGCATAGTTTCCGAACCAAACTTCCGGTCGTTTTTGGTCATATAAGTGTTTTGCAGAAAGTTGGGAACACCTAAACCTATATAATAATTGTCGGTGTAGTAAAATGCACCTGCACCCACGTTGAAGAAAGAAGAACTTTCGTCAAAGGCAAACATCGGGTCATTGGGGTCAGGCACGAAATCACTTACTTTAGACCTTAAATTGTTCTGTAACATGGTCATACCGGCTTTAACCCCCAAAGCAAGTTTGTGTCGTCCACCTAATTCCAAGGTATAGGAAAAGTCGGCATAAACATTATTTTCCTCGGTTGGTCCTAATCGGTCTGAAATAGCAGAAATCCCGACACCTACTTTTTTACCCACCCGGCTGTGACCAAATAAGGTAAGAGTTTGCGGAGCTCCTTCTAATCCCGTCCATTGATTTCTGTACAAAACACCTAATGCAAGGGTTTCTTTAGACCCGGCATAGGCGGGGTTAACAACGCTTTGATTGTACATGTATTGCGTGTAATGAGGGTCTTGCTGTGCATATCCTGAATAAGAGAATCCCAGTAACCCTGCAAACATGGTTAGTATAATTTTTTTCATAGAAAACATATTAACTCTAATTATTCGACCAATATATTAAAAAAATATTAAATCCTACAACAGTGCAGGAATAAAATTACAAAAAAATAAGTTTAGGGCAAGAAAAAACTTGCCCTAAACCTAAAGTTATTTCAACTCTCTTACCAATTGTACCCAACCTGTAAGTTCTTCAACAGGAGTAACTATTCGGTAATAGTATGTTCCGTCCGGTAACAGAGAACCGTTGTTGGACTGTCCTTCCCATTCGTTGGTGTAGCCCATACCATGGGAGTACACTTCACGACCATCACGGTTATAGATCTTAAGGTCTAACAGGAAGTAATCGGTCAATTCAAATCGGTCATTTAATCCGTCTCCGTTTGGAGAAATTCCACGAGGAACTGAACACTCAATAATATTCACATTGTAGCTGCTTGATGTTATACAACCTTCTTTGGATATAACATTTACATAAATTGCGTGCAGACCCAACCCTTCAATTACTGTTCCCGGATTTATCCGGTCTCCTTCGGCTAAATATTCCGTCGTATAGAAATATCCTTCCGGTAATTCCGGTAATACGTACGCAGTACAGATATCAAAATCTACATGCTCATATTCCGGCAGCCCTTCGCCCTCTATCAATCGGAATGAAGTTACCGCCTCGCAAACTTCGGCTGAACCGCTTACTTTTATCCAAACTTCATAAGGTAAGGACGGTGCAATAAAACTGTCCCAATCAGTTATTGGATTATTACCGTTTATGGCATCTTGCTGAGAATGATAGTAATTGACAATCAATTCTTCTTCACCAGACAGATTAGATAATAATTCATCATTAACCTGAGATAGGTCGGTTTCCGGAATGATATCGTAATACACACAAAGGATAACATCTGCCGGGCGTTTTAATGCCAATCCAACTCCTTCGTAGATTCTAAAGCTGATTATAGCGTTACAACCTGTTGACTCATGCTCTACTCTTATCCAGATGTACTCGTCCGGGTCTGGAACATAATTAGTCGGGTTCGGAATAGCGTTTGTTTCTGCTATAGCGGCATCTTCACTATGATAGAAAGTGATTTCGTAATCATTGATATCGAAATTCTCATTTTGCGATAATGTTGCAACCGCTTCATCCGATTTATCAAAAAGATTTATTGGGTCATATTGTCCGTCTATCAAACACACTTTAATGTCTTCCGGTTGATCCAATACAATCTCCGGAGCTACTCTCACACAATATTCTTTAGACAATACCAAATCATCTCCACCACAACCCGGGTAGGTTACCCTGGCTTCCACGCAAGTGTCTCCGGTAACGGTTATCTGGTCGTTAGGGTTATCAGAATAAAATTCTCCGTTAATGTACCAGCCAAATTCTACTGTTGTGTCAGCACTTGGTGTAAAACGCCAAGCCTCGTTATGTGCTTCCCAAGCTCCTGTATTACGCCCCGGCGGCGTGTAGGCTTGAGTTCCATCTTCATTTTGAATACCTACTAATCCGCTACCACTATTCCAGTTAGAACAAGGGGTCCTATCCTGAATGTAAACTTCGATAATATTGGTTATTTCATAAATTACAATTTGGGATGTTTGGGTGCCTACAGATGTATTACATGAAAATTGCCCCACGTCGTACATACTGAAAACCAGAGCTCTACAAGGATAGGTGCCTAATATTTGATAGTTAATAGTTACGTCCGGACCAGAAGCACTAGCTGAAGCATTTGTATCCTGTAAAACACCAAAAATAGCATTTATATATGGAGGTCCCGTGCCTGCAGGAGTGTATGGTATTGGATCGTCGAAAGCGAAGCCTGCTCCTCCAAGAGGAGTGTATAAACCTCCGTTGCCATCAGGGCCACCGACACTAAAGGTTAATGCTCCGTTATCAGTAATTAAAGCTTTATTAAAATTATTACCAAAAAAGCAAAAGTCAAAAGGTAAGTTTATAACTTCAGACCAATCATCATCTCCATTTACAGAAGTCGCTGTTCCCGAATTAAAAGGAAAAGGAGGGGCATATTCAATTTCTTCTACCTCATAAGAAGTTGTTGCTTTAAAAGAAGACGCATCAAAGTCTGCAACCAAGTCTAATGTTAATTCCCCATCGGCAGCACAAAAGATAAAGTCTCCAAATTCATCCATTTGCAAGTCTGGAAATTCTAGATCAATGTTCGCACAGGCCGGTGGGTTAAAGTCGGAGAAGTCTACCCCGTCAGTCCACAAACTTTTGTCATCTTCGCTACAAATGGCTCTTACATAAATTCTGTAAAAAACACCTTCTTCTACATCTTCTATTAAATACTGCGGTTCATCTACGATAACGCCTGTAGCTGTGTCGTCCGGTGCCGGGTCAGAGGCAAGCTGTACGATAACTTCCCACTGGGTTTCACCGGCAACGGGTGTCCAGCTGGCTAATAAATCACCGGTTACCTGGTTTTTCTCTACTACAACTTCGATTGGTCGGGAACAAGTAACGAGTTTTACTTCTACATTGTCAATCGCTGCTGGCGGAGGATTATTGGTATAAGTGTTGTTTCTCCACTCAAATATTAATCTTCCTACGTTATCTGCGAAATCATTAAGATTATATACTTCTTGGAAAAGTATCCAATCTTCTTCACTCACAAAATCACCACCAATTTGAATACCTCCATCGGCTGCAGTGATTACTACTCCTGGTTGAGGTTGATAATTGGAAGGCATCAGCCAAACACGTAACATATCGTAATTGTCTCCAAAAGAATTGAGATGACCTAAAGTTTTCCAATAAAAAGAGATTACTGCTTCGTTGGTTTCCGCAGGGAAACTCAAATCACGAATAGCGTGTGTAACAGTCTGTGTGTCACTATATGCGTTGGTTGTTCCACCGTCGTTGGTAATATATAGGGAAGTGTTTCCAGCATAGGCTGTCGCTGTGCCTATATACCATTGGTTGGTTTCGTTGCTACTGATAAATGTCCAGCCGCCCTCTTCTTCAAAGTCGTCTTCAAAATCGACTTCCGCAGGTATTTGCGTAGTGGTTGTTGTGGCAGGTCCAGCCCATAAGCTTAGTCCGTCTTCGTCACCACAATCGGCTCTGACATAAACATCATATTCTGTTGAAGGATCTAGCCCTTCTATGATATATGGGTTTTCGTCAGCTGTTTCATAACCCGTTGTGTCTTCATCTGGTGCAGGGCTGCCTGCCGGTACTGCAATAACCTGCCATGAATCTTGTTCTGCCGGGGCTGTCCAGCTTACTTCAATAGAGTCTTCCGTTACTTGCACGATGGTAACTCCTGAAGGAGGAAAACACGTTGGTGGTTCTATTACAGAGAAGGTATAATCTTCTGTTTCCCCGTAATTATAATTAGAGCATGGATCGAAACTGGTACTTCCTTCCACAACTCTTACCCGCATTCTGTAATCGCCCAATGGCGTACCTGCTGGTACAGAAAAAGTCCCTGTAAATTCACTTCCTGCTGCAATGGTTGCAGAGCTTTCAGCAATTAGTTCGCCTGTTTCAAACGTACCATTATTGTTCCAGTCAATCCAGATTTTTACACCACCACCCCAACTGCCAACTCCTACAGTAAAGGAAACTACCAGGTTTTCGGGAGCTGCGGCAATCATAGAAGTAAAATTATTGTAACCATCTTCTCCACATTCAGAAGTACCGGTATTATTGGCAATATTCATGATTGCGTCGTTGGTTTCGAAATTGCTAATCTTTGCCCCATTTGAGCAACCGTATGAATAAGTAGGGTCGCAGTATCCTGTTTCAAAAGAGAAAGGACCTGCCCACAAACTATATCCGTCATCACCACAGTTTTGGCGAACATAGAATTGATAAGGTGTATCTGTTACTGTTGTTACTTCAAGGGAAGTGTCTGTTACGACTTCAATTGTTCCATCGCCTTGTTCGAAACCAGCTTCGCCCCATTCTACTTCAAAGCTGTCTCCGTCACTTACCCATGATAGCTCCATAGAAGTAAGAGATAGTGCTGTTGCTGCTAGTTCGGTAGGAGGTAGGCAGTCGGGTTCCTCTATTACAGAGAAGGTGTAATCTTCGGCTTCTCCGTAGGAGCCATTACCCAAATCTCCACAAGGAATAGGAGAACTACTCAGCCAGTTTGCTACGACTCTCATTCTGTAATCCCCAACCGGAGTTCCTGCAGGAATGGTAATTGTTCCTGTTCCTGGGTTAACGTAGCTTCCTGAAAGATATACCTGTTCTCCGGGATCATCAAAATCTAAATCGTTGTTCCAATCTATCCAGATACCCATACCATGAGTACTGGTGCTTACCGGAGTAATCGTAAATGCAACATCTGCTCCACCCTCAAACTGTGCCACATATTGTGAGGTATAATCAGAATAACCACTTGACCCCGAAGAGTTGTTGATATTTACAATTCCATATTCTGTCGTAAAATTACCAATTCCATAAGACGTATTGGTAGATGTTACTTCACAATAACCTGTAAAGAAATAAAAAGGTCCAGCCCATTCACTTACGCCATCATCTTCCCCACAATCTTGGCGAACATAAAATTCGTATGCAGTCTCGGCGTCTAAACTTTCTAATAGGAAACTATTTTCTTCAACACCCTCTTCTAAGGTTGCATCTGCACCTCCTTGTTCAAATCCTGCTTCACCCCATTCTATGTCATACAAGTCAGAAGTTCCTTCCCAATTTAGCACTGTACTCTCGGCAGTTGTGTCCGAAACGCCAAGGTCAGTCGGTTCAACGCAGGAAGGTTCGGTAGTAAAGCTAAACGGACCAACCCAGGCGCTAAATCCGTCGTCATCGCAATCTTGCCGTACATAAAATTGATAATCGGTAAGCGGGGTTAATTCGGTTAATTCATATTCACTGTCTTCAATTCCTTCAATTAGAGCTCCTTCCGAATCTATGTCAAAACCACTTTCTCCCCAGGTAATATCAAATAAAGAGCCGTCACTTGTCCAGGACAAGAGGGCTTCTGTGTCAGTTATGTCGGTTATTGTACCCGTTGTAGGTGGCAAACAATCTGCCATAGTCATTTCAAATTGTACCTGTGCAATTTTACTTACTCTATAGGTAGCCGCTGGCGGGCTATCCGGATCGGGATTAGTAGTATCGTTACGATAAACTATTCCGCTGTTTCCAGATGAGGTATATGCTGAAAATGTAGGGGAAACAGTCCATCCGGGAGCTTCCTCGTGAACTGCAATAACCAAATTGCCTCCTGTATATTCGAAAGGTTCGTCAAATTCAATCTCGAACCAATCGTTGGCTGTAGCTGTGATAGTTCCTGTAAAAACTTGGGTTAAGTCATCTGAGGCTACCCAATCAGTATTAGATGTGAACTCAGTTTTTGTTGTGTTTCCTATATATACAGTCCACTGATTCCAGACAGTCATTGTTCCGACGGAAGTAGCCTGATACCTTATTTTGGTAATTTCTCCCACTGCACCCCCTCCGACGGCAATTTCGCTCGAGGTAACTATCTGTTGGTTGTAATTATACACATAGTTGGTCACAGGTATAGCTTGAGAACCTGTTGAGGTTTCTGTGCCTGAGCCTATTTGAACAGTCCCTGTGGTTTGAGCCCAGGTAACTCCTCCAACGAGCATTATCACAAGCCCCACAAGACTTCTGATGCTGTTTGCCAAGCCATTTCGTCCTCTGCAATTTGTAGTTTTATACATAATTAAACTTTTTAAATTCGTTATCAAAAAGCTAATTTATTGTTTTTAAAACAAATTACAAAAATTTTAACGCTGGTTTTTTTTGTTTACTTAAAAATAACAGAAAAAATAAGATAAAAAATACCCCGAAATCATTTTCGGGGTTGTGGGAGTTTTACGTAGATATTATCTAATCATTCAGTTTCAGTACAGCCATAAATGCCGATTGTGGAATTTCTACATTTCCGACTTGTCGCATACGTTTTTTTCCGGCTTTTTGTTTTTCCAGTAATTTACGTTTACGGGAAATATCCCCGCCGTAACATTTTGCGGTAACGTCTTTTCGCAGGGCTTTGATGGTTTCCCGTGCGATTACTTTCACACCTATCGCTGCCTGAATCGGAATGTCAAACTGCTGTCTCGGAATCAGTTCCTTTAGTTTTTCACACATTTTTTTACCTATGTTATAGGCATTGTCCTGATGTATTAAAGCCGACAAAGCATCAACATTTTGTCCGTTGAGCAGCACATCGAGGCGAACCAGTTTTGACGAACGCATTCCGATTGGGTGGTAATCGAAAGAGGCATATCCTTTGGAAACGGTTTTCAGCCGGTCGTAAAAGTCAAATACGATTTCAGCCAAAGGCATATCAAAAGTAAGTTCAACCCGTTCAGGAGTCAGGTAAGTCTGGTTGGTAATCTGTCCTCTTTTTTCGATACAAAGACTCATTACGTTTCCGACAAAATCAGCTTTTGTGATGATTGTCGCTTTGATAAAAGGTTCTTCTACGCGGTCTAATTTTGAGGGGTCGGGTAAATCTGACGGATTATTTACCACAAACGGCGTATCAGGTTCTTTTTTGGTATAAGCCAAATACGAAACGTTTGGAACAGTTGTGATAACAGTCATATTAAATTCTCTTTCCAAACGCTCCTGAACGATTTCCATATGCAACATTCCTAGGAAACCACATCGGAAACCAAATCCTAATGCTGCGGAACTCTCAGCGGTAAACACCAAAGACGCATCGTTAAGTTGTAATTTTTCCATTGAGGCACGAAGTTCTTCATAATCTTCTGTGTCCACAGGATAAATTCCTGCAAAAACCATCGGTTTTACATCTTCAAAACCGGTAATCATATTTTGAGTAGGTGTTTTGGCATCGGTAATCGTATCGCCCACTTTTACTTCCTTCGCCTCTTTGATTCCGGAAATTAAGTAACCCACATCGCCGGCAGAAATAGTTTGTTTCGGCACCTGGTTGAGTTTCAACGTGCCTATTTCGTCAGCAAAATATTCTTTGCCGGTTGCCATAAATTTAATTTTCTGATTTTTTTTAATCTCCCCGTTAAATACACGAAAAATAACTTCAATTCCTCTGAACGGATTGTAAACAGAATCGAAAACCAAGGCTTGTAGTGGTTCTTCCGGGTTTCCTTCGGGAGCAGGAATCCTTTCGACAACGGCTTCCAAAATCTTATCCACGCCAAAGCCTGTTTTTCCGGAGGCATGAATAATATCTTCGTACTTACAGCCGAGCAAATCAACAATATCATCGGAAACTTCCTCCGGGTTGGCAGACGGTAAATCTACTTTGTTTAATACCGGAATAATCTCCAGGTCGTTTTCCAATGCCAGATATAGGTTTGAAATTGTTTGTGCCTGAATACTTTGTGCCGCATCAACAATCAGCAAAGCTCCTTCGCAAGCAGCAATGGAACGAGAGACTTCGTAGGAAAAATCTACGTGTCCCGGAGTGTCAATCAAATTGAGAATATAGGTTTCTCCTTTGTAATTGTATTCCATCTGGATAGCGTGGCTTTTAATCGTAATCCCGCGTTCTCTTTCCAAATCCATATTGTCCAGAAGCTGAGCCTGAGCTTCACGCTGCGTAATGGTTTGTGTAGCGTCCAACAGCCTGTCAGCCAGTGTGCTTTTGCCGTGGTCGATATGTGCAATGATGCAAAAATTTCTTATTCTCTTCATACAAATATATCCTGTAATTAAGCCAAGGATTTTAACCTACAAATATACACAGATTTTTGTATTATTTGCTAAACGGATTGCAGATGTGTGCATTGCACTTTAAAAAGGATAAAATGCATCTTCTATATGTTCGAGCGAAGTAGTTTGTTTGTTGATGACAATGGCGATGATGTCAAAGCGGGTTTCTGTGTCCAAATCGTTTTTAATCACATATTCGTTGGCGGCATTGATGAGTAGCTTTCTCTTTTTAGGCGTGACAAATTCCTGCGGATTACCAAACCAGTCAGTGGTTCGGGTTTTTACTTCCACAATCGCTAACACTTCATCTTTTTGGGCGATGATGTCGATTTCTGCTTTTCCGAAACGCCAGTTTTTTTCTACAATCGTGTAGCCGTTCTGTTCCAGATGATTTACCGCCATCTTTTCTCCTTGTATGCCTAATTCGTTGTGTTCTGCCATTACAAAAATTTTAGTGTAACTTCATTCAAACCGACGTTCAGCGAAACTTCTCTGCCAAACGGCAAGGCTAAATTATTCGGAACATGTCCGGCAGGAAAGTCAAAACAAACCGGGATATTGTATGGTTTAACAATTTCAGAAATGATTTGTACCGCATCATATCCGAACGGAATCTGATTATCGTGCATATCGGTCATTCCGCCGACTATGAGTCCGTTCAGTTGTTCAAAATAGCCATTTCGTCGGAGGTTTTGCATCATACGGTCGATGTGATACAGGTACTCGTCCAAATCTTCGATAAAAAGAATTTTTCCGTTAGTATCTACTGATGATGCTGAGCCGAGTAAACTATACAAAATAGACAGATTTCCTCCAATAAGCTGTCCGGTTACCTGCCCCTGAATATTGGCTGAGTGTGCATTGGTTTGGTATATTAATTCCTCTCCGAACAACGCTTTTTTCAAACTGGTTTTGGCTTCGTCGGTGGCGTTCGGAACGCTGAAGGGCATGATGGCGTGTAAAGAACCCAATCCGAGATGGTGCAAATGGCTATGCAAAACAGTAATATCGCTGAATCCGATGAGCCATTTTGGTTGATTTCGTAGTGGTGTAAAATCTATTTTATCAATAATCCTGACTGTTCCGTAACCGCCCCGTGCAATCCAGATTGCCTTGATGTCGTTGCGGTTAATCATCTGCTGCAAATCGTCGGCACGCTCTTCATCGGTTCCGCCCAGCTGAAAATTGTCTTTACCTATGGTATTTCCCAAAACAACTTCCAGTCCTATGCTGTTCATCAGTTCTATGGCGGGCAGGCATTGTTCGGGTTCAAATTTTCTGGCGGTGCACACGATTGCGACTTTGTCGCCCGGTTTCAGTGAAGGAGGTATTAGCATATCGATATTTTAAACAGGCTCTAAAGTTAGCAAAATAAATTCGGGTTATCATACAATTTTCATTAACATAATATTGGCTTAATTCCGCAGAAACAAAATGTATCTAAGTTTGCAGGACTAATTTAAACTGAACTATGAAAATTATGAATGCAAAGTTATTGATGTTGTTTTTACTGTTGAGTACGGTTGCTCTCGGTCAAAACAAAATAACCGGAAAGGTCTATGACCAATCAACACGACAACCTGTTGAGGCGGTTGTAGTGGGCAATTTTGAATCGGATACAGAAACAGATTCACAAGGACGATTTGAATTAATTCTACAACAAAACGAAGGAACGTTAGATTTTCTTGGAGCAGGTTATGCGAGCAAACAAGTAAATTTCTCATTTGACGGAACAGGATTTTTGGATTTGGGAATTATTTATCTCGAAACGGAGTCGTTGGAAGAGTTGGTTATTTTTGCTAAAGGGGTTATTGATGTTGCAGAAGACAGAAAAACGCCGATTGCAGTATCAACTATCAACAGAGATGAGATTGAAGAAAAAACCGGTGGACGGGATATTACCGCAGCCATGCTGAATACGCCGTCTGTATATGTAACGAGTGAATCTTCCGGATTCGGGGACACTCAGATGTTCACCCGGGGTTTTGACCAATCCAATACAGCCTTTTTGCTAAACGGTCAGCCTATCAACGGAATGGAAGACGGAAACATGTACTGGTCAAACTGGTCCGGAATGGCGGATATCGCTAATACTATTCAGATTCAGAGAGGGTTAGGTTCTTCAAAATTGGCGATTTCCTCTGTGGGCGGAACGATTAACTTTATTACCAAAGCCACAGAAATGAAGCCGGGAGGTTTTATCAGCGGAATGATTGGTAACGATGCTTATTATAAAACAACTGTTGGCGGAAGCACAGGCTTGTTGGATAGTGGTTTTGGTGTGACAGCCATGTTTACGCATTGGCAGGGAGACGGTTATAATGATGCAACAGAAGGGCAAGGACAAAATTATTTCATCTCTTTGGGATATAAAGTGAATGATAAGCATAATTTGAACTTTTTGATTACCGGGGCGCCTCAATGGCATAACCAGAATTATGCAAAATCCATCAGCAGTTATTTACAATACGGAAGAAAATATAACAACAACTGGGGCTACCTGAATGGAGAAGCCATCAATGACCGTAAAAATTACTACCACAAACCGGTAATGAACCTTAACTGGGACTGGATTATCAATGAACGCTCAAGTTTATCAACCGTATTGTATGCTTCTTGGGGTAGAGGTGGTGGAACAGGACCTATCGGAAGGTCGGTCAGAGATGACGAAACCGGATTGATATTATTCGACGATGTGTATGCCCAAAACCAAGCGGAAGGGCAAGCCGGGTATGCCATCAGAGCATCTGTGAATAACCACCAATGGTTTGGTATGGTTTCCAATTTCAGTCATCAGTTTTCCGATGAGCTATCGTTTAATGCAGGAATTGATTTAAGAACTTACAAAGGAGACCATTTTCGTCAATTAGTTGACCTTATGGGGGCAGATTATGTGTTGGACGATACCGGGTCACGCCTGAGAGACCCGAATGCACATCTGACGAAAACATTTTCTACCAGTCCTTGGAAAGCATTGGGTGGATTTGCTAAAAATCCTGACGAAAAATACGGATACGATTATTCAGAAAGAATTTCTTATGCCGGAGCATTCACACAAATGGAATATGCCACAGACAGATTTTCTGCCTTTTTCCAGGGAGCATTATCTAATCAGAGCCACATAAGATGGGATTATTATCAATATATGCCTGAAGATGAAGAATCTGAAAAGGTAGATAATGTCGGATACAATGTTAAAGGTGGTTTGAGTTATAATATTGATAACACACATTATTTCTTCGGAAACACAGGATATTATTCCCGCCAGCCATATCACGATAATATTTATATGAATTATAGAAATGATGTCAATCCGTTTACAGAAAACGAAAAGATTTTAGGTCTTGAATTGGGATATAAATATGTAAGTAACTTCTTTACTGTGAATGTGAATGCGTACAAGACAACCTGGGAAAACCGTGTAGAATCCGGTTCTAATTTCGCTACCGAAGCCGATGTAGAGCGATATGACCCTAATGGTAACTTCGGACTGGAAGCAGGAGATGAAATTTTCTTTATCAATCGCGGAGTAAAGCAAGACCACAAAGGTGTTGAGGTAGATTTTCAGGCAAGACCAACCTCAGGATTATATCTTAACGGTTACGCATCACTTGGGAGCTGGAAATATGTAGGAAGCTCTGTCGAAGAAATCAGAGATGTAGAACGTAATCTAATTGCGTCTGAAAGTAATGATTTAGATGGAGGAAAAGTAGGAAACGCTGCACAAACGACTTTCGGGTTGGGAGCAAAATATATTATTGTAAACGGACTGTCTGTCGATGCGAATTTCCGCTATTATTCAGATTTATACGCTGACAGACAAGAAAAAGATAACCTGAAATTGCCTTCATACAATCTTGTAGATGCCGGCGTATCATACAACTTACCTCTGAACAAAACTCAGGTATTAAGTTTCAGGTTTAATGTAAATAACTTGTTTAACACCATCTATTTATCACAGTCCAATACTGCACAACACGTAGATGGCGATACAACCAACACTTACAAAGGAATTGATGTCAGAAACCAAGTATATTTCGGATATGGCAGAACATGGAATTTCTCTGCGAAGTTTAGTTTTTAATTACTAAAATTTGCTTACTTGTTGAGAAGAACGGCTGATAACCGTTCTTCTTTTTTTATCCCAAAGCCACATCCAGTACCATCATTACGATAAAACCACCGATAACGCCCAAAGTTGCCAAATCGGTATTGTCACTTTGTTGTGCTTCAGGAATAACTTCTTCAATTACAACGAAAATCATTGCTCCGGCAGCAAATGCCAAAGCGTAAGGTAATATTGGTGTGAAAAAAGTAACAGCAACAGCTCCGATTACAGCAGAAATCGGTTCAACAATCGCTGAAGCTTGTCCAAACATAAAGCTTTTATGCCGGTTCATTCCTGCCCGGTGCAGCGGAAAAGCAACCGCCAGTCCTTCCGGGAAATTCTGCAACCCGATTCCGATAGCAAGCGTTAAAGCTCCGGCAATCGTTGCTTCTGGTATTCCGGCTGCCACACCACCAAATAAAACACCAACGGCCAAACCTTCCGGAATATTATGTATCGTAATAGCCATAACCAACAAAGTGGTTTTTTGCCACGGCGTTTTGATTCCTTCCTGCTTATTGCGTTCGTGTCCGCGGTGCAGGTGTGGCAACAATTTATCCAACCCGAAAAGGAACAGAGCTCCTAAGGCAAAACCCACAGCAGCGGGCATCACTTTGGTAAAACCCTCGCCTTCGCTCATTCCGATGGCGGGAGCGAGCAAACTCCAAAAACTTGCTGCAATCATCACACCACCAGTAAAACCCAGCATGGTATCGAGTAGTTTTCGGCTTGGTTTTCTGAACAAATAAACGAGAGCAGCACCCAAAGCGGTCATTCCCCAAGTGAATAAAGACGCGTATAAAGCAGCGGTTATGGGCGATATACTTTCAAAATAAGCAACTATTTCTTCAAACATAACTAATTGTTTTTGATATAAATATTATTGCTGACCATTTTAGAAAAAACCAATTCGCGGTTACCGATAAGTACCGTCACGGACTGGTCGAAAAGCTCTTTGCTCAAAATTTTAATTTTGGTACCCAACGAAACCTTTTGTTTGTCCAGATATTGTAAAAAAGACGGTGATGTATCTTTCACACCCACGCAAACGCCTCCCTGCCCGATTTCTAATTCGGACAACAAAATTTTCTGTACCGAAACTATTTCGCCGTCAGCGTCCGGGATAGGATCGCCATGGGGGTCTTCTTTCGGATAACCCAAAAAAGCGTCGAGTCTTTTGATAAGTTTTTCTGACTGGATATGCTCTAATTGTTCAGCGACTTCATGCACTTCGTCCCAGTTAAAATTGAGTTTTTCTACCAGGAAAACTTCCCACAAACGGTGTTTTCTGACAATCATTTTGGCGGTATGTATACCGGTTTCGGTTAGTGAAACTCCCTGATATTTCTGGTAATTAACCAGGCCTTTGTCTGCCAGTTTTTTTATCATATCGGTCACAGACGAGGCTTTGGTATTCAATCGCCCGGCGATACTGTTGGTGGATACGTCCGGCGAATCCTGTTGTGCCAGATGATAAATGGTTTTGATGTAATTTTCTTCAGATGTGGATAACATTGCTGTGTATTTTGTTTTATGCAAAAATAATAAATTTAGACTAAACTAATTATTTTTTTAAAACAAACTAAGCTAATGATTTTTTGTAATAATTTATGGTTTGTTTATTCTGAATGGAATGAAACAGACATTCAATCTTTTTGTATCTTGCAGAAATAAATGAAATTGTACATTATGAAATGCCCTAACAGAATTAGCAAACCAACCGACAATGATAATTAGGGCATTCCATCTGACCATTAAAAAACAAATAAATATAAACAGATGAAAACAAAACTATTGTTATTAGCGGGATTTTTAGGAGTTACTATGGTTTCCTGTGAAGAAGATACCGATGTTTACTACCGTTTTGATGAATCTACTTTCTTGACTAAACAGTCACTTTGGGAAGAACAGCATATTCAAAGTTATCGGTTTGAACAACATTATATGTCGTCTGCAACAGGACCGGTTAGTGAAACAATTGTGGTTCATAACGGAATAGCTACTTCTGATGCAGATGAATCCAACTCGGTACTTATCGGAACAATTTCAGATGTTTACACCAAGGTTTTAAATGATTTTAACCAAGGAAAGTATCATCAGACTTTGCCAATTTATGGAATATCTGTCGATGTAACATATAATGATGAATACCATTTTCCGGAAGAAATAAAATTTTCAACTGCCTACAAAGGCGATGTCGTTGGCGGAGCTTGGTATGATTTGAAAATATCTAATTTTGAGATTTTGGAAGAGTAAAATCTTCCATCACACATACAACTCATGCAAAACGTCTAAAGATTTCAAATGCTCGAATCCGTGGATATGCAAAGAAAAAAAATGAACCAGTGTTTTGAGTAAAATTTGTCGTTCGTTTTGGGAAAAACGGGCAACGGATAAATCTTCCAAAGCAAGAAGTCGTTTCATCAAAGCACTTTCTCGCAAAGGTAAGCAACGCTCGGAAGGAAATGCTTCAAAAACACCGTCAACTGGATTAAAATAATCGTGGTTTTCACTGTCTAACGGATAAAATCCGAGATATTTAGAAGCATTTATCAAGAAATATAAATGAAAATCAGGAATCGTTTTTTCCTGGTCAAATACTTGTATGGTATGAACGATAAAGTCAAAAAAAACTTTATCGGGCTCAGTTTGTTTGATTGCTAATCCGAGTGCTTCGGCAATAAACAATGCTACGCTGCTTTTGTCAAAATTAAAGGGTAGGGATTGATAATTGTAATGTATGCTGACCTCTTTAATATATTCCAGATTACCGTTCAGCCGGTGTTTGGCAGTAATATTTAACCAGTTCAACGGCTGAAAATATACCGCCAGCTTGTTCTTATGGCTAAAAGCATTCCGGATAAAATAAGACACCAGCCCAAACTCCCGCGTGTAGCATTTAACAATCAGGTTTTTGTCCTGATATTTTACGCTGCCTAACACGAGAGCTTCGGTAGTGCTGTACATACTTAACGGATAATCATAATTTTTCCAACAGATTTTTCATTTCCGTCATCGGAAGAAACAAAGACAATATATACACCCGATGCCACTTTTCTTCCGGCAAAATTCTGGGTATTCCATAAGGCAGAACCTCCGGTTGCAGTGGTTTCATATACCAGATTGCCGGCTATATCCGTAATTTTGATATTGGCACTTTGCATCAGTCCCGAAATTTTTACTTCGCCTTCAAACTCCGGTTTGACCGGATTCGGGAAAAAGTAAACATTTTCTAAATCTTCTTTTGGAGCCGTAGCATAATGTTGGTAAGATACCAAGCCTTCGGCAGTAGCAAAAAATACTTCGCCGGTGTTGTTGTCGATTTCAATATCAACAATATCGTCTGACGGCAAAGGCGAGTTGGAACTGTCGAAATGATAAATTGTTTCCTGTCCGTCTGCCGAAACCAGGAAAACACCTGCATTGGCAACAGCTACCCATTTGTTGTTGGAGCCATCTACCTTGATTTTCAGAATGTTTTGTTGATAAAATAATTCCTGAGCCAAACCTTCGTCCATAATAATAACCGGTTGGGCGTTCAATGTATTTCCATTGGAAAAATTATCAACTGAAGATACTACACGCAAACCGTTATTTGTACCAATCCAAGCCTGATTTCTGTAATCAATAGCAATAGCATGAACTACGCTGCTTGGCAGATTGGAAATATTAATCAGTTTTTGAGGGTTCTCACTGAAAGCAAATGCGCCACTTAAATAAGTACCCACCCATTTTACACCGTTTTTGTCGATGACAGGCGCTGTGAAAGCCTTGTTTTGCGAGTTGGAAATTTGGTTCGTGATGTTATATGACCGCCATTGATTGTCGGTAAAAGTTTTCATTGTTTTATTGGCATACCCGTTTGTAATCCAGCCTTTTCCGTTGGGTTCAAATGCTGGGCCGTTAATCCGAATGGTTCTCGAATCCGGATCTCCGGCGGTTTGTTCATAGGCTTCAATTCCGTCTGAACCGGTATTTTGATGGTTATATACAATCCATGTACTTTCTTCCAGGTTGTTTGCGTTGGGAGTGATTTTCATCAATCCGTCGTGAAATGAACTGATATAAATATCTTTGGTAAGTGGGTGTTCCTCGATATGACTTGTTGCCCGGAAAGGGGCAATTTGTTCATAAGGAATGCTTTGCCAAACTGATGAATTCAAATTCAACCGATTGATACCGAATGCACTAAGCCCAGTAGTGTGAAGATAAGGATTGAATTCACTGTTATATCCGCCAAAAACAGTCCACATTTGATTGTTACTATCTATTTTAAGTGCAAAGACATTATTGCTCAAAGGTCCTTCCGGAGTAAGGTTGTCCACCGCATGGTCGCCTTCGGTTAAAACGCTGTAAAAACCGTCTTTTTCAGCACCGCAATATATTTTATTGCCGATTGTTACTCCTGATGTCAGGTAGGATTGCCCCGGCGGAATAATGTGCTCAAACGACCAGGTAAAATTCGTGTAGTAACAACGGGCAACTTCTTTTGTTACTGCGGTCATTGTTCCGTTGTGAACGTTTAATGACAAAAACCCGCCGTAAACTTCGCCGACTTGTTCATAGTCGTTGCCGGCAAAAACGTTGAGTGTCAAATCATCTTTTACGCCTACCAACTGGTCGTTGAAATTTACAAGGCTCAGCCAGTTTTCATAATTGATAACCTGCCAGTTGCTGTCAATGAGCATGTTGTCATCTATGTTTATTTTTTTGATGCCCACGTTATTGGTATTGGCATAAAAAGTGTTGCCGACTATGGCTATGTCCAAAACTTCGGACGAAATGCCGTCTTCTTCAAAAAAATAGGAATCGCCGAAAGCGTCTATATCAAGCAAAACCTCAGCTATTCCAAAACCGGTGGCTATATATAAGGTGTTGCCATATATGTCCAGATCATAAATTATTTTTTCCGCAACGGTCAGTGTGGCTTTATTGGCAATATCGTTGAGGTGGGTTATTCTTCCGTTCTGGGTGTCAATCAAAGCCAGGTTTCCGTTTTGACTTCCGACAATGATTTTGTGGTGTTCCGGGCTGTAATATATATGCCGGATATCCCTGATTTTTAAATTGTCTGTCGTATTGTATTTTGCCACGAGTTCTTCCTCGTTGTTTAAAACAAAAACCGCATTTTTTGTTGCAACAAAAATCTGTTGGTCAGAAGCAAAAATATCCGTGATTTCCCGATAGGAAAAATAGTCTTTCCACAGTACATTCTGTGCTGACATTAATGCCGGAAACATAATCAAAAGAAATAAGATGTATTTTTTCATACAAAAAAAATTGTTTTACAAATATAACGCATAACTCAATAAATATGAGGGTTTTTCTGTAAATGTTTAAATCTTGTTGATAACATTATTTTTTGCCCGGGGTATATTCATGGAGTAAGTTGTAATTTTATTTTCGCTAAAAAGCCGTCGGTTTTTTATCTGTAAAAATGCTAACTGTTTGTATAACGCAGAATTAAAAAAAACCTTGTGCAAAACTAATCAAATATCAAATAATAATTTTACGGAATCAACTGTATTTTGAATCCGAAAGTAATAAAATAAAACATTTAAGCTATGGGTATTTTTGACAAAAGAATTAACTACAAACCATTCGAGTATCCTGAGATATTAGAATTTACCAATGCGATAAACAAATCTTTCTGGGTGCATTCGGAGGTTGATTTTACTGCAGACGTACAGGATTTCCACTCACATCTTTCCGCAGAAGAAAGAGAAGTTGTCAAAAGAAGTTTGTTGGCGATTGCTCAAATCGAAGTAAACGTAAAAACTTTTTGGGGCGACTTATATGCACATTTGCCTAAGCCGGAATTTAACGGGTTGGGAAGCACTTTTGCAGAATGTGAATTCAGGCATTCAGAGGCATATTCCAGATTGCTGGAAGTTTTGGGCTACAATAATGAGTTTGAAGGCGTAGTGCAAATACCGGCTATCAACAAAAGAATACAATATTTGTCCAACGCGTTGAAACACGCCAAGGCAGAAAATCAGAAAGACTATTTGAACTCATTGATTTTGTTTTCGATTTTGATTGAGAACGTTTCGTTGTTCAGCCAGTTTGCCATTATTTTGTCTTTTACTCGATTCAAAGGAGCGATGAAAAACGTCAGCAATATCATTGCCTGGACATCTATTGATGAGCAGATTCACGCCAATGCCGGAATTTATATTGTCAATAAAATCAAGCAGGAATACCCTGATTATTTCGACCAGGAATCCATCGACAATATCAGAAAAATTGTTGAAGAATCTATTGACATTGAAGGCGAAATCCTCGATTGGATATTTGAAAACGGCGAGTTGGATACCATCAGCAAAGAAGATTTGCTTAATTTTATGAAATTCAGAGTAGATGAAAGTCTGAAACAAATCGGAATGGAAAAAATATATAGTGTATCTGATAAAAACTATCAGCCGATGGCATGGTTTGAAGAAGAAGTTTTCGCCAACGAACTGGACGATTTCTTTGCAAAAAGACCTACAGCATACACAAAACACGATAAAAGTATAACCGCAGACGACTTATTTTAACATTATGGCAGAGAGACTTTGGTGGCTTAACGAAGAAAGCGAGCAGATATTAAACAGAGGATATTTACTGAAAGGAGAAACTCCTCAAAAAGCGATAGAACGCGTGGCGAATGCCGCAGCAAAAAGATTGTACAAACCCGAGCTGGCAGATGCATTTATCGAAATGATTGAAAACGGCTGGATGAGCTTGTCGAGTCCGATATGGGCAAACATGGGAACCGAAAGAGGCTTACCAATTTCGTGTTTCAATGTATATGTGCCGGATAACATCGAGAGCATTACGCACAAGCTGGGCGAAGTGATTATGCAAACCAAAATCGGCGGGGGAACGTCCGGCTATTTTGGCGAGTTGAGAGGACGCGGAAGTGCAGTAACCGACAACGGAAAATCTTCCGGTGCAGTGTCGTTCATGAAATTGTTCGATACGGCAATGGATACCATTTCGCAAGGTGGTGTGCGTCGCGGAGCTTTTGCGGCTTATCTGGATATCGACCACCCGGATATCAAAGAGTTTTTGAAAATTAAAGACATTGGAAGCCCGATTCAGAACTTGTTTACTGGCGTTTGTGTACCTGATTACTGGATGCAGGAAATGGTAGATGGCGATGTGGAAAAAAGACAAATTTGGGCAAAAGTTCTGGAAAGCAGACAACAAAAAGGACTACCTTATATTTTCTTTACCGACAACATTAACCGAAACAAACCACAGGTTTACAAAGACTTGAATAGGCAAATTTATTCCTCAAATCTTTGTAGCGAAATTGCTTTGCCATCGTCTGCCGATGAGTCTTTTATCTGTTGTCTGTCGTCAATGAACCTGGAGTTGTATGACGAATGGAAAGATACCGAAGCGGTAAAATTAGCGATTTATTTCCTTGATGCTGTATTGCAGGAATTTATCGCAAAAACAGAAGGAAATTACTACCTGCAATCTGCTAATAATTTTGCTAAACGACACAGAGCCTTAGGCTTAGGCGTAATGGGTTGGCATTCTTATTTGCAGAAAAATATGATTGGCTTTGAAAGTCTGGACGCGAAAATGCTGACCAACAAAATTTTCAGCGAGATAGAAGAAAAAGCAGTCAAAGCATCTCAGGATTTAGCAAAAATCTATGGTGAACCCGAATTACTGAAAGGCTACGGTATGAGAAATACCACTGTGATGGCGGTTGCTCCAACCACTTCATCTTCAGCTATTTTAGGGCAAACTTCGCCAGGAATTGAACCTTATAGCAGTAACTATTACAAAGCAGGTTTGGCAAAAGGAAACTTTATGCGTAAAAACAAATACCTCAAAAAATTGCTGCAGGAAAAAGGCATCGACGATGAAGATACATGGAGAAGCATTATGCTGAATCACGGCTCTGTACAACATCTGGCGGAGCTCACGCAAGAGGAAAAAGATGTGTTCAAAACATTTAAGGAAATCAGCCAGTATGAGATTATTTTACAAGCGTCAATCAGACAAAAATATATCGACCAGGCACAAAGTCTGAACATCAACATTCCGTCTGATGTACCAATCAAAGACGTAAACAAACTGTTGATTGAGGCTTGGAAATTGGGTGTAAAAACCATGTATTATCAGCGAAGTCAAAGTGTTTCCAAAGAGTTTGTTACAAATTTAGTAAGTTGTGTAAGCTGTGAGGCTTAACAAACTTTAATCCATAAAAAATCCGTCAGAAAGACGGATTTTTTATGGATAGTTAAAACCCGTTTAATAATTTGTCTTGCTCTGCCTCAAAAATAACCTATAAACATTTTTACAATACAAATTAAGCAGGGTCTAAATTCCTTACGAAAATTTCTAATGTGTTGTCAACTAAAGTATGTAGTATTATGAGTACAATTGTTTTCTGAAATCTGCAAGCGAGGTTTTGTTGTTAAAACCCGAAACAGATAACCTTTATGTGGATTTAGTGAAGTTTATATAGGTAGATTTCGTAACGGAAAATAAAATTTAAAAGGTTTCTAAAGATTATGTGAAGTGTTTTTTATATTTTTACCCATTCGAACAGAAATAGATACGATTTAAAATAATAAAATTCCTTATTTCAGAGTTTATAGGGTAAAGATTTAGTTGCATTGAAGTCAAAGATATTCACATACAGTTGCATTGTTCTGGTTATAACCCAGTGTTTTGCCTGTTCAACCAGCAAAAATACAACCCTGACCAGGGGTTATCACGCTACTACCGCCAAGTACAATATTTTGTACAACGGTCAGTTGGCTTATGACAAAGGCGTGGAAGAAATCAAGGAAAAACGGACAGATAATTTTGCGAAAATACTTCCGGTGGAAATGATGCAACCCGATGAGGTAGAGGAAATTGTCAATACACAGAAGAATCCGAACTTTCAGCGGGCCGAGGAAAAAGCTATCAAAGCCGCTCAGAATCACTCCATTTATATTGCCGGAACCGAAAACAACCCACAAATAGACGATGCATATCTTTTGCTGGGCAAAGCTCGTTACCACGATTTGCGGTATGTGCCGGCACAGGAAGCCTTTAATTATATCGTGATGAAATATCCGGATAGCGACATTTTTTACGATGCCAGCATTTGGGTAGAAAAAACCAATCTTCGGTTGAAATACGATAATACCGCTATACGAAATCTGAAAAAACTGTTGTCTAATCCTGAAGTTGCCGGACAAACGAGAGCTGAGGCATTGGCTACTCTGGCACAGGGATATATCAATACGGAGGCTTATGACAGTGCGAAAGTAGTGTTGGAAGAAGCCTATGAGCTGACCAATGAAAAGCTGAAAAAAGCCAGGTACACCTACATATTAGGACAACTCAACAGCAGATTGGGGCAAAATACGGAAGCAATACAAAAATTTGAGGAAGTAATCGCTTATAACTACAGTATTCCTCGTGCTTATGTGATTAATGCCTATGGCGAAAAATTTGCCAATCAGGACAAATCACAAATGGATACCGCCATATTTGTGAAAGAATATGGGAAATTACTTCGCGACAGAGAAAACAGAGCCTACCAGGACATGATTTATCATCAGTTGGGATTGATGTATGAAACCCATGATGATATCAGCAAAGCAGTCAAAAACTTCAATAACTCTTTGCGGAAAGCCAAAGATAATAATTATGTAAAACAAGCTAATTACGAGCATTTAGCAGAGATTTATTACAGCGGAAAAGATTATGAAAAAGCCGGAATGTACTACGACAGTACCATGGTTTTGATGAATCCGAATACGAGAGAATACCTGCGGGTAAAACGTAAGCGAAACGGCTTGATTGACGTGGTTAATTTCGAACAGTTGGTTCGCAAAAATGACAGTATTCTCAACTTGGTGCAGATGAACGACGAAGACCGCCTGATTGTGATTAATGAATATATCGACAAGTTGAAGATAGCCGACGAGGAACGGGCGAGGGCTTTAGCGGCGGCTGCCAATCAGTCTTCTGCGGGCGGAATCAGTATAGGTCGTGGGTCGAATTTTTATTTCTATTCCCCGAATTCGGTCAATAACGGTAAGCAATCGTTTGCGTCCAACTGGGGTAGCAGACCCAATGTAGATAACTGGCGTTGGGAAAATGAGGCTGTAGAAATGCCGGCATATCAAGATACCAATGAGGAAGAAGAAACGCAAGTGGCTGAAAACACACAAAATACAACCGACCAGCGTTACAATCCGGATTTCTATATTGCTCAGATACCAACCGACGAAGCTCAGATAAAATTACTCAAAAAAGATTTGGATAATGCTTATTATCAGCTGGGAGTGATTTATTATGAACGGTTACACGAACACGGACTTGCAGCGGAAAGGCTGGAAAAATTACTGACTATCAATCCTGACGAGCGGTTGATTGAACCGGCAAAATATCATTTGTATAAAATATATGGTGTAATCGACCCGACAAAAGCAGTGGCTTTGCTGGAAGATATGAAACTGAACCACCCCGATTCACAATATACTCAGGTAATATTGAACCCGAACGCAACGCTCTCGGCAGACGATTCGCCAGTAAATGATTATGAAGAAATCTACCAGACCTATACGCAAGGGGATTACTCGGCAGTATTGAATGAGTTAGATGAAAAAATTCCGATGATGCTCAACGACCAGATGTTGCCGAAGTATGAATTGCTCAGAGCAGTTACTGTCGGAAAGCTCGAAGGATTGGCAGGATACAAGGCGGCACTCAATCATGTGGCACTCACTTATCCGAGTTCGGCAGAAGGTAAGGAAGCCGAGCGAATATTGAATGAAGATTTGTCACGGCTGGAAAATATGACTTTCAAAATGGATTTGTCACAAAATCTTAAATTCATCTATGAAGTCAGCTATCCGATTCAGGGCGAAGATTTGGAGCTGAAACAAAAGCTTGAACGCTATGCACAGGACAGAGCTCATACCGGTATCAAATTCTCTGCTGACCAATATTCTGATAATCAAGTGTTTTTGGTATTGCACGGAATCAAATCCGGAAATATTGCCCAATCGGCACAAATGTATCTCGAAATAGAACAAAATTACCAGATTACCCGCGACCCGGTGTTGATTAGTACAGAAGATTATGTGGTAGTATTGATAAAGAAAAATTGGGACGAATATCTGCAGGCACGCTATCCGCAAGAAGAGCAGCCAGAAGAAGAACAAACGGAAGTGCAAGCCCAGTCAATTCGGCAGGCAGAAACACCTTTGCAAGAACAACAAGAAGAACAGCCGCAGCAACGAAGGCGACCTGTTCAGCGACCTGTTCAGCGACCTACAGAGAGGCAGAGGCTTCAGCAAAACCAACAATTAGGAAGGCAGGAGTCACAACGACAACAGTCAACACAATTGAGAAATCAAAATACTGATGAATAACATGGGTAAATATATATATCAGCTAGTATTATTGTCTGTTGTGGCTTTCGCTATACAATATTTTGCACAGCAACTTTTTGAGGTTGATTCGCTTTGGGAGCAGATAGATATTTCCTTGTTGCAGATATATTTTGTGCAGGCAGTCATTTCGCTGGTGTTGGTTATTGCCCTGAATATGGCGAGAAAGCCATTGCCGAATTTTCTCGGATTTGTTTTTCTGGGTGTTTTTACTATTAAGGTGGCAGTATCTTATTTTTTTGCCCGTCCGGTGTTGGAACAACCCGATGTAGATTTTTTTAAATACAATTTTCTGCTGGTGTTTTTTATGTATATGATTTTTGATTTATACGTGGCTTATAGCTTGTTAAACAAGGGAGAAGAAACCCCTTCAAAAAAGTTTAATTAAGGTGTTTTATATATAGAATAAAGTTGTACATTTGCACAAAATTTTTTGAACCATAATAAAAACATAAACACGGTATGGTGACTATTAAAAAATCACTTCACTTGTTAACGGTAGCTTTCTTTGCTTTGGTGTCTTTAGTTGCAAAAGCAGAAGAGCCGGTAACTTCTGAGCATGATTCACATGCGGCGGTAAATCCAGCTTCGCCTGAGTTTGTTCAGGAGTACACACAGCACCATTTGATGGATGATCATTTTTATTCTTTCTATGGAGATGCTGAAAAACACAGACATTATGGGTTTCCGCTGCCGGTAATTCTTATTGACAACGGGTTAAAAGTTTTTATGTCATCAGAAGATTTTGTTTATAACGGAAAAGTTGTAGAGAATGGAGGGCAATACTATAAATATTACCACGGAAAAATATATAAAACAGACGCGGAAGGAACAATAACTTATGACGACAAACATCATCCGGCTAATGAAAAACCATTAGATTTTTCTATTACCAAAAATGTATTTGGATTGATTTTGGCGTCCGTATTATTGTTTTGGGGATTCACTTCATTGGCGAAAAACTATAAATCGTCACCCAACAATTTGCCAAAAGGAATGGGTCGGGTATTGGAACCATTGGTGATTTATGTGCGTGATGAAATGGCACGTCCGAATATCGGAGATAAAAAGTATAAAAAATATATGCCGTATTTGTTATCGGTATTCTTTTTGATTTTCCTATTGAATTTATTAGGATTGACCCCGCTTGGGTTAAACGTTACAGGGAATATATCAATTACTGTTTGTTTAGCATTATTTACTTTTTTCTATGTGAATTTGAGTGGGAATAAGGATTACTGGAAACATATTTTCTGGATGCCGGGAGTTCCCGTTCCAATGAAAATAATTTTGGCACCGATTGAGGTTTTAGGGATGTTTACCAAACCATTTTCATTGTTAATTCGTTTATTTGCGAATATCACGGCAGGTCACTCTGTAGTAATGGGATTGATTGCAGTTGCATTTGTGATGAAAGAAACATTAACAACTCCGGGTGCGGTAGGTGTTTCGTTCCTTTTGACAACATTTTTAACTGTATTGGAGATATTAGTAGCGTTCCTGCAAGCATTTATCTTTACCATGTTATCGTCGTTGTTTATAGGCTCAGCAGTTCAGGAACACGACCATCATTAATTTAGAATTTTTTGTTTAATTATATATAAATCATTTATTATGACAATTCCAACTTTAGTAGGAGCAGGTTTAATCGTAATCGGAGCAGGTTATGGTTTGGGTAAAATTGGTGGTTCTGCAATGGACGCTATTGCTCGTCAACCAGAAGCAGCAGGGAAAATCCAAACTGCAATGATTATTATTGGTGCGTTATTGGAAGGTTTAGCTTTCGGTGCACTAATTTTAGGTAAAAACTAAAAATGAAAACAATATCTGTAACGGTTGGTTACAGATATTGTTTGATTAAACAAAAAACAATTTAAGTACAAAACTTATTTAAAATACAATGGACAAGTTAATACACGATTTTAGTTTTGGTTTATTCTTTTGGATGGCAATCATCTTATTGGTTATCATTTTCTTACTGGGTAAATTTGCATGGAAACCGATTATCAATGCTTTGGAAGCTCGTGAAGAAGGTATCGCAGATGCTTTGGCAGCAGCAGATAACGCAAAACGTGAAATGCAAAACCTGAAAGCCAGCAACGAAAAATTATTGGCAGAAGCAAGAGCCGAGCGCGACGCTATGCTGAAAGAGGCTCGCGAAATGAAAGAGAAAATAGTTGCTGAGGCCAAAAACGAAGCACAAGCCGAAGGAGAAAAAATGATTCAGCAAGCCAAAGCTGCTATCGAAAATGAGAAATCAGCAGCTATGGCAGATATCAAAAATCACGTTTCAGGATTATCTATTGAAATTGCTGAAAAGCTAATGAAAAATCAATTGGCTGACGCCCAGGCACAAAACCAGTTGGTAGAATCGTTGTTGAACGACGTTAAATTAAACTAATCTATGGCAACCTCAAGAGCAGCAGTTCGTTATGCAAAAGCTTTGATTGAAACCGCTCAGGCAAAAAATGTTTCTGATCAGGTGGCAAGCGATATGCAAACGATAAACCAAGCGATAAACGACAGCGTTGAGCTAAAACAATTTTTGGACAACCCGGTTGTGAAAGCAGATGTAAAGAAAAAAGCTTTGGACGAGATTTTCTCTTCTCTCTCTGCAGACAGCAAGTTGTTGTTCGGGTTGTTGAACAGCAATCACAGATTTGCCTTGTTGCCTCAAATTGCTACTGAGTACATCGCTTTGTACGAAAGCTCAAAAGGCATCGCAAGAGCGTATGTGACTACGGCAACACCGTTGAACGACGATTTGAAAACAAAAGTTCTGGACAAAGTGAAACAACTCACTTCAGAATCACAAATTGAAATTATCAACGAGGTAAACCCTGATATTATCGGCGGATTTATCATTCGCATCGGTGATATGCAATATAACGCATCTATTGCCGATAAATTAAATCAATTAAAAAGAGAGCTAATCAATAATTAATATAACCACGTTGCGGCGTGTAGCAATAAATAAAGAAAAGATGGCGGAAATCAAACCAGCTGAAATTTCAGCAATTTTAAAACAACAATTATCAGGATTCGGAGCAGATGCTTCGGTAGAAGAAGTTGGAACTGTATTGGAAGTAGGAGATGGTATAGCCCGTGTTTACGGATTATCAAACGCACAATATGGTGAGTTGGTACAATTTGAAAACGGTTTGGAAGCGATGGTGCAAAACCTCGAAGAAGACAACGTAGGTATTGTACTTTTCGGTTCGTCCACATTGATTAAAGAGGGAGATGTTGTAAAACGTACAAACCGTATTGCTTCCCTAAAAGTAGGAGAGCAAATGGTTGGTCGCGTTGTAAATACATTAGGATTTCCTATCGACGGTAAAGGAGCCATCGAAGGTGATTTATACGAAATGCCTTTGGAGCGTAAAGCACCGGGAGTTATCTTCCGTCAGCCGGTAACAGAGCCTTTGCAAACAGGAGTAAAAGCGATTGACGCAATGATTCCGGTTGGAAGAGGACAACGTGAGTTGGTTATTGGTGACCGTCAGACAGGTAAAACAACTGTTTGTATCGATACGATTCTTAACCAAAAAGAATTTTATGATGCAGGACAACCGGTATATTGTATTTATGTCGCTGTTGGTCAGAAAGCATCAACAGTAGCTGCAATTGCAAAAACATTAGAAGAAAAAGGAGCTTTGGATTATACGATAATCGTAGCAGCCAACGCATCTGACCCTGCACCAATGCAGGTATATGCACCAATGGCAGGGGCGGCAATCGGAGAATATTTCCGTGACACAGGTCGTCCGGCATTGATTGTTTATGATGATTTGTCTAAACAAGCGGTAGCTTACCGTGAGATGTCGTTGATTCTGCGTCGTCCACCAGGGCGTGAGGCATATCCGGGTGACGTTTTCTACTTGCACTCTCGTTTGTTAGAGCGTGCGGCAAAAGTTATCAGCGACGACGAAATCGCTAAAAACATGAACGATTTACCTGAATCTTTGAAACCTATCGTTAAAGGAGGAGGCTCATTGACAGCATTGCCAATCATCGAAACACAAGCAGGTGACGTATCTGCCTATATCCCGACTAACGTAATTTCGATTACAGACGGACAGATTTTCTTAGAGTCTGATTTATTTAACTCTGGAGTTCGTCCGGCGATTAACGTAGGTATTTCCGTATCTCGTGTTGGAGGTAATGCACAGATTAAATCCATGAAAAAAGTATCCGGAACATTGAAGTTGGATCAGGCTCAATTCCGTGAATTAGAAGCATTTGCTAAATTCGGTTCTGATTTGGACGGAGCTACATTAAACGTAATTGAAAAAGGACGCCGTAATGTGGAAATCTTGAAACAATCAGTAAACGACCCATACAAAGTGGAAGACCAGGTAGCGATTATCTATGCAGGAACCAAAAACCTGTTGAGAAATGTTCCTGTAAACAAAGTAAAAGAGTTTGAAAAAGACTTTTTGCAAACTTTGAACTTATCTCACAAAAATGTGATGGAAGAGTTGAAAGCCGGTAAATTAACTGATGAGGCTACAGCCACATTAGAGAAAGTAGCCAAAGAAACGGCTGCAAAATACTAATAAATTGCTTAGCTTTTAGCAGACTAAGGGCTAGGCGATTAAGGACTAATCACTTGAAATGAAATGGCAAACTTAAAAGAAATACGTAACAGAATCAGCTCGGTATCATCGACTATGCAGATAACTTCTGCCATGAAGATGGTTTCGGCGGCAAAGCTCAAAAAAGCACAAGATGCGATTACGGCGATGCGGCCTTATGCCGAAAAACTGACTGAATTGATTCAGAATATCAGTGCAACGCTTGAGGAAAACGTAAGCAATTTGTATGCAGAGCAAAGACCAATCAACAAAGTATTGTTGGTTGTGGTTACTTCCAACAGAGGTTTGTGCGGAGCATTTAATTCCAATGTGTTGAAAAAAGCCAAGGAACGTGCACAGTTTTATGCAGATAAAAATGTTGAAGTTCTGACTATCGGAAAGAAAGCACACGATATGCTAAGCAAGACAGAAAAAGTATTTGCTAACGAAAGTCAGCTTTTTGATGCATTGACTTTTGAGAATGTTTCAGTCGTTGCTCAGGTATTGATGGACGCATTTACTGATAAGAAATATGACAAAATTGAAATTGTTTACAATCAGTTCAAAAATGCAGCATCGCAGGTGGTAATGACAGAGCAATTCTTGCCGTTGCAGCCAATAAGTGGAGGAAATGCTAACGCTGTTGCTGATTATATCTTCGAACCGTCGAAAGAGGAAATCATCAACAATTTGATTCCGAGTTCTTTAAAAACACAGTTGTTCAAAGCAGTTTTAGACTCTAATGCTGCCGAGCACGGAGCAAGAATGACAGCGATGCACAAAGCAACCGACAATGCAAAAGACCTGCAAAATCAATTGAAATTAACCTATAACAAAGCCCGTCAGGCAGCAATTACCAACGAGATTTTAGAAATTGTTGGTGGTGCAGAAGCATTGAACGGATAGGGTTAATAGAAAAAAATAAAATTTAACCGTATCATGAAAATGATACGGTTTTTTTTGTACGAACAAGCTCTTCAAAATATTTACTGAGCAACCTGAGCTCGATTATTAAAATACAGCTAACTGAATTAGATTTTAATGATTTTTATAAATCTAATTTCAATTGTTCCGGAATCAACCGGAATGATTTCCGGTGATATTTACAAGCACCATATTTGATTATCGCATCACGGTGTTCTTTGGTAGGGTAACCTTTGTTTTTATCCCAGTGATACATCGGATATTCTTCATGAAGTTGCAACATAATTTCATCGCGATAGGTTTTCGCCAGAATAGATGCCGCGGCAATACTTAAATATTTTCCGTCGCCTTTAACAATCGTTTCGTGCGGAATATTTTTATAAGACTTGAACCGATTTCCGTCCACGATAATAAAATTAGGAGTAAGTGTCAGTTTATCCAAAGCATGGTGCATCGCTTTGATAGAAGCATTCAGTATATTAATTTGGTCAATTTCCTCCGGCCAGATATGAGCAACGGCATACGCATTTTCATTTTCTTCAATCCATTTCCGGAGAAAGTTCCGCACCTTCAAAGATGTTTGCTTGGAGTCGTTGAGCAACTCCGAATGTAAATTTTCAGAAGTAATAATAGCTGCTGCAGTAACCGGACCAGCCAAACATCCCCTTCCGGCCTCATCTGTGCCGGCTTCAACGGAGAAATTAGTATGTTTGAAATTAAGCATTTACGTCAATTAAAATGCTAAAATTACTGCCGAATACTTTGATTTCCTAAAAAAAACATTAAATTTGGAGGTTACTAATAAAAAACAATCAAATAAAATGAAGTGTAAAATATCAAAAATGCTCTTTGTGGCATTGGCTCTCGGGCTAAGTGTTTCGGGAGTTTCTTATGCTCAGCAAGGGAAGGATTTGGATTATATAATTCAAAATTCGAATGTTCGTGAGTTAGAATCTATGTCAAAACAATTCCGAGCAGAGCGAGAGGCTAATTATAAAAAAGCAGTTGAGAAAGCCAAACAATTAGGGAAACCTATTTTTGGCTATAATGAAGAAGAAGGTTATGGGTATAGTCTAGAAAAAATCACAGAAAACGGGGGGCTGGTTTATTATAGAACTTTCAGTAATAATAAGGTGTTTAACAATGTAGCAACGGCTAGCTCTTTAGCGACAGTTAAAGCTAAATATCTTCATGAATTGGGTATTGAAGGACAAGGAATGAAAATTGGAATATGGGACGGGGGAATTCCAGTGGCAACCCATGTAAGTTTTTTAGGGAGAGTAATCACAAAAGATAATGGTCAAGAAGTTACGCCAGCTGCAGGAGAAGGAGTGTCTCATGCAACTCACGTGGCTGGGACATTGGCAGCTAACAATAATATCCCAGATATAAAAGGATTCATGCCAGAAGCAGATATTTGGGCAAATAACTGGAGATTTGATGTTTCTGAAATGCCAACACAAGCAGCTCAAGGGTTGTTGGTTTCGAACCATTCTTATGGACTAAACGCTATTGAAGGTAACCCGTATGGAGTCGGTTTCTTCGGAAGATATGGGACCGATGCGAAAGAGTATGATGAAATTGCTCACGAAGCACCTCTATATACAATTGTGTTTGCGGCAGGGAACGATAGAGACTATGTATCTATGCCTAGTTTATCAGGTTATTTTCCAGCTAAAGGAGGAAGAGATTTATTGACTCAGGCGGGAGTTTCAAAAAATACAGTAGTAGTTGCTTCTGCGCATGGAATTGAAAATTACACCTCTCCAAGTAATGTGCAATTATCAAGCTTTAGTAGTTGGGGGCCAACAGATGATTTCAGAATAAAACCAGATATTACAACCAAAGGACACAATGTTAAATCTGCTTGGCCCGGAGGTCCTGCAAATACAAATATAGAAAGCGGTACGTCAATGGCTGCACCATCGGCAGCAGGTGTTTTTGGTTTGTGGCAACAATATTATAACCAGTCTAATCCGGGGACATGGATGAGATCCTCAACAGTAAGAGCATTGATGGCACACACAGCATTGGAGGCGGGTCCTGCAAATGGTCCTGATTATATGTTTGGATGGGGGTTGTTGAATGCTGAAGAAGGAGCAAAAGTTATTGGTCAGAATGGAGAAGGTTATAGCTTGGTTGGAGAGTATACACTTGATAATGGAGGTGTTTTTGAGCTTCCTTTTGTAAGAACAGAGGATTCCAATTCCCCTTTGACAGTAACAATTGCTTGGGTGGATGTTCCGGGTACGGCGATAAATAGTGGGTCTGATTTGCCTATCAAATCTTTGGTAAACGACTTGGATTTAAGAGTTATCAATGAAGATACTGGCGAAGAGTATATGCCATGGAAATTAGTGTATGATTCTAATTGGAGTACTACAGGTAGTGGCATAGCAGAAAAAGGAGACAATGATGTTGATAACATCGAAAAAGTCGAGCTTGGAATGATAGATGATGGTAATTATAAGGTTGTTGTTTCTCATAAAGGAAATCTAACTGGTGGAAGTCAAGAGTTTAGTTTGGTAATGTCTGGTATGGGTGCTCCTGTGAGTACAAACAAATATAATAAGATAGAAGGGTTAAATGTTTATCCTAATCCAGTGAATGATATTTTAAATATCGAATCAATTCAGGTTTCTTTGAATGGAGCTAGTGTTCAGCTACTTGATATTTCCGGAAGAACAGTAAAAGAAATAAATTTATATAATCAATTAGATGTTTATCAAATAGATTTGTCAGATATGGTTTCAGGAGTGTATATGGTTAAAATTCATATAGATAACCAAATGTCAATAAATAAAATTATTAAGAGATAATGTTGTTTTGAGAGCAAACTTTTTGTTGTGCATAAATTTTAACACAGCAAAAAGTTTGCTTTGTATAAAAATAATGTTAATTTTGTTTTAACTAATTCAAATTAATTAATATGAAATCAAAGTTTACTTGGATTTTTACACTGTTTATGGTGTTGGCTGTGCAGCTCGTGTCTGCACAGGAGAAAACTGTAACAGGTACGGTAACTGATGCGGATTTTGGAGATCCTATACCGGGAGTTTCAGTTTTGTTAGAGGGTACTCAGTATGGAACTGAGACCGATATGGATGGTAAATACTCAATCAATGCCAGACCTGGTCAGCGATTGGTGTTTAAATTTACAGGTTTTGCAGATATGTATATGACCGTAGGACAGTCAGATGTGTTAAATGTGGTTATGGTGGAGTCTGTTGATGAGGCTTTAGAGGAGCTGGTAATAGAAGGTTATAGAAATGTAGCCAAAGAAAAATCAAGTACAGCGTCAACTACGGTTTCTGCCAAAACGATTGAAGGGCGACCAAATGCGTCTATTCTTCAAAGATTACAAGGGCAAATACCGGGATTGAGTATCTCTACTGGTTCAGGGCAGCCAGGAAGTAATGATACATCTGTAATATTAAGAGGGTTAGGGTCTATTAATGGAGCTGTTGAACCACTATATGTTATTGATGGTATTCCTGTTTCTTCGGACAGGTTTAGAAGTTTGAACCCAAATGACTTTGAGAGTGTAACAGTGTTGAAAGATGCTGGTGCTACTGCTATTTATGGTAACAGAGGGGCGAATGGTGTGATTGTTATCAATACGAAGAAAGGATCTTTTGATTCTGCATTGCAAATTAAATATGTAGGTACTACAGGAGTAAGTTCTTTGCAAAAGAATGATTACAACATGATGAATGCTGAGGAAGCTTTGGCATACACAGGTTATACGAGACAAGCACTCGGTTTAGGAGGGACAAATTATGATACAAATTGGCAAGATGTATTCTTTAGAGATGCTATCTCGCAAGACCATACATTGTCTTTCACTGCAGGGGCTAAAAATTTATCGACTTATACATCGGTAGGCTATGCAGACTACGAAGGAGCCTTGAAAAACACGGGGTTAAAAAGATTCTCTTTTGTAAATAATTTGAACGGGAAAAATGATAACGGGAGACTTACGTTTGGTACTACGGTAAGTGCTAACTACTCTAAATCAGAGATACAGCCTGTTTCTGGAAGTGCAACATTTGCAGATAACTTTTTCTTTGGTTCATTCATTGCATTCCCTTTCTTTAGCCCGGAACAATGGGACGGAGAAAATTGGGAAGATATAAGAAATATTGGACCAAGTGGGATGAATGTTTTGAAATCTCCTTTTATGTTAATGGACAGAATGAAAAACTATGGTAGAATTCAAGACGAATTCAAATTGGTCACAGGTGCAAATATCAATTATGATTTAGGCTCAGGATTTAATGTTGGTTCTAGAATAGGGGTTGATTATCAGACTATTAGTCAGTTTTCTTTCAATGATCCATCATCATACATTTCAAACTCAGGAACACCTGCAGAACAAATATACAGAGGCTCAACGGCTGGTGTAGAGGAAAGAAGATTGTTGATTAATTCAACGACAAATTTGACTTGGCAAAAAGATTTGTCTGATAAAAGTAGCTTGTCGATTGCGGGTTATGTTGAATATTTGAAAGGACATTTTAAAAACTCATATTACTCAAAAGAAGGATATGATCCGTATTTCTTTGATAGAAGAGATGGAGATTCAGGATCTATACCTGATAATGAAGATAATGACTTCTACGTGCCTGTAGCTGGTATGTCAGTAGCTAATGCAGGATTGTTCTCCTATTTTGGTATTGCGTCTTATGATTATGATTCAAGATATGGTTTAGAAGCTACTGTTCGTAGAGATGCGTCTTTCCGATTTGTAGATGATTATAAATGGGGTACTTTCTGGTCTGTATCTGGTAGATGGAATATCTCTAACGAAGACTTTATGTCTGGGTCTGTTTTTAATGATTTAAAATTGAGGGCTTCATACGGTACAGCAGGTAACCAGGATATTACCGGAGGAGGAATTTTTGGAGGAGCCTATTTGTATGAAACTGTTTACGGCTCAGCTTCTGGGTATAATAATCATACTAGCTTGGTGCTTGCTCAATTACCAAATAGAGCTCTACAGTGGGAATCTATTACTACAACAAATATCGGATTAGATTTTGGTGTGTTTGAAAACAGACTGAGAGGTAGTGTTGATGTGTATAGAAAACAAACAGATGATTTGTATCAGAACGTACCTCTATCAGCAATTAACGGAACAACAGGTTTGATGAGTAATTACGGGGCTATTCGTAACGAAGGAATCGAGGTTATTGTTGCCGGCGATGTGATTAGAAATGAAAACACAAGGTTGACATTAAACTTTAATGGAGCATACAATAAAAACTCAATATTGGATATTCCTCACGAAGGTGGATTCTTTTGGGATGGTTCTGGTTTAACTGCGATGCAAGAAGGAGACATGTTGGGGCAATTCTATATGCATGAGTTTACAAGAGTTGACCCTAGTACAGGAGAGGCTTTGTTTTTAGACAAAGACGGGAATGAAACGGCCGCTCCTCGAGATGAAGATTTAAGATTGACGGGAAAATCATATATGCCTAAATATGTAGGAAGTTTTGGTTTTGATTTTGAACACAAAGGATGGTTCTTACAGGCAAACTTCACTTATGCACAAGATGTATATAGATATGACAACGATTATTATTTCTTGACATTCCCAGGATTTAATGGAGCTATTAATCAGTCTAATGATGCAAAAGACATTTGGACTCAACCAGGAGATGTTGCGTCTATTCCGTCAGCAAGTGCTTCAAATCTTAATTATTTTGCAGGAAGTAGTTTTTATTTAAGAGATGCCTCTTATGTAAGATTAAGATATCTAACTTTAGGACATAGTTTTGCCCCTAAGAGTTTAGAGTTTATCGGACTAACAGGATTGAGAGTTTATGCTCAGGCAGAAAACTTAATGACTTGGTCTAAGTGGAAAGGATGGGATGCTGAAAGTAACAGAGGAGTTGATATGGCACAATACCCTACTCCGAAAACAGTATCTTTTGGTGTAGAAGTTCAATTTTAAAATGTGATTATTATGAAAAATAAATTTATAGCAATATTATCAGGGCTTGCGTTAATAACCGCAACTACGTCTTGTGAAGATGCACACAACGTGGAGCAGCCAGGTTATGACAACTCAACTGATGATGCAAAAGTGTTTAGAAATAATACCGACATCGAAAGAGGGATATTAGGACTACACGCAAGTTTATCTATAGAAGGGGAAATAGAATTTGTTTCTTATTTTACAGATGAATTAGGTATTGGAGTAGATAACGGAGGGCAAGGAATTAACGATGGTTCATGGAGATTTTTTATGGATCCAGGTAATGATTTTGCTTCTTCGGCATGGACTCGCTATTATAATGTAATAAATAGAGTAAACAGGCTGTTACATCGTATAGATGAGTTGAAAGCAGAAACGACAGATTTAGCAGAATTGAGTGCGTATGATATAAATCGGGCAAGATTACTGACGATTAGAGCGTACTCTAACCTGAAATTGTTTTCTTATTATACTCCCGACTATACCGATATGAGCGGTTTGTCAATTATTAAATTTAATTTTTATCATACCGATGATTATGGTAGACACGAAGCAAGAGCTACTGTAGGAGAGATAGTTGAATTTATTGAAGAAGACATTGAAGAGGTTTTGAGTGTAGGTGACATCATGAATGATTTCAGAGGTGGTTCTAATGATAATGTGTATGTTAGTCAGAATTTAGCTCGTGCAATATTGGTTAAATTATACGCAATGATTGAAAGACCAACTGAGTTGCTACAGTATGCAGATGATATTACTGGAAAATCATTAGCTACAAACGTAGATTATTTGATAATGTATGACGGAGATACATCAGAATTACCCCAAAACCCCGAAATAATTTTTAGATTAGCCCGAACATACGGAGACGGTAATCGTGTAGCAGCTGCTTGGTATGAAAGTTCAACAGATGTTACCTTTGATGGGTATGCTAATATGGAAATCGGAAGAACACTGTTTAATAAGCTAGAGGCACTAGGGGCTACAAATGATGTACGATATTCTGTGAATGTTAGTTCGCTTTCTGATCCACAGCCAAATTATGCTAGTTTACCATATCAGACTTTTAAAACAAGAGATTTACTCTATATAGGAAAGTATATGGGTAATGATAAAGATCCTTTGCAAAATGATATTATGGTGGTAAGATACGTGGACATATTATTGGCAAAAGCGGAAGCATATGCAATGCAAGGCAATGTTCAGGGGGTTGAAGATATCATTACAGAAATTCGAGAAGCAAGAGCTTTTGTTCCTTCTTCTGCTATTATACCAACAATTACAGATGTACAATCTGCTTGGAAAGCTATTTTGGAAGAAAGACAAGTTGAGTTTGCTTTTGAAGGCCACAGATACTTAGATGTTAAACGATTAGGACGTAAAGCGGGGCTGACTTCTTTCTTTACTAGAGATTCTAAAGATTGTGAGGAGTATAATGTTTGTGAGATTCCGTCTAGTGATGAATACAAGTTAACTCTTCCAATTCCTAGATCTGAAACACAATCTAACCCTGTAATCAGAGAACAACAAAATCCTGGTTACTAGTATTAGATTTATAACAAAAAAAGCCTCCCGAATGGGAGGCTTTTTTTGTTAGCTAATAGTTAAGTATTAACCAGTTGTTATCTTTTTACAGAATAAATTTTCTTAAATCAAAGAAAATCATTAAATTCGCATTCAGCAAAAAAATAAATATATGTCAAAAACAGCTACGATAGAAATAGACGGAAAAAAAATAGAATTACCATTAGTAAGAGGTACAGAGAATGAGGTTGCTATTGATATTGCAAAACTAAGAGCTCAATCAGGATTAATTACTATCGACCCGGGATACAAAAATACTGGTTCTTGTGAAAGTGCAATCACTTTCCTGGACGGAGAAAGGGGGATTTTACGATACAGAGGCTATAGCATTGAAGAGCTTGCAGAACATTCTTCCTTTTTGGAAGTCGCTTATTTGGTGGTCTTCGGAGAACTACCAACAAAAGCCGAGTTAGAGAAATTCGAACGTACTATGCAGAAACATAGTCTGGTGCACGAAGAGATGAAAACCATCATTGACGGATTTCCTAAACATGCCCACCCAATGGGGGTTTTGTCTTCACTCACTTGTGCGTTGACAGCTTTTAACCCAAGAAGAGTAAATGTTGAAGACGAAAATGATTTGTATGAGGCAGTATGTAAAATAATGGCTAAATTCTTGGTTATTGCTACTTGGACATACCGTAAAATCAAAGGTTATCCGATGAATTACTACGACAATTCCAAATCGTATGTAGAGAATTTCATCAGATTAATGTTTGAATTACCAACAGGTGAATATAAAGTAAGTCCGATAGTTCGTAATGCGTTAGATAAATTGTTCATCTTACACGCCGACCACGAGCAGAACTGCTCTACGTCCACAGTAAGAATGGTTGGATCTGCTCATGCCGGATTATTTGCCTCTATTTCTTCAGGAGTTTCTGCCTTGTGGGGACCTTTGCACGGAGGTGCTAATCAAGCTGTTCTCGAAATGTTGGAAGAAATACAAAATGATGGCGGAGATGTAGAAAAATATATCGCAAAAGCCAAAGATAAAAATGACCCGTTCCGATTGATGGGATTCGGACACAGAGTATATAAAAATTTTGACCCACGGGCTAAAATCATTAAGAAAGCAGCCGATGATGTTTTGGCAGAATTAGGTGTTGATGACCCAATTCTGGATATTGCTAAACAATTGGAGAAAAAGGCATTGGAAGATGACTATTTCGTAGCAAGAAACTTGTATCCAAACGTAGATTTCTATTCCGGAATTATATACAGAGCTTTAGGAATCCCGACCGAGATGTTTACCGTGATGTTTGCTATCGGAAGATTGCCGGGCTGGGTAGCACAATGGAAAGAAATGCGTGTGAACAAAGAGCCAATCGGTCGCCCACGTCAGGTATATGTAGGAGAAACAGAACGCTCTTATAAACCGATGAATGAAAGATAATAGATAAAAAGCCGGTTTTTTCCGGCTTTTTTAGGGTCTGTTTAAATTTGTATTGTAAAAATGTTTATAGATTATTTTTGAGATAGAACAAGGCAAATTTTCAAAGGATAGCAGAGCTATCGTTTTAAAATTTAACACAGTTATAACCAAAAAGAAGCATAAACAAATTATTAGATAAATTTTAAACAGACTCTTAATAAAGTTTTGATTATGATGTCATTAAACGTAAAAAACGAAACTTCAAGATTAAGAGCAGTGGTGTTGGGAACTGCACAAAGCAACGGCCCTACACCGACTGCCGAGGAAGCCTATGACCCGAAATCATTGGAACATATCCTGGCAGGAACATATCCTGTCGAGAAAGATATGGTTGCCGAGATGGAGGCTTTTAATGAGGTTTTTAAGAAATATGATGTAAAAGTCTATCGCCCGGAAATTATCGAAGATTATAACCAGATTTTCAGCCGTGATATCGGTTTTGTAATTGATGATATTTTTGTCAAAGCAAATATATTACCAGACCGGGAAAGAGAATTGGACGCTATCCAATATGTTATCGACCAGATAGACCCGAAAAAAGTCGTACGCCCACCCGAGGAAGTACATATCGAGGGTGGAGATGTAATGCTTTATAATGAATATATTTTTATCGGAACGTATAAAGGCAGTGATTACAAAGAATATTTAACAGCCCGCACCAATATGGCAGGCGTGGAATACATCAAGAATCTTTTTCCGAACAAAATCGTGAAGGAATTTGATCTGACCAAATCCAGGACAGAACCCAGAGATAACGCACTGCATCTGGATTGTTGCTTTCAGCCGATAGGCACAAACAAAGCGATTATCCATAAGCCGGGTTTCAGAGATGAGAAAGATTACGAATACCTCGTTAATCTTTTCGGTATGGAAAATCTCTTTCATATCGACCGTGAAGAAATGTATCACATGAATTCCAATATTTTCTCTATCGCACCAGATGTAGTTGTTTCCGAACGTAATTTTACCAGACTAAACAACTGGTTACGCGAAAACGGATTTACCGTAGAAGAAATCCCGTATGCAGAGATTTCCAAACAGGAGGGGCTATTGAGATGTTCGACACTTCCGTTGATTAGATATTAATTTTGCTAACTTATCCACATGAAACAAATCACTAACACCGTACTAATGATTCGTCCGATTGCCTTTCGTATGAACGAACAAACCGCAGTGAATAACTACTATCAAAAAGTGTTGGACGCACTGACTCCCGAAACGGTTAATGCTAAAGCTCAGGAAGAATTTGACCATTTTGCAGATGTTTTAAAACAAAATGGGGTAAATGTTGTAGTTATCCAAGATACCAAAGAGCCAGACACACCCGATAGCATTTTCCCGAACAATTGGATTTCGTTTCACGAAAACGGCGATGTGGTTTTGTACCCGATGTTTGCCGAAAATCGTCGCTTGGAACGTCGTGAAGACGTTTTGGACATACTCGAAGAACAAGGTTTTGTTATCGAAAATGTAATGGACTATACGTCTGCAGAGGAAGAAAATATGTTTCTGGAAGGAACGGGCAGTATGATTCTCGACAGAGCAAATAAGAAAGTTTATTGTGCCTTGTCGCCCCGTGCCGAAGAAGAGCTTGTTATTCAATTTTGTGAAGACAACGAGATGTTACCTGTTATTTTTGAATCTTACCAGACAGTAAACGGCGAACGCAAACTGATTTATCACACCAACGTGATGATGTGTCTGGGAGAAACTTTTGCTGTAATTTGCCTTGATTCGATAGACGACAAAAACGAGCGGAAAAACGTGGTAAAACAGCTTAAAGAAGATGGAAAAGAAATTATAGAAATAACCGAAGAGCAGGTTAATAATTTTGCCGGAAATATGTTGGAACTGACCAATGATAAAGGTGAAAAATTATTGATTATGAGTACACAGGCATATAATATTCTTACACCAAATCAGATAAAAACACTGGAAAAACACGCCCGAATCGTTCACAGTTCGTTAGATATTATCGAAGCTTGTGGCGGAGGTAGTGCAAGATGTATGCTTGCCGAAGTATTCCTGCCGAGAAAATAATTTTGGTGGCTTTCCAACCTTTTTATATCTTTATACGTCTATACTAATAAACAAAAGATATAATTATGTTAAAGCAAACATTTATTACTGTCTTCCTAATCGTAGGACTTCTTTCGCTTGTTTCCTGTGATTCTGATGATAACACAACGGTAAATCCGTATGCACAGTTTCAAGGGAATTGGAGTGGAACTTTTTCCGGTGATGACGAAGGTATCTGGAGAGTTACTATCGATGAAAATGGTGTAGCCACAGGAACATTGGAATCTAATACAATGTTCGCTCCTTTCGATTTAGAAGGACAGGTTTCTGCAAACGGCGAAGTAAGTGCAGAATATTATGACGCAGGAGGGCAATTAGCAGGACAGTTGTCTGGAATAATGACAGAAACCACAGTTTCAGGAAACTGGTCTAGCGGCTGGGGACCAATGGGTACTTGGTCCGGGAACAAAGAATAAGCAAAAAATCCACTTCAAACGAAGTGGATTTTTTGTTGGCTTATATTTCGATTAACGCTTAGGTACAAAGTGTTTTGCTCCATAAAATTTACAATAAATTAAAATTGTTATATTTACAAAGTCGTTTTTAGAAATAACCATTTATACGAAACGCGGGGTTTTGTGCTAAAATATTTTATTATTCCATACGACAGAATTCGTACGGTAACGAGTGTCATACAGATAAAAGCATAGAATTATGATAGTAAAAAACATAAAATTTGTTGTAATCGTTTTAATGCTAAACTTAATTAATTCTTGCAATAGGGGCAGCAGAGGAAAACCAAGAGAAGAGTCTGGAGGCAATTAGAGATTCTTATTTTGAAGTAAAAGGGATAGATTATTTAAAACACGGTGAACAAAACTATGTGCATTATAGGTATTTCAATCCTGAATTTAAAGAATACACAATTAATAAGGATAGGTTTTTAAAAATGTATTATGTTATCGATGACAAGATATACAAAAAAGAAATAGAAGAAATATCAGATTATAATTATAAAGCTATAGAGAACATTGAGCTTAATGGCTCTGTATATATAGAAACTTTCGGATTGAAAGGAGAAAAAACAATTACTTTTATTTTGTTAGATTTGGTTGAAAAATCAGATGGGGTAGATAGTGTTAAACTTAAATATACTGAGGAGTATTATTCTTTTAAAACAGAGATTAAGTAATATTTTCCTCGAGTCGTGAGTACTAAGGTGTTAAAAAAAAACAGTGTATTAAAAGTTGATTTCATGAATAGATTATTTTTATTATTTGCTTTTTTGATTTCATCAAACATTTTTTCACAAGAAGATTGTTTTAAAATAGAAAGAATTGACTTTTCAAAAATTATATTTCAAAAGGAAAAAGTAATTTTATTAGAGAATCAAAACACAGGGGATTATGGTGATGTTTTGGTTAAAGTATACTATTTCGGAGAACCTATTATCAAGATTGAATCCATAAAATCAGATTTTTACAATGAGTTTATCGATTGCAATAAGCTATTTACGGAGAAATATATGTTAAGTTAATTGAGTTTTTTAAAAATAATGTTATTATTCAATATGAAAAAAATGTAATTTACAGTATGACATTTATTTTTAAATATTATTCAAAACTAGATAAAACTTCCCATGTCCCTAGCTCTACTCAATGACTCTTGACTTTACGTAAAAAAAACTACATTGAAGATAAAAGACTAAAATGCTAAAAAGCTGCCTCCGTTGTGAGACAGCTTTTTTTATATATCAAAACCGATATTTACGCCCAATTTCATCGAAATCAGTTTTTGTAGTTTCAGTTGTAAATCCGGAATAGCTACCGACGATATTACTTCATCGGTAAACGCATACATCAACAACGCTTTGGCTTCTTTTTTCGGGATTCCGCGTTGCTGCATATAGAACATCGCTGATTCGTCTAACTGACCAATGGTGCATCCGTGTGAACATTTCACATCATCGGCAAAAATTTCTAATTGCGGTTTGGTGTTTAATGTAGCTTTATCGGTTAACAAAATATTATTGTTCTGCTGGAAAGCATCAGTTTTTTGAGCAATTTTATTTACGTAAATCTTACCGTTGAAAACTCCGGTAGAGCGTTCGTCATAAATTCCTTTATAGTTCTGATGCGATTCGCAATTTGGTTCTTCATGATTTACCAATGTATAATGATCTACGTGTTGCTTTTCGCCAATAATGGTAATTCCTTTCAACGTAGAATCGATGCGTTCACCTTTTTGATAGAAGTTCAAGTTGTTTCTCGTGATATTTCCGCCAAAAGAAAAAGTATGAACAGATACCCTGCTTTCCTGTTTTTGTTCAATATAAGTGTTATCAACCAAATTGGTAGTCAGCAAATCGTTTTGTAATTTGTAATAATCAACAATGGCACGTTTTGCAGCATAAATTTCGGTTACACTGTTGGTAAACATTGCTGTATCTGTTAGCGACTGGTGACGCTCAATGATTTGAACGTGTGCGTTTTCGCCTACGATTACCAAGTTTCTCGGCTGAACAAAGTTTGATGACGTTCCGGTTGTAAAATACAAAATCTCGATTGGTTTTTGTACTACCGTTGATTTCGGAATGTTGATATACGCTCCTTCAAAAGCATATGCCGTATTTAAATTAGTTAAACTGTCTTCTTTGTTGGCTACCTGGTTAAAATAGGTGTCAATAACCATTTTGTATTTAGGTTTTGTTAATGCCGACGACATTAAACAAACATCAAGTCCATCGTGCGTGGTTGACGACAAATGTGATGAAAACACTCCGTTGATGAAAACCACTTTATAGGTATCTACATCGTTCAGGAAGTACTTTTGAACGTCTTTCCATTCTACGTCCGATTCGTTTTTAGGCAGAATATTGAAATCGTTTGCCAATACGGCATTTAACGAAGTATATTTCCATGCTTCTTCTTTTTTGGTCGGAAAACCTTTATTTTCAAACACTTTCAAGGCATCGGTGCGCACATCATGCAAAGCAGCGTTAATGTCCACTTTTTGTTCAAATGCCAAAAAAGATGATAGTAATTTTTCTTTTAAATCCATAATTCAAATTTGAAATTTAAGATTTAAGATTTGAAATTAATTTCAAATTTCTAATCTCAAATATTCAACTTACTTAACCCAATCGTATCCTTTTTCTTCTAATTCCAAAGCGAGTTCCTTACCGCCTGTTTTCACTATTTTTCCATCGTGTAATACGTGTACGAAATCAGGAACGATATAATCCAACAAACGCTGATAGTGCGTAATTACAATAACTGCGTTGTTTTCGTTTTTCAGCTTATTGACGCCGTTTGCCACAATACGCAACGCGTCGATATCCAAACCTGAATCGGTTTCGTCTAAGATAGCCACTTTTGGATCCAACATAGCCATTTGGAAAATTTCGTTACGTTTTTTCTCTCCACCCGAGAACCCTTCGTTTAACGAACGGGACAAGAATTTACGATCGATTTCCAATAATTCTGATTTTTCTTTGATCAACTTAAGCATTTCGTTGGCAGGCATTTCTTCCTGTCCGTTAGCTTTGCGGGTTTCGTTAATAGCCGTTTTGATAAAATTGGTTACCGATACACCTGGAATTTCTACCGGATACTGAAACGACATGAAGATGCCTTTATGTGCTCGTTCTTCAGGTGCCAAATCGCCTAAATCTTCTCCCTCCAAAACGATTTCGCCTTCTGTAACTTCAAAGTTTTCGTTACCGGCAATAACCGATGACAAGGTAGATTTTCCGGCACCGTTTGGTCCCATAATTGCGTGAACCTCTCCTGCTTTTACTTCAAGATTGATTCCTTTTAATATTTCTTTGTCCTCAACAGAGGCGTGTAGATTTTTTATTACTAACATTTCTTTTAATTTGAAATTAAAAATATTTGAAATTTGACATTCCAAAAATCTATATTATCTATTAAACTTATTTCCTTTTATTTCAGACTTTTTTAAATAACTCATAAAGCCTGAAATCGATTTACTTAATTCTATATTCATCTCTTTTAGACGAACTAGTGTGGTTTCATCTATATAATTTCTGTCAAAAGCTCTATATAATTGTGATCTTGTTTCCGCACACGAACCTTTTGAAATTGATAAAAAATGAATAAATTCTTTATTTCCTTCTCTGTCAAATCCTTCAGCAATATTATCCATCACTGAACCTGATGATCTTCTAATTTGATTAATTAATTCAAAATCGCTTTTGAAACCTTGATTTAATGTTATCTGGAAAATATATTTAGAAAACTCCCGTGCTTTTATCCAAACATCTAAATCTTCAAATTTTGTTATTGTTCCCATAATTTCAAATCTCAAATTTCAAAATTTTCAATTAAAATTATCCTACAGAGCCTTCCAAGGAAATCTCTAATAATTTCTTGGCTTCTACGGCAAATTCCATCGGTAATTTATCTAAAACTTCGCGTGAAAATCCGTTTACGATTAAGGCAATTGCTGTTTCTGTCGGAATTCCCCGTTGGTTGCAGTAGAAGATTTGATCTTCTCCGATTTTACTTGTCGTGGCTTCGTGTTCTAATTTCGCTGATGAATTTTTTGATTCGATGTATGGAAACGTGTGTGCTCCGCATTCATTACCCATCAACAACGAGTCACACTGTGAAAAGTTACGTGCATTTTCAGCTCTTGCTCCAATCTGTACTAGTCCGCGATAAGAATTCTGTGATTTTCCTGCTGAAATTCCTTTGGAAATAATGGTTGATTTGGTGTTTTTTCCCAAATGTATCATTTTCGTTCCTGTATCAGCTTGCTGAAAATTATTGGTTACGGCAATCGAATAAAACTCGCCTACCGAATTATCGCCTTTTAGGATACAAGATGGATATTTCCACGTTACTGCCGAACCTGTTTCAACCTGTGTCCACGAAATTTTAGCATTTTTTTCTGCTAATCCGCGTTTGGTTACAAAGTTAAAAACACCTCCTTTTCCTTCCTTGTCGCCCGGAAACCAGTTTTGAACGGTCGAATATTTAATCTCTGCATCGTTCATCGCAATTAATTCCACCACAGCGGCGTGCAGTTGGTTTTCATCACGACTTGGTGCGGTACAACCCTCAAGATACGAAACATACGAACCTTCGTCGGCAATTAGTAACGTACGTTCAAACTGACCTGTTCCTGCCTGATTAATACGGAAATACGTTGATAATTCCATCGGGCATCGAACGCCTTTCGGAATATAACAGAACGATCCGTCTGAAAAAACAGCCGAGTTTAATGCGGCGTAGAAATTATCCGTTCTCGGAACAACCGTTCCTATGTATTTTTTTACCAGTTCCGGGTGTTCTTTAATTGCTTCGGAAATCGAACAGAAAATGATGCCTTTTTCGTTCAGTGTTTCTTTAAAGGTAGTCGCGACGGAAATGGAATCCACCACAATATCCATGGCTACATTGTTCAAACGCTTTTGTTCTTCCACGGAAATCCCCAACTTTTTATACATTTCCAAAAGCTCCGGGTCAACATCGTCCAATGATTTTTTGGCATCTGCTTTTTTAGGTGCCGAATAATAGGATATTGCCTGAAAATCAGGTTTTTCATAATGTACGTTTGCCCATTCCGGTTCGGTCATTTCTTTCCAAACGCGAAAAGCCTCCAAACGCCATTCGGTCATCCATTCCGGCTCTCCTTTCTTTTGAGAAATCGCACGGACAATATCTTCATTTAGTCCAACAGGAAATGTCTCGGATTCCAGGTTTGTGTAAAATCCGTATTCGTATTCTTTATTTTCTAATTCGACTTTTAAGTCGTCTTCGGTGTATTTTGACATATTTTTCGTCTTAAAGTTTAAAAGTCTAATGTCTTAAAGTCGTTTAACTTTATGACTTTCGACTATAAAGAAAATGATTCCCCGCAACCACAGGTTCTTGCAGCGTTTGGATTATTGAAAACAAATCCTTTTCCGTTTAATCCTCCGGAATATTCCAAAATTGTCCCTACTAAATAGAGAAAACTTTTTTTGTCCACAACGATTTTTACGCCGTTGTCTTCAAACATTTTATCGTTTTCGTTGGTCTGATTGTCAAATTTTAATTCGTACTCCAAACCGGAACATCCTCCGCTTTTCACGCCTACTCTGATAAAGTCTGTTTCAGGATTAAAACCGTCATCTTCCATCATCATTTGGGCTCTTTTAGCTGCTGATTCTGATACTTTTATCATGCTTATACAATTTACCCTGCAAAGGTACCAATAATTTATTAATTTTGAACTCTTGCAGGGTAAAGAAAGTGGGCTTTAACTTATGTATAACTTTTGAGATTAGTCGAGAAATTCGATATTGGAATCTACTAATTTTTTGATGGGCATCATAATTACAGTGCCATCTGTTTTTTTGATTTTGGCATTGATATTATCGATAGAAATGACGTTACCTTCGATGTTTTCACTGGTAATTCGGACTTTTCTGTCGCTGCTGAGGTTTTTTCTCAGGTAATAAGCAAACATGATTTCTTTTACCACGTCTTTAGCACCAAGCCCGAACGCCAAAGCAATCGCTGCGACAAATCCACCGATGATTACGTTGATATTGCTTGTAATGAGAGTAGTATCTATACCTGCCTGATTGAGTCCCATTAGTACAAAAAAGAGAATCAACCCTGCTACAATAACGTTTATTAATATAGTTGTTGCACTAGTGTTTTCAACAAATGACAGGGCAGTCGTCATTTTTTGTTTTATCCAGTTGGCGATGAACACACCGGCAAGTATAATCAGCACGCCGCTTGCTAATTTTGGTAAATATGCCAATAATTCATTGACCATATTGGTCACGCCGTTCATGCCGAACAAATCGGCACCGATGATAACAAAAATTAAAAATAAAAAGGCTTTGAACAGCACCAGTATGATGTTGCCAACTTTGATTTGTATATTGTTCTTCCTCAGAAAATCAATTTTTTCGTACATGTGCTCAAGTTTCTCAATCTTTGAGAGTTTGATGATTTTCTTGGCGAAAAGAACCAAAATTTTGAATAAGAGATAACAAACTATCAGATATACGAGCAGTAATAGGCAGTCCCATGCGAAATCTTTAAGTTTGATGAGCCATTCGTTGATTGTTGATGTTGAATTGGCTAAATGTTCTTGGTAAAGTTCTTCCATAGCGTGTAATTATTTATTGTTTTTTTTATTTTCTTTCGGATTATCTCTGAAGAAACTGAGTGCTGAATCGGGAAGATTCACAAAGAATAGTTCCGAAAGCTCTAAAGTCAGTTTGATGATATTGATATCATCAAGCACCTTTTCCTTCAGATAGGTCGGCAACTCTTTTTCTTCAATTACTTTTTTAAATGGATTTTCCATAATTATCTTAGCTCTAAAACTCTTTTCTTTGCCCTTTGCAACCTCATTTTCACAGCACTTTCTTTGATGTTCAGCATTTCAGAAATATCTTTTACTGACATATCGTCTTTGTATTTCATGAGCAGAATAGCCTTGTCTTCAAGGGCTAATTTATTCAGAATTTCCTGCAATTTGGCATAGTTAATCTCGAACAGTTCACTGTCGCTTATTTCTTCTTCTTCGAAAGATTGTCCGATATTTTCGACGTCTTCATATAAATCTTTGTTTTCTTCCGGTTTTCTTCTGTTTTGTTTGACGTGATTCAAGCAATAATGATAGACAACAGAATAAATCCATGTTGACAGTTTGGATTGATTTTTGAAAGTCTTCAGATTCAGGTAGATTTTGATAAAAATATCATGTGTCAAATCCTCTGCTTCTTCTTCGGAGCCGACAAAAGCATAACTTTGGTTGTAAACAAAGGAAGCGTACCTGTCGTACAAAATGGCAAAAAGCCGGTCGTCTTTGGTAGCTAAAATCCTATCTACCAAATCATTATCAGACAAATCTTCCTCGATGTGATTACTCATTGACTAACGTCGAATTTTTCTTTTGTGCAAATATATAAAAAATATATGGAACAGCTATGGGTTTGTAAATCAGTGTTTTTGCTTTTTTGTTATCAAAGACCAGATGATTGATGCTACCAAAACGGAACCGATAATTGCCAGAGAAACTGTCGATTCAAAGTGGTAAAACGGCATGATAATCATTTTTATCCCGATGAATACCAAAATCACAGCCAGCCCGTAATGCAGTTTAGAGAATAAATCCATAGAATTTGCCAAAAGGAAATACATAGAACGCAATCCTAAAATCGCAAATATGTTGGAAGTATATAAAATAAAAGGGTCGTCCGGGGCAATGGCGAATATTGCAGGAATGCTGTCCACGGCAAATACTAAATCAGTAATTTCGATTACTGCCAAAGCCACAAACATCGGTGTCACCATTTTCACGCCGTTTTGTACCGTGAAAAATTTACTTCCATCAAACGAATTGCTCACTTTGAAGAATTTATTGACCAGCCGAACGCCAATATTTTTTGACATATCGACTTCTTCCTCTTTTTCAGGCATTCCGGATTTGACACCCGCAAATAAAAGAAAAATACCGAAAATGAATAAAACTACATTGAGCTGACGAGGATCGCCGGCAGAATCAACACCCAGAAAAGGCAAAGTAACATAGGTGTGTTTAATCAGTTCAACCCCGGCAAAAATAAATATTGCCCGGAAAAACAAAGCTCCTAAAATTCCCCAAAACAGCACTTTATGCTGATAATCTTTCGGGATTTTGAAAAACTTAAAAACCAGAATAAACACGAAAAGGTTGTCGACCGAAAGTGCTTTTTCTATCCAGTAAGCTGCCTGATATTTCGAGAAATTATCTGTGATGCCATACGGTTTGTCCAGAATCCACCAGACCACGCCGCTGAATACCATCGACAAGGAAATCCAAACCAAAGTCCAGACGAGAGCTTCTTTGTTAGAAATTGTGTGGTTTTTTTTGTTGAAAACACCCAAATCCAGCAACAGCATAATGATTACTGCAATACCAAATCCCCATATCAGCCAAGGGTGGTTAATCATGTGGTCTTCCGGAAGATTATTCATAGTTAGTTGAGTTTATCAGTCAGTTTTTTGAATACTTTTTTTGGTTCTTTGTTGTTGTACAAAATGTCGTAAACTGCATTAATAATCGGTGTTTTGGCTCCGAGTTTTTCATTCATCAGATAGGCACTTTTGGTGGCATAATATCCTTCGGCAACCATGTTCATTTCCATTTGTGCCGATTTAACGGTATATCCTTTGCCGACCATATTTCCGAACATTCTGTTTCGTGAAAAAAGCGAATAGCCGGTAACGAGCAAATCGCCCAGGTATTCCGAACCGGTAATTGTTCTTTTCATTTTGTGTACTTTTTTGATGAATTTCTTCATCTCGCGAATGGCGTTGCTCATCAGCACGGCCTGAAAATTATCGCCATAGCCCAATCCGTGTGCCATTCCGCAAGCCACGGCATAAATATTTTTCAGCATAGAAGTGTATTCCACGCCCAATACATCATCGGTAGTTTTGACTTTGATGTAATGACTTTTCAGACAATCGGCAATTTGTTGTGCGTTGGCTTCGCTGGCACTTGCAATAGTCAGATAAGAAAGTCTTTCTAATGCGACTTCTTCGGCGTGGCAAGGCCCGGCGATAACGGCTATTTGTTCTCTGTCCAACTGATAAGTCTGGCAAAAGTGTTCCCCGACAATTAAACCGGTTTCGGGAATAATTCCTTTAACAGCCGACACAACTATTTTGTCGGAAATGTCTGCTGTTAGTTTGTCTAATTCTCTCGACAAAAACGCGGAAGGAATCGCGAATATCACAAAATCGGCATATTCGACGGCTTCGTTAATATTGTTGGTCAGGAATAACTGTTCGACATCAAACTCTACTGAACTCAGATAATTCGGGTTATGTGCATTTTCTCTGATTTCTTCAAGGGCGATTTCATTACGCATATACCACGCTATCTGCTCTTGGTTTTCGCAAAGCATTTTTGCGATAGCCGTTGCCCAGCTTCCTCCTCCGATTACTGCAAATTTTGGTTTATTGTGGATCATCTTTGTAATGATTAATAGACAAAAGTAACTATTTTAATACAGAATGATAAAAAAATATTTTTTATCGAGGATTCTTAACGGTAAAATAAGTTATGGTCGATGTAGTCCCAAACCTTTTTGTTCAGCATCGGACGGATGTTTTTTCCTTCTTTGACGCTGTTGCGGATAAAGGTGGAAGAAATTTCTACAATCGGGGCATCAACTTTTCGGATATTCGGGTGGCCGACCAGTTCTTCCGGAATAGTTGTTGAGGTTAATCTGGGATAAACAACTATATGGTAATCAGAAAGAATTGTCTGGTAATTTTTCCATTTGTTGAGTGTGTTCAGGTTGTCCTCGCCCATGATTAGGGTAAACTCGTGATTCGGAAATTTTTCCGATAAATGAATCAACGTACGTGTGGTGTAATTGGGTTGGGGCAAACTAAATTCAACATCCGACGGTTTGATTTTTTCATAAGACTCCGTTGCCAGAAAAGCCATTTCCAACCGATGATAATCGGGTAGCAAACTGCTTTTTTGCTTGTGTGGATTGTGCGGAGTAATAACCAGCCAGATTTCGTCCAAACCGCCATATTCCGCTATGTGATTGGCTATAATCAAATGTCCGACGTGAATCGGATTGAATGTGCCGAAAAACAAACCTATCTTTTTCATGATTTATGAATAAAATCCGATACCAGCTGATAAACTTCTTGTTTGGTTTTTTCCAAATCATTATTTTCTATAACCACATCGAATAATTTTGCTTTTGACAATTCTTCTTCGGCTTTTGCCAAACGCATTTGTATTTTTTCTTCCGATTCGGTTTTTCGGCTGCGCAAACGTTGCTCCAATATCTCTTTGGACGGCGGTTTAACAAAAACAGCCAAAGTCTGTTCCGGAAATTGTCGTTTGATATTCAATCCGCCAACCACGTCGATGTCGAATATAACGTGCTTGCCTTGTTGCCAGATTCGATATAATTCGGATTTTAATGTACCGTAAAAATTATCTTTATATACTTCTTCATATTCCAGAAATTCTTCTTTATGAATATGATTCTTAAAGTCATCTATTGACAGAAAATAGTAATCTTTTCCGTGAACTTCTTCGCCTCTCGCTTCGCGTGATGTCGCCGAAACAGAAAAATCCAGATTCAAATCGGGTTGATGCAAAAGATGCTTGACCAAGGTGGTTTTGCCTGAGCCCGATGGTGCCGAAAAAACGATTAATTTACCTGCGTTTTCCATTACAAAATATTAAGTACCTGTTCCTTGATTTTTTCAAGTTCTTCTTTCATTTGCACAACCAACTTTTGCATTGCGGCGTGGTTCGATTTGGAACCGATAGTATTTATTTCACGACCCATTTCTTGGGAAATGAAACCTAATTTCCGTCCGTTTGCCTGGTTATCGTTAAGTGTTTCCGTGAAATAATCCAGATGTTTGTTCAGGCGAACTTCTTCTTCGTTGATGTCTAATTTTTCGATATAAAAAACAATTTCCTGAGCAAATCGGGTTTCGTCAACGGTTTGTTTCAACTCTTCCAGTCCGTTCATTAAACGTTCTTTGACGGCTTTAGTCCGCTCGTCTTTGAGTGAAGAAATTTCGTTCAGCTTTTGTCTGATTGCCTCTACATTGTTCGTCATGTCTGCTTGTAGGTGAGCACCTTCCGAAGCTCTGAATTCATTGATGTGAACCAATGCTTCTGAAGTGGTTTTTATGATTTCCTGCCATTCGGTTTCGTCGATTTCTGCTTTTTCGGTTTTTAAAGCATCGGGCATTCTTACCGCCATTTTCATCAATTCGGTTTCGTCGGCATCGGGTAAGATGTCTTTCATCTGACGAATGTAATCTTTAACAATCGGAGGGTTGAGCGTAGTGTTGTTTTGTTCTATAACATTCTCGATATAAAGCGAATAGTCTATTTTTCCTCTTTGTAGACTGTCTGACAATAATTTTCGTAATTCGAGCTCTTTTTCTCGATACACTTGCGGAAGTCTGACATTCAAATCCAACGATTTGCTGTTGAGTGATTTTATTTCGACAATAATTTTTTTGTTTGACAACTGGTTAACCGCCTTGCCAAAACCGGTCATGGAATAAATCATATAAAATTGTATATAAAAGGCAAATTTACGAAAATAACGGAAACGTATGATGAATTGATGAAAAGAGGTTGGTGTTTATGTATTTTTATTCAATATTGGCAGTAGCAGAAAAGAAATTCCTCCGGCAATGACCAAAATGATGGTTTGTGATGTCCACAGAATCCAGCCAAATGTTGTTCCGGCAGTTTCCGCAATGCCATATAGTAGCAGAACTTCGGCAATCATCAAAGGAAAAGCACCCAGACCTCCGTTGGTAAATGAAACCGCCAGACTACCGACCACAAAAGTGACTAATATAATGCCCAGTGATAAATCGGCAGTAGCTCCGAGAGCTTTTGTGCCGAAATAAAAAGTCGCTACATAGGCTCCCCAGATAATTAGTGTGTGCAATAAAAACGAACCTCTGTTGGGCATTTTAAACAAGCTGAGTAAACCTTCTATCAGACCCTTTGCTTTCTTTTTTATGGTTACAAAAAACCGGAATCTGGAATAGTAAACCAAGCTAAAAAATCCAATCATGATAACGGCGAAAAGAATCCCCGTTACCAATAATTTTTCAAAAGGAATAAGCTGTTCCAGAAAACCATACAACTGTTGAAATTGTAATAATAAAACCAATCCTACCATCAACAACAAACAAACCAAATCCACCAATCTTTCGGATATGATACTGCCGAAACCTTTGTCAAACGGTACTTTTTCATACTTTTGCAAAAGTATGGCACGTGATATTTCACCCGAACGGGGAATGGTGAAATTCAGCAGATATGATACCGAAACAGCCATCAGTCGGTTATAGCCTTTCGGGTTATAGCCCATGTGGTTTAGTGGATATTTCCAGCGGTAAGCTCTTGAAAATAAAGAAACGATTGTGAACAACCCTGACAATGAAATGTATGTCCAGTCGGCTTGTTTGAGGTGATTTTTCATCTCATCAAGCTGTTCGGGAGTAAATTTATTGTAGGCGTATATAACCAAAAAAACTCCCAGCAAAAGCGGGAGCAGGGTGGTAAATATTTTTTTTACCTTTTTCAATTATTTTAAAGAGTTGTTTTCTTCATTCGGGAAAATAACCCATGGCTTGAATTCTTTTGCTGCTTCAAAATCCATCAAAGCATAGCTAATAATGATGATAACATCGTCTTTTTGCACGCGACGTGCGGCAGGCCCGTTTAGTGTGATTTCGCCACTATCTTTCGGTCCCGGAATAATGTATGTTTCAAAACGTTCGCCATTGTTGATGTTTACAATAGTTACTTTTTCGCCCTCAATCATATTGGCGGCTTCCATCAAAGCAATATCTATGGTAATACTGCCGATATAGTTCAAATCGGCACCTGTTACTTTAACCCGGTGGATTTTTGATTTTAAAACTTCTATTTGCATGGGGCAAAGGTATAAATTATTAAATTAATTAGTGACAAGGCAATAGCCAAAAGTTGGTTTGCACAATCTTTAATTCGCTAATTGCCTTAAACAAAAGCAAGATTATCAATCAATCTCACATTCTCGATATGAGCCACAATAAATCCGCGGTATTTTTTGCCGGATTGTTTTGTTTTGACAGATTGTAATGTGTCTTCATCGGCAATTTCAAAATATTCCAATGTCAGACTCGGGTGATTCTTAAACTGTTTCTCTACAAATGTTTTTATCTCGTCAATGCTTTTTCGTTCAAAATTTTCTTGTGCCTGCAATAATGTCTGATAGATAAAAGCAGCTTCATTTTTTGCTTTTTCAGACAACCGTTCGTTGCGTGAACTCATCGCCAAACCGTTTTCTTCACGGAAAATCGGACAGCCGACAATAATTACAGAAAAACCTTTCTTTTCGACCATTTTACGAATAATTTGCAGTTGTTGGAAATCCTTTTCGCCGAAATATGCCCGGTTTGGGTTAACGATTTCAAAGAGTTTGCCCACAATTGTCCCCACGCCATCAAAGTGTCCGGGGCGGTTGGCACCTTCCATTTCGCTTTCCAATCCGTCAAATTTGTGATTTTCGGATTGAATGTTTTCGTCATAAATATCTTCGGCAGTTGGGGTGTAAACAATTATTTTGTCTTCAAAAACTTTCAGCAGTTCCAAATCACGCTCCAGTGTACGCGGATATTTTTTTAAATCTTCGGCATTGTCAAACTGCGTAGGGTTCACAAAAATACTGACCACCACATAATCATTTTCTTCAAAAGCACGATGTATCAAAGACAGATGTCCGCGGTGTAAAGCTCCCATTGTAGGTACTAAACCGACCTGCAATGAACTGTCTTTTAGCTCATTGATTCGGGCAGATAATAATTTTTTTGTTTCAAAAATCTCCATGCAAAAATCCTTAATATCGGCAAAATTAGCATTTTAGACAAAAAAGTGGTTATTTTTTTGTATTTTTGCATGTTTTTATTTCAATAAATAAATATCGTATGATGATGAAAGATAAGAGGATATTATATGTATCGTCTGAAGTAGTACCCTATTTGCCGGAAAATGAAGTTTCTAAATCGTCTTTTGACTTACCCAAGATGATTAATGATATTGGCGGGCAGATACGGATTTTTATGCCACGCTATGGCAATGTTAATGAACGAAGACATCAGTTGCATGAAGTGATTCGTTTGTCTGGAATGAATCTGGTGGTCAACGACATGGATATGCCTCTGATTATCAAGGTGGCGTCTATTCCGAAAGAAAGAATTCAGGTGTATTTTATAGATAATGACGAGTATTTCAAACGCAAATCAACTTTTGTTGATGAAGACAACAAGCTGTTTGACGACAATGACGAGCGGGCGATATTTTTCACGAAAGGCGTTATCGAAACGGTAAAAAAACTCAACTGGGTACCTGATGTTATTCACGTTCACGGCTGGTTGACCTCATTGGTGCCGATGTACATGAAAAAATATTACAAAGACGAAAATATCTTTGAAGATACCAAAATCGTAACGTCGATTTATAACGATACGTTTGAAGGCGGATTGACAGAAAATATGTTTGACAAAGTAGCGTATGACGGTTTTGATAAAGCCGATTTGGATAAACTCAAAGAGCCGACTTTTGTCAACCTGATGAAAAATGCTATTGACTATTCAGATGCGGTGTTTGTAGGGTCGGAAAATATCGGTTCAGATTTAACAGAATATATAGAGAGTTCAAAGAAACCTTTTATACCTTTCCTCCCAAAAGAAAAACGGTCAGAGGATTATCTGGAATTTTATAAAAAAGAGGTTTTATAAATAAATATGAGAAAAAAATCTTTATTTACAGCAATGACTGTCATGGCAGGTTTGTTGTTTGTTTCGTGCGAAAAAGACGCGGTTGAGTTGAATTCCAATGTTTTTGGGGACGACCCATTTGGATTTGAAAAATACGAATCTGAAACAGTAGATACAAAAATCGTGTCTACACAGCAGGTAAGCACGCTTAATTTACCGGTAAATACTTTTGGTGTTTTTGACCACGCTGTTTTCGGCAAAACGAAAGCTCATTTTGTTTCTCAAGTTGAGTTGATGAGCGGTGCGTTGTCTGATATTGGCGAAAATCCGGTGTTGGATTCCGTATATGTATATCTGCCATATAACAGCAAGCTTGATGTGACCGATTCCAACGGAAATTCTTCCTATACACTTAATAATATATATGGAGAAGGTTCGTTTGATTTGGCGGTTTATGAAAACGGTTATTTCCTGAGAAACCAAAATCCGGGCAATGATTTTGAAGACCAGCAATATTATTCTGACCAGCTCAGCTTATTTACTCAGAATAAAAAAGGAGTGAACGGAACAGGCAGGCTGAATGATGCCGCAGATACCGAACAAAATACCGAATTTGTGGTCAGCGATGACGAAATCAAACTTTACAAAGAAAATGAAGAAGGCGAACAAGTTGTTAGCGAAAGAAAAAAACCAGGTATCTGGCTGGACTTGAACAAAGAATATTTCCAGCAAAGATTTTTTGACAGTAACGAATACAAAACTATTAGCAATAACAACCGTTTGAAAGAATTTTTCAGAGGATTGTTGTTTACCGTCGAGAATGAAGGAACAGCTAATCTGATGATGCAGCTGGATTTGTCGCAGGCAGAAATGGTTTTTGTATATCATCAGGATACTAATGACGGCGAGAGAGAACGAAAAACGATGGCTTTTGCTCTGGGTTACTCTACAGCGTCCGGAAATACAAGAAATAACAATACAGTTAATCTTTTTGAAAACACACCAACAACCGATTATACAAACGCATTGTCGGGAGCAGGCCAGCAACTTTGGCTGAAAGGTAACGAAGGTTCTCTGGCTGAAATCACTTTGCTCAGCCAATCAGAAATTGAACATATCAAATCACAGGATTGGTTGATTAATCAGGCAGTTTTGACGGTGTATGTTGACGGAGAGATTATGCAAAATCAGGAAGATTACAGTCCGAGTCGTTTATATTTATATGATTTGACCAACAATAAACCTTTGGTAGATTATACCAATGACCAAACGACTTTGCCTTATAAGAATATTTATAACGGATTTTTTGATTCATCTGAAGAACCGAATAAATACAGATTCAGAATTACCGATTATGTCGTAGATTTAATCAGTAAAGATTCGACCAATTTTAAACTCGGGCTGGCAGTCGCCAACGACATCAGCAATTCGAGTTTCAAATTACTGAAAAACCCTGTTGCGGAAACGGAAAAAGTACCTGCATCTATGGTGTCTTTTCCTTTCGGAACAGTTTTGTATAATGGCGATGACAGCCATGGTGCAAACAGAATGAAATTAGAAATTTTTTATACCCAAAAACAAAACTGATTATGTGTGGAATAGTTGGATATATCGGTACTCGAAAAGCCTATCCTGTTATATTGAAAGGCTTAAAGAGATTGGAGTACAGAGGCTACGACAGTGCCGGAATTGTACTGTATGACGGACACAATTTTGTACATGAAAAAACAGCCGGAAAAGTAGCTGATTTGGAAACCAAAGCCCAGGACAAGCTTAAAGACAGTGAGAGTACAATGGGTATCGGACATACACGTTGGGCAACACACGGCGTGCCGAATGATGTGAACTCACACCCGCATTTTTCCAATTCAGGAAATTTAGTTATTGTCCATAACGGAATTATAGAAAACTACGAATCGCTCAGAACAGAACTGACCACCAGAGGATATACTTTTCAGTCCGATACCGATACCGAGGTTTTGGTCAATCTGATTGAAGATATTCAGAAAAGCAAAAACATTAAATTAGGTAAAGCTGTTCAGATTGCTTTGAATCAAGTTATTGGTGCGTATGCAATTTGTGTGATGGATCTCAAAAAACCCAACGAAATTGTTGCGGCTCGCTTAGGAAGTCCGTTAGCAGTAGGAATTGGCAATGGCGAATTTTTCATTGCTTCCGATGCAACACCTTTTATTGAATATACCAATAATGCGGTGTATCTGGAAGATGAAGAAATGGCGATTGTAAGATTGCACAAGCCGCTGAAAATAAGAAAAATAAGAGACGATAAAGAAGTAAGTCCGTATGTTCAGGAATTACAACTTAATCTCGAACAAATAGAAAAAGGAGGTTACGACCACTTTATGCTCAAAGAGATTTACGAACAACCACAAGCCATCAAAGATACTTTCAGAGGTCGTTTGCATAGTGATAAAGGAATGATTCGCATGGCGGGTATTGAGGATAATCTCAATCGGTTTCTGAATGCCAAACGCATTATTATTGCCGCTTGCGGAACTTCATGGCACGCAGGTTTGGTTGCTGAATATATGATTGAAGAATTCGCCCGGATTCCGGTTGAGGTGGAATATGCCTCCGAATTCCGATACAGAAATCCTATCATCAATACCGACGATGTGGTTATTTCCATCTCACAGTCCGGGGAAACAGCAGATACTTTGGCGGCGATTAAACTGGCAAAAGAAAAAGGAGCTTTCGTATTTGGCGTTTGTAATGTGGTGGGCTCATCCATTGCCAGAGAAACTGATGCCGGAGCATATACCCATGCAGGGCCGGAAATCGGTGTAGCATCAACCAAAGCGTTTACCACCCAAATAACCGTATTGTCGCTGATTGCATTACGATTGGCACATGCCAAAGGAAACATTTCTCAGTCAGATTATCTCAGACATTTAGTTGAGTTGGAAGCTATTCCGGAAAAAGTGGAAGAAGCACTCAAGGAAGACCAGAAAATCATGGATATATCGACCATCTACAAAGACGCAAGCAATTGCTTGTTTCTTGGTAGAGGAGTGAATTTCCCGGTAGCTTTGGAAGGAGCATTGAAACTGAAAGAAATATCTTACATTCATGCAGAAGGTTATCCGGCGGCAGAGATGAAGCACGGACCGATTGCTTTGATTGATGAAAATATGCCGGTAATCGTTGTGGCACCACAACAGCAGCATTATGAGAAAATTGTGAGCAATATTCAGGAAATCAAAGCCCGTAGCGGGAAGATTATTGCGGTAGTAACCAAAGGCGACAAGCAAGTCAGGGAAATGGCGGACCATGTTATTGAAATTCCGGACAGCGTTGAAGCGTTTACCTCAATTTTGGCAACAATTCCGTTACAGTTATTGTCATATCACATCGCATTGATGCGAGGTGCAAATGTTGACCAGCCAAGAAATTTGGCGAAAGCAGTTACGGTGGAGTAAAGTAACCTTCAGACAGAATAAAAATTGTAAATTGCCTGAAAATATTTTTCAGGCAATTTTTGTTATAAAACAGTTCTTTATGAGGAAAATCTACACCGTATTATTTGTTTTCGGAATGATAGGATTACAATTTATTCTGTCATGGATTTTTCTTCAAATATTTGGAGCAGAAAATAGAGAAAAAGCTAATGATTTTGTACAAATAGCAATAGATTTGACTTATTTTACTGCATTTGTTTTGCTGTATTTCTTTACTCGAAAATTCGACAATCAATATATAGACAAATCCGTTCCGAAAACAATTCTGTACACAATTTTACTTCTCACATTATGGCTTGTAGCACCTTGTTTGGTTATTTCTGATTTTTTGGCATGTGATTTCAGTAAATTGTTGAAAATACATTGGTCTGACCAAAATAATGAATTAAGCTATAATTTGATACGAACAGTTCTGTTTGTTCCGATTTTGGAAGAATTTATTTTTAGAAAATATCTTTTTAATTATTTGACGAAAAATCGAAAGCAAATACCATTTTCAATCATCATAATGAGTTTACTCTTTAGTTTAATACACCTCGATTTTGATTATTTTCTGTATTATTTTTTAAGCGGAATCTTGCTGTCATTGATTTATCTAACCAGCCGAACAATTATTATTCCGATAATTATACATATATTGATAAACGTTTTGGTTTTGTATCTTTTGCCAAACTAACGTGATTCTGGTTAAGAAATAAGCCTTGAAAAAAAGACCTCAGAGAGGTCAAATGTTTTGCTATAAACATTAGAACCTTCCGGATTCCATAGAAAAAACTTATTTCTGACTTAATCAAACGAGACTGCTTATTTTCATCATAAAGATTACTCCGAAGAAATCAAAAATTCTTTTTTTACAGAAATTTTTAATAACGCTTTAAAATTCAGAGAAAAAAACTATCTTTGCACTCGGAAAAGCTATAGGCTGATTCACGAATAGATAATAAGCTGTTAATTAAATACATACGCAATGTCTAAAGTTACTGGAAAAGTTGCACAAGTTATCGGGCCGGTTGTGGACGTAGCATTCGATACGACACAAGCCGAGTTGCCAAAAATCTATGATTCATTAGAAATCACAAAAGCAGATGGTACTATTTTAGTGCTTGAAGTTCAATCCCATATCGGTGAAGACACTGTGAGAACCATTTCGATGGATTCTACCGACGGTTTGAGCCGCGGACATGAGGTGGTTTCTAAAGGAACACCAATTCAAATGCCTGTAGGTAAAGAGGTTTTCGGACGCTTGTTTAACGTAGTAGGCGAGCCGATTGACGGAATGGAAGCCCTTCCGAAAGACGGGAAAAACGGATTACCAATCCACCGTCCGGCACCAAAATTTGAAAACTTATCCACTTCAACAGAAGTTTTATATACGGGTATCAAAGTAATCGACTTGATTGAGCCATATGCAAAAGGAGGTAAAATCGGTCTTTTTGGAGGTGCAGGTGTAGGAAAAACCGTATTGATTCAGGAGTTGATTAACAACATCGCGAAAGGTCACGGAGGTTTGTCTGTGTTTGCCGGAGTAGGAGAGCGTACTCGTGAGGGTAACGACTTATTGAGAGAGATGTTGGAGTCAGGAATTATCAAATACGGCGATGATTTCATGCACTCTATGGAAGAAGGCGGCTGGGATTTGTCTAAAGTAGATAAAGAAGGAATGTTGGATTCCAAAGCGACTTTCGTATTCGGACAGATGAATGAACCACCAGGGGCACGTGCACGTGTAGCTTTGTCAGGGTTGACCATTGCTGAGTATTTCCGTGACGGAGCAGGCGACGGACAAGGTAAAGACGTACTTTTCTTCGTTGATAACATTTTCCGTTTTACACAAGCAGGTTCTGAGGTGTCGGCATTATTAGGACGTATGCCTTCAGCGGTAGGTTACCAACCAACCTTAGCAACCGAAATGGGTGCGATGCAAGAGCGTATTACATCAACCAAAACAGGTTCAATTACTTCCGTACAAGCGGTATATGTACCTGCGGATGACTTAACGGATCCGGCACCGGCAACAACATTTGCCCACTTGGACGCTACTACCGTATTGTCACGTAAAATTGCGGAGTTGGGTATCTATCCTGCAGTTGACCCGTTAGATTCAACTTCTCGTATTCTAACACCTGAAACTTTAGGAAAAGAGCATTATGCTTGTGCACAACGTGTAAAAGAAATCCTACAGAAATATAAAGAATTACAAGATATTATTGCGATTTTGGGTATGGAAGAATTATCTGAAGAAGATAAGCTGTCAGTATCCAGAGCTCGTCGTGTACAACGTTTCTTGTCACAACCGTTCCACGTAGCTGAACAATTTACCGGTATTCCTGGAGTATTGGTAGATATCAAAGAAACCATTAAAGGCTTCAATATGATTATGGACGGAGAGTTAGACCATTTGCCAGAGGCAGCGTTTAACTTGAAAGGAACTATCGAAGAGGTAATCGAAGCCGGAGAGAAAATGTTGGCTGAGGCTTAATCTAAAAACCAGTTATTATGTTATTAGAAATCGTTTCGCCCGAGGCAACATTATTCAAAGGACAGGTAGATGCCGTATCGGTACCCGGAGTGGACGGAGAGTTTCAAATGCTCAACAACCACGCAGCCATTGTTTCTATGTTGACGAAAGGAAACATCAGAATCGTAGGGAAAAACCTAAAGTTTGACGAAAAGTTTGCCAACCGGTTTGAAAAACTGTCAGACCAGGAATATTACCTGCCGATTGAAACCGGAACAATAGAGCTGAAAGATAACCGAATCAATATCTTAGCAAGCTAAGTTAAGTATAATCAATACAAAATCCGACTTATTATTAGGTCGGATTTTTTTGTGTTTGTTTCCGTATATCAATTAAAGTTTATTCCGACGAAAGAGAAATATCTGCTGTAACACTAAATCTTAAACAAAAAAATTAATCGACCTTCTTTATCCTCAGTCCCATAATCTGCGGCATTCCGGTAGGCGTAATAATATGGTGGAATTTGGCATTGGAATTAATATCAAAAGTGCCAAAATCTTTGGTAATGCAAAGGCAAATTTCATCATCTCTGCGGAGTGTTGCATTAAACGGACGGATAGGAAACCCCGCGGCTACATCAAAATTGCCGTATCGATACATGTAAGCCGTTTCAGAAAGGATTTCTTCCGAAGGAGTATTCAGGTTTTTAACCACCGAAAAACGGAGTTGTAAGCTATCATTTCTGGTAGCGTGTGACCCCAGATTAATATTCACAAACGCATTGATTTCGTATAATCCGTCTTGCTGAGTGAGAATTTTATGTTCGTCAAACCGGATAATTTTATTGTAAACAATATCCCGGTCGGTAAAAGAAACACATTGCCGGTTGGTTTCCGAAAAGCTGAGCGGCATACTTCGGTTGATTCGTGCATAGAAAACCGGTTCCTGAGCCGACATTTCCCCAAATATCATAAGTATCATCAAGCTAAAAAAAGTCCGTATTCCCATCTTCTACACTGATTAATCTGATTTTAAAAGAAAACGACACACAATCATCTGTTTTTTCTGGGCAACCGATATGGGCATAGAATAAATGCGTGTTGATATATCCGCTGCTGATTGCCGGAGCAATAATATCTCCTTGCTTCAAATAAACGATAGTCGGAAGGACGTAAACAGCTGTGTATTCGCTCTGATTAGTTTTGTCAAAAGTATAGCGGGCTGCCGCCATATATTGTTGTTTACCGTCACGGATATGCACCAGCCCGAAATTAATTCCGCCCCGATTATCTTTGATAGATGCGGTGTCGGGATTGAAATTAAAAAAAGCCTCCGCTTCATAATAACCGCTGAACGGAATAATAAAATGCCGGGTATTTTCGTCAATATCAAAAAGGGAGTTGTGCTTAAAATCTGCCCGGTTTACCATCACGTACTGAAATTGAGTATGATGCCCTGGTCTGAGTTTGAAAGATTGCCTGTCGGAAGTTTCATAAACAAAAGACTGAGCGTTTGCGTTTATGATAATGAAGAAAAAGGAAAACAAAACAGGCAGAATCCTCATGACAAATCAAGATTTATTTGCCAGCTGACCGCAGGCGGCATCAATATCTTTTCCTCGTGAACGTCGTACTTTCACAACAATTCCGGCTTCTTCCAAAGCCCGGATATAATTCTCAATCGCTTGCTCATCGGCTTGCTGAAAATCGCCGTCGTCAATGGCGTTGTATTCAATCAGGTTTACTTTACACGGAACGTGCTTACAGAATTTTACCAGGGCTTTGATAGATTTTTCATCATCATTAATGCCTTTCCAAACGACATATTCGTAAGTGATTTTGCTCCGTGTTTTTTGGTACCAATACTGCAAAGAGTCCCGGAGTTCCGTAAGCGGAAAATTGGTGGTAAAAGGCATGATTTTGTTGCGGATTTCTTCCACTGCCGAATGCAGTGACACTGCCAGCTTGAATTTTACACCGTCGTCAGCCATTTTTCTGACCATTTTAGATACGCCGGAAGTAGAAATAGTAATCCGTTTCGGGGACATACCCAAACCTTCATCAGAAGTGATTTTTTCTACAGCTTGCAACACATTATTATAATTCATCAGCGGTTCGCCCATACCCATAAATACGATATTTGAAAGTGGGCGGTCGTGATATAAACGGCTTTGTTTGTCGATGGTTACCACCTGGTCGTAGATTTCGTCCGGCGATAAATTCCGCATTCGTTTCAGCCGGGCTGTGGCACAAAACTCACAGTTCAGGCTGCACCCAACCTGGCTGGACACACAAGCCGTTGTCCGGGTTGCTGTCGGAATCAATACCGATTCAACAACTAAACCATCGTGTAATTTTACTGCGTTTTTTACCGTTCCGTCAGCACTTTGTTGCATATTATCCACCATAATGTGGTTAATCACAAAATGTTGATTGAGCATTTCACGTGCAGACAGAGAAAGATTGGTCATGTCGTCAAAAGAATGTGCTCCTTTTTTCCACAACCATTCATACACCTGATTACCCCGGAATGCTTTGTCGCCGTTGGAAACAAAAAAATCACGGATATCATCTTTGCTCAGTTTACGTATGTCTTTCTTCTCAGCTATCATTTTGCAAAGTTATTAAATAAATGTGGAATGTTTCGGCTTTCTTTTATTGTAGGGAATTTACCTTTCCTTATCCCTAATTGCTCAGTGACAGTTTTTCAAAATACCTTCCAAGCTCTAATGCTCGCGACGAATCAACGACCTTGATATATCGTTGAAACATTTCTTCGGTACTATGTCCTGTTGCTTTTTTCTGAGGTATAAAGAATTCGAGAGTCATTATTTGGGTTGTTTAACTTGTTAATGACAGCGAATTTAAAACAAAAAAGTAGTCTTGTTTAGACTATTTTCAATTTTATTTAATTGAAAACCAGCTGATTGAAAAATATTTTATCTTTTAGGTGTGACCAAAATGCCTTTTTATTGTCTAATATGGAAAAGTGGGGAAGCATTCATGACCGTAGATATTGTGAATTGCAATTTTCAGAGAATGAATAACTTAATAAAAAGTAACAGAGATTTCGTTTAAAGTTGTTTTTTTTAATAGTTATGAAATAAATGCAGGACTGAAAACACAAAAGAAATACTATGGAAGTGGTGAAAGAGCAACATGAAAATATCTTAAAAAGTTAAACTTTATTGTAAATACTTATAACGCCATACAAGAAATATTTTTTATAAATAATAGCCTAAACAAAATTACAGCTTATGCCGGGAAAAGAATTTGAGGTGAACCTGAAAAACATACATATAGGGCAGTTGATTAAGAGCCGCTTGAAAGAGTTGGGTCTTTCACGGGAACGGGTTTGTAATTTTATGCAGTGTGAAGAAGATGATATAGAAGAAATGCTGCGGCATAAGTCAATTGGGACAGATAAGCTTTTGAGGTGGAGTAAATTATTAGAGTATGATTTTTTCAGAGTGTATTCCCAACATCTTATTCTTTTCTCGCCTAAATCCTCTACGGGTAGTATATTGAAGAAGAAAAGTGTCAGTATTCCGGAAGGTAAGTACCCGATGTTTAAAAAGGCGGTTTATACCAAAGAGGTAATTGATTACCTGCTTGGACTGATTCATTCCAAAGAAAAGACGCCGAGTGAAATAATCAAAGAATATAAGATACCTAAAACTACTTTGTATAAATGGATTCAAAAGTATCCGATAGAGAAGAAATAGAAACCCAACCTGATTTCGGAAAGATATTCCGCGAGATGGCAGAGAAGAAAAATATCCTGAAGAACCAGCAGGGGTGTATAGCAGAACAAAAGGAGTGGAATAGCTTGGACGTAATAAAAATAAATGAAGAATTATTTGCAAAGGATAATAAGGAAAATCTAAGATTCAATCAAAAACACAGAGCCTATGACGAAAGTTCAATAAAAGAATTGTTGGAATATCAACAAAAACACAAGCTCAATAATACAGAGATGATGAGCTTGTTTAAAATTAGTAGAAATACAATTGCAAGATGGAAAAGAATATTTTGTGAAAAACATATTGTAAAAAATAATAATAACGAAAAATTATGAATAAAAGATTACTAGCCGCGGCTGTTCTCATGAGTGCATGGGGAGCTTATAGTCAGGTAGGAATAGGCACTTTAACACCTGATGCCTCTTCACAGTTGGATGTTACTGCCAGTGACAAAGGGATGTTGATTCCCCGTGTTGCTTTAGAATCGACCACAGATGCTGTTGCCATTGCCAATGGTAATGTTAATAGCTTATTGGTGTTTAATACAAACACGCAAAACGACATCACTCCGGGATACTATTACTGGTATGAGGACAAATGGATGCGTATTGTTAATCATGAAGACATTGCAACATTAGACACCAATACGACCAATGTTTCTTTGACTGTTGTTGGAGGCGAATTGGTTTTGACAGATAGTGAAGGTAACGAAGTAACTATTCCTTTATCTGAAATCAATATTCCAACAACCCTTGTTCAAAATCCAGATGGTACCTATACTTATACCAACGAAGAAGGTACCACGGTAACGATTGATGCTACAGACAATGTGATCAACAATATCGAAAACATCTTGAACAATACAGAAGTGTTGAACGAATTGATTGAAGTATTGGGTGATACATATGTAGGCGGAAATGTTTACTACGACGGTGACCAGTTCACATATATCGATGAGAGTGGAGAAACCCATACCATTAACTTTGAGGATATTGTTCAGGCGAACGAAACGGTTACTACCTTAGTTGACAATGCTGACGGAACTTATACTTATACGTCAGAAGACGGAACAGTAACTACGGTTGACGTTCCAGCCTCTGTGGTCAACCAATTCGAAGACATTGTAAACTCAGGACCAGTGACTATTGACGGAGACGAGTACACAACTATTGAGGAATATATCCAACACCTGGTAGAAACCAACGAGACTGTTACTACTTTAGTAAACAACAACGACGGTACGTATACTTACACGAGCGAAGACGGCACAGTAACTACAGTTGATGTACCAGCTGATATC
>Ga0180217_1000191_pt1 | contig 122465 bp, 109 predicted proteins | sample eDN3rd37CBELigOP_FD_128521 | JGI IMG/M metagenome (GOLD analysis project Ga0180217, IMG submission 128521) | Enriched Organic Plus compost microbial communities from Emeryville, California, USA - eDNA 3rd pass 37_C BE-Lig OP (version 2) (version 2) ... | reverse complement strand
GCCGTGTCCCCGGCCGGAAGCGGCTAGGTGGGCGGCAGCGCGTCGGGTGCCGGCGGACCGAGTACAGCTAGACCCGCCAGAGCGTGGCAAGTGGCAACGCCCAGAGCCGATCCCCGAACTTCACCGCGTCGGTGCCGGTGTACAGCACAGCCCCTGCAACAAACCGGTCACCAACCTTGTCCTTGAGATAGGTGAGCCCCGAGAAATGTTGCCGCCCCACGCTCGCTGTCGCTTTCACTTCGACTCCGACGATTTCGCGACGGCGATTCTCGAGCACGATATCGACCTCGTGGTTCTCCCGGTCTCGGAAGTGGTGCAGCGTGAAGTCCACCGTTGACCAGGCATGTTGCTTCATCAGCTCCGCGGTAACGAACCCTTCAACGAGTCCACCCGTCAATGAGCTGGCGATCGCGTGCGAGAGCCCGGCCGCATCTGCACCGTTGAGCGAAGCCGCAACGCCCGTGTCTTGCAGGCTGATTTTGGGTTTCGAGATGGTTCTCGCGACCGTGTTGTTGCTCCACGCTGGGAGCCGATGCACGAGAAACACGTTCTCGAGCGCCTGCACGTAGGTAGGAATCGAGCGCGCCGGAATGTCGAGGGATCGAGATACGTGGGCCGCCACGAACTCTGAAGCATTCTCGGCCGCAATGAGGCGAAGCAGCGGCATCAGCCGATCGGGGTGCTGGATGCCCGTCACTTCGGCGAGATCCTTCGACAACACGCGCTCGAGGTAGTTCTCGATCCAGCGGTCGCGGCTTCGTGCTGACCGCTGGTGTATCTCGGGATATGCGCTCGCGAGGATCATCTCGAGGTAGTCCGCCCTTGAGAACTCCTCAATGTTCGATATCTCATTCTTTCTCGGAAGTTCCCACATATAGCGGGCAAAGTCTTCGACACGTTCTTCGAGCTCACCCCTGCTCAGTCCGTGCAAGTGCACGGTCTGCGCACGTCCAGCGAGGCTTTCCTCGGCCCCTCGTAGCGTCAAGAGGTTGGAAGATCCAGTGACAACAAAACGACCAGGTCGGCGGTCGTGCTCAAGCGCGTTCTTCATTGAGAGCAGTAGCTCTGGCACGCGTTGAATCTCATCGATGGCCAGAGTGCCGTTCGGGTACTGCGCAGCAAATCCGTCTGGGTCCGCTTGGGCCGCCTCCCTATTTACCTTGGAATCGAGGTTGACGATGCGAGCCTCGCGATCTCGCAGGAGTTCGCGCATCAGTGTGCTCTTGCCAACCTGTCGCGCACCCGAGATCACGGTGATGGGTGACTCTTGCATGATTTCATGCGCCAGCCCCGCAATGTTTCTCGCGATCAGGGGCACGTTCATGCTTCAGATTGTACCTCGATCTTGCGGTTTCGCGGGCACTTCGTTGCCGTTTTGCGGGTACTCCGTTGCCGTTTCGCGGGCACTTCATTGCCGATTTGCGGGGCGCTCCGGGGATGCCTCGCACTCAAGCATTCGACGACGTGCGGATCCAAATCTCCACTGTTGATTGAACAGTTCTCGCTAGCGAAAGCGTCGAGACAGTGAGAGTCTGGAACGAATCTCCTGCGGAAGCTGCGGCGCAAGACCCACAAGATCAGAAATGACCCGTTCGAAAGCTCCCCGTTTACGCCCTAGCTCCACGACAGCGGCATGAAGTCACCGTGCACAAATACCACATTGAGGCCATGATAATTAACGCATTCACTACATAAAAAATCGATCGTCATGCAGTCAACGGGTGGCCATTCAATCCCACCGACCAACACCGTGACGAATCTGGAGGCGACCCATCATGAACAAGCACATCGCCGACCTCCTGCAGGCCGAAGCCGAGCACGCCGAAACCCACGCAGACGCGCCGCTGCGCGACGGCACCACCATCACGCATCGCGGCCAGCGGTCCCGAGTCTTCTCGATCCGGCTCGCCGAGTCCGAGATCGAGGCGCTCGAGGCGGCCGCCGAGAAGACAGGATTACCTGCCTCTACGCTCGCGCGAACCTGGATTGCAACCCGCCTCGCGGCCAATGATGACACCACCGATGTGCACGCCATCGCGGACGCACTCGCCACGTTCTCGCGTCGATTGGCCGCGCTGTAACGAGGTAGCCATCCGGCCGAGTACTCGGTCGGAGGTCAACGGCGTCCACCCGCCACTAATCCTGCACCTCCCCGGCGTCAACAAGGGCCGCAAACAGGCTCGGCGAGAGCCGCGGGGTTCCGCCATATCGTCCTGTGAGGTATCGCTTCGCGACATTGGCATCGGGGTGTTTCGGGAAGTCAGCGAGGCAGGTGAGCTCGGTGACGCCTTCGTATGTCTTGTCGGTCAACCAGATTTGTTCAGGTTCAAGGCGAACCTCGCTCAGCGGCGAGAGAACGTAGGACTCGTGGCTGGTGAAGATGAGTTGTGCGTGATGCTTGTTAACCAGTGGATCCGCGAACGCACCGAGGAGCACCTCGAGCAGGTGAGGGTGAAGGCTTGCGTCGATCTCGTCGACCAAGAGCAGTCCACCCCTACGCAGTGCTTCTAACGCGGGGACTGCGGTCGCGAGCCAAGCAATGGTTCCGTCGCTCTCCTCTTCAATCGAGAACGGCGGGGAGTCGGAGGCGGTCCCGCGGTGGGTGAAGATAAGACGACGCACAACCTGTTCGAGCTCGTCGGCTTCGAGCTCGTCTTGCTCCTCGTCAGTGTCCTGCTCGCCCTTTTTGTCAGCGTCTTTGTCGCCTGTTTCACGTAGATCACGTTCGAATCGCCGGAGTGCCCGACGGATCCGTTCTGGAATATTCGTTTCCTCGATGTCCACCGTCAGCACACCGATGTCCGCGACTTGAAGCAGCGCCTCGAGATCGGCAAATGTAATGTCGCCATCCGCCAGAGAGTTCGCGAGGTTTCTCAAACGAGCGGTGCGGTGTGAATCCTTTACCAAGACGATGTCGAAGCTCTCGACCAGGTCATGAGCGAAGGCGTGGAGCGCTGAGTCTTTCAATAGGAGCGCTCGACTGAGCACAAGCTCTCGAGGTGTCACCTCGATCTTGGCACCGAGGCTCTGATGGAACGTAAGCACGTTCCCCTCGCGATCTCTCTCTAGCAGGGTACGCCATCGCGAGTTGGGGACATCGCGCAGCCATTCCCGTTTGATTCCATCCCGGTCAACCTCGAAGCCGTACACATGACGGCACCCGTCGTGGACGAGATCAAGCTCGTAGAGGCCCGTTGAAGACTGTGAACTCCCGTCGAGCTTGAACGGCGCCCGCCGCATAGATTTCGCTTCCTGCCATGCAGTGGCAGATTGTCTGATTGCAGCGAAGGCGTAGTGAAACGCGTCTAAGACAGCGGACTTGCCGGTTGCGTTCCCGCCGAAGATCCCGGCGAGCGAATAGCTCACCTCGCTCCAATCACCCTCCTTGGGCCGGAGGGTCTTCAGTGTAGGGCGCAAGAGGTCCACCGCAACTTCGTCGCGGATGCTCTTGTGATTGCGCACGGTGAACCTCAGCAGGATCATGTGGCTATAGTAGCAGTCTTAACACGCTGATTTTTACGTTTTTCGATCAAATTGACCGTGTGAGCATAGTTGCATCAGTCGTAAAGCATCGGGAGGATAAAGCCCGTGCTAGAGGACATACGGGCGATCGAGGCTTTTTAGCAAACATGATGGACCGGGCTTGGCGCTGGCGACCCTGGATCGAGCTGACACCGACCACTTGACTGATCACTTGGAGTTAGCCCCGGCGAGGATCGGCGGCGCTCACCGGCGACCGCGAAGCACACGAGCACTCAGGCTGGAGCCTGTACTGCGCGTGCGCCGTCGAGTGTCGACGAGTATCGAAGTTCCTCTGCGTCAGTGACCAGGTAGGTCTCGCCCGTATCCGGGTCAGTAAACAAGGTCTCTCCGTCCGCATCCTGCTTCTCGAGTCCCTCCTCTAACAGCCAGGCGCTCAGCTGTGACACCTCACTCGACGTGACTCGCGCCCACCCATAGCGCATGGGTTCTCCTTCTTCGGCACTCCACTCGCAGAGCACGCCTTCTGACAAGCGAAGGCCTCCGGCGGTGAAGCTTCGAACGAGGGCATCGAGCAGTTGCGGCACTACGTACAGCTCGAGCGCACAACGGTCATGGAGCTGCGCGCCCAGCTTGCCGAGTTCTCGACGCCTCGTCTCGTTGCGCCTGGAAGTAGCGCCGAAGCCGACGCGCACCGAAACAACGCCGACCGGGTCGAGTTCGGGCGGCGTGAGATCGCGGCGTACAGCCCCGAGCTCACTGTCGCGGCGTGGGCTGCTGCCGGTCCCCTGACTACCTGACGCCCGCCTCGAGTACGGTAGGTGAACACTCGCGAAAACCTCTCGCAAAACCCTTGAGTTTTCGCGCCGTACCTGAAAAGGTAACGACATGATAACGAGAGCGCGTGTGCTAAAGGGGGCAACGGCAGGCCCGGTGCCGCTCGACGCCCCCACGGGCAAGAGCTCGGTCTTGCTCGACGTCATCGAGGCGATGCTGTTCGACCCCGACGAAGACTAAACCAGACGGATTCTAGCTACGCCCCGATAACGATGCGGGGTACGCCCTGCCATGCGGCCGGGTCGGTGTAGTTACGCCCGTCAGCGAAGAGCTTGATGCCGGGGAAGTCGGCGGGGCCGACCTCGCGGTACTCGGCGTGATCGGCCTGCAGAATCGCCACGTCGACCGGGTCGCCGAGCTTGTGCGCGGTGAAGCCATAACCGGCGAGCTCCTCATCGGTAAACAGCGGATCGTGCACGGTCACGATCGCCCCACGCGCGTTCAACTCTTCGACGGTCGGGAACACGCCCGAAACAGCCGTCTCCTTCACGCCACCGCGGTATGCCGCACCGAGCACGACGACGCGCTGGCCCTTCAGATCACCAATCGTGTTCTGCACCTGATCAACCACGTAGGTTGGCATGGTCGCGTTGAAGTTGCGGGCCGTGCGCACGATGTCGGCGTTGTGATCGGTCGACAAGTAGAGGCGGGGATACACCGGAATGCAGTGGCCACCAACCGCGATACCCGGCCGGTGAATGTGGCTGAACGGCTGCGAGTTGCAGGCCTCGATGACCTTGTACACGTCAATGCCAGCGGTGTCGGCGAAGCGCGCGAACTGGTTCGCGAGCCCGATGTTGACATCGCGGTACGTGGTCTCGGCGAGCTTCGCCATCTCGGCAGCCTCAGCGGTGCCCATGTCCCACACGCCGTTCGGCTGGGGCAGATCGTCGCGCTCGTCGAAGGTGAGCACCGATTCGTAGAACTCGATCGCACGCTTCGTGCCGGCCTCGCTCAGGCCACCAACGAGCTTGGGGTACTTCTTGAGGTCTGCGTAGACGCGACCCGTGAGCACGCGCTCGGGCGAAAAGACAAGGTGGAAGTCGGTGCCCTCGGTGAGCCCCGAAACCTCTTCGATGAGCGGCTTCCAGCGGCCGCGCAGCGTGCCGACGGGCAGGGTGGTCTCGTACGAAATCAGGGTGCCTGGCGTCAGGTGCTCAGCAAGTGAGCGAGTCGCGGCGTCCATCCACCCAAAGTCGGGCTCCCACGTCTCTTCGTTCACGAGCAGCGGCACGACAATCACGATCGCGGCGGCGCCGGGAATCGCGTCGGCGTAGTCAGTGGTGGCGCGCAGCTTGCCGGCGGGCACCTGCTCGGCAAGCTTTTCTGCGAGGCCCGCTTCGCCCGGGAACGGTTCTTCGCCTCGGTTGATGCAGTCGACGAGCGCCTGGTTGACGTCGACGCCAACCACTTCGTGCCCCATCGAGGCGTACTGGGTAGCGAGCGGGAGTCCGATTTTGCCGGTGGCAACTACTGCAATCTTCACGCCAGCAAGCTTACCTGCGCTCGCCTGGAAACTCGCGCCAGCACACCTAGAGCCGCCGGGGCGTGGCGCTTTAGTAGACGCACTTAGCGCGTCCGAGCGACCGCGCTCTCATATACCTCGCGATATGCCCGCAGCCGGTGCGCTCCCGAGAACATGCCCGCCGCATAGTCAGCAATCTGCTGTCTGCTCCACAGCGCAGGGTCCGCAAGAATGTCTTGCACAGCATCTGCAAGCGGAGCTCCCTCACGTCGCTGAATGAGTCGTGATGCCTCGCCCGGCAAGAATTCTTCGTGCCCACCCGTTCCCGTCGCGACGATCGGAAGGCCGTGCGCGAGTGCTTCGGCGAGCGCCACCCCGAAGGTCTCGGTTTCGACGGGAAGCAGGAAGAGGTCGTGCGTGAGCAGCTCGGCTGAGAGTTCAGCTGGCTCGAGCTGACCGGCCAGCCGCACCTTGTCGGCGATGCCCTGGCGCTCAGCCGAGGCAAGCACCTCGGCGCGCTGGTCACCCTCGCCAACCCAGGTGAGGGTCGCGTCGATCCCCCGCCGCTGCAGTTCGGCAACGGTATCGACTGCGGGTAGTGGCCCCTTTCGGTCGATAATGCCCCCCACACCAATCATGGCGACGCTAGAGGAAAGGTCTCCGCGTACGGGAACCACGCCAGTCGGCTCCATTACTTCGTTGCCTATCACGGTGGCGGGTGTCGACCGGTACTGGTCGACCACGTCGGCGAGCGCACGGCTCACGGCGATCACCTCGTCGGGGTGTTTGAAGAAGCGTTTGAGCGTACCGAGCGCCATCGCCATGCGCGCGGATGCGGGCGGGGTCACCAGGCTGGAGTAGTGCTCGGTGTGTACCCACGGTTTCCGCAAACGCGCCAATCGCCCCGGCAGCAGCGCTGGGAACGCCATCGTGTGCATAAGATCCGCTTGTGCAGCTTCCCTGCGGATCGCGGCAACCGCCTGCTTGATCAACTTTGGGTTCGACAGAGCGAACGGCTGCCGCACCACACGCAGCCCTTTGGTTCCAGCCGTCCCGACCGCCGGCTCGTCTGAATCCATGTGACTTGGTGCAATCAGGTGCAAGACCGTCACCTCATGGTCGGTGGCGATCAGTTCGGAGTCGCGCAGGTTGAAGAGCCCCGATCCAGGGAGCTTCGCACACGGGAACCACGGGGTAACAGCAAGCACACGCATGCACATCATGCTAGCTGTCACCAGGATCTCACTACCTGAATTTGGGATCGACCCTGTTCGTGAAGATTGCGAGCAATCTGGGCGCCCGCCCGCAATTTGTCAAGCTTGCCACGAATGCCAACCTGATTACCCAGCTCGGGGCACGAGCACATCATCGTGTACATCGACCAACACTACGATCCAGTACTGTCTGGGGTGTTCCTTCGCCACCTCGGGATTCCCGAACTCGATACGCGACTTGGCACCGACTCATGTGGCAATGGGTCACCTCCTGACCGAGGGTCGAGCTCTACGCACCCAACTGCTTCTACGTTGCGACGATCCATCGCGTTGAGAACACTAGCGACTCGGAACGGCTGCGCGAGGTTGTCGCGGCGCTCAGAGCGGCAGATAAGCCCGTCGTGCTGCTCCGCACCCGCGTCTTCGCACCAAAGCGGAAGAACACGGTACTTCGCGTGACTCGGTTGCGCTCCAGACCCGTGGTCTCCGCGCCTACTCCAAGCTGGTCACGGCCGTGCACGACGGTACGGCATGGGAACGAGCGTGTGGAGTCGGTCGAGCTCGGTGTATCCGGTTCCGATGCCAGGGTGCCGCCAGACAAGAATCACCAAACACCTAGATGATCTCACCTATGCTGAGATCCCGTGCGACCTGGCGAGCACGGGCTTCCCAAGTGTGAAGTTCTCGCACCTCGCGGACGTGCGCGGATTGCTCAGATACAAGATCGGGCTCGGCAGTGAGCCGGTCAAGCAATTCTGGCAGCTCCGCGCTGCCGTAATTCACCACCCAGCCGAGATCGTTCCGCTCTACGAAAGTGGCCGAGTAGGTGTTCTTAGATGCGATGATCGGTTTGCCATAACCGGTATATTCAAGCATCTTCATTGGTACCGCGAATTCCCAATACGAGATTGGCTCCACGGCGAGCATGCAGACATCTGCCTCCGCATATAAATCATCGAGTTCGTCACCACTCGCGTGCACCACACGAATGTTGGGTCGAAACACATCGCGATATTCCGGTTCGCGCTGTTCCCACTCAGCCTCTCGGGTGCAAATCACGAACTCGACATCGGCCCGCCCTGCAACTTGCCGCACGGTCTCATGCATGCGGTAGTTGTTCCCGAGGCCACCAACGTACAGCAACGACAGCTTCGAAGGCTGATCGGTCGTGCTCTGTTCTGTCGGGTCTGCTGCGTCGCGAATGGTGCATCCCGGTGGCAACTCCGCAAACCGGTCTGGTGAAACGATAGGGACCCATTTCGACATCACGATTGAAGGCAAGTAGATCGTTGCTTTGGCACGGCGATACCCGCGCAAATCATGTCGATATAGCGCCCGCAACACGGTACTTATTGGCCGCTTGACCAACTCATCGTATATAGGAAATCGCCAATAGACATCACGATAAAACAGGCCGACCGGGATGCCCGATCGTTGGCAATATTGTAAGAAGCGAACATCTCTGCTGACGCTCGTTGCCAATGTCACCGGTTCGCCAAGCCCAGTCGGCGTGGTGGCTGCCTCGGAATACACAAAGTCAACCTTCAGCCCATCAGCAATCTGCTGCTTGAGTTGCCTTATCTTGGCGCGACGTTCAGGATGCCGCCCGGATACCTCGCGCACTTCAAAGCCCGCGTCTTCGAAGGCACGTCGCATCTTGACGGGGCGTATTCCGCTCGCGCTTTTCGCTTCAGGGTTGAGTCGGAAAGGCACATGAAAGATCATGACCGGTTTCGATGCCACTCGGTTCCTCCCGAACTGCGTGTCTCTTTTGTGTCGGCGCCCTGAACCACGGTTTCCGCGCCGACAGAACTGCATACCAGTCTATGCAGCGCTCTCAGTTCTGCGCGCCACGACCGGTCGGTGACGCACAACGCATTCCTGGAGCGCACCTCAAGCGATTTCTCGGATCGCTCTCACCCACGTTTCGTTCTGCACCTCACCTGACAGTGGGCGTGCAGCTTCGTTCGCGTGATTCTTCCACCGCTCGATCTCGACACGTGTCAACGCATTCATGGTTGCCGTCAGCGAAGCCGTTTCAAAGTCCGAACTCACGACGCCAAGCCCGTACTGGTCAAGTATCTCGACCATCGGCGGGGTTGGTCCCGTGAGAATTGCAAGGCGCGCCTGCACATAGTCGAAGAACTTGTTCGGCAGCGTCATCTCAATGTTCGACGTCGTGGGCGGCAAAAATGGCAAACCGACATCGTATTGATTCAGCGTCGGTACGAGTTCATCGTGACTGACTGGAGGCAGAATTCTCACTCGGTCACCAAGTTCGGTGGCCAGCTGCAGCAGCGACTCGTAGTACGCGGTGCCCTCCCCAATGAGATAGAGGTCAAGCGTCACATCGATGTCTGCTGCGGCAACAGCGTGCATCATCCGCTCAAGCTCACGATTCGGTCGCGCGGCTCCGGAATGCACCAGACGTATCGGCGATGTGACAGGAGTGGGTGTGAGGTCTTGATACCCGCCCGCGTTCGTGACGATGCCGCACTCCAGACCGAACTCGTTGCGATATCTCTGGGCGAGCGGTTCGTTGATAGTGGTGACCGAACGCATCTTGGTAGCCCAATGACGAAGTTGCCACGAGTAGTAGGGCACTCGTAGTCTGACCCATGCGGGCACATTATCGTGCAGACCTAGCCAGTACTCATGCAGGTCAAGGTGCACCTTTGCGCCGTTCTCAAGCGACAGCGCCAGCCCTGCGGTATCGAGATCATTCGCGAGGATCGCGTCAAAGGTGCGCCCCCGTAGAGCACGACGTGCAGCACGCGCTTGGGGCATTAACCAGTACATGGCTCGAAACAGCTTGGTTCTCATGCACACGGCCTGCAATTTCGCGGTCATGGGGGGAATTCCCTCTGGCACTTCGATGTGCTCGATGTCATCGAAGGGTGCCGGGCCGTACCCGCACGTAGTAACCTCGTACCCCTCACGAAGGGCCTGAATCTGTCGCAAGAGACGAGCGTCCGCGACGAGGGTCGAAAACGAGAGGATGAGCAGTCGCGGCTTCGGAGAGGGCGTCACGAGAATTTCGCCCCCGAGCCGCTTTGGCCGACTGCATTCGAAATCATTTCTCGCCACACCCGAATCTGCGGTTCTGCTGAGAGGTGTCGAGCAGCATTCTCTGCATTCTGCTTGTACTTCGTGATGGCGTCGAGATCGAGCGCTTCAATCGCCTCGACGAGCGACTCCTCAGTGAAGTCGTTGGACACTCTGCCGAGGTCGTGCGCTTCGAGGATCGAGGCCATCGGTGGAGTCGGCCCTGTCACAATGGCGAGTCGAGCCTGCACATAGTCAAAGAATTTGTTCGGCAAGCAGTTTCGAATATTTGTAGTTGTTGGTGGCAGAAACGGGAGCCCCACATCGTACTGGTTTAAGACGCCGAGAAGCTTCTCGTGAGCGACCGGCGGCATGATCCGCACCCGATCGCTGAGCTGGCTCTCGAGCTGCTTGAGTGCCCGGTAGTATTCCGTTCCCTCCCCCATGAGGTAAAGATCAAGCGTTGCGCCATTGCTTGCCGCGTCGACGGCTCTCATCATCAGATCGATGCGTCTTGCTTCACGCGCAACACCGGAGTGCACATAACGGGGGGCATCGCTGACCGGTTGAGGTGCGAGATCTGGTTGCCAAGTACTCGCATTCGTCACTACACGGCAGTCGAAACCGAAGTTTTCACGGTAGAGATCGGCAAGTGCTTCATTCACGGTGGTGAACATACTGGCTCGACGACCAAACTTGCGAAGTTGCCACTCGAAGTGTGGCTTTCTAAGCCTGACCCAATCAGCATTGTCGTCGTGGATGCCAGGCCAGTACTCGTGCAGGTCGAGCAAAACTCGTTCAGGCGGCACCTGAGCCGACATCGCGCCCATCGATGGGATGTCGTCGACAATGACCGCGTCGAATGTGCGACCGCGAAGCTTCCTTCGAGCCTCACGCATAATCGGATTCAGGTTGTACACCAGCCATTGCCAACGAAGATTTAACGTGATGCCCTGCGAGTGCCGCACCCACGCGGGCTGATCCGCCTCAAGCTGGAGGTGCTCGACAACGTCTGGGTGCGGGTGTTCCCCCATGCTGCACGTTGTCACGTCATAATCGCGCGCAAACTCGGTAACTTGCCGAAGCACGCGACCGTCGACCGCGATCCGTGAGAAGGAAAGTATCAACAGGGAAGGACGATTACTCACTGCCATCACCAGCTTTCGTTTCTGGGAGCGTCCGCTGATTCAGCAGCCCTGCGAGGCTCGCCTGAATCGCAAATGCAGGCACCTGCTCGGTCAGCTCGTCAAACGTGCCGCGACCCAGAATCCTACCGTTCTCGATGTAACAAACCTGTTCGTAGTCACGAATCGTTGACAGCCGGTGCGCAATGGTCACAAAGGTCACATCACCCTGCAACTCCTTCATTGCCTGCGTCACCCGGTTCTCCGTCGCCGTGTCGAGCGCGCTCGTTGCCTCATCAAGGATGATCACGAGCGGATCGTTGTAGAGCGCCCGGGCGATTCCAAGCCGTTGCTGCTGCCCGCCTGAAATCACGCTGCCTCGTTCGCCAATCTTCGCGTGGATCCCCTCAGGCCGGTCAAGCAGCTCATCGAGCTGGGCGCGCTTGAGCGCACGCTTGACCTTCTCCTCGTCGAAATCGTCGTTCCAAGTGAGCGCAATATTCTGAGCGAGCGAAGCGTCAAAGAGCGCGACCCGCTGCGGAACATACCCCACTCGTGTGCGCCACTGCTCAAACACGTCTGCCATCGGCAAACCGTCGATTTCAATAGTGCCCGCAGATGGTGTGCTGAGCCCCAGGAGCAGGTCGATCAGCGTAGATTTGCCGGCGCCCGATGGTCCCACAACCGCTAGCCGAGAACCGAACGGTACCTGCACGTTGATGTCGCTGAGCGCGTCAACGTCAGCCTTTGGGTAACGGAACGAGACGTCATTCAAGGCTAAGAGCTTCGGAGTGTCAGGTAGCTGCACCTGATCCGTGTGCACCTGTTCGTCTGGGTCAAGCTGCTCCTCACGCAGCCGAGTGAGGTTCTTGATGACTTCACGCGCGTACACCTCGCTCGACGAGGCCGCAGTAAATGACGATTGCACACCATTCATTGCCGGCATCATGCGGAACCCGGTCACGGCAAAGAGCCCAAGCGCAACGAGCGCCGTCTCTGGCCCCTGCACCAGATAGGTCACCCCGCCAACAAGCAGGAATCCACCGATCAAGGCCGACTCAAATGTGTACTTCGGCACGATCGAAAGGAACGCCAGGTTGGCTCGAGCGCGGGTGGCGATACGCCGGTTCTCACCCACATACGCCCCGACCTCGTCAAGCTTGCCACGCAAGGTGATCTCCTTCAGTGCCTCAATCATCTCGGTCATGACCCGAGCCACTTTGTACCCAAAAGTGCGGGCTCGCACGCCCTGTTCCTTTGCGCGGCGGTTGACGATAAAGAACACGAAAAGCGAAACCAGAGTCAAATACACGGCAGCCAACGCGGCAGCCAACGGTTGTGCAACGACCAGCACCATCAGTACCGACACGAACGTGACCGCATTCACCGGAATCTGCGAAAGCGGCACAAGAAACGCTCGGTTCGCGGAGGCTACCGAGCCATCAACAATTCTGGTGATCTCAGCGGTGGAGACTGCCGAACGATTTTCCCACGAGGTGCGGGTGAAATAGGTAAAGAGCTTGTTTCCGATCTCAAGCTCATATGCAGCGAAGCGTCTCGTGGCGAACCAGTGCAAGACCACCGCGAAGACACCCTTCGCAATAAAGATCACACACACCACGACCATGACCCAGAGTGTCGCTACTTGAGGAAGTTCCCCGAACACCGGAATTGAGATCGGCGTGCCGGTCACAAACGTCGACATCACCACCACCACAAGTGCGAGGGCGAGAGTGTCGAGGATCGCCAGGAGACCGGTAACAAACGAATAGAGGATGTAGAAACGGCGCGCCCCGTTCGGGAACACATCGAACAACTCATTCGTCGTCCGCCATAAACTCTTCATATATTCGCTCTCTCAAGTACTGCCAAAGCTTGTATTCTAACCGCCACCAGCTCTTACGAGGCCCGTTGACCGCGGTACGCGCCGACATCGACCAGCGCACGGGTGGCTCGTTTCGCCACGGCCGCGATGCTGATGTGCTGCAGCGCCCACGCTCGAACGCGCTCCCGTCGAACCTCGTCGGGACCGTGTTGCAAGTATGCTCGAGCAGCACGATCCATCGCAGCCGCCACCTGCTCGGCCTGCATCGGCACCGCTTCACCAAGTGTCAACCCTTCGACCTCAGTGAGGGCGAAGTCTTCTCCGGGACCACCACCAGCGTGCACGACCGGCGCCCCGCAGGCGACAGCGGTATACAGCTTGGTAGGAAACGCGAAATCATAGCCAGCTCCGGGCTTCAGACTCGCCAGTGCAGCAACACTCTGGGCGAGCACGGGAGCGAGCTGCTCAGCCTGCCTTGTGTCGAAGAACCGGACACGTTCGGTCAAGCCAAGCGTCTTCGCTCGCAGTTCCAGTTTTTCGCGTTCCGATCCACCACCAATGAAGTAAAGGGGCACTTCCGAGTCCATCAGCGCTAATGCTTCGACGAAAATACCCGCCCCGTGCCATTCCGAAGCCGTACCCGCGTAGACAAACGCCGGAGTGCGACCGAAATCGTCATCGCCAACCGCCTGATCCTCATGCAACGCGCGTTGGAGCTTCGAAACGTCGATCCCATTCCCAATCTCAACCACGTTCCCCGAGTGCCCCAGCTCCCGAAGCCGCGCCGTCACTCCATTCGAGACCGAAAGTACGGGCAACGCGCCTCGCCACGCGAACTGTTCGATGCGAGCAACTGCGCGCAGCATCCAGCGCGGTGCACCGGTTTGAGCCGAGGCATCAGCCCACACATCGGCAGCGTAGTAGGCGTACGGCATCCGGCGGATCGCTGTTGCAATGCGAACGAAGAAACCGGTCGTTGGCGGTGGTTCGGTCACTACAAGGTCGCGCCGCCGCCCGAACAGAATGCGGAAAAATAGGGGGATGTCAAAGCTCAGGTACGGCAGGTACCCACGCACATATCCGGTCTTATCTCGAAGCACTGGAAAACGCTTCACTCTGACTCGGTAGGCCGGCGCTCCTACGCTGTCGAGATGCCCGAAATACTGACGACCGGGTCGAACCGTCAACACCTCGACATCGTGGCCGTCCTCGGCGAGTGCCTTCGCTAAGGCTTCAAGTCGAATAGACGCGGCGCTCGGTTCCGGCGCAAAGATTCGGCTGGAGATCGCGACCCGCATGATCCCCTTAGGCGCCAGCCGTGGTCACCGCAGCCATTGCAGCAATGATGCGATCGAGATCAACCTGGGTGAGCGACGGGTGCACCGGCAATGAGAGCACCTCTCGCGCGGCGCGCTCGGTCTCCGGCAGGTCGAGCCCCGGCGCGAACTTTGCGAGTGACGGCAGCCGGTGGTTTGGGATCGGGTAGTAGACGCCGGAGCCGACTCCGTGCTCTTCTTTCAATGCCGTGTGGATGCGATCGCGCTCAGCAGCATCGACCCGCACCGTGTACTGGTGGTAGACGTGCACCGCACCGTCGGCAACCATTGGGGTGCGCACGCCCGCAAGACCTGACAGGCCGACGTTTAGTGCGGCAGCGTTGAGTTGGCGTCGTTTCGTCCAGGCGTCGACCTTGGTGAGCTGCACCCGGCCGATCGCCGCGTGAATGTCGGTCATGCGGGCGTTGAAGCCGATGACCTCGTTCTCGTACTGCTTTTCCATGCCCTGGTTGCGAAGTACGCGTACGTTGCGCGCGAGCTCGTCATTCGCGCATGCGACCATGCCGCCTTCGCCCGACGTCATGTTCTTCGTCGGGTACAGGCTGAACATCGCGAAGTCGCCAAGGGTGCCGACCGGACGCCCATTCCATGAGGCGCCGTGCGCCTGCGCCGCATCCTCGTAGATCGCGAGACCATGCTCCTTCGCAATGGCCTCGATCTGATCGACCAGGAATGGGTGCCCATACAGGTGCACGGGCATGATGCCCTTCGTGCGCGGGGTGATCGCGGCACGAACGGCCTCGGGATCGAGCGTGAAGTAGTTCGGCTCAATATCGACAAACACAGGCGTCGCGCCGGTGAGCGCAACCGAGTTGCCAGTCGCAGCAAACGTGAACGAGGGGACGATGACCTCATCGCCTGCACCGACACCAGCCGCGAGCAGGCCGAGATGTTGACCGCTGGTACCTGAGTTCACTGCCACGGTACTGCGCCCCTGCACGAAGTGGGCCGCGAATTCCTGCTCGAATGCAGCGACTTCTGGCCCCTGCGCGATCATTCCAGATCGCAGCACGCGATCAACGGCTTCTCGTTCCTCGTCGCCAATCAGCGGCTTTGCGGCTGGAATGAATTCGGGAGCCATACGGCACCTTTCTTGCAAGAGTTTCATCGGGCTGGCTTGGTCTAGCCACTCAGATGTCGCAGGCGCGGCATCGCACTGGGCCAGGCCTCCAGCCTCGAGTCTAACCGCTGCGGCCTCCGGGAGGGCTCAGGTTCGGTGGTAGCCTTGAGCATGAGTAACTCGGGCGAATCGGATCCTGATATTGGGGAGCCGAACACCTCGCCCCGTCGATGAGGAACGCCGATGACCCAGTCCCGAGCCCCGCATTCCACAAATGCATGGGTTCTGATTCCCGCACGCGGCGGCTCGGTCGGCATCCCTCGCAAGAACTTGCGACTTCTCGGCGGCATACCCCTGATTGCACATACGATCCGCACATCGCTTTCCGTCCTACCGCCGTCCCAAGTCATTGTCGTGACCGACGATGATGAAATCGCTACCGTCGCGGAACAATGGGGAGCAACCGTGTTCCTCGAGACGGAGCGCACCCCGCCGGAAGAGACACTCGATACGAAGATCATTCGCAATCTGGTACGACTGCGTGACCTGGGGGCTGAGTCACACGATGTGGTCATGACTGTGCAGCCGACCTCTCCTTTGATAAAGGCTGCGACTTTGCACGAGGGGCTCGCCCGCTTTGATACAGCCACGGTCTCGTCGGTCGTGAGCGTCGCGGACGACCGGCACCTGCGCTGGCAACTCAACGCTTCGGGCGAGGCGGTGCCAGCATTTGACGCGCGAGTGAATCGGCAGCAGCTCCCACCAGAGTTCCGGGAGACTGGCGGAGTCATTGCCGCGAGGCTCGGTGACATCGAAACCGCGGGCACGCGAGTGATCTCACCCGTCAGTATTTTGCAGGTTGCCGATGATGAGGCAGTCGACATCGACACGTACGCTGACCTGTACGTTGCCGCGCATCTGCTAAGCCGGAAGCGCATCGCGATCCGGGTCGACGCTTCGACAACCCTCGGCATGGGTCATGTGTACCGCATGCTCGCCTTCGTTTCAGAACTTGCTCGACACGATATCCGCATCTACCTCAGCGATTCGTTACCGCTCGGTCAACAGTTCTTTTCCCGGTACCCCTACCGATTCGAGACAGTCAAGGATCACGCAGACTTCCACGCGCACCTTCAAGCGTGGCAGCCCGATCTCATAGTGCTTGACATGCTCGATACCGAAGCTACAGAAGTGCGGGCTCTACGAGCTGCAGCAGCGAAGGCACAGGTCATCACCTTCGAGGATCGCGGTTCTGGGGCGAACGAGGCGGACTTACTCGTTGCCGAGTTCATTGAGAACAAGGCTGTGCCAGAAGACAAGCAGCTCACCGGGATCGACTACGCATTGCTCTCACCCTCGTTCGAGGTGGGTGGTACGCAGCCAGCCCGTAGTCTCGACCGAGTCTCAAACGTGCTCGTACTCTTCGGCGGCACGGATCCGTCTCATCTCGCCGAACGGGCACTGGCCTCACTCGCCCACGCCGACTACTCCGCAACTGTGACCGTTGTTCGAGGTCTTGGCGCTGCCCCACTCGACGTTCCGGAGTCTCTCCCGTACCAGCTTGAGATCCATGAGAATGTCACGAACATGCCCGCGCTCATGTCTCACGCAGATCTCGCCTTCACTTCGGCTGGTCGCACGATCGTTGAACTCATCTCCTGCGGGGTGCCCTCGATCTGTCTTGCGCAGAACGAGAAAGAGCTCACCCACTCGCATGCCACAGCTGACAACGGTGTGCTGTTCCTGGGCCTCGGCACTTCAGTCACCGACGACGACCTTGATCGCGCGACCGCATCGATGCTCGAAGACCAGCGCATGCGTGCCCAGTTTGCCGAGCGAGCGCGCGCGGCAGGTGCTCGGCGCAGCAACCGGCGCACCATTTCGACTATCTTGTCCAGGGTAGGGTTCGATGACTTTCCCGACATCTGAACCATCAGAGTCCTCGACCACGAGTAGATCGCGAGTGTGAACCATGTTTGACCGACCATACGCGGATCCGTACATTATCGCCGAGATCGGTATGAACTATGAGGGCTCGATGGAGCGAGCCAAGAACATGATCAGCGCGGTTGCCCGGGCAGGCGGCCACGCAGCGAAGTTTCAGACATACAAGGCAGAAACTCTCGCAAGCGTACACAACAGCCCGTCATATTGGGACACGACAAAAGAGCCGACGGCGTCACAGTTCGAACTCTTCCAGCGCTTCGACTCATTCGGCCCGGCGGAGTACCGCGAGTTGGCTGAACACTGCGAGAGCGTGGGTGTCGACTTCCTGTCGACGCCATTCGACTTAGAAGCAGTAGATCTGCTCTCTCCCCTGATGCCCGCAATCAAGATTGCTTCAGCCGACCTGACAAACGTGCCTCTGCTGCGCAAGGTGGCTGCGACCGGCAAACCCGTCATCCTGTCGACTGGCGCCTCGACCCATGAAGAGATCGAGTGGGCGCTCGACACCCTTGAGGCAGCCGGAGCCGTTGAGATCTCTCTGCTGCACTGCGTGCTGCGCTACCCCACACCCGAACAGCACGCCAACCTGCTTGGGATTCAGGAGCTACAGCGTCGCTTCGGTGACCGGGTTCAGGTCGGATACTCGGATCACGTCGCACCTCGCGCGTCGGGAGCCACGCCGGCCATCGAAATCGCTGCGACCCTCGGGTCTCGAGTCATAGAGAAGCACTTTACCGACGACCGTACGGGCGTCGGTAATGACCACTATCATGCGATCGATGAGCAAGGACTCGCAGCATTTGTTGCCTACCTCGCTGAGCTTCGCACGCTCGCCGGAACCGGGGTTCCGAATGTTGACGAACAGGGTGCGGCCATCAAGAACGCTCGGCGACGCATTTTCACCTCACGCCCGGTTGCGGCCGGGGAATCCCTGCGCGAGGACAACCTCATTGCTCTTCGCGCAGATACTGGCATCGAGATTGCGCACTGGGATCGGGTAGTTGGACGCAGCTCGCTGAACGCGAAAGAAGCCGGCGAGCCGATCCTTGAGCAAGACCTTGACTAACACTCTTCCTACTGATGAATGACACCGCAACGATTCGTGCTCTCCTTGAGCTCGAGGACGCCGCGCCAGACGAATTATTCGAACGCGTACCTGGCACAGACGCGCACTTCTGGCCGTTAGCCCGTTGGCCGATCGCTGCCGCGCTGTCGTCTCAGAACCTGAACGTCACGCCGGTTCCGGCACGTCTTCCGAGCGGGTTTGAGCACCTCCGGCTGCGCATCGGTCGACAGCTCCCGAACCCATACTCATCAGACAAGATCAACCACACGATCGAGAACCTGTTCATCGTTTCCGGCACCACCAAGGCTCCGACTCGCAGTCGCACCGGAAACTGGCTCACCGACGACTTTGCAATGTCGCTTGAAGATCGGGCGATGGTCGTACAAGACGCTCCGCTCACGAGCCTGACAAAGTTGAGTGATCGACCGGTCAACCGCCGCACGCGCACCTTTGATGCCGCACTCCTGCGTGTTCGCTACGGCACGCAGATAGAGCCACTCCCGCAAACGGTGCGAGAGCAGACCGAACGAATTCTGAAGGTCGTATTCGACCACTTAGGTTCCTTGCTATCTGAATCGACACGAAAGGATCTCACGGTCAAGATTCTGCGCAGACTACATCGACTTCCTCACGCTGAACGCGAATACATCGACTTGCTCGATCGAACCGAGCCAAACAGAATCTTCATGCAGACGGCGGCGTATGGTGACCGTTCGAACTTCATTCGCCTGGCGCATGAACGAAACATTTCGGTGGTGGAGCTTCAGCACGGCTGGATAGGCGCGTCGCATTCAGCGTATAACTTCGGTGCAGCTATGACCGACACTGTGCTCACGAAGGACCTCCCAGACACGTTCTACACATTCGGTGAGTACTGGGGAAAGCATCTGAGGTTTCCCGGCAAGGTAGTTCCCGTGGGCAAGCCAGTGCTTGAAAAGAGCGCACGCCTTGCTGCGCCGTACCACCGGCGCCAAAAGCGGCTATTACTTGTCTCGAGCGTGTACGAGCGCGAACGCCTGCTCGCATCGGCTCGTTCTCTCCGCAGCGCACTCCCTCCTGACTGGCAGATCGCGCTCCGGCCTCACCCCTCAGAACGAGCGAACGCGGCCGAGTTCTTCGCGGACGCGCTCGCTGCCGGTGTCGTATTGGATGAAGCGTCTGAGGTCAGCACCTCTATCGCGGCTTCGCGTGCCGTGGTCGGCATGATCAGCACGGTGTTGTACGAAGCGCTGCCACTTGGCGTGCATCTTGGTGTCATCGAAACCGAGCTCGCGTCTCAATACTCCGACAACACGCTGTTTCCCCTCCGCATGAATGAGACATCGGGCTTCGATGAGTTTGTCAGTCTTCTCACCCGAGACGAAGCACCCGATCCGGCAACCACCGAGTTTGTTTGGACGCCGAACGCGGTCGAAAACTTCAAACGCCTGACTACCGCGGCCGACAACACTCCCTGATCGCTTACCCGCGGGACTGATCGAGGATCGCTTGACGCATCACTGGATACGTTGCCTCGATCGTGTCGACCGCGTACTGCAGCGACGGCCAGTTCGCCGAGGTTTCATGATCGATACGTTCCTCCAGCCGACCAACCAGGTTCGGTGATCCTGCCCAGAGCACCTGATCCTCGCCGTGCAAGCTCTCAGTTTGACCGGTACCGCGCCCGTCCTCACTGATGAGAACACTCGGCATTCGGCGACTCACGAAATCAAGGTGAGCGTGCACACGGTAGCCGATGTGCAAGTCAACGTCTTGGTAAAAACCAATCTTTGCGAGATCGTATGCAGTGTCTCGCACTTCGAAGCCAAGGCGTCGGGCAACGAAAGCCTGCAACCTGAAATAGCGGCTTTGCCGCGCCGTGGTGAGGTCGTCCTTCGCAATGCCGCGATGAAAGCTGGCAATGAGCTTGGCCTTTGGAAAGCGGGCTCGCAACATGCGCATCACCGCAATTGTCTCGCGCGTGTTTTGGTAGCGTGCAGGTGTCGTAAACACGACCGTCTTCGGGTCAGGGTGTTGAGCAGAAGGCGTCTGCCCGAGATGCGGCACCGAATACCATGCGGCGCAGCCGGTTCGGACTGTATCGATGTCAAAGTTTGCAGCCACGACCTGTGTCACGTCATCTCGCACCGAGATTGGAAACCGGTCGCTCATCTCTCGGAGCATCGCCACGGTCCGACCCGTCATAGTAAAGGAAGCTGGATCTCTTGCCGGCTGGCCATGCCACCCGAGCGCTAGTCCCGACATCGGAACCGTTCGCTTCACGGCGTCGCCCGAGATCGGAAACACCGCCTCGGCCATGCGTGTCGTAAGCCCTGGGCCACCACACAACACAAGGGAGGTAGCATTCTCTGGCAGCGACTTTTCCCACCTCGCGATCGAGACGGCCTCTACGTCTGGCGCCACATGTTCCCAGAGCTTTCTCGCGCGCGAGTGAATGAGATAGTCGCCAACGTTCTTCTTTGCACCGTGGGTCAAGTAGACGACCAAGATTCACACCTCTCGTATTTGCACGCCAGCACTGCATGCGGGCGCCATGCACCGACAAGTCTATGGGTAGACACGAAACGTCGAGAGGGGCGCCGCGCCATAGTCTAAAGTGAGTCTGTGCCCTCACGAGAAACTCAACCCGCCGTCGCGCGCCTTGATTCTCTCGACTTCCTGCGAGGTCTCGCGGCATTCGGGATCATGATCTACCACCTGGCGTCATGGACTTTCGGCGACCAACCTGCCGACACCTTTCTGGGACGGCTTGGCACCTATGGGGTCTCGATGTTCTATGTGTTGAGCGGCCTCACCCTGCAACACGTGTACTCGCATCACCTGCAATCATGGGCCGATACTGGTCGATTCTTCATCCGCCGGATCTTCCGTATTTTTCCACTGCTGTGGCTGGCAACTACCATGGCTATCGTTGTCTCACGGCTCGAGCCAGACGCATTCAAGGTTCTGCTGAACTTCACCGGACTCTTCGGATTTGTCGCATGGGATCAGTACATCGCCACCGGAGCCTGGTCAATCGGCAACGAGCTCGTGTTCTATGCATTGTTCCCAATCATTGTGTGGAGCGCCAGGTCAAAATTGGGTACGGCACTGACCGGGCTGGTTCTCGGCGGAATCTACGTCTACTTCGCATTCTTCGCGCTCGACCCTACTGCGGAGCTCTCCGATGAGTGGGGCACCTACGTGCACCCTCTTAACCAAGCGTTCCTCTTCTACTGTGGCTTCCTGATTGGACATCTCCTTCGCGCGATACAAGCACGACGCCTGCTGGTTCACTTCGTTCTGTGGGGCGGGATTGTCGCATTCATTCTGTGGCCGACCAGCATCGAACGCATCGATATCGTCACGGGATGGAATCGTCTCGCATTCACCTTGATCTGCGTGGCAATCTGTGCAGCTATCTACAAAACTCAGCCCCGGTTGCCGAAACCAATCCACGCACCGCTCCTCATGCTGGGGCACGCCAGCTACTCGGTGTACCTGCTGCACCCAATTGTGTACAACTCTTTCCGGAGGCTCGATCGCTTCAGTGATGTGCAGAACGCCGCATTGACAGTCATTCTGACCTTGCTGATCGCGTACGCGACCTACCGTTGGATCGAGATGCCCATCAACCGGTTCGGCCGACGAGTCTCGAACAAGCTGTAGTCGCTCGAACTCTTCGAGCTCGACGCTAGTTCGACTCGAACGTCACCGTTCCGTTTGCGGAGTCGTGAATGGCAACCCCGTTCTCGAACGCGATCTCGCCACCACCCTGCGGGTAGTACACGCGATCGGAGATCGGCCATCCCCAAGCACCATCGGGGCCACCCGCGGCGAAGTACTCGTCGATGTATTTGCCCTTGGCAATCGAGAAACTCTCACCGCTCGGTGTCACGAACACGAACATGCGCGCGTATTCCTGATAGAAGCCACCAGCGATCTCGACCGTCTCAGCAACCGGGAACCCGGTTGCACTCCGTTCCGCTCCGCGCGCCACCCAGTCGGCGTGCGCATCGCTGGAAATGAATACGACACCAGTCGCACCTGAGTGCATTGCGACGCCGTTCTCAAAGGCAACCGTGCTACTGCGATCCGCAAAGTAGACGCGCTCCGAAGCCGGCCAACCCCACGATCCAGTCGGGCCACCCGCCGCAAAGTACTCGTTCGGGAAGCCGCCGTTCGCAATGGCAAAGGTTTCACCGTCAGGTCGCGCGAACACCGTTTGCTTTGCGTACTCCTGAATCGCGCCACCACCGTCGACCATCTGAGAGTCAACCGAGGGGAACCCTGTTGGACTTTGGTTCGCGCCTCTCTCAACCCAATCCTGATACAGGCTCGCTTCCAGCCACACAACGCCGGTTGCTGCGGAGTGCACTGCCGTACCGTTCTCAAATGGCATCACGCTACTGCGGTCAGCGAAGTACTCGCGTGGACCGGCCGGCCAGCCCCACGAACCGTCCGGCCCTCCGGCATCAAGGTACCTCGTCGTGTAACCACCATTCGCCATGGTGAACTTCTCGTCGGCCGCATAGAACACGACATGCCGTGCGAACTGTTGGTAGCTGCCGCCGTCAGCCAGCCGTACAGCGTCGCCGTTTGGTGCGACGAGATTGCCGAGAGGTCCGCCTCGACCAATCCAGTCGTCATACGCTTCGTGAGTAGTGAAGGACACGCCGTACTGCCTCGACAATACGGCAACGCCGTTCTCGAAGCTCACACTGCTCGCACGATCGGCCAGCGCGACCCGGTCACTGGTGGGGAGACCCCAAGTGCCCGAGCGCTCGCCGTTCGCGTACCACTGGTTATAGATAGAGTTTGGCAAGAATTGGATGCCACCCTCATAGGTGTAGAGCACCTTGCCATTTTGCATCGGGAGTTCGCGCGTCCCCTCAGACGTAACTCCGGTCGGGTCACCCATCGCGAAGCCCCATGGGCCGGCCGCACCGCCAGAGGCAAGGTACCCCGTGGTGAAGTTCCCCTTGCGAATTCCAACACTGACTCGCTTTGCCGTTGACTCAGTAATGATGCCGTTCTCGAACTCCATCTGGTAGCCGCCCCCATTAGCCGAGATCCGCTTCATCGCGCCAACCGGGTCACCGTATGGGCGTCCGGCGGCGATGGCCTCGTTGTACACGCGGCGAATCCCCGGGCTCATCGTGGAGCTGCTATTCGGCGGCCCGAACCACTGCTTGTAGAAGTTGTAGAAGTTGCGGTTGCCGTAGCTCGAGCAGGAATTGCCTTCGCCCCAGCCGGCGTTGAGCGCGGCCTGGTTGGGCCGGTACGGCGTGTAGATGTAGAGTGCCGCGGTTGCCCAGTTCTCGATGTAGACCTGTGACGTACCGCAGCGATCGCGATCCGGGTGGTACTGAATGGTGTTGTACTGGAACGGCTTGTAGTTGAACGAGTTCGGGTTACCCTTGTACACCTTCAGCTGACGCGCGCCAAGCAGCATCTGCAGGTAGAACCCGGCGGTATCCGAGTTACAGTTCGCCGAGTTACCCGGACCGCTGTCAGGGCAATTCATGCCCATCGCGTAGTTGTACTGGCGAGTGACCGGCCACGAGTCCGAGAGCAGGCTCTGTTCCTTCTCGAGCATGACCAGCAGCACCTTCTGGCTGATGCCGCACGCGCGCCCGACTTTTGCGATGATCTGAGCGGCGGACTCGTTTGCCCTGCCTGCATAGCCCGCGCAATACGCATCAGCTGGTCGGCTGGTCGTGTTCATCCTGAAGTCTTTGAGACAGCTATTGGCGATGATGTTGCCCGACCCACTCGGGGAAAGGTTGCCCGGAATGTATGGCGGGGTACCGATCAAACACCTCGAGACCCGCTGATTCAGAAACGTCTGCACCTGCGAGACCGTCATGGCGTTACCGTCGTAGAAGAGGGCATCGTCGATGATGTGCCCCGCATCGAAGCCGACCACCGGGTCGGCCTGAGCCGGCGCAACGCCTATGGCCATCGGCGAGATAGCCGCAGCAACCGCAACAATGGCACCAAACACTACTTTGGGCCACCGCGCAGCAGACTTCTGTTTCGCCAATGCCTGATCCCTTTCAAGAAAATGTCTCAACCTTAGATTGAGACTTTGCTCTAACGGTACCGGCTCACCGTCGCAGCGGCAAGCCAAGAATCAAAGGCCGCCTTACCGTCAACCGCGCTGAGTCTGAAAGAATGTCAGGTATGACCGCAACCCGGGCCGACCAGGCCGCCGCTCTCGCGCCACCAGACGCGACGCGCCTCGCCAACGCCGACGCGTGGGTCGTGATTCCCCTCTATAACGAAGCCGAGGTCATCGGCGAGGTGATCGCCGGGCTGCTGCCCGACTTCGCAAACGTGGTCTGCATCGATGACGGCTCGAGCGACGGTGGCGGCGTGATCGCCCGTGCGGCGGGAGCAAGCATCGTGTCGCACCCCATCAACCTCGGTCAAGGTGCTGCGCTACAGACCGGCTTCGAGTACGCGCTCGAGCGCGGGGCGAAGTATGTCGTGACGTTCGACGCCGATGGTCAGCATCGAGTCGAAGATGCAAAGACGATGGTCGCGCGTGCTCGCGAGGAAGACTTAGCGATCGTTTACGGCTCACGCTTTCTCGACGACCGTACCAAACCAGGATTTCTCAAGAGGATCGTGCTGAAGACGGCAGTAGCTGTCACCAACTTAACAACGCGGACGCGGCTCACTGACGCGCATAACGGACTGCGTGTGATCCGCAACGACGCACTTCGGCACGTCAAACTCAAGCAAGACCGCATGGCGCACGGCACCGAGATCATCGTGCAGCTCAGTCGAACAAAACTCCCATACGCAGAGCACCCCGTCGAGGTGCTCTATACCGACTATTCCAAAGCGAAGGGACAGTCGCTCTTGAACTCAGTGAATATTCTGATCGACCTAATCATCCGATAGGCAAAGATGACCGTTTTCCAACTTCTGCTCATCCTTGGTGTGGTCGCCGCAGCATTGCTAGTCGTGCGGTTCCTGCCCGGTGACCGGTCCCTCGCTCTGAAGAGGATATTTGCGCTGATCTTCGCCATTGCGGCAGTGCTCGCCATTCTGTTTCCAAACATGCTTACAGCGATTGCACAGTTCTTTGGGATCGGCAGAGGGGCCGACCTACTGCTCTACGTCTTCATCATCGCCAGCCTACTGTTTTCCGTTGCAACGGTCCGGGCAAAAGCGCGCAGCGACGCCCGCGTGACCGAACTGGCACGCTCCGTTGCACTCATTGAAGCTCGACTCAGCGAAGCTCAAGCCGATGATCCCACCCATAAGGACAAAGACGAAGACGACACCTCGAGCAAGCGGGATCATTCATGACGCAGTGGATCTCGGCCGCACCTACCTTGTTAGTGGCACTTGCGCTCGCTACTATTCCCGGGCTTCCCGCCGCTTGGGTCCTGCGGTTCCGTGGACTCACACTGATTGCGGCATCGATCGTTGCGTCATTTGCCCTGGTTGCACTTGCCTCAGTACTTGCCCCGCTGCTCGGCGTTCCCTGGAGCGTGCTCCCAGTACTCGCACTTGGGATACTGCTTGCCGCTGCCCTACTGCCGATCCGTCGGTTTGCACGAGTTGACGTTGAGACAATGACCCAGTCTCGGGCTTCGATCCTGCTGACGGGCGGCGCGGTCTTCGTTGCATTCGCGCTGATCGGATTCGAGATAGCTCGTGCGATCGAGGCCCCTGAACGGATATCCCAGACGTTCGATGCCGTCTTTCATCTGAACGCCGTCGCGGAGATCCTTAGCACCGGCGACGCGTCACCGCTGCACATGAATCTTTCGTCACCCGGACGACCGACTGGTTTTTATCCGACGGTGTGGCATTCGTTTGTAGCTTTGGTGGTCCAGCTCTCGGGCGCGAGCGTGCCGGTCGCAACAAACGTAGTCACAATAGTGGTCGCCGCTTGGGTCTGGCCGATCGCGATCCTGTTCTTCAGTCGTCCGTTCTTCGTCCGTCGTCCGGCGCACCTCGTTCTTGGAGCCGTGCTCGCGGCAAGCTTTAGCGCGTTTCCTTATCTTCTCTTGACCTGGGGTGTGCTTTATCCCAACCTACTTTCAACCGCGCTCATCCCCTACGCTCTAGGCTTCCTCTATTTAGCGCTTCGCGCGAGCACCGTGGGGGTTGGCGTTCCCGCGGTGTCACTTTGGATTGGCGCTATTGGCGCAATCGGCGCAGCCGCACTGGCTCACCCCAACGCCGTCTTCGGGATCGCAACCTTCTCTCTACCCATTTTCGCGGTTGTCACCAATGACATCCGCCAGAATCCGCACTACTCCGTTCCTTCCAAGATCGCACGGTGGAGCCTGCTCCTACTTACGGTAGTTGCCTATGTAGTCTTCTGGAGTATCTTCACGACTCATGACTCGCGACGTTACGATGACGTCTCACCTCTGGGGGCGCTCGTCGACGCACTAACGAACGCCCCACTGCTCGACGTCAGAGCATGGTTTATGAGTGTGCTTGTGGTTGGTGGCATCATCGTGTTGCTGATCGGAAAGCGCCACAGGTGGCTTATCGGCTCGTACCTTCTCGCAATCATGCTCTACACCGTGGCGGTGGGCTTCGATGGTCCGCTTCGAGATTCCATCACCGGTCCCTGGTATAGCGATGCCGCGCGCATCGCGGCACTATTGCCCATTGCCGCAATTCCGCTTGCCGGCGCGGCGGTTGCACTTTTGCTCGATCTAGTTACTGACGGCCTGCGCAACTTTGAACCGAGAAGAGTACCTGACCGAGTGCGGCCTCTACTCCCAAGCATTGGTGCCGTCATTGTGTTCGCCCTGGTGCTGACCGGAGGGCGCGGATCTACCGTCCCCGCACAGAGCGGATGGACTGCGGATCTCTACTCGTTCGATGAGCGACCATTGCTCTTGGACGAAGACGAGATCGCACTACTGGAACGCCTCGACGATAAGGTACCCGACGGCGCGACAATTGCGGGCGATCCATGGTCGGGCACAGCTCTCGCATACGCATACAGTGGCCGGCCCACCCTGTTTCCACACCTGCAAGGCAACTGGCCCGACGCGGCCCTTCAGTTGGCGGAGCGCTTTAACTCGATGACATCCGCCGAAGCTTGCGCCCTGCTTGACCGGCTCGACGTGCAGTACATGCTCGAGTTCGGCGGACCTCGATACGACATTGACGATCCCGAGCGCGCAAAGCCTTTCGCTGGCTTGCGGCATATCTCGCAATCGCCCATCCTCGAACTCATCGACAAGGAGGGTAGAGCAGCGCTTTATCGGGTGACCTGCGGGTAACGACCTCGGAAATCACCGGCCGCCTGAACCTAATCTTTCAGGTACGCCTCTGACTGCAGGTAGGCGATCGCTTCGTCTATGGCACCATCAAAGCGCAACTTGCCCTTCTTAATGACAATTCCCCGTGAGCAGAGCTCTCGCACCATCTCCATGTCGTGACTGACGACCACCATTGTCTTTTCAGCCTCAAGCATCTCCTCGAACTTCATTCGACACTTTTCTCGGAAAGGCGCGTCGCCGACTGAGAGGATCTCATCGACCAACAGAATGTCGAGCCTCACGTGAATCGCGACGGAGAACGCGAGGCGCATGAACATACCTGAGCTATAGTGCTTGACCTCTTGGTCCAGGAACTCTTCGATCTCTGCGAACTGCACAATATCGTCGAAGACCTGATCGATCTCATGCTCCTTCATGCCGAGAATCGCGGCATTCAGGTACACGTTCTCACGCCCTGTGAGATCGGGATGGAAGCCGGCACCCACCTCAATCAGGCCAGCCACCCTGCCTCGGGTCAACAGCGTTCCGGAGTCCGGCCGCAGAACGCCCGACATCAGTTTCAACAGGGTCGACTTACCTGACCCGTTATAGCCCATAACTGCGACAGACTGGCCTTCAGGCACGGTGAAGGTGATGTCCTCGAGTGCGGTGAAATCGGAACGCAACTGTTTGCGCTTCGTCCACGCGATGAACGTCTCTTTGAGCGAATGCGTGTGCTTTAGGTGAAAGCGTTTACTCACCGCATCAACCACGAGCGCTGGCATCGACTTCAATGCTGTGTCGTCCGCACTCATCAGAGATCCTGCGCAAACTTCGGCTCGAGCTTACGGAACACGAGCTGTCCGATGAAAAGTACCAGCAGAGAAATCACCAGTCCGATCACTGCGTAGTTCCAGAAGCCATCGGGGAACGGGTGAGGGTCAGTACTCACGGGTGCCCAGAACCCGTAGTGGAAGAGTTGCACCGTCGTAGTGAGGGGATTAACGAGGTAGATATCCACGAGCCACTGCGGGAGAACGTCTGCGACCATCTTCCACGAGTACAACACGGGCGACACCCACGTCGCGAACAGAAGGATCAGTTCCACGAAGTTCTGCGCGTCTCGAAACGGTACATTGAGAGACCCGAAAAACATCCCGAGCCCAAGGGTGAACGCCAGCACCGTGATGAGACCGAGCAAAATTGCGCCGACCATTGAGAGCGACGGGAGCCAGCCAAAGAACAAGCAGACGACGAGTAGCACGCCAACCTGCGGCATAAAGTGCACGAATGACACGATGACAGCCGCGACCGGGAATAGCTCCCTTGGGAGATAGATCTTCCGCACAAGGTGCGCATTATCCACCAACGTCTTCGTACTATTTGAGAACCCCTCGTTGAACAGGTTGATCACTATGATCCCCGAAAAGAGGTAAAGCGCGAAGTTTTCGACTCCACGCTCCATGCCTATGAACTTGCCAAGCACGATGTAGAAGATCAGAAACTGCGCCGCCGGGCGCACGTACGACCAGATCCAGCCGAGTGCTGAATTCCGATACCGCGTGGCGGTTTCTTTTCGTACGAGCAGCTTCAGTAAGAACCGCCAACGGAAAACATCCAGGAGCCCGTGCCCTCTACCAGGAACATCGAACTCGCTCAGGTTGAGACTCGCGAGCGCGGGGTCCTTCAGCGCCACTCGGCCTCCTCACAATCAGAATCCCGCGGCACCAACTGCCGCAGAACCACGCCGAGTCTACCAAACAGTGCCTTACCAGTAAGCGCGGTATCGTCCAGGTAACATTGAACGGTACCGGGACAGCCGTCACGCATCCAAGAATTATGGAGACCCACGCATGACCATTCGACTAGGCGTTATCGGACTCGGCATGATGGGCAGGCATCATGCCCGTGTCGCGAAAGATATCGACGGCGTTGAACTCGTTGCTGTTGCTGATGCGCTAGGCGATCCTCACGGCGTCGCAAGCTCCCTCCCGCGGTATGAATCCGTCGATGACTTGATTGCCCATGGCATCGATGCCGCGGTCGTCGCGGTACCGACTCAGTTTCACGAAGAGGTCGGACTCACACTGGCAAGAGCGGGTGTGCATGCCCTGATCGAGAAACCCGTCGCGCACTCAATCGATGCTGGCGAGACACTCGTAGACGCATTTGAGTCTCGCGGGTTGGTGGGGGTTGTCGGTCACATCGAGCGCTTCAACCCGGCCCTCATTGAGCTGCGCAAACGCCTGAAGGCGGGTGAACTTGGCGAAGTCTTTCAAATTCACACTCGCCGGCAGGGTCCGTTTCCCGCCCGCATTGCGGATGTCGGTGTGGTCAAGGATCTCGGCAGCCACGACATTGACCTCACCGCCTGGCTCGCGAACTCCAGCTTCGAGCATGTAGCAGCGCAGACTGCTCATAGAAGCGGGCGGCCCCATGAGGACATGGTCAGCATTTCCGCGAAACTCGAGAACGGCATCATCACAAACCACCTCGTCAACTGGCTCACGCCGTTTAAGGAGCGGCTCACTATGGTGACCGGGGAGCGCGGCGCGTTCTTCGCCGACACGCTTACGGCCGACCTGACATTCTTTGAGAATGGCACTTTCAGCACTGAATGGGATGCGGTCACTGCGTTCAGAGGAGTCAGTGAAGGCACCGTGACACGCTTCGCGCTCGAGAAGCGTGAACCACTGAAGAGCGAACACGAGGCGTTCCGCGATCGCATCCTCGGCAAGCCGAGTGAAGCCGTAAGCCTCCGTGACGGGCTAGAGGTACTTCGGGTGTGTGAAGCCTCGATTGAGTCTGCCAACACGGGAACAACGATTCGTCTCGGGGCTGAAGGTGAGTGAGCCGCGCATTAGCCCACATGCCTATATCGGTCCCGGTGTCGTGCTCGGTGAACGCGTATCGGTGGGCCCGGGAGCCACGCTCCTTGGCGGGTGCGTTATCGAGGACGACGTTTACATCGGTGCGGGCGCACAGATCGGCGCCCCGCCGGAAATGTCCGACCTAACACAGAATGCGGCATGGGTAGGAGAGATCATACATGCGGGAGTCAGGATCGAACGCGGTGCGGTGATCCGCGAGGGGGCGGTCATCCATCAGGGCAGCTATCGCGAGACGAGAGTAGGAGCGGATGCCTGGGTGCTGAATCGCGCTTATCTCGCCCATGATGTGCTCCTCGGGCCCGGAAGCACCGTGAGCGCCGGAGTGAGCATCGGCGGTCACTGCGTCATCGGAGCACGGGCCAACCTGGGCATGAACGCATCCGTCCACCAACGTACGTTCATCGGAGCAGGATGCATGATAGGCATGGGGACTCCGGTCACGCGTGATCTACCGCCGCACGTGAAGGCTTTCGGATCCCCCCTTCGCATACATGACATCAATTCTGTCGGCATGAGCCGCCAGGGCATTGACGACACTCAGATCGCCGCGCTGGCTCGCGCATATGCCTCTGGTGACCTCTTGCTCGAACACGACACTCAGCAGTGGACCGGAATTCTTGCCGAAGACATCGCCCAGTGGCGCTCGCGAGAGAACCGACGCCCCGCATCACACATCGAAAGCATTGACACACCATGATGCTCCCTTTCGAACTGGACGCTAGTGCGGAACAAAGCCTTGCGTTCCTTACCAGCCAGCAGCGTGCGCAATTGACGGCTGCGATGACCTATCATGCTCTGATCAATCCAAGCAGCGAACTCGAATTCATCGTGAGTATTGGCAATCTCCAGCAGATGCCAGCCCTCACAGACCGAGCCACCACCGGAAATGAACCGCTTGGCGATGAAGTCGCAAGAGTCCGAGTGACCAGCAAGGCGCGAGGGTCAGCGGGTGACTCCGGGCTAGTCACTCGCAGGATACGCCTAGGCCATGCGGCCGCGACACCGGCTACGACAGAACCGCCGGAAACGCCTTCACTGCCGCACAGACTATATCGCTTCCTCGAGACACGTTCGCCCCTATTGCTTGATGCCGCGCGAGAGTTCGTCATGAAGCGCCGTTCACGAGCAACGTTCGAACCGCTCCCCCGATTTCCAGACGGGAAGCGGGAATCCGGCATCCTCGACGAGATGACACAACTGTCGGCGTTCTCGACACCGGCCCCAGGTTCTCAACCAGCAGTGCTTTTCGGCCTGCATTGGCTGCAGACTGGTGGGGCCGAACGTTGGGCAATCGAATCCATTCGCATCGCCCGCGACTCTGGGCTGCTACCCATCATCGTGACCGACAAGAATTCGGTACATCCATGGATCACGAGGCCAGAGCTCGACGGTTGCATCGTGATCACGATGAGTTTCTCTGACCATCAGCATCCGCTCGATCTTCCTCTCGCGCAGGCTCTGCTGAACAACTTTGACATTCGCGGGATCGTACTGCACCACAGCCAGTGGCTTTATGATTCTCTCCCATGGATCAAAGCACAGCGCCCTGATGTTCCCGTCATTGATTCACTTCACATCGTTGAGTACTTGCGTGGCGGGTACCCAGGAAGTTCCGTACATTTCGACGACTATATTGATTTGCATCACGTGATATCTCCTCAGCTCGTTGAGTGGATGTCTCAGGTTCAAGGCGTTGATGCAAGGAAGCTCGTACTTGCGCCACTGGGCGCTTTGACGGTGAATGAGTCACAACAGTTCAAAGCGCGCGACCCGCATCGACCGTTCACTGTCGCGTTCATCGGTCGACTCTCGCGGCAGAAGCGCCCAGATCTCTTCATCGCGCTGGTCCATCGGCTTCGCAAGCAAGGGCTGCGATTCCACGCCATCTTGCAGGGCGACGGCGAGCTCCGCAACGTGGTGCAACGCCTCATTGATCGGTTCGGGCTCGAAGACGTCATCGAGCAGCGTTTCGAGGACACTCCAGTGAGTCAGACTCTCGCTGAGACGGATTTGCTTGTGATCACTTCAATTAATGAAGGGCTCACGCTTACCACGTTTGAAGCAGTCGCTGCTGGAGTACCCGTGATTTCCACGGATGTCGGCTCACAGTACACGCTCATTGATGGCGGAATGTTGCTGCCCCGCGCTGCACGGAAGTTCCTGCCGGCGGCGGTCAAACGCATCACCATGCTTTTCACTGACGAGGCCCACCGAGCATCAGCGTGGCGCGAACAGCGTCGTCGTACGCAGGACTTTGCCGCCCACCCCGACGCCCATACCTACTTTGAAAGGCTCTTTGCGCAATGGCAGGAGTAGCAGCAGTCGTTGTCACTTTTAATCGACTCGAGAAGTTGAAGAAAGTCATCGCGGCAGTTGAGAACCAGACGCTCACTCCGGCACATCTGGTGATCGTTGATAATGCCTCGACCGATGGGACCGCTGAGTACCTGAACGGCCTCGAGTCCTCGCTGCCACTCGAGGTCGTGTCGCTCTCAACGAATACCGGAGGTGCCGGAGGATTCTCTGCCGGGATGCGCCGCGGCTATGAGCTTGGGGCCGATTTCGTGTGGGTCATGGACGACGACGGGTACCCGGAGCCAACCGCGCTCGAGAGCCTAGAGAAGGGCATAAATGATGCCAGCGCCGAGCTTGGTGCCCCTGTGCCGTTCGCGTGCTCCGTCGTCACGTTCATCGACGGAAACATTTGCGAGATGAATAACCCGGTGCCCACCTGGGACTGGGGACGACTCCTCGTGAAGGGCGTGAACGCAGTCATGGTGAGGCAGTGTTCATTCGTCTCTGTGCTCATTCCCCGCTGGGTGCTCGAAAAGTTCGGTCTACCCTACAAGGAATACTTCATCTGGTTCGACGACGCCGAGTACACACTACGCATCTCCGCTGAGACACCTGGTATCCAGGTGCTCGACAGTGTCACAGTGCATGATATGGGCGAGAATAAGGGCGTGAACTGGGGGATGGTAGACGAGAAGAATGCGTGGAAGTTTGCCTATGGTGCCCGCAATCAGGCCTCATACCAGCGGCACCACCGCTCGCTGCCACATTTCTTGTTCTTCTGCGCCCAGGTCATTATTGGCATGCGTCGAGGCGGCGTCAGCCGCAAACTGCGTCGCCAAATGCGCGGCAAACTCTGGGAAGGCTTTCGCTTCAACCCCGAGATCGACCGGGTCGTCTAAGCAGACCCGAGGGACCTACCGATCCCCGGGCAGCCCTCCCGCGATCAGGCGGCGGAACAGCACCCGCTTCAACGGGGCTGGGAGGAGCCGGTAGGCACCCTTCATCACGACGTTGCGCAGGTACTGGGCAGTCGTCACAAAACCCATGCGGCGCAACTCGCCCTGTAGTCTCCACTCGGTTCGGGCCTCGACCCAGCCGCCACGGCGCGCGAACGCGCCCGAACCCACGCGGTACTTCACGAGCGGCTCGGGGAGGTTCTCCACTCTGGCACCCGCGGCGATCACGCGAATCCCCAGCCAGTAGTCTTCCATCTTGCCGAATGGTTCGTACCCCCCGACGCGTTCGATGAGCTCGGCGCGATACATCATCGTGGGGTGGTTGAAGGGGTTGTGCGTCTTCGCGTGCTCTCGAATGCGCTGCTCACCGACTGGAGGGATGCGTTGCGCACTTGTGATTGCAGGATCTTCTTCGAACTCGGCCATACCGGTGCCGACGAGCTCGTATCCCTGCTCGATCAGCTCCCACTGCCGCTCGAAACGCTCGGGGTCGGACACATCGTCGGCGTCCATCCGGGCGATGACGGGCTTGGCGCAGGCCTTGAGCCCCTCGTTGAGCGCCTCGGTGAGGCCACGGTTCTCAGGCAATCGCACCACCCGCACCGGCACCGGGCTCTCCCGCTCGATCCTCGCCAGCTCTGCGGCGAGCGCCTCTGGCACCGGACCGTCCTGCACGATCACGACCTCCGCCGGTCGCAGCGTCTGCTGGTCGACGGAGCTCTCGAAGGCGAGCCGCAGAAAGTCGGGGCGGTCCCCGGCATACACGGGCAGTAGCAGCGAAAAGTCCCCGTGCGGGGGGTCTTCTTCGAGGCGGTGCGCGTGCTCAGTCATGACGCAACCACTTTACCGAGCACGGTAGACCCAAGCATCCTTGCCAGCCGTGTGGTCTACTTGATTGCTCGCTCAACATTTCGAGCGACAAAGTCTTTGGCCTCGACGCGTTGGTCTGCGTCGAGCGCGTCCCACGCACAGTCATTCTTCTCGCCAACGTACTCGGCGATCTCGCGAACCCGCATAAGTAGTTCGTCGACATCAACGTCGATTCTCCGAGCAAATGTTCTCCAGTGGTTTGTGGTGACCTCCTGCGAGCGCCGGGCACCGCCGATCTTCATCGCGAGTTCTTGCGCAACCTCGGGATAGAGGAAAAGTGGCACGACGTCGTAGATAGGCGCAAACGAGATGCCGTCGGGTCGCAGGAGCAAGGAGTAATTCTTCGCATGCGCGTCGGCGTTACCGAGGAGCACGTTGAGGATCAGTTGGCTGAGAAACACGCGCTGGAGCTTTCCCGAGGGATCGATCGGCTTCAGGAGGGAAATCACCTTGCCTGCTGACACGTCATATTTCTTCTCTGGGGGCAGCCCGAGGCTCTGCGCAAGATCTTCCGTATGAAGCCGCTGTGCGAGTTGGCCGTGTTCTTCTGCACGGTCAAATCGTGTCACGACATAGGCTGTCTGGTCACCAAAGCTCTTCACCTCGGATTCTGGTGCCAAGATGCCGGCAGCGTAGGCAAGATCAATCGCAGCTGCTTCGGCTGCCTCGATACCGCGGTACTTAGGGTTACCGGGTTTCACAATATGAGTTGAGGGCACGGTCTCGTTTGACCAATACCAATCACTCTCCACCCGCGCGAGCGCGAACTTGCCTTGAGCACCGGCAAGCGAGAACCGAGCCGACACATCTCTCGGTATCGTGTCCGAGGAGTCGCGTTTGATCGCCGAGATCCGACCCGCAATATCACGCCCGAGCGCTGGGCTTAACTCTGCCGGTCGCCCCGATAGGGTTTGCCCTTCTGGAAGAAGCACGAGTCCTCCGGCAAGGTCACCACCGGCGACGTTCAAGAGGTCGAATGCCCCAGGCGTTTTCGCACCATAGACGTGCGCCATTCGAACTCTGGTCTGCTCCTGCTCGGGGAGCAGATTCTCGAGAAAGTTCTTCGCCGCGTTCCGGGCCGCCGGTCTGTCTCTCGGCAACGAGAGAGATATCGGAGTCGGCGGTGCATCCTCGTCATAGATGAAGACCACATCTCCGTCATCGAATACGAACTTCCCGATGTGGCGACCTTCCAGCCAGGCCTCAATACGCTCGCTCATTTCAGTGCCATATCGGGAAGTGCGGTCGGTTCGATCTCAAGGGTGCGCAGAACTCGCCGGACTTGCCCTGGCGAATCGAGCGGTCGCCCCGATTCGAGGTCACGCACCAGGGCCTCAGATACCTCGGCCGCTTCCGCTAACCAGCAGCGGCTCCAACCTCGGATGGTGCGCTCGGACGACACCACATTTGCCAAGTCCTGACTGTTGCGCAAGTACTCTTCGGGTCTTCTGAGTGCACGTTTCAGAGAGGAATCATCGTTGCGCTCTGCATGTGCGACGAGGTTGTCTGCAAACAGGTCACGAGGCGCGTCGAGAGGTCGCCAATCAGTCAAGAGTTGTGAAGGATGCGGGCTGTTGCGTAGCTGCCGGATGCGCGCTGCGGTGCGCGCACGCTCCTGACCAGAAAGCCCTTGGAGAGTGCGCTCCTTCAGCGCCTTCGTAAGGTGCTGCCAGGAACGCACAGAAAGCGCTCTGCGCCCTTTCGGAACGGCGAGGCCTTCGATCACCCAGGCCGAACCTTCTCTGTGCGCGGGAATACGACCGTCGGCAGCCATTGCGCGCACCCTGCGCGGCGAGACCCCCAGGCGGGCGGCAGCTTCCGCAACTTTCATGACACAACTATACCGCGGCCCCGGCCAGGCGACGGGGCGGGGCAAGCGGCCTCGCGATCAGCGAACCGAGCGTCACGCCTGTAGTTAGTCGAGCGCTACGATCTCCCGCAGCACGTCCGCGGGCACGCCCGCATCGGCGAGCACCTCGGCGTTGGGGCGTGGGCGACGCCCCCATCCCTCGCGCCACCCGCGCTTCAGGCAGTCGCGTAACTGGGCGCGGTCGCTCGAGCGCCGGTAGGTGCGCAGCCAGCGTCTGGCGCTCGCACCCTGGTAGAGCACTGACTCCCACCACTTGAGCGCCCGGCTCGCGCGGAACACCCAGAGCTTGTTGCGCACCTCGAAGAAGAAGCGGGGGCCGGGGTCTTGATCGCTCGAGCCGCGCACCTTCGTCTTGTGCGTGACCACCGATGCCGGGGTGAAGAGGCCGCGGCCGTTGCGCAGCAGCCGTGCCGAGTACTCGAAGTCGTCGTTCCACAGGAAATAGTCCGCGATCGGCAAGCCCAGCTCGCGCACCCGCGCGGCGCGCAGGAACGCTGACACGAACGAGATCGAGCGGATCGGCATCGCCCCCACCGACTCGGCCCTCTGCCGCTCCGCCTTCGACACCCCGATCTTCACCTTCGGGGTGTTCATCGGGTGGTCGTCACCATCGGTCCACACCACCCGCGACCCCATAACTACGAGGTCGTCCTGGCCGGTCTCACGATATCGCTCGTGCGTGCCGAGAGCGCCCTCGAGCGCACCCGGGTGCGGCACGGTGTCGTCATCCATGACCCACACCCAATCGGTCCGGCCGTCGGCCACAGCTGCCGCGATGCCGACCGCGAACCCGCCGGCCCCGCCGGTGTTCTCGGTCAGTCGGATCACCTCGCCGCGATCACCCCACTCGGCGAGCTGCGCATCGATGACCTCAGACGAGCCGTCGTCCGAGGCGTTGTCGACCACTACGAGCCGGTCGACCGGGCGCGTCTGCGCGGCGAGCGCCTCGAGCGCCTCGGCGACCAGTGCGCGCCTGTTGTAGGCCACCAGCACGGCGGTGACGTGCATTGCTACTCCTCGGTCTCGGGCACGGGCAACGCGCGTGCTCAGTCATGACGCAACCACTTTACCGAGGCAGTGGAGGCGGGGCGAAGCCACCAGCCAGACGATGCGAGTGAGGTTATATTCAGCCGCCATAAAGAAGAACCTGCGGACACTTCCCTATCCAATCAGATAGAGTTGTGTCATGTATTCAGTATCAGCGTTCGCGGCAAAGAAAGGAATTTCTGTCGGCCGAGTCCGCCAGCTTGTCGCTGCCGGGGAGATCCCATCGGAGCGGTCAGGTTCGAGCGTGCTGATCCCAGATGCTGCGCTTTCGTGGCGTCCACGATCACGTCGACCATTGGGCGAACGAATGGCCGGTGCTTTGCTGGACACACTGATCGGAAAGCAGCCGAGTGTTTCTGATCGCGAAATGCTGAGACTCCGCGGGCAGCGGCAGCAGCTGCAGTCGTCAGAAAGCCCGGCGGTTCTGCTGTCTGACCTCCTGGCCAGCCGAGGTCGCAGAGAGAAGTTCTCGGCGCACCCCGATGACCTCGATGACTTACGCAAGGATGATCGAGTTTTACTCTCGGGTGCCCACATTCCGGAGTTCGGCCTGACCAGCGGTTCAAGCGTTGAAGGATATGTTGCGAGTGATCAGTTCCAAGCGGTCAAGCGCGATTACCTACTTCGAGGAGACCCCGGCGGAAACATCGTTCTCCGCACTTCCAAGCAAAACCCTGAACACATAGTGCCTCTCGCGGCCGCAGATCTTGCTGACTGGGGTGCGGGTCGGGAACTTCGTGAAGCCAACCGAGTACTCAGAAATCTGCTCAAGGATGCAAGATGAAACGAATCTCGCTGCATCCAGACCACGCTGAGGCATACGAGTCGTGGATTGGGCTACTCGACCTGGCAGACAGACTTCCCGATGAGTGGTCGTTGGCAGGCGGGCAGATGGTCTACAGCCACGCAGTTGAACATAACGTGGAGGTGCCACGGCCAAGCGACGACGCCGATGTAGTGATTGATATTCGAGGCCACCGCGAAGCGTCAGAGAACATCTTTCGTGTCCTGCAAGAAATCGGTTTCGAATCAGAGGGGTTCGACTACGCCGGACGGCGTCACCGATGGGTCCGCGGCGACGCACAGATCGACGTCCTCCAACCTCGGCACCTTGGTGATCGTAAAGAGCTCGCACTGAAACGCCGCAACCTGCTTACGATCGGCGCTCCTGGCGCACAGCACTTGCTGAGCCGAAGCGAACTCGTAGAAGTTCAGATTATTGAGCGGGTTTCCTTGATCAGACGCCCCGACCTTATGGGTGCGATCTCAGCCAAGTGTGCAGCTTACAGAGACATCGTTACCCAAGCAGCACCAGAGCGGCATCTTGTAGATATTTTGACGCTCACCCCTTTGCTTTCCACCCGTGTTCTCCGTGAGGCTGAACCGTGGAAACGGTTAGAACAAAAACGAATCCGGTTTGCCGCACGCACTGCCATCCCTCGGCACGAGAGATATTTGCTGCAGTACTTTCCGCATGACCTTGAAGCACGTGTCGATCGTCTGCGAATGCTGGGGGAGCTCAGCGCAGTTACGCGTGCGTAGTCAGCCGAGGCGCGCTCTCCGCATGAACAAGCGCCTCGGCGACCAGTGCGCGCCTGTTGTAGGCCACCAGCACGGCGGTGACGTGCATTGCTACTCCTCGGTCTCGGGCACGGGCGATGCGGCGGCGACGCCGTCGGCGACGAGCGCCCGAATCTGATCGTAATCAGGGTACTCGGGGTCGACATCGGGCGGAGTGAGCTGCACCCGCACCGGTTCGAAGTCCTTCGCCTTCGCCGCGAGGTCGACGAATCGGCCGAGCATCGACTCGGGAATGTCGGTCTGCACGAGGTCAGTGCCAGTGGCGGCGAGCTCCTGGAACCTGAGCAGCACGTTCGTCGGGTTCATTTGTGCGAGAATCGCCGCCTGCAGTTCCCGCTGCCGGTCCATGCGGTCGTAGTCGCCGCGATCCGAGCCGTACCGTGACCGGGCGTACCACTGGGCCGTGTACCCGTCCATGTGCTGTTCGCCCGGTTCGATCCACCCGTCAACGTTCACGAGATCGCCGTAGTCGTCGAGCTGACCGCCGATCGGCAGCCGCTCCTGCACGTTGATCGTGACGCCGCCGAGCGCATCGATGAGGCGCGAGAAGCCTTCCATGTCGATGAGCACGTAGAACTGCACGGTGAGCCCGGTGGCCCCTTCAACGGCATCCTTGGTTGCCTCGATGCCGGGCGACGAACCGCGGGACACCGCGTCCGCGTACATGCCTTCGTACGTCGGCGACCCTGACAGCTCCACCTCGCTGTAGAGGGAGTTCAAGAACCCGGTGGCGTAGCAGTCGTAGCCGCCCTCACCGACCGGCTCGTAACTGTTCGGTTCGACGCAGAACCCCTCAGGGTAGACGGGGGCGAGCGGTGAGCTCTCGGGGAACGGCATGTTGATGAGCTCTCGCGGCAGCCCGATGATCACCGACTGCCCTGTTTCGGCGTCGACGCTCACGAGCGAGATGCTGTCGGGGCGCAGGCCTTCGCGGTCGGCCCCGGGGTCGGTGCCGAGCAGCAGAATGTTGTAGCGGCCGTTCACCGGCTCCACAGCCGGTGCTCCGCCCCCGAAGATGCCGCCGATCGCCCCGCGGGCAGAACCGACCGCCTGCGCAGCCCATCCCGCGCCGAGCACCGGGACGACCGTCAGCAGCACCGAGAGCACCGCCACGGGCACCCGCCACTTCGGTGAGACCCGCACAAGCTTCGTGAGCCGCAGGGTGTCGAACCCGAGCACCAGCCACAGCACGGCGTACGCGAGAATGATGCCCTGCACGATGAGCAGCACGAACGAGTTGGTGAACACCGACAACGTGAACTCGCGCGCGGAACTCAGCCCGATAAGGGCGAGCACCGCCAACGCCACGAGCAGCACCGTTGCCCACACCCCGAAGCGACCCAGCTTGCGGTTACCCGCCAGCATCTGAGCGCTCCCCGGGAGCAGAAAGCCGAGCACGACGAGCCAGCGGGCCCGCTTCGTCATCAGCGGGATCGAGCCGGTGTCCGGGTTGCGGAGCGGACGCTCCAGGTCGACACTCACGCGCCGTAACCGCCCGGGTTCGATGACTGCCAGTTCCAGCTGTCGCGGCAGGCATCTTCGAGCGTTCGCGTGGTGCGCCAGCCGAGCTCGTCATTGGCTTTGCGAGGATCGGCCACCACCTCAGCCACGTCGCCCGCGCGCGGCTCCACCACCGTGTACGGGATCGGCCGACCAGACGCCTCCTCGAAGGCCCGCACGACCTGCAGCACGCTCGACCCAACACCCGACCCGAGGTTGTACGCTGTCACCCCGGCGCTGATGCGTTCGAGCGCTGCGACGTGCCCCTCGGCCAGATCCATCACGTGAATATAGTCCCGCACCCCCGTGCCGTCCACCGTGGGATAGGTGTCGCCGAAGACGCTCAGCCGTTCGCGCTTGCCGACGGCCACCTGGGAGATGAACGGCATGAGGTTGTTCGGGATCCCCGCCGGGTCCTCACCGATGCGGCCCGACGGGTGCGCGCCGACCGGATTGAAGTAGCGCAGCAGCACCGCACCGAGCTCCGGCCTCGCGGCCTGCGCGTCACGAATGATCTGCTCGTTCATCGCCTTCGACCAGCCGTACGGGTTGGTGAGCGCGACGCCGACCGGGTGATCCTCGTCCTGCGGCAAATACTTCGGGTCCCCGTAGACCGTGGCGCTCGAACTGAACACGAGCTTGTCAACGCCCTTCTCTGCCATGAGGTCGAGCAGGTTCAGCGTGGAGTCCAGGTTGACCCGGTAGTACCTCGTCGGCTGCTCGGTGGACTCGCCCACCGCCTTGAGCCCCGCGAAGTGAATCACCGCGTCGAACGACTCGCCACCGAGCGCGGCGGCCGTCGCCGCGCGGTCGGCCAGGTCGGCTTCGTTCACATCGATCGTGCGACCTGTGAGCTGCTCGACGCGGCGGATTGCCTCGATGCTGCTGTTCGAGAAATCGTCGACGACGAGCACCTCGTGGCCCTGCTCGAGCAACACGAGGGCGGTGTGCGAACCGATGTAGCCGGCACCGCCGGTCAGAAGAACACGCATGACTCAAGCGTAGAAGGCTGAAGCGCGGGGGTGCTGGTAACCCGCCGAGTGCGCCGGGTGAAGGGTGCGCGGAGCGACACCCGCAGATGCTCGGCGCAATCACAGGTAATATCCCGCGCGGTCGGGCAATCTGGCAGGTGCCAGCACAATACAATGACCTATACGGGATACTGACGCGCAATGAGGAGGGAACGTGGCATCACTCACCCTCATCGGGCAACCGTTTCCCGATATCGAGTCCCGCACCCAGGCCGCCGCATCGCGGTGCTTGGCTGAGGCGCTTGCCGTCACGGCTCCGCGCGGGTGCTCGTCGCGCCTGATCGTGGCGCGCGACGTCGAACCACCGCGGTTATCGTCCGCCAAGGCCACGGTCGAGTCGGTGCCGATCAACACGAGCTCGCTGCCGCTGCTGTGGCGCACTCCGGCAACCGCGCGCCCCCTCGACGGGGAGTTCGTGCACGCGAACACGCCGCTCGTGCCGTTGCGCTCCCGCGCTGACGATGACGGATCCCAAACCTCCGTCGTCGTGCCGCACACGCTCGCCTGGAATGCGCCAGAGCTCATGGGGGCCGGGCAGGCCAAGACGTACCGCGCGTTCGTGAAGCGCGCCGCCCGACTCGCCGACGTGCTGCTCGCCCCGACCCACGTCGTCGCCGAAGAACTGGAAGAGCTCTACGGCCTCGAAGTGCAGGTGCTGCCGCTCGCGGCCCCGCCCGAGTATCTCGGAACCGCCCAGTCGGCGAGCACACGTGCCTCGCTCGGGCTGCCCGACCGGTACATCGTGACGACCGCACTCCCCGGCGCGAATGGGCGACTCGAGTGGCTGCTCAACGCGATGGAGCAGCACGCCGAACTGCCCCCGCTCGTCGTGCTACACTTCGGAACCGAAGAACTGCCGCCGGTGCGCGAGTCGCTGCAGGGTCGGGTGCACATTGTGCGCATCGAAGACGACCTCTCCCTCGTGGGTGCCGTGCTCTCGGGCGCGCAACTGCTCGCGCTGCCGCAGGCCCTGCTCGGTGCAGGTTTCGAGGTGCTCGGCGCGCTCGCCAACCACGTGCCCATGCTCTACGGGGATTGCGCCGCCGCCGGCGAGCTCGCGCTCGAGGCGTCCGTGCACGCGGAGAGCGAGGCGGCCTTCACCGCTACCCTCGCGCGGCTCACCAGTGCGGCGGGCGAAGACGAGATGCGTCGCCTGCGCATTTGCGCCGAGGATCGCAACCACTCCTTCGACTGGCGCAGCACCGCGTGGCAGCTGTGGGAGTTGCACGCCAACCTGTAGTGCCCGTGCTCCCAGTTAGGTCACGGTAAGCTTTCGCGCATGAGCACTTCCAATCACCAGGTGACGAAGGCAGTCATTCCCGCGGCGGGCCTCGGGACTCGCTTCCTGCCCGCGACCAAGGCGATGCCCAAGGAGATGCTCCCCATCGTCGACCGGCCGGCGATCCAATACGTCGTCGAGGAGGCCGTCGCTGCGGGTCTCGAGAACGTGCTGATCATCACCGGACGCAACAAAGAGAACCTCACCAGCCACTTCGACGGGGTACCGGAGCTGGAGCACACCCTGGAGGCGAAGGGCGACAGCCAGAAGCTCGACAAGGTGCAGCGGGCGAGCGACCTCGCAGACGTGCACTTCTTGCGCCAAGGGCAGCCGCTCGGGCTCGGGCACGCCGTCGGCCGCGCCCGCCGGCACGTGGGCCAGGATTCCTTCGCCGTGCTGCTCGGCGACGACCTGATCGACGAGCGTGACACCCTGCTCGAACGCATGATCCAGGTGCACGACGCCGAACAGGTAAGCGTCGTGGCGCTCATGCGGGTGCCGCGGGAGCAGGTGCACCTGTACGGGTGCGCCGCGGTCGAGGCCACCGATGACCCCGACGTGGTGCGCATCACCGGTCTTGTCGAGAAGCCGAGCCCCGAAGAGGCCCCCTCTGACCTTGCCGTCATCGGACGCTACGTGCTGCGCCCGGAGATCTTCGACCTCATCGACGCACTCGAGCCCGGCCGCGGCGGCGAGTACCAGCTCACCGACGCGCTCAACCAGCTCGCGGAGGGCCGCGGTCAGCGCCCGATCTACGGGGTGGTGTTCGACGGTCGCCGTTACGACACCGGCGACCGCGCGGAGTGGATCAAGGCCAACCTGCTGCTCGGCGTCGACCACAAGGAGATCGGGCCCGAGCTCAAGGAGTGGATCGTCGACTTCGCGAGGCGCCTCGACTCGGGCGACTGAACCGGCTGCCGACCCGGCCGCGTCGCTACTCGGCGCTTGGCTACTCGGCGATGCGCTGCTGCAGCGCCGCGTTCTTCGCCTCGACCTGGGTCTCCAGGTCCGCCGCATAGGTGGCGAGTGCCTCGGCGAGCGCCGGGTTGTGAGAGCCGAGGATCCTCGCCGCGAGCAACCCCGCGTTCTTCGCGCCCCCGATGCTGACCGTCGCAACCGGAATACCGCCCGGCATCTGCACGATCGACAGCAGTGAGTCGAGGCCGTCAAGCTTCGCGAGCGGCACGGGCACCCCGATCACCGGTAGCGTCGTCATCGAGGCGACCATGCCCGGCAGGTGCGCGGCACCGCCGGCACCCGCGATGATCACCTTGAGCCCACGGCCTGCCGCCTCGCGCGCGTAGCGCATCATCTTGTCGGGTGTGCGGTGCGCGCTGACCACTTCGACCTCGTGGGCGATGCCGAACTCGCGCAGCACCTGCACCGCGTCGCTCATCACCGAGAAATCGCTGTCGCTGCCCATGATCACGCCGACAAGAGGGGTTTCGCTCATGCGCTCAATGCTACCGCTCCGATCTTCCGTCGCCACGTGCTGAGCGATGCGGTGGAGCTCGCGCCGCGCCGGATCGTCTCCTATGCTTCTCAACATGAACGAAAAGATCCCGGCCACGCAGGCTCACGCAGCGGCCCCAAAGCGTGACCAGCAGCAGGGAGGTCGTTCTGCGCAGCCGAGCGACCAGCATCGACAGTATGCCCCGCGAGATCAGGCACTCGAGTTCGCAGCGATGCTCGCTCAGCGAAATGCCGAGCTGATGCGTCGCCTGGCGTAGTGCATCCGCGGTCCATTACCTCGATTACGAGTCGATCACCCAACTCTCCACTGCATAGCCGGTGTCGGAGCCGCGTCGGTGCTGCCTCGGAATGAAATACAATAGGTAGGTTGTCAGGGCTGTTGATGACCTGCCCAGTTCAGGTCGAGTGGAGGCACGCACATGAGCCAGATTCCTCCGGCACCCGCCGCACCGGCTTCTCCTGGTCCGCGCCCGCAGGCCTTTGCTTCACCAACCTCTCCCCCGGCAGCTTCGGGGCCCATGCCGGTGCGCGCCACACACCTCGACGACGACCTCGAGTCGACGATCGTGGTGGTGCACGGTGCGGCCAGCACCGAGACCGGGTGGATGCTCGTCGACATCGACGGCACCGAGTTCCCCCTACATCGGAGCAACGTGCTCGGGCGCAGGCCCCGGGCAGACCGGGCTCCCGCGGGTGCGCAGGTGATCTCGCTCTCCGACCGCAGCCGGGTGCTCTCCCGCACCCACGTGCTCATCGAGGTCGATCGGGACACGCTGTGGGTGACCGACCTCCACTCCACCAACGGCACCATGGTGCTCGAACGCATCGGTGATGACATCGCCCGGGGGCAGGAGTGCGCACCCGGCACGGCCGTTCCGCTCCCGCCCGGTGCCGTGCTCGACCTCGGCGGGCGTCGCGTGTCGTTCCGCGCGCCGCAGCCACACGAATCCCGCGCTCGGCGGTAGGCCGGAGCTTCAGTCGAAGGCGTGCGCCGCCGCACGGGCCTCGGCGAGCACGGTGTCGAGATCCTCGCCCGTCACCGTCACGTGACCCACCTTGCGGCCGGGCCGCGGCGTCTTGTCGTAACTGTGCACCTTCGCCCGGGGATGCGCCGCAAGCACCTCCGCGTAGCGCACGGGCATGGGGCCCTCTGCCGGACCGCCGAGCACGTTGATCATCACGGCGACCGGCGCGGTCATCGAGGTATCCCCGAGCGGCAGGTCGGTCACGGCGCGCAGGTGCTGTTCGAACTGGCTCGTCACGGATCCCTCGATCGAGAAGTGGCCGGAGTTGTGCGGGCGCATCGCCAGCTCGTTCACGAGCACACGACCATCGGTGGTCTCGAACATCTCGACCGCCAGCACGCCGGTGACGCCGATGCCCTCGGCGATGGCGTGCCCGATCCTCGCCGCCTCGTCGAGTGTCGACGCGTGCTGCACCGGGGCCGGTGCGATCACCTCGGCGCACACGCCGTCGCGCTGCACCGTCTCCACCACCGGCCAGGCAGCGACCTCGCCGCTCGGACGCCGGGCCACGAGCTGCGACAGCTCGCGCACGAAGTCGACCAACTGCTCGACGAGCAGACGCCCGCCGCGCCCGTCTTCGGCGAGCGCCGTGAACCAGTCCCGCGCCTCGTCTGCCCGCGAGACGACGCGCACGCCCTTGCCGTCGTATCCGCCGCGCGCCGTCTTCACCACGGCGCGGCCCCCGTGCTCGTCGATGAACTGCTGCAGTTCCTGCTCGTTCTCGACGGCGGCCCAGTCGGGCACCGGAACCCCCAGCTCGGTCAGCTTCTCGCGCATCAGGATCTTGTCTTGCGCGAACTGCAGCGCGTCAGGCCTCGGGTGCACGGCCTTGCCGCGGCGCTCGAGCTCGTGCAGGATCTCGCCGGGCACGTGCTCGTGGTCGAAGGTCACCACGTCGACGGTGTCGGCGAAGGCGAACACTGTCTCGGGGTCGCGGTAGTCGCCGACGGCGTCCGCTGCCCGGGCGGCGCTCATGCCCTCGCCCTCGGCGAGCACGCTGATGCGCAGGCCGAGGTGGATCGCGGGCGGCACCATCATGCGGGCGAGCTGGCCGCCGCCGATCACGCCGACCCGGATGATGCCCGGTTGTGCGTTGGCTTGCGCGCGGCTGCCTTGCGGTGCGGTGGCCCTGGGGGTGTCGGGGTGTGCGGTGGGCTCAGGTGCTGCGCTCGATGCCATGCGTCTATTCTCTCCTACTCCCCTACCTCGCACTCCCCTTCCCGGCGGCCCGCGACCGGCCAGCATCGCGCCGCTGCAGCAACAGTTGATGAAAGTCAACGAATAGGATATAGTTGATCTTCGTCAACTTTTCAGTGAGGGTCCCCGCGTACGGGTTCCGATCCTCGCCCGAATCTTCACAACAAGAGAGAGCATCGCAAACCACCCAATGTCACAAACCCCAGGCGCATCCCAGCCGACCCCAGACTCACGAAGGTCGAATCCACGCACCGGCACCGTGCCGCTCGTACTGCAGGGCCGAGCCAAAAACCTCGCCCTCGTCGGTATCTTCATGAGCACCTTCGTGTCGATGCTCGCAATGAACGTCGTCGGCACCTCCATGCCGCGCATCATCGCCGACATCGGCGGCACCCAGGCGACCTTCACCTGGGTCGTCATGGCGACCTCCCTCACCTCGGCGATCTCGACCCCGATCTGGGGCAAGCTCGCCGACCTCACGAACAAGAAGGTGCTGCTGCAGCTCGCCCTCATCGTATTCACCGCCGGCTCGATGCTCGCCGGGCTCGCGCACGACCCGAGCTGGCTGATCTCGATGCGCGTGATCCAGGGCCTCGGCGTCGGCGGTCTCGGCGTGCTCGGGCAGATCGTGCTCGCTGAGATCCTCACCCCGCTCGAGCGCGGGCGGTACATGGGCTACATGGGTGCCATCATGGCGGTCGCGACCGTCGGCGGCCCCCTCATCGGTGGCCTCTTCACCGACACCATCGGCTGGCGCTGGAACTTCTACGTCGCCGTGCCGTTCGCCATCGTCGCGCTGCTCATGATGCAGTTCACCCTGAAGCTGCCGTCGCTGCGGCGCAAGGTCACCATCGACTACGCGGGCATCGTGCTCATCTCGGCCGGGTTCTCGAGCCTGCTCATCTGGATCACGCTCGTCGGCAGCGAGTTCGAGTGGGCCTCGTGGCAGACCTACTCCATGGTCGGTGCGGGCGTCGCCATGCTCATCGCGGCCGTCTTCGTCGAACTCAAGGTGGCGGAGCCGCTGATCCCGCTCACGCTCTTCAAGAACGCGACCTTCACCCTCTCGGTGGTGGCGAGCGTCGCCGTCGGCATCGCCATGTTCGCGACGATCGTCTACCTCGGGCAGTACATGCAGATCGCGCGCGGCCGGTCCGTAATCGAGTCGAGCCTGCTCTCCCTGCCCATGATGGCCGGCGTGCTCGGCGCGTCAACCGTGGTCGGGCAGATCATCAGCCGCCGCAACAAGTGGAAAGCCTTCGTCGTCGTCGGGGCCATCGCCCTCACGGTCGGGCTCTTCATGATGGGGCAGGTGCGCTACGACACCTCGTTCTGGTACGTCGGTGTGTCGCTGTTCATCATGGGCTGCGGCGTCGGCATGACAATGCAGAACCTCGTGCTGATCGTGCAGAACACGGTGATCCCGACCCAGATGGGTGCGGCGTCGAGCGCGGTCACGTTCTTCCGCACCCTCGGCGGCAGCGTGGGGATGTCGGTGATGGGCACGATCCTCGCCGGACGCGTCACCGAGCTGCTCACCGAAGGCCTCACGAAGCTCGCACAGACCGACCCGAGCGCGGTCGCGGGGGCCAAGGCGCTGGAGGGCGGGTCGATCCCGCGGGTCGCCGACCTCGACCCGGCACTGCGCACCGTCGTGGAGTCCGCCTACGGGCACGGCATCGGGGACATCTTCCTCGCCGTCACGCCCGTCGCAGCCATCGCGATCCTCGCCGTCATCTTCTTGCCGAACATCCCGCTCGGCACGAAGAACAACGCGCAACGCCTTGCCGCCAGGCAGGCGCAGACCGGAGCCATCGAGGTGATCGGCGAGCCCTCGACGGCGCACTCGACCACCACGCAGGTGACCGTGGACACCGCCTCGAACCCTCGCCCCCAGGCATAGGTTGAGATCATGAGTGACGCATCGCGCGACGAACTGATCCCGGGGATCATCTCCGAGGTGTCGCAGATGTTCGCCGCCGCGAAAAGCCGGTGGTCTCGGTTCGCGGAGGAGGTGCACCCGGAGCTGCGCGGTCCCGGCCTGATTGTGCTGCAGACCGTGCTGCACCGGGGCCCGATCACCGCGACCGGGCTCACCGCCATGCTCGACATGGACAAGGCCGTCGTCAGCCGCCAGGTCGCCAAGCTGCGCTCACTCGGGTTCGTCGACGCGAAGGAGGCCGACTCCGACCGCCGGGTGATTCTGCTCACCGCGACCGCCCAGGCGCGGGAGGCGATCGACGAGCTGCACTCGCGCAACGCGGCGGAATACCACAGCCGCTTCGACGATTGGACCCGGGAGGAGCTCACGCAGCTGCAGCAGTTGCTGCACCGGTTCAATGCGCAGGCCGAGGATCCGCGGCCCGATGGGCCGGCGCGCCGGTCCGTGCGCAAGGAGACCGAGGAGGCTTCGGCGGAGTAGCGGAGAGTACGCCTCCTGATCCTTGTGCGTGAGAACTCAGGCTGGAAACGCAGTATGTTCGCGTGGCCGCAGCTCGGGTACCCTTTTCTAATGGCCAATCAGCACCTCAGGTACGCGGCGATGGACGCGGGCACGAGCACCGCGCTCCTGCAGCTTGCTCACGACGACGGGCGCGTCCTTGCCGCATGGGCGGTGTTCGCATGAGCCGGCGGAAGGGGCCGCGCAGCGGCGGGAGCGGGTTCGGCGGTCGCGACAGCACAGGCGGGTTCCCTCCCTTCGACAATGCCGACGACGAGGAGTTCTGGCGTGAAGCCGAGCGGTTCGGGATCGTCCGCAAGCCCGGCATGGCGAAGGAGCTGCTCGATCAGATGGCACCGCTGCTCGCCGCCGAAGGCATCGACCTGAACGACCCGGACGCTGATTACGAGCTCGAGGATCTGAACGCCGCACTCGCGAACGCCACCGCGCAGTACAACCTCCAGCTGATGACGCCGATCGGCGCGCAGCTCGACGGGGCGCTGCGGGTGCTGCGAGACTCGGTGATCGCGCTTGCGGACGGCAAGGATCAGGCCGCGCACGGCCTCCTCGACGCGCTCGAACCCGAGCCCTTGCCTGGGCAGCCAAGCACCTCGCACGTGCTCGGCACCGGGATCGGCCTGCTCGACACCTGCCTGACCGACCGGGGGCTGGAACCGCGCCTGCGGGGCACCCGCCCGATCAAGCTCTGGCGGCAGGCGAAACACCCCGCCATCGACCTGCTCGCCCTGTCCGCGAAGGGGCGAGCGTTCGATTCGATGGACAGCCTCATGCTGCGGCACGGCGGCAAGCTGCTGCTCGATGGCACCGTGCTCGCACTCGCCTCGCTGCTGAGCACCCTCGTGACGCGGGAGGGAATCGAGACGTCGGCCGCCGCGGATGAGCTCTTCGCGGCGCGGGCGACGCGATCCTCGCCCCCAATCACAGGTGACCCGAGTACCCTCGCCAGTCGGCCGACGAACAACAACGACCCAGCACCCGCCTCGCACACCGGTGCCGCATTCGGACTCGGCACCGCGCGGGAGAACACGCCGGTGCCGACCTTTCCGATCGAGCTGCTGGACGAATTCGAGCGCTGGCTCGAGCCCGATGCCGAGGATGAACCGTCCGACCGCACCATCGCCGAGCTCGATGCATTCGTCGGCCTCATTCGGCTCTCGCGTCGTGAGGGCATCGACCTGAACGACCCAGACGATATCGATCTCATGCTCAATGTCATCTCCGAGTTCGACATGGATGCGCCCCGCATGGAGGCGCTCGACGTGCTGCACGACTACGTGCACTTCAGGGAGCAGACCGCCACGTTCCAGGAGGACCGCGACGAGTGGGAGCGCGCCCACGAGTGGGTGGAGGGGGCATCCCAGTACGAGGCCGAACTGCAGGACCCGGTGCCGGAGGAGCTCTACGAGGCGATGGCCGCCGCCGACGCGGTCGCACCCGCCAAGCGGTGGCGTGCCTTCGCGAAGCTGCCGATCGTCGCCGGCGTCGAACCATTCCTCGCGTGGCTCGGCAAGTCGCGCGGGATCACCGCAAGCGGTGCACTTCGTCGCGCCGATATCGAACCGGTTGCCGCGATGATCGGGGTGTCGGCCCGGGGAGTTGCGAAGCACCCGCCGTTCTCCCCAGGAGAGTTCGGCCTACCCGGTTCCCTGAACGAGCCGTTGCCGATCCCCGACACCTACGAGGTGCAATCGGCGAACGAGGTGCCGCAGCTCGCTGCCTGGTGGGAGGCGCTGCACGGTGCCCAACTCGTTGACTTCACCGCCACCCGCGTGCGGCCGGGTGTTGAAGCTGGGATCTGGCCCGCCGCTTCGCTGGGCGACCGCGTCGAGGCCGCAGAGAATCTGGTGTCAGTCTTCGTGTCGGAACTCCTGACGCACGGAGTGGACGACGGTTCATTTGCGGGCACGATCGGAAAGATGGCAACCATCACCGCGTGCTCGCTGCTCCTTGCCGCGGTGCTCGAGGAGAAGCCGGAGCTTGACGGGGAGCCGGGGCCTGATGGGGCGTGGGGGCCTGATGGGGCGTGGGCGCTTGCCATGCCCAGGGCCAGTCAGAAGATGGCGATGCTCGAGCGTGCCGGGCTCCTGCGCACGGTCGCCGGCGCGCCAGTGGTGCCGATCGAGTTTCGGCAGGCCGTCGGGTTCGGCCTCATTGGTGCTATGGAGTTCTTGGCGATGAGCGGTCCGGCCTGAGATACGCCGAGCGTTCCATGCAGCCTCAGGGCGGCTTCTCCTGGTGTCCTACTCGCTCCGAAAGCCGGAACCTTGCACCATGCCCCGAAACCGGCACGGTGCCTCGGTTTTGGTGGTTGCCGCTCCGATGACAACGTCGCAGAATCGAAGTATGTTCACGCCGTCGGACTTGATTGTCATGTTCGTCACGCTCGTCATTACCAGCGCCGCCGGCCTCGGATGGTTCGCCGCGAGGGTGCGCCTCTTCGAGGCTCGTCTCAACAAGCAGTTCGACCACTGGCTCGGCCCTGCCGATCAGGGGTCCAACAGAGTCGACCGGAGGTTTGCGCAGACCGACGGACGCTTCGGACGGGTGGACCGACAGTTCGCGGGACGTTTCGAACAGGTCAACCAACAGTTCGAGCAGGTGCATCAAGAGATTGGGAAGATGCGCAAAGACATCGTCGAACTCAAAGTGGCTGTTGCTCGCCTCGAAAGCCAGCGAATCATCCGGCAGCCACCCCATCGACCCTGATTGACCCTGGATCCGAACCTCATCCCCTCGTTCACAACCTCGAAGTAAACCTATTTCGGGAGACCTATCCACAATTTCGTGCATTGCCCCGAGAACGACGTTCTGCCTTGGTTATGGTGGTTGCCACTCCCATTACAACGTCGCAGAATTGAGGTATGTACGTGACTCCGGAAATGGTCAGCATGGCCGTCGGGCTCATCAGTGCCGCTGGCGTGCTTTTTGGCGGAATCGCTGCACTCATGCGCCGTCTCGAGTCTCGCATGAACAAACAGTTCGACCAGCGGTTCGAGCAGGTGGACCGACAGTTCGAGCAGGTGCGTCAAGAGTTCGGACAGGTGCGTCAAGAGTTCGGACAGGTGCGTCAAGAGTTCGGACAGGTGCATCAAGAGCTCGGGAAGGTGCGCCAAGACATCGTCGAGCTCAAAGTGGCAGTCGCTCGCCTCGAGGGCCCGCAAACTCGGCTGCTGCAAGCACACTGATCCACCAACGACGGCTCGTGTTCCGTGGAGCCCTGCTGAGGTGCCCTGAGCATGGCTCGACCAGCTGAGGCAAGAAGTTGACGGGCGGTGCGATCCTCGCGCAGACAGGCACCCCGCGGTTGTCCTGTTCGCCAGGTGCAGTTCACAACGACCCTTTTGACGCTGAAACGGGGCCATGCGGCACTAGGCCTGGGTCGGGCTGCCGCGGCGTGCTCCGCACGCCTTGCCATGAAAAGAAACGCATCGGTAGCGTCGTGGCTCGTGCAATGGTGACGCTGATACCTCACGTCACCACCATCGCGAGTGCAGCAAGTGGTGACGTCCGGTACCACCCCACACCCTTGGTGACCAGACCAGCACCGCACGCCATTTTGGTAGGCGGTGGCTTGCGCAGCAAGCCACCGGCACCCCGACTAGGGGCAGGGTGGAACGGGGTGAGTCTTGCAGAGGTGCGCCGGAGAAGATCAGGGCTGCACTTCGAATAACGAAGAGCCGCTTACAGACCTGAGTAGGCGTGAAGACCTTTGAAGAAGACGTTCACGATCGTGAAGTTGAAGATCACGGCCGCATAGGCGATGATCGACAGCCACGCCGAACGGGTACCGCGCCAGCCGCGCGTCGCCCGCGCGTGAATGAACCCGGCATAGAGCACCCAGATGACGAGCGTCCACACCTCCTTGGTGTCCCAGCCCCAGTAGCGGCTCCAGGCGCGCTCGGCCCAAATGGATCCGGCGATCAGCGTGAAGGTCCAGAAGACGAAACCGAGGATTGCCATGCGGTAGGCGAGATCCTCGAGACGCACCGCGTCAGGCAAGCCCTGCAAGAACCTCAGCACACCGGTCTCACCGGTCTTCACCGCCTTCTCCCGGCGGGTCTGCAGCAATTGCAACACTGAGAGACCGAACGACAGCGTCAAGAATCCGACCGCTGTCACTGCCACGAGAATGTGCAGCACCAGCCAGTAGGAGTCAAGCGCCGGCGGCAGGGGCACAATCTCGCGATAGAAGTTCACCCTCGCGATGCCGAGGAACAGCACCGTCATCCCGAGCACGAGCGCGCCTAAGAAGCGCAGGTCGACGAAGAACTGCGTCACGATGAAGATCAGCACAATCGCGAGCGTCGCAGTCAGGGCGAACTCGTACATGTTCGAAAACGGAACCCGACCCGCGGCGACACCGCGAAGCACGTCTGCCGCGAGGTGCAGCAAGAAGCCGAGCACGGTGAGCGCGAAGCCGATGCGCAAGGAGCGGCTGCGGGTACCGGTGCCCGCCGAGCCGCCCGCTGCTGTGGTGGTGCCGGCTGCGCGCGTCAGCGTCGTGGTGCCACCCGCAGACGCACGAGCCGCGCCGACCTCGCTCGGAGCCTGAGACGCGGCCGCGGCCGGACCGCCGCTGCGGTTCGCAAGATCCACGGCGAAGAACACAAAGGCGATGGCATACACCCCCATCGCCGAGAAGAGGGCGACGTTAGAGTACTCTTCGAGAAATTCGAGCGCCTGCACAGCTCCTTAGCCTATCGCCGCCGCGTCACGGATCGCTGTGAAGTAGGTCGCTGGTGTCAGCGCGTGTGGGCTCGCGGTGCCGCGGCCATGCAGTTTCGGCGGGACCCTACGATCTCGACGGGCCCCTACAGTCCTGCGGTGCCAGATCGTGGGGACGGAGTGGGATCATAGGGACCGGCGCGAAGCTGGCCGACATGCTGTCGCGGGTCTGCCTCGCGAGTTAACGCTCGTACACCTCGCGCCGATGCCCGGCCCGGCCCGGACGACGGTCACGAGGAGCTCACCGTCGAACACGTCGTAGATCACTCGGTAGTCTCCGACTCGGATGCGCCAAGCAGTCTGCTCGCCCACGATCTTCTTCGCGCCAGTCGGGCGGGGATCGTCTTGGAGATTCTCGATCGCATCGAGCACGCGGTCCCGCGTTGGCCGAGGGAGCTTCTTCACCTGACGGGCAGCCGCGGAGGTGAACTCAACCCGATAGGTCACGACGCAAGGTCAGCCCGAAGTTCGGCGAGCGACACGCGGGCCCCATCGTCCTGTGCTTTCGCCCTGCGGTATGCGGCACGATCTTGTGACATTTCGTACTCTTCAAGCGCCTCGAGATCGGCTACGCTCACAACGACGGCAGCCAGGCGGCCGTTGCGTGTCACGCCGATGCGCTCGCCCGCATACATGGCTCGTCCGAGTATGTCGGAGAGTTGGCTGCGCAGCTCCCTGGTCGTGACTTCGGTCGTGAGAGTGTCCATAGTGAGTATTGTAGCGCTAGACGTAACTGTGTACACAGATGCAACACGGCGCGAGGGTCGGCAACAGGGCATCACCTTTGATGATTGTCGAGCCGCTCGCGGCCGGGCCGCGGCTCGTCACGACTGGGCATCCCTGACCGAACGTACTATCGTGAATTCATGTCCAACAGCCTCAGTACGTTAACGAAGCGAGTGCTGTTCTCTCCTCTTGACGGCCCCGGTCGCACCGAGGCGGTCGTCGATCGTATTCGATCTGCGATCATGCTCGGAATCTTCGCTGACGGCGAGCAGCTACCGAACGAGATCGACCTTGCCGGCCAGTTTCAAGTATCACCGGTCACCCTGCGCGACGCGTTGAAGGTAATCCGCGAAGAGGGACTCGCACGCACGACACGGGGGCGCTCGGGCGGCACGTTCGTTATCGCGCCTGACGAGTCAAACATGGGGCAGTTCGAGGATCGGCTCTCCAAGATTCCCGCGCTCGAACTCCGAGACTTACTCGACTGGCAGGCCACCTTGAACAGCCACAGCGCCAATCTTGCGGCGAGCCGCGGGTCAGCGCGCGAAGCAGACAGACTCAAGACGACCATCGAGCTGTTCAAGTCTGCCGAGGATGCGCCCCAAGCCAGGCGTCTAGCATCGCGTTTCCTCATCGAGATCTCATCCAGTGCCCGGTCCGCCCGCTTAAGCAAAGAGATCATCACGCTGCAGATTGAAATCGCACCGCACCTCATGCTCGTATTCAGGGATCCGGGTGTACGACTGCAGACCTACGAGCGCGGCTTGGCAGTTGCATTCGCAATCAAATCCCAACGGCCGTCACTCGCAGGCGAGCGCAGTCTCGACTTGATCGACTTCATCAACGACCGGATCATTGAGTACCGGCACGATCTCACCCACCGCGCATCAAATCGTCATGAGGGAGTCGCGAATGTCGCATAAGCACCAGCCGGAGGGACTGCCCGCGTCGCTCAGTGAAGCGGCGCGGACCATCGATGCGCTCATTGATACCTTGCAGCAACCGATCACCATGTTGAAGAATCGGTTCTTGCAGATTTACGACGACTACTTCAACGCCGAAGGCATCAACGCATCGCGGCTTGAACGGCTTGCGGCCGAACTCGAGCCGCAGTGCCTACGTGAGCTCGACACACCAGTGCCACGATTCACCGACGGGATCGGACTTGTCTGGCTTGCACCAACCGGTGCCTCGGGCATGCTCTGGTGGCGCGCCGAGGCCGACCGCGTTGCTCGGAAACACCACGTCTTCAATCCGTCGTCCGATTCCTTCTATGATTACCGCAATAGCAGTTGGTTTCTGGGGGCATACGAAGCATCGGGATTATCGATCGTTGGCCCGTACGTCGACGCGTGGGGCACAGATGATCACACGCTCACTGGTTCGATCGCGATGCGTCGCCCTGCTGGATCCGCCGGCGTCGCAGCGGCGGACCTGAATCTTGGCACCGTTGTCTCGCACGTCGAACGAGCACTGACTAACCTGCCTGGCACCGTGCTTGTGAATAACGAGGACCGTGTTGTCGCCTCCAATATTGCACTGTTAACACCTGGGCTCCCGCTCATGCCGTACCTATCGAAGTCAAGCAAGAGCATCGTGGCAACTGAGGCGACGACACTGATGAACTGGCGTTTGCTGGAGGTTGCCTAAGTCTCGAAGCGCTCATAGCTACGGAAAGCGCAGGGGCGTCCAGGCCTGACCTGGACGCCCCTGCGCGATCTTTGGATTGATGTCAGCGGATTCGTTGATCTGCCGATTAATCGATCAGGCGAGCGTCGCCGACCTCGGCTGCCGAAGCTGGCAAGCCGAACTCTGCAAGTGCGTCGACCAGACGACCATCTTCGCGCATTTCGCCGAGCACAGTATTGAATGCGTCGGATAGACCGGAGTTCGACGGGTCGAGCAGCACAGCCGCTTGCGACGGTATGTTCGTCGACGAGACGCGGTCGTCTTCTGGCAAAACCTCAAGGGCGAAGTCCTCACCCTCGGTAGCGACGAGCGCGGCACCGTATCCGTCGAGCGCGGCGTCGAGACGGCCGGCCTTCAGATCCTTAGCGAGGCTGATCGAATCCGGGTACACGCGAGTATCGGTGCCCGGTAGCGCCTTCAGATCGTCTACCCAAAGGTAGCCTTCAACAGTGCCAATGGTCTTGCCGAGGAAGTCGTCAACGTTCTTGTAGCCCTCGGTCGAGTACACTGACAGCTCATCGATGTAGGTCGGGTCGCTCAGGGTGACGACGTCTGCGCGCTCCTGGGTGCGGTAGAAGCCACCAAGTGCAATGTCAACGCGGCCCTGCTCGACTGCGGGGATCGCGGTCGCGTAGGTGTACGGAGCATAGTCGATGGTGAGACACTCCTGCGCCGCAAACTCCTCGACAATGCGCGCGTCGATCCCTGACATCTGGCCGTCCTGCTCGAACGAGTAAGGCGGAGTGTTGGTGAGCGCAACGGTCAGCACACCTTCATTGGCGGTCTCAACGCCGATCACCGGGGTGCAGTTCTCATCTGGAGCGGCCTCTCCGCCACCTCCAGATGAGCAACCGGCGAGGGTAAGCGTGGCGACGATGCCGGCCGCGGCAATGCCAAGAATGCTCTTGGTGTTCTTCATGGTTTCTCCTTATTGGATATTGATATAGGTAAGAAAAGACTCGAAGTCTGTTCGAACACCTCAGACGAGGTGTCTGCTCATGCGTTTCTCCAGACCCTCGACTAACCATCCGCCCGGCACGGTGATGATCAGATACATGATGCCCGCGAGGGTCAGCGCAGAGAGGTACTGGAACGTCGATGCGCCGATCGAGTACGCCTGACTGAGCAACTCCGGGAGTCCCAAGGTGAAGGCGAGCGAACTCACCTGTAGGATCAGGATCGCGAAGCCGAGGAGGGTTGGCAGTGCAATTCGGAAGCCCTGCGGCGCGATAATGAAACGCATCGTGTCGCTCGACTTCAACCCGAGCGCGTTCGCAGCTTCGATCTCCCCTTCCGGCACCGCGCGCAGGCCCGCGCGGATGATCTCGCTCGTGTAGGCCGAGGTAGTCAGTGCGAGCGCGACGACCGTCGCAGTGTACGAGCTCAGCACAATTCCGGCATCAGGCAACCCGAAATAGACCATCTGCAGCATCACGAGTGCCGGCATGCCGCGGCCGACCTCGATGTAGATAATGACGATCCACTTCACAACACGGTTCTTGAAGCCCGAGAGCACGGCAAGTACCAGTCCGAGGGGCACACCGAACAATAGCGCTAACAGGGTGACCTGCAGGCTGACCCACAGACCCTGCAGCATGGTCGGCGACCACTCAAGCCAGTTCGTCAAGGTTTCCATGGTTAGGCGCTCCTTCCGAAGCTGAGCTTCTTCTCGAGCCAGCGCGAAAGCACCGCGAGCGGCGTACCGAGCGCGATGTACATGATCGCGGCGATCACGAACGGCATCAGGCCGTCAGCCGAGCTGCGCGCACTCTGGTTCGCGATGAACATCATCTCGACGACACCGATCGTCGAAACAATCGAGGAGTCCTTGAGCAGCGAGATCAGCCAAGTGACCATGCCGGGGATCGCAACGCGGAACGCCTGCGGTCCAATCACGCTCGCGAAAGTCGATGCGCCGGTGAGCCCGAGAGCTGCAGAGGCCTCATACTGGCCGCGGTGCACGGCGAGCATTCCACCACGGTAGATCTCGCTGAGCTGACCGGCAGAGATCAGGCCAAGACCGACAATGGCGGCCGGAAGCGGCTCCCACCGAATGATGTCTGCCCCGAGACCAAAGAAGAGCACGAACACGAATACCACCGGCGGCACTCCACGCAGAATGTCAATGATCAGCTTGCCGATGCCGCGAACGAGGATGAACCGTGACCGTCGTGTCGCGGCTAGCGGTAGCGCGATCACAGCGCCGAGTGTGAAGCTCGCCAAAGTAACGAGCAGCGTCATTGGCACCGCCGCGAGAATTTTCAGGAAAAGTTCCATTTATCGATCCGTAATCGCCGAGAGGAACTTCTTCGTACGCGCGTGCTGCGGATCGTCGAGGATCTGCCTTGGCTTGCCCGACTCAAGGATCTCGCCATCAGCCATCACGATAAGACGATCTGCGACCTCGGCCGCAAAGTGGATCTCGTGGGTGACAACGATCATCGTCATGCCCTCGTCAGCGAGCTGACGCATCACAGCGAGCACCTCGAGACCGAGCTCGGGATCAAGAGCCGACGTTGGCTCATCGAAAAGCATGATCTGTGGCTCCAGCGCGAGTGCGCGGGCGATCGCTACACGCTGCTGCTGGCCGCCGGAGCACTTCTGCGGGTACGCACCGGTCTTAGCACCCAATCCCACTCGCTCGAGCAGCGCTTTCGAGACCTTGTCTGCTTCAGCACGGCTGCGGCCGAGCACACGTTCCTGCGGAAAAGAAACGTTGCGCAGTACGTTCATATGTGGAAATAGGTTAAAGGACTGAAAGACCATCCCTACCTTCCGGCGCAGCCCGAGCAGCTGCGCCGCAGAGACGCGCTTCGAGAAATCAATGTTCTCTCCGAGCACCTCGAGGCGACCCGAATCGGGCACCTCGAGCTGATTAATACTGCGCAGAAGGGTGGACTTGCCCGACCCACTGGGACCAATGATTGCTACGACCTCGCCGCGGTGCACATCGAGGGAGACCCCGTTTAACGCAGTGTGTTCCCCGTACACCTTACGCAAACTGTCTACATGCAACACCGTCTGCGGTTTATCCAAGCTTTCGTTCATGCTCTTTACTTTTCTCTCGCAACGTCTACGGCACCTATTACGGCTTCTTTGATTCGAGTGATGTGCGCATCGTCCATCGTGGTCGAAAGCGCTAGGAGCCCGTTGGTGCCGAGCATGGTGCCCCGCTCGTAAGCAGCCCACCACAGTGTCGTCAGATCGACATCCTCACGAAGCCGCATCAACGAGCCGAACCCACTTACGGCGACTCCGGCAGCCACGAGCTCATCGCGAAGACCGTTGCCCTTGCGGTTAAGTTCGGAGACTGCATCGGCATCGAAGCGTTCCATCGCGATTCGACCCGCGGTCATGGTGACCGGGTTCGCGCTGAATGTTCCGCCCCAACCCACACTCGTCGAGGCGAGTGGGTCGAAGACCGCAAGCACCTCGGCGCGCCCACCAACCGCTCCAACGGGGAATCCCCCGCCGATGATCTTACCCGCGCTGACGAGGTCCGGCTGCACACCGTACTCGGATGCAAACCCGCCGTGCGCGAGACGCAAGCTGATCACCTCGTCGACAATCATGAGTGCGCCGACCTTCTCGGTCAGCTCACGCACGTGATTGACAAACTCGGGCTTCGCCGGAACCAAACCGGCACGGTTTGGCATCAGATCGATCAGCACGGCAGCAAGCCGCTCACCTGCAGTCGCAACCGCCTCGTCAAACGCAGCCTGGTCGGCCTGAGGTACCACGATCACGTCAGAACGCACGCCAGCGGGCACACCGGGGGCAGAGAACGAGACGACCGCGTCGGCCGTGCCGTGGTAGCTGCCCTCGAAGCGGATGATCACGTCGCGGCCCGTGTAGGCGCGCGCCGCGCGGATGGCCGTCATGACGGCCTCCGTGCCCGAGTTCGAGAAGCGCCACCGCTCGTGACCGGTGCGCGCTGCGAGCAGCTCGGCGAGCCTGACCTCGGGCTCCGTGGGGAGACCAAACGCGGTGCCGTTCACCATCAGCTCGCCAACTGCATCATTGATCTCGGCCACTGCATGACCGTGGATCAGCGAGGTGTAGTTGTTGTTACAATCGATGACCTCGTGGCCGAACTGGTCGGTGACGATTGGGCCCGCGCCCCGCACCGCGTAGGGCGGTGCGGGGTCAACGAACAACGTCGAGCGCGTATTGCCGCGAGTCATCACGGCACGGGCACGAGTCGCATATTCGTGCCCTTCGTAGCCGGAACGCGAGAATCCTGAGCAACTCATGCTGCAGTCACGATAGTGCGGTTCTGTTCCCGCATAAAGCCCTGAAGGTAGTTGACGCCAAGGCCACCCTTGCCCGAGGTCCCCGAACGCTTCCAGCCGCAGAACGATTGCACCCCTGGCCATGCGCCAGTTGTGGCACCATCTGGACGGTTCGAGTAGAGGACGCCGGCCTCGATCTCATCGTAGAACTGCTCGACCTCTGCTTCCACGCCCGAGAAGACGCCAGCTGACAGGCCCAGATCGACTGCGTTCGCTTCGGCTATGGCTGCATCGAAGTCGTCGACGCGGGTCACCGTGAGGAACGGTGCGAAGAGCTCTTCACGGGTGAGTCGGTGTCCCAACGGCAGGTCAGCGACAACGATTGGCGCGTAGAAGTTGCCGGCGGCTCCCTCGAGCTTGCCGCCAGTGACGACGGTACCATCCTGCGCCGCAAGCTCGAGCGCAGCGTCGATACGAGCCGAGATGGCATCGTCGATCACAGGGCCGAGGTTCGACGAGCGATCCAATGGATCGCCTACGACGAGATTCTCAGCGCGCACCTTGATTTTTGCGATCAGTTCGTCCGCGACCTTGGCGTCGACAACCACGCGACGGCATGCGCTGCACTTCTGGCCACTCAGTCCAAAGGCCGAGCGAACGATGCCGGTAGCCGCGTCGTCGAGGTTTGCGCTTGCGGCGACGATTGCGGGGTTCTGGCCGCCCATCTCGGCAAGCACCGGTCGGTGGTACCCGCGTGGTCCCTTCGCATTAAACAGCTTCCAGCCGACCTCAGCCGAACCGGTGAAGGCGATGCCGTCGACGTCTCCATCCGCGAGCAACTGGCCGACCTCAGCACCTCCATGCACAATATTGACCACACCGTTAGGCAGGTGCTTCGCCAGGATCTCGGCGACTACCGCCGAGGAACGCGGGGTCTTGTCACTCGGCTTAATTACGATTGTGTTGCCGGTCACGAGCGCGGCAACGGCCATGCCTACCATGAGGGCAGCCGGAAAGTTGAATGGCACAATGACCGCGAAGGTGCCGTATGGAATCAGCACGTCGAGGTTCTTCTCACGCTCAGTCGACTTTTGCTGCACCGCGAAGCCATTGTTCTGCTCGAACTGTGTGCAGTAGTGCTCGATCATGTCAAGCACTTCCTGCGCCTCACCGTAGGATTCGAGGCGTGTCTTGCCGGTCTCGGCGGACAGCACCGAAGCAATAAAGGTGAGTTGGTCGACGAGCTCTTCGCGGGCCGCGCGAAGCTTCTCGTTGCGCTCCATATAGGGGGTCTTGCGCCAAGCCTTCGCCGCACCGCGGGCCGCGGTGATCGCCGCGGTGACCTGCTCAGGGGTAGCAACGTAGGCTGCCCCGGCACGAACCGAGCCTTCCACCGGGTCGATGCGGGTGATCACGGTGTCGGATTCGAACCATTCTCCTCCGATGAGGTTACGCTCGATCGGCGCGTCTTCCTGGCGACGCTCACGGAGCTGAGCTTCGAACGCTTGATCCAATGCTTCGTCACCCAGGCTGGTTGAGGAATAATTCACTTTTTGCAACTTGTGGCTCCAATCAGATGTGTCGTCTGCATCAGTTGGGACCGCCACCGTCATTTCCGGCGGCGATGCCAGACTCATAAAGACTATACGACTATAGTTTTATTTTCTTGTCCACTTGGTCTCGATTCAGCAATATCGCGACACGGTCCCCACGAGATAGTTGACATCGAGAGTGGGCCGGTGGTTCAGGCCGAGAATCGGCTCGGCAGCCACTCAGCGGCGAGCTCGAACGCCGGCTGATCGACTCCCCTGATCGCGTCAGCCGCGAGTCGGCCGATCGCCGGAGCGAGCTGGATCCCGGACCCACCTCCGCCCACTGCGCACACGACGCCGGCAACGGCGGGGTGTGCGCCAACGATCGGCTGGTGATCAGGTGTCATCGGGTAAATGCCCTGCCAGCTGCGATCAAGCTCGAGCTCATCGGCATTTTCAATGCGCCCCATGAGTAACTCGACGATGCGTTCAAGCACATCGTCGGGAACCGAGCGCAGCGGAATGTCCGGTGAGACAGGATCGCTGATTGCCTCTTCCGTATGCAGGCCCGCGATGAGGTGGCCAGATCCTTCGGAACGGAAGTAGATACCGTCGACGCCTGAGCCGGGGATATAGTCCATCACGAACGGTGTCGTGCCCTGTAACGACGCGAGGCGCACCGTGATCGCACCGTGCAACTGCGGCAGCAATGGCACGGGAGCGCCGAGCATCTCGCCGATAACTCCGGCGTGCGGGCCGGCCGCGTTCACAACGATGTCAGCGTCAAACTGCCTGTCACCTGCGGTGATTCGCCAGGTGCCGTCCTCGCGCACGGCCCTCGTCACCTCGTTGCCTGTGTACACCGCTCCACCATGGGCGCGAACAAGCTCCGCAAGCTTCTGGCAAACCTCATAGCCATCGACGTAGCCGTCCCACTTGCCAAGCAAACCACCGAGCACCCCATCGGTGATGAGCTGCGGCCATCGCTGCTGAATCTCTGCCTGTGAGATGACCTCCACATCCTCAATACCGAACTCTCGCTGAATAGCAACGCTCGCCGCGAAGCTGTCCATGTCTTCCTGCGAGTGCCCGAGACGCAAGTAGCCCCCATGGGTGAACGTTAGGCCGCACTGCTCAATCAGCCCTTCGTAGGCAGAACGTCCAAACGCACGAACCTCAACAGTCGGGCGCGTGAAATACTGCGTCTCGACCATGCCGACCGAGCGTCCGGAGGAACCCTCTCCCGGGAATGCTTTGTCAACGACGACGACCTCAAAGCGTTCATCTGCCAACAGCTCTTGTGCAGTGAATAGACCGAGCACGCCAGCTCCGATCACCAGCACCTTCTGTTTCGCCATCGAATCTCCTTCTGTCCCAAGCCCAGTGTTCGTGAATGCGGATTGACCAACGCAACTGGCAGCACGTTTTAATCAACACGACAGTCTTATTGTTTTAACACAGAATAGGCGAGATGACGTAACCGGCCTTCCAGAACTTCGATCACCGGCTCGGGAACATCACGACGAGCTAGGAGCTCCCAGTCAGGCGGCGTGCCCCGATCTCATAGCCGAAACGCCGCACTACAGCCGCTCGCGGTGCCGCGGCCCTGGAGCTCCAGCGGGACCCTACGATCTCGACGGGCCCCTACAGTCCTGCGGTGCCAGATCGTGGGGACGGAGCGGGATCGTAGGGACCGGCGCGCAGCTGCCGAACGCGCCGCTACAGCCGCTCGCCGTGCTACAGCCAATCGCGCCGGACTACAGCCGCTCGCGATGCTGCTCACGCAGCTGCTGCACGGCGCGCTCGAGCGTCGGGTCGTCGCCGCGGGCGAGCGCCGCATACTGCAGCATGACCCCGTCAGGCACCTGCACCGCCTTCACCCACATGCGGCGGCGCGGCACGAACAGCGACGAGAGCAGCCCCAGCACCGCGGCGAGTGCCGATACCAGCACCCACTGCTGGGCGGGATTCTGCATCACGTCGAACGAGGCGTAACGGGGGGCGGCCTCGAACGAGATCGTGCCCATCCCGTCGGGCAATTCAACGGTGTCGCCGATGCCGAGCTGGAGCGAATCCTTCTCGACTGCCCGCCCGGTCAGCTGCTCCATGCCGCTCGTGTCGAGCGAATATACCGACTGGGGAATGCCTCCGTCGATGCCAAGATCCCCGGCGAACACGTCGAGGGAGAGCAGCGGGTTCGTGAGGTCGGGGTAGTTCGAAGTGAACGCCCCGCTCGCAAGCTCGGCCTTGCTCGGGTAGAAGAACCCGCGCAGCCCCACCTGGGTCGGCTCCCCGTCGCGCGAGAGACCGAACGGCACCTTGATCACCCCGAGGGAGGTGAGGTTGTTATCCTGCGGAATGAACGGCATCGATTCGCTGTAGACGATCGTGCCGTCGGGGTCGCGCACGGTGAGGGTCGGCGCGTACCCGTTCGCGGTGAGGTACACGGGCGCGCCGTTGGTGCGCAGCGGATGATTGACGCGGATCACGTCGTCGTGCGTGCTGCCGTCCGGGTTCGTGAGCGTGACATTGGCACGGAACTCCTCGACCTGACCGATGGCGGCCGGGTTGCCGTCGTCGGGGCCCACGTAGTCGACGTCGAAGCTGTTCAGCGTCATCGAGAAGTTCTGCATGCTGTCCGGCCTGAAGTAGGTGCCGGAGTTGGCCGAGTCGTAGTCGATCAGCTGGTTCAGCAGGGTCTCACCCTCGACGAGCACGCGCTGCCCGTTGAAACTGAAGAGCCCCCCGACGGCGACGCTGATGAGCACCCCGACAAGTGCCACGTGAAACAGCAGGTTGCCGGTCTCCCTCAGGTAGCCGCGCTCGGCCGACACGGAAATCTCGCTCTCGCCCCGCCGCTCGACGCGCTGCACCTCGGCACGGTAGTGCTGGCTGCGCAGCAGGCGATGCGCCTCGAGGATCGCGCGCTCGGCAAACGCCTCGCGCTCCTCCGGGCTCGCATCAGGGTTCGTGATCTTCTGCTCGGCGTACCCGACCATGCGCTGCAGCCGCGCGGGCGTGCGCGGCGGCGCGCTGCGCAGGGCACGCCAGTGGTGCGCGATCCTCGGCAGCACACAACCGATCAGCGAGATGAACAGCAGCAGATAGATCGCAGAGAACCACGGCGACGAGTACACGTCGAAGGCGTTGATCGGGAAGGCGTCGAGCACCTTGAAGAGGTCGGGGTGATCCTGCTGGTACTGCAGCACACCGTTCGGGTCGGCGCTGCGCTGCGGCACGAGCGACCCGGGAATCGTGGCGACGGCGAGCAGCAGCAGCAGGATGAGCGCGACTCGCATGCTCGTTAACTGACGCCAGAACCAGCGCAGGTAGCCCTTCACGCCGAGTGCGGGCGAGGTGACCGCGCCGTCCGTGTCTGCCGCGCCCTCGGTCGAGGTGCGCGCGCGCCGCGCCGAGTTGCCGTCGTCGTAGTCGACCGGCCGACCGGCGATCGCGCCGCCATCGTCGAGGGTGCTCGCGTCGGGCCGATCCTTGTCAGATCGCTGGGACATAGCTCGACATCACCGCCTGAAGTGCATACATGATCCGGCTCCACACGCCCGTGACCATGAGCAGGCCGATGGCGATCAGCAGACCGCCGCCCACGAGGTTCACGGCGCGAATATGCCGCTTGAAGAATGTTGTAGCCGTCGTCATCCACCCGAACCCGAACGCGGCGAGCACGAACGGCAGCCCGAGGCCGAGGCAATACGCGATGGCGAGGATCGCCGCCCGCCCCGCCGAGCCGCTCTGGAGCGCGAGCGTGCCGATCACGGCGAGGGTGGGCCCGATGCAGGGCGTCCAACCGAGGGCGAACACCGCGCCGAGCAGGGGTGCCCCGAGCAGACCGAAGCGGGGCTTCAGCTTCAGGCGGGCGGTGCGCTGCATACCGCCGAACAGCCCCATGAACACGAGCCCCATGACGATGATCAGCACCCCCATGACCCGTGTGATGACGCGCTCCCACTCGAGGAGCCAGGTTCCCACCGTTCCGGCGAGGGTGAGCAGCAGCACGAAGATGAGGGTGAATCCGGCGACGAAGAGCAGGGATCCGAGCACCATGCGGCGGCGGGTGGCGCGGGCGGTGGTCGAACTGCCGGCTGAGGCGCTCACGTAGGCGAGGTACCCGGGCACGAGCGGCAGCACGCACGGCGAGAGGAACGAGACGAGGCCCGCGGCGATCGCGATGACGAGCGCGACGAGCAACTGCCCGTCGGCGACGATGTCTTGCACTCCCACTCGGCCGGCCGATCAGTTCTGGCTCTGGTCGCCGTCGGAGGCGGCCGGGTCGTCTGCCGTGGTGCCGGATCCGTCGCCGGAGGCTGCTGAGCCCTCCGCCTGGGGATCCTCGGCCAGGGTTTCTTCGACCAGGGTGCGCAGCTGCGACGCGGCGGCGAGTTGCCCCACCACGCGGTGCGCGACCCTGCCCTCGCGGTCGAGCACGAGCGTCGTCGGCACCGCGTTCAGCGGCACCTGGCCCGAGAATGCTCGCTGCACCTCACGGTTGCCCTCGCTGTCCATGAGCGACGGGTACTCGATGCCGAACTCCTTCGAGAACTGCAACGCCTGCGCGCTCTGGTCCCGGGTGTTGACCCCCACGAACCGCACACCCTCGTCGCTGAACTCGTCGTACACCTCGACCAGGTCGGGTGCTTCGGCGCGGCACGGCGCGCAGCCCGCGTACCAGAAGTTGACGACCGTCACCGACCCGAGGGTCTCGTCGGAGCTGAAGCTGCTGCCGTCCTCGAGCGTGCCGCTGAACTGCACGGGATCCGTGCGGTCGGCGGGCGCGAACGAGGTCGTCGAGCCGTCGCCGGCGACGTAACCCTTGTCGCTCCCCGACTGCCACTGCTCCGAGAGACTACTGCCTTCCGATGAGCACCCCGCAAGCAGCAGGGCGGTGGCAACACCAAGTGCGGCAAGGGTGGCGGCGCTTCGCCTGCGCATCACACCGCCCCCACGTCGGTCGATCCTTGCTTGAGCTCTGCCGCGGGCGTGCGGTAGTCGACCTCGAACCAGCGCCCGCTGCGGCGCTCGAACGTGGTGATGCTCGACAGCTCACAGCGGCGCTTCGCCGGGTTGTGGAACAGCGTCTCACCGTTAATGTCGCGGTGCGCCGCCCAGATCACGGCCTGATGGCTGACCATCACCACGTCGCCGTCACGCTCGGCGTCCCACGCGTCGTCCATGGCCTCGCGCACCCGATTCGCGATGCTGCGATACGGCTCACCCCAGCTGGGGCGGAACGGGTTGATGAAGCGATACCAGTTCAGCGGATTCTTAAACGACTTCGCGCCCACCGTGCCCTCGAACGCGTTCGTCGGCTCAATGATGCGCTCATCCGTGAGTACCGGCAGGTTGAAGGCCTCAGCGATCGGCTGCGCTGACTGCTGGGCGCGCTCGAGGGGGGAGGCCACGATCCTCGCCACACCACGATCGCTCGCCGCGAGCTCTTGCGCCGCCAGGAGCGCCATCTGCTCGCCCCGCTCCGAGAGCCGAAAGCCCTCGAGACGTCCGTAGAGTACGCCGTCGGGGTTATGGACCTCGCCATGGCGCACCAGATGAAGGAGTTTGTCGCTCACACTCTCATTCTAGGTTGGCCCCGCTGAGAAGGTCCGGGAGGCGGTTGGGGGCGGGTCCGGCGGGCCGCCACGGGGCTCGATCCGCCACGGGCTCGGGCCGCCTCGCGTCGAAGCCGCGGGCACCACGGGTGGCGCCGCGAGGTTCCTAGAGCTGCTGCCCCGGCACGAAGTCGCCGAAGTACGCCGGCTCGAACCCGAGGGTGGCGAACAGCTCGCGGGTGCGTTTCTGGCGCGTGCGCGGAATGAGGGTGAGCACCCGCCCCGGCCTACCCACGCGCCCCGTGCGTCCGGCGCGGTGCACGTAGGACTTGGGGTCATCGGGCGGATCCGCCTGCAACACGAGATCGATGTCGTCGACGTGGATCCCCCGCGCCGCCACATCCGTCGCCACAAGCACCTGCGCCTTGCCGTCGGTGAACTTCGCCAGGTTGCGCTCGCGTCGCGCCTGCGACAGGTCGCCGTGCAGCGCGACGACGCGGAGCCCAGTCGCCGCGAGCAGCTCGGTCACCATGTCGGCGTACGCGCGGGTGCGGCAGAACACGATCGTGCGCCCACCGTCGCGGGCGAGCTGCTCGAGCACCTGCTGCTTGTGTTCGCGGAGCACGATCAGCACGCGATGGTCCACGTTCGCGGCGGGCCGGTAGGCGGGCGCGCCCGCGGACGGGTTCGTGTCGCCCGGTTCATCCTCGGCCGACTCGACGATCTCGTGCACGGCCGGGCGCGGCATGAACTCCCGCACCAGCCCGTCGACCCCGCGATCGAGCGTCGCCGAGAAGAGCAGCCGCTGCCCGCCGCGCCTCGTCTGCCGCAGCAGGCGCTGCACCACCTCGATGAACCCGAGTTCGGCCATGTGGTCCGCCTCGTCAATCACGGTGATGGCGATCTGCCCGAGCGAGAGGTGCCCGCGCTTTGCGAGATCCTCGATGCGCCCGGGCGTGCCAATCGCGATGTCAACGCCGCGGCCGAGCGCGTGCAACTGCGGCTCGAACGGTTGACCGCCGACGAACTGGCCGGTGAACAGGCCGACCGAGCGCGCGATCGGCTGCACGGTCCCGTCGATCTGCAGGGCGAGCTCGCGAGTTGGGGCGAGGATCAGCGCCTTCGGCGCACGCCCGCCCGCCTTCCGGGGCCGCTCCCCCCGCTGGCCGCGCTTCATCTGCGGCTTGGGCCGCTCCGCGGGGAACGCGCCTTCGGCGCGCAGCTGCATGAGCCGTTCGACGACCGCCGCACCGAACGCGATGGTCTTGCCGGACCCGGTGCGGGCGCGGCCGAGCACGTGGTGCCCGGCGAGCGCGTCGGGGACGGTTGCCGCCTGAATCGGGAACGGCCTCGTCGCGCCGAGCTCGCCCAGCGCACGAACGATGTTGCCGCCCAGCCCGAGGTCGGAAAAGCTCAGGTGCTCGACGTCTTCGGGCCGGGTGCGCTTCGCGTCGAGCGGGCCCGGCGGCGGCGCGGCCAGGGGCGGTTCGGTCACGGGCGGTGCGGCCAGGGACGGTGCGGTGGGGTTCGGTGCATTCCGGTCCCGTGCGGCCGGACCCCGCCGGGCGGCGGGATCGGGCGCGCCCGGGGCGCGCCGCTCAGACTGCTTGCCGCGCGCGCTCCCCTTCGCACCCTTCTTGCCGCGCCGCGGGTCATAGTCCGACGGCGGGCGGTACCCGCGGCGCGCCGCCACTTACGCCTGCTCTTCGTCCGGGCGCGGTGGCTCGGCAGCCGCGTCGGAAGGATCGCCCGGCTCCGCCACGGCGGACTCCGGCGTAACCACGCCCGCCGGAGCCGGATCGCCCGGCTCCGCCGCGGCGGTGACCGCGGGACCAGCAGGCGCGACGGCGGCGAGCTTGCGCTCCATCCTCGCCGCGTGCCGCTTCTCGCGCTTGCCCCGTGCGACCTCGCGCCGGTGTTCGACGGCGTAGTACAGGGTGGGCAGCACGACCAGGGTGAGCAGCGTCGACGAGAGCAGACCGCCGATCACGACGACCGCGAGCGGTTGCGAGATGAACCCGCCCGACCCGGTGATGCCAATGCCCATGGGGGTCAGCGCGAAGATCGTTGCGAGCGCCGTCATGACGATGGGTCGCAACCTGAGCGAGGACCCGCTGATCACCGCCTCGCGAAGCGGCATGCCGCGTTCTCGATGCTGGTTCACCAGGTCGATCAGCACGATCGCGTTCGTGACCACGATGCCGATCAGCATGAGCACACCGATGAGGGAGGCGACGCCGAGCGGCGTGCCGGTCGTGATGAGCAGCAGCAGCGCACCGGTCGCGGCGAACGGCACCGAGATGAGCAGCAGCAGCGGCTGCAGCAGGCTCTTGAACGTGGCGACCATGACGACGTACACGATGAGCAGCGCGGCCAGCAGCGCGAGACCGAGCTGCTCGAAGGCCTCGTCCTGCTGCGACATGACGCCGCCGATGCTGGCGCTCGCGCCCGCCGGCAGGTTCGCGCTCTCGAGCGCCGCGTCGACCGCGATGCCCGCCGCGCCGAGGTCGTCGCCCTCGGGGAGCGCGGAGACCGTCGCGATGCGGCTGCCGTCCTGCGTGCGCACCGTGACCGGGCCGTCGGCGACCTCGACCGAGGCGAGCTCATCGAGCCGCACCTCGCCGGTCATCGTCTGGATCGGAATCGCGGCGACCGCGGCCTGGTCGGCCGGGGCCTCGCCCTGCGAGAGGTAGATGTTGACGTTGGTGTCTTCGAGCACGATCTGGCCGATCTGCTTCGGTTGCATCTTCTGCGACACCATCGTGGCGACCGCCGCTTCGCTGAGCCCCTGCTCCGACGCCTTGGCGCGGTCGACGACGATCGCGAGATACGGTCTCGACGTCGCAAGGTCGCTCTCGACCTGCTTCAGGCCGTCCTGCGCCTTCAGCGCCGCGACGACCTCGTCGCTCGCCTCGGCGAGCGTGTCCTGGTCCGGGGCGGAGATCGCGACCTCGATCGAGCTGGTCATGCCGACGCCGGCCCCGCCCGCGCCGATGGAGAACTCCCCGGCATCCTCGAGCCCTTCGACCTCGCCGCGAATCTCGTCTTGCAGTGCGACCTGATCGGCGTCTTGGTCGGTCGTGAGCGAGTAGTTGACGATGCCGTCGCTGCCGCCCCCGAAGAGGCCGCCGCCGCCGCCGATGGTGACCTGCACGGTCTCCACCTCGGGGATGGTGTCGAGCACCTCCTCGACGCGTTCCACCTGCTCGAGCTGTTCGTCGAGGCTGGTGCCGGGCGCGAGGGTCTGGGTGAGCCCGACGGAGTTCTGCTCGTCCGCGCCGATGAAGTTTGTCTTCATGAGCGGGGTGGCGGCGAGCGTGCCCGCGAACACGAGCACCGCGAGGATGAGCGTCACCGCCGGGTGCTTGAGGGTCCAGCCGACGATCGGCCGGTAACCGCGCTGCATGGCCGTGCGGTGCTCGTCGTGTTCGTCGCGTGCGGGCTTCGGGTCGCGCGGCGAGCGCTGATCCTCGGCCGTATCGGGGGTCGGACCGTTCGCCGCGGCGGATCTGCGGGCAGCCTGCTCAGCGCGCTTCGCCTCCTTGCGGGCGCGCTTCGCCGCCCGCTCCTCCGCAACCCCCGGCCTGCCGTCACGCAGGAACCAGTAGGCCAGCACCGGCACGATCGTGAGCGCGACCAGCAGCGACGCCGCGAGCGCGATCGTCACCGTGAACGCAAACGGCCGGAACAGCTCGCCCACCATGCCCGAGACGAACGCCATCGGCAGGAACACGGCAACGGTGGTGATCGTCGAGGCCGTGATCGCACCGGCCACCTCGCGAACGGCGCGCACGATGGCGGCACCGCGATCCTCGCCCGAAGCGAGCTCGCCCAGGTGCCGCTTGATGTTCTCGATCACCACAATCGAGTCGTCGACCACGCGACCGATCGAGATCGTGAGCGCGCCGAGCGTCAGGATGTTGAGGGTGTACTCCGCGAAGTTCAGGCCCACGAAGGTGAGCAGCACCGACACCGGAATCGAGATCGCCGTCACGAGCGTCGCGCGAATCGACAGCAAGAAGACGAGGATCACCAGCACGGCGAACACGAGGCCGAGCATGCCCTCCGTGGTGAGCGTCTCGATCGAGCGCTCGACGTAGGGGGCCTGATCGAAGACCACCTCGAGCTGCGCCCCGTCGAGGGACGACTCGATCTCATCGATGGCCTCGCGGATCACGTGCGACACCTCGACCGTGTTCGCCGAGGAGAGCTTTGTGATGCCGATGGTCAGCGCCGGTTGACCGTTCACTCGGGCGATGCTCTGCTGCGGGTTGGCCTCAAGCTCGACCGAGGCGACCTCGCCGAGGGTGATCACGGGCAGGGGTTCGGGCTCGGCCGGTGCGGCCGCCTGCTCGGCAGCGAGCGCATCGGGGTCCGACCCCGGGACCGCGCCGGAACCATCGAGGCCAGCACCCCCGAAGCCGTCGGCACCGCCCGCCTGTTGCGCGGCGGCCTCGGCTGCGGCCGCCGCCTCGGCCGCCTCCTGCTGGGCCTTCGCCTGCAGCAGCGCTGGATCCCGGACGAGCGGCAGCGACTCCAGTTGCTCGACCGAGTCGAGCGAGGAGCCCGCCTGCACCGAGAGCGTCTGCCCGTCCTCCGTGATCGTGCCTGCAGCCATGAGCAGGCCGCTCTGCTGCAGCGCGTCGCTGATGGACTGATCGGTGAGCGACTCCTCGGCGAGACGATCCGCGTTCGGGGTGATCGTCACGCGATCGCCGCGCGCACCCGACAGCTGGGCCTCGCGCACGCCGTCGAGGTCGTTCAGGTCGGGAATCGCGAGGCGTTCGACCAGGTCGGCCGTGTCTTCGGGATCGGTCCCCTCGGGCGGCACGACCGAGAGCTGCACCACCGGAAAATCATCGATCGATCCCGAGAGCACCTGGGGCTCGACCCCGTCGGGGAGCAGCTGCGAGAGGCGCGAGACGGCGCGCTCGACCTTCTGCTCGGTCGCCGCAATATCGACCCCGTAGGTGAACTGCGCCAGCACCATGGACGACCCGGTCGACGACGTCGCCGTGGTCTGCTCCAGGCCCGGCACCCCGCGCAGCGCCGTCTCGATCGGCGTCGACACGTCGTTGTTCACCACCTCGGGCGAGGCCCCCGGGTACTGGGAGGTCACCACGATCGCGGGGAACTCCACGGACGGCATCAGCTCCTGCTTCAGGGAACCCACGCCGATGAAACCGAACACCGAGGCGACGATAGTGACGAGCGCGATGAGGGCGCGATTCTTGAGGCTCAGCGTGGCAAGCAGGTGCATAGGGGAATTGTTTCACGCCCGCCTGACAAGTTTGCCCGCAGGGGGTGCGGTGGGGTGGCGGGTGCGATCCTCGCCCGCATGCTGCGCGGTGGGCAGGCCGGTGCGATCCTCGCCCGCGACGAATCGAGCATGGGCGACGCGGCATAATCGAGGCATGGCCCTTTCGCGAACACGCACGCTCGGTGCTGTCACCCCCGCAGATTTCGAAAGGCTCGCCGGGCTGCGCAAGATGCAGGCCCTCGCCCTCGGTCTGCTCGCGCTGATGGCCGTCATTTTCGTCGTCAGTTTCGCCCTGCAGCAGCACTACCCCTGGCTCGGGTACGTGCGCGCGGCGAGTGAGGGCGGCATGGTCGGTGCGCTCGCGGACTGGTTCGCGGTGACGGCGCTGTTCCGGCATCCGCTGGGGCTGAAGATCCCGCACACGAACCTGATCTCAAGCAAGAAGGACGAGATCGGCGACGGGCTCAGCTCGTTCATCGAGGAGAATTTTCTCGCCGACGACGTCGTGCACGACAAGCTCAGCGAGATCAGCGGCGCGCGCATGGCCGGGCAGTGGCTGCAAGAGAAGGATCACGCGCAGCGCGTCTGCGACATGATCGCCGACGCCTCCCTCGGGGCGCTCACCGTGCTCAACGACGGCGACGTGCAAGAGCTCATCGAGGCGCTCGTGCGCGAGCACGTGGTGAACCCGGAGTGGGGTCCGCTGCTCGGGCGCGCCGTCGACTCCTTCGTCGAGGGCGAGCACCACGAAGCCCTGCTCGACCTCGCCGCCGGCCGGCTCGAGGACTGGCTCGTGCGGCACCCCGACGCCTTCGACCGTATGGTGTCGTCGCGGCTGCCCTCGTGGGTGCCGAGCATCGCGCAGCGCTTCGTCGACGATCGCCTGCACGCTGAGGCGGTGCGCTTCGCGCGGGCCGTGGGCGAGGATCGAACCCACCCGTTCCGCGTCGCCGTCAGCGGGTTCCTCAGCGATCTCGCCGCCGACCTCGAGTCGAAGCCCGAACTGCAGGCCCAGTTGGAGGCGTTCAAGCACGAGGTGTTCGACAGCCCCCGCATCAGGTCGCTCGCCGAAAGCACCTGGGTGACCGCGCGGGCGGCGCTGGTGTCGATGCTCGAGGATCCGTCAAGCGAACTTCGGCGCAGGCTCCTCGCCGCCGTGCAGGACTTCGGGCTGCGCCTCACCGCCGACAGCACCCTGCAGTTCAAAATCGATGTCTGGGTCATGCAGGTCGTGGAGCACCTCGTGCGCAGCTACCGGCACGACCTGGCGCGCGTCGTCGCCGACACCGTGCACCGCTGGGATGCGAAGGAGGCCGCCGAGAAGATCGAGCTGCAGGTCGGGAAAGATCTGCAGTTCATCCGCATCAACGGCACCGTCGTGGGCTCGCTCGCGGGCCTCGCGATCTACACCATCGCGACCCTCGTCATCGCGCCGCTCGTGTCGTAGGGCGCTCTCGGCGCTGGGCCGTTTATTCGGCGAATGCGACCGGCAGCTGCATGTCCTGCACCCGGTCCCCCGAGGCGGTGTGGTCGGCCCGGGTCGTCACGGCGCACTTCTGCCGGGTGCAGTCGAGCCCCTCTTGGGTGGGCGGTGGCACAAGCAGGCGCACCTCGAAGCTGCCGGGCGGATCCTGATCGTATCCGCGAGTGGCGAAGGCCCGCCAGGCCCAGTCATCGGTGACCCACGCGCTCGACGCGGCCTCGTCGCTCCCGGCCGCCTCCCCCTGCATCGCGCCTTCGGGCACACCGCCGAGGCACGGGGTCGGCTTCGCACCGGCCTGCTCCGGCACCGCGCAGATCGAGATGTAGATGCCGATTCCGGGGTCGTAGCCCGATCCTCGCACAATGAACTCGTCACCCTCGCGCAGGCTCGAGAGGTTCGCCGGGGTGCCGCTCGCGGTCTCGACCGAAAGCGTGCGCGTGCGCCCGTCGGCACCCTCCGCGCTCGCCTCCGCCACGAAGTCCGTCGGCGGGACCTGCCCCGAACCGCCGACGCTCTGATGCATCAGGATCGGCAGCGCGACGACCGCGGCAACGGTCAACACGAGGATCGCAAGCACCAGCAGCGCCACCAGCACAGCGCGGCGCAGTCGGGTTCTTCCACGATTCTCGGACACGCGTTCATCGTAGCTCGTGCGCGGGGCAACGGAGTCGTGCGGGTTGTGCGGAGCATCCGTGGGGCCTGTGCTCAGCACCGGGGTAGCCTGTGCAGAGCATCCGAGCGGGCTGCGCTCAGCACTGGTGCGATCGAAAGAGTGCTAAACTCAGGTCCATACGTCCATTTACGTAAAGTTGAGCAGCGCCTCGCGAATGAGACCATCGCGGGGCCCGAATGTGTAAGGGGGTCACGCGTGGGGCGCGGCCGTCAAAAAGCAAAGCACACCAAAGTCGCTCGGGAGTTGAAGTACTTCAGCCCGAACACTGATCTGTCGCAGTTGGAGAAGGAACTCGCTTCTCGCAACGAGAACGATGATCCGTGGGCGGAGTACGCCGAAAAGTACAACAGCGAGGACGAGTTCGACGAGGAGGAGTAGCCTCCGTCGCGTGCTAGTGCTTGGGTCGCGCTCATGCTGGAGCGTGCGTCTTGCCGCCGTACCGGCGCTCAGGTGCCTCCGCGCATGCTGACTGGCCGCCGCTGACGCTCAGTCCCTACGACTTCGCTCGGACCCCACGATCTCGCACCGCAGGACTATAGGGGCCGAGCGGGATCATGCGACCTCGGGCAGCCGGGCCGGGCCCGGGCCATCACTGGGCGTGGGTTTCGGGCTGCCGCGGCGTGCTTCGCACGCCTTGCCATGGGAATGAAGCGTATGCGTTGCGTCGTGGGAGCGGCAGTGGTGACGCTGGTACGTCACGTCACCACCATCGCGAGTGCAGATAGTGGTGACATCCAGCACAAGCCCGCACCCTTGGTGACCAGACCAGCGGCGCACTCCCCCTATCTTGAGGCGGTGGCTTGCGCAGCAAGCCACCGGCACCCGAATCACGAAACGCCCTCAGTCCCTACGACTTCGCCCGGACCCCACGATCTCGCACCGCAGGACTGTAGGGACTGGGCGGGATCATGCGACCTCGGCGGGGACTTGGGTGCTCAGGCCGCGTAGTCGCCGACGAGGCGCACAGCGCCGCCCTCGACGCCCTTCGCGCCCTGCTCGAAGCCCGCGAAGTCACGCGGAACCGTGCTGATCACACCCGCCTGCCAGGTCTCGAGCCCCTCGGTGCGCAGCGCCGCGGATACTTCTGCGGCGCGATCCTCGGCCACCACCGCGAACATGCCGATGCCAAGGTTCCACGCACCCTCGAGGCTCTCGAGCGTGTGACCGCCGAGATCGGCGAGGTGACGGAAGACGGGCAGCGGGGTCCAGGTGGAGCGGTCGATCTCGGTCCAGGCTCCGACGGGGAGCACCCGCGCCAGGTTCGCCGCGATTCCGCCTCCGGTGACATGGCTGAGCGCATGGATCGCGCCGTCGAGCGCGGGATCCTCGAGCACGCGCAGCAGCGGGCCGGTGTAGAGCGCGGTCGGCTCGAGCAGCGCCTCGCCGTACCCGGCACCCAGTTCGGCGCTGTGGTCGGTGTAGCTGATGCCGCGCTCGGCCAGGATGTGCCGCACGAGCGAGAACCCGTTCGAGTGCAAGCCCGAGGCCCCCATGGCGAGGACGACGTCGCCGCCGCGCACCCGCTCGGGGCTGAGTAGGTCGTCGGCCTCAACCACGCCCATCGCCGCGCCGGCAACGTCGTAGTCGTCGGGGCCGAGCAGGCCGGGGTGCTCGGCGGTTTCGCCGCCCACGAGTGCGGTCCCGGTCGCTTCGCAGGCCCCAGCGATGCCGCGCACGATCGCGGCGATGCGCTCGGGCACGACCTTGCCGCAGGCGATGTAGTCCGTCATCACGAGCGGCTTCGCGCCCACCACGACAATGTCGTCGACGACCATTGCGACGAGATCTTGGCCGATGGTGTCGTGCTTGTCGATCGCCTGCGCGATGGCCACCTTGGTGCCGACCCCGTCGGTCGACGAAGCGAGCAGGGGGCGCCGATAGCGAAGCAGCGCGCTCGCGTCGAAGAGCCCCGCGAATCCGCCGACGCCGCCGAGCACCTCCGGGCCGTGCGTGCGCGCCACAGCCGACTTCATCAGTTCGACCGCGAGATCGCCCGCGGCGGTGTCGACTCCGGCCTTGGCGTATGCGTTGCTTCGAGGTTCGCTCACCCGATCAAGCCTACCCTCTGCGCGGTCGGGCCCCCGGTGGCACGGTCAGGCCCACCGTTGCTCGATGGGGCCGGCCGACGCCCACTCACTCCCCGCTGCACGGTCAGGTGACGCCGTGCCGACGGCAGGTAGACTTGTCGCGTCGCGGCAGGCGACGCTAGGCCCATTCGCAGGAGCATCACGACACATATGTGCGGCATCGTAGGCATTGTCTCGACCGAACCCGTCAACCAGCAGGTCTACGACAGCCTGCTACTGCTGCAGCATCGCGGGCAGGATTCCACGGGCATCGCGACCGCGGACGGACACCAGTTCCACGTGGTCAAGGCCAAGGGTCAGGTGCGCGAGGCCTACCGCACCCGGGACATGCGCTCGCTCCTCGGTAACGTCGGCCTGGGGCACGTGCGCTATGCGACGAGCGGGTCGGCGTCGCGCGAGGAAGAGGCGCAACCGTTCTACGTGAATGCGCCGTACGGCCTGATCCTCGTGCATAACGGCAATCTCACGAACACGCGCGAGTTGACCGCCGAACTCGGCAAGATCGATCGTCGCCACCTCAACACGCACTCCGACACGGAGCTGCTGCTCAACGTGCTCGCGAACGAACTGCAGCAGCAGGCCACCGGGCCCGACCTCGACGCCGACCAGGTGTTCGACGCTGTCGCCCGCGTGCACCAGCGGGTCGAGGGCTCGTACGCTGCGATCGCGCTTATCGCCGGGCACGGGTTGTTGGCGTTCCGGGATCCGTTCGGCATCCGCCCCCTCGTGCTCGGTCGCCGCAGCGCGGAGAACGGCCGCGACGAGTGGGTCGTCGCCAGCGAGTCGCTCGTGCTCGAGTCGGGCGGGTACGAGATCGTGCGCGACGTGAACCCGGGCGAGGCCGTGCTGATCTCCCCCGACGGTGAGATGCACTCGCGCCAGTGCGCGCTGAACCCGAGGCTGCTGCCCTGCTCGTTCGAGTACATTTACCTGGCCCGCCCCGACTCGGTGCTCAGCGGCATCTCGGTGTACGACGCCCGCCTGCGCCTCGGCGACGTGCTCGCCGAGCAGGTCACTGCAGAGGTGCCCTCGGGAGACATCGACGTCGTCATGCCGATTCCCGATTCGGGCAGGCCGAGCGCCATGCAGCTCGCGAAGAAGCTCGGGGTCGAGTATCGCGAAGGCTTCTTCAAGAACCGCTATGTCGGCCGCACCTTCATCATGCCCGGGCAGTCGGTGCGCAAGAAGAGCGTGCGGCAGAAGCTGAACGCCATGAGCACCGAGTTCCGGGGCAAGAACGTGCTGCTGGTCGATGACTCGATCGTGCGCGGCACCACCTCGGGGCAGATCGTCGAGATGGCTCGCGCCGCGGGGGCAACCTCGGTGACGTTCGCGTCGGCCGCTCCCCCGGTGCTGTTCCCCCACGTGTACGGCATCAACATGCCGACGCGCAGGGAGCTCATCGCGCACGGGCGCAGCAACGACGAGATCGCCCGCGCCATGGGGGCGGACCACCTCGTCTATCAGAGCGTCGAGGGCATGAACCGGGCGATCCTCAGTGGTCAGAGCAAGGTGACCGCCCTCGAGGAGAGCTGCTTCACGGGCAAATACCTCGCGGGCAACGTCAGCGAGGAGTACCTCGCCTGGGTCGAAGAGACCCAGATCAGCTAGTCGCGCCAAGGGGTCGCGGAACGCGGCGCGCACGGCGGCGGCGGTCCCGCTAGCGTAGGTTCGCTAGCGCAGCGCGAGGATCGCTACTGCCCTTCCCCGGTGCGCTTCTGTGCGGCGGCGCGCAACGCCTCGGCCTCGGCCTTCGCGGCGGCGGCTTCGGCTTTCGCGCGGGCGAGCTCCTCCTCCGGGGACAGAGCGCTGGAGACCGCGGTGTCTGCCGGCGCATCGGTGCCCTCGTCGGCGGCGTCTGGCTTCTTATCGGTCGAGACTTCCTTGCGCAGGATCTTCATCGACTGACCCAGGCTCTTCGCGAGCGCCGGCAGCTTCGGCGCACCGAACAACAGGAGAATGACGAAAAGGAGGGCAATGAGGTGCCATCCGGTGAACAGGTTAGCCATAGGTCCGAATCTCCAATCACATGGATGTAGCTGATTATCGCACGTCCGTCTGAACAGCGAGAGCGGCACCTCGGCTCCGCTTTGCGATAATTCCCAGCAAGAGCGCGAGGATCGCCCCGACGGCAAGACCGATCACGCCACCGATGACCGCCGACAGTCCCGCAACTTGACCCAGGGTGTAGTCCGCGTCCTCGGCCACGGGGAAGAACAAGCTCGCCACCGCACCGAGGATCACGCCGATCACCGTCGCCCCGATCAGCACCCGCGCGTACCGCACCGAGCGCTGCAGCTCCACCTCGATAGGAGCATGTTCGACCGCTTCGGGTTCAGCGTCGCCCACCGTGGCCGGGTCGCCTGCGGAGGCGGCCTGATCCTCGGCCTGACCTTCGCCTGCGAACTCTTCGTTACTCATGCCACCATTCTCTCAGGTGTTCGCTGTGGGGCCGCCGAGCCAGCTGCCTCGCACGAGCGGCAGGAGCCCATCGAGATTCGCCCGCACGCCCGAGGCCGAGACCTTCGCCTCGGCGAGCGCGTCGTCCCAGCTGAGGCTGCCGGTGGCGAGGGAGATCCAGGTGTGCGGATCCGTCTCGATCACGTTCGACGGGGTGCCCCGGGTGTGCCTCGGGCCGGCCACGCACTGCGTCGCCCCGAACGGGGGCACCCGAACCTCGACGGAGTTGCCGGGGGCCCGCTCGGCCAGCTCCTCGAGGAGGTAGCGCACCGCGGTCGCGACCGTCTGCCGGTCGTCCGCGCCCGCCACCGCGGAGCGAAGCGCCTCGATTCCGTCCGCCTCAGGAACGCGCCGTCTTGCCATGCCACCACCTTAGGGTAGGGCGCAATGGCCCCGCTCGAGCAACGCGCCGGGGCTGTGCATGAGCGATCACGCACAGCCCCGGATACCGGCCGACAATAAGGTGATTAGCCCTCTTCGTTCAGTGCCCGGTTGCGGCGACGAACGACCAACAAGGCACTTCCGGCTGCAAGCAGTAGGACCGCCGCAGCAATGGCTCCGTAGGAAACTGCTTCGGAACCGGTCACGACCAGGCCGCCCTCTGTCTTCACCTTGAGCGTCTCAATGTCACTCAAGTTGCCCGCGAAGTCGGTGGCGCGGAATTCCACGCTCGTCGTCTCCGCACCGAGTTTCAACTCCGCTGTGAGTTGCACGAAGGGACCCACACCATCTTCATCATTGAGGGCAGTCCACTCGCCACCGCTGATGAGGTACTCGACCGAAGCAATTCCCGATGTACCGTCGGTCGCTTCAATGGCGAAGACGCCGCGCTTACCGGCATCAGCCTTTGCCGAGAGCGTCGGCTTGACCGTGTCGATGCCGACGGTGAACGGCTCCTCCGAGCTCACGTTGTCAGCGGCATCAGTCGCGCGGGCCCAGATGGTTTCAGAGCCATCTTCCTCGAAAGTGAGCGCCTCGGTGTACGGCAGCCATTCTGCTCCGTCGAAGGAGTACTCGATGGTGGGCGCGACGCCCGAGTTGTCGGTGGCCGAGATCGCCACCTCGACGGGCGAGGTCTGGTGCCAACCGAACTCGTTGGCACCCTCGGTCGTGAAGGTCACTATGGGAGCGTCGATGTCGGAGAGCTCAATATCGACCTCAATGTCGCCATCGACGGATGCGGCGAGCGCGGAGCCACTGGCACCGTTCTCGTCGAGCGCAACGAAGTCGCAGTCTGTCGCGGGCAGTCGAGTCGTGACAGTACCATCATCGCCAGTCACGCCGGCATCTCGCCATGCCTCGTCGCCCTCACAGGTGACTGCCACCTGCGTATCGGCAGCAGCTTCGCCTGACGCGTCGGTCACGTTGACCGTGACGTCACTCAGCGCAGCGGCGAAGGCACCGCCGCCGAGCACGCGGCCGGCATGACCCATGCGCTCCTGCGACACGTTCGCGAGCGTGTCGGTCGTACGGTGGTACGCCGGCTCGAGAATGATGTTCGTGCCGCCGGCCCAGTGCATCCAGCTGAACACGGCCGCCTTGATGCCCACGTCATGGAAGGGCTGATGATCGCTTCGGCTCACGGTACCGATCGGGAGCTCACCGCTACCGTTCAGGAGCGAGATCTGGTTCGAGTAGTCGAGTACGGGGCTTTCACTCGGCGCGAGCGGTTCGCGGTCGACGTCGGCGGTCAGTGCCCAGAACTGGAACTCCTGTCCGGGTGTGCCCGGGTATGAGGTGCCGGCCATGTCCATGTTCCATGCACCGAGCGTGCGCGCGTGCTCTTCCTCGGTCATCACGGTCTTGACGTGGTGGTTCGAGCCGACGTAGCCGGCCTCTTCAGCGCCCCACGCGCCGAAGCGAATCTCGGCGTTGAACTCGTACTGGCTCATGATGCGGGCGATCTCAAGCATGATCGCCACGCCCGAGCCGTTGTCACTCGCACCCGGGCTTCCATTCACCGAGTCGATGTGTGCGCCGAGGTAGATGATCGGTGCGTCTTCGTCGCCGTTCGCAGCGGGCAGCACGCCGATCGCGTTGTGGCTGGTGGTCTCACCGACGCCGGTTTCGATCGACAGCGAGAGGCCACCGTCGGCCACCATTGCGCTGATGCGCTCTGCCTGGTTGAGCGCGGTACCGTAGGCGGTGAAGCCGGGAAGATCCGCGGGCACCTCGTCCACGCTCTGCAGCGACTCATTGGGGTTCGTGCCGCCCCAGATGACGGCCTTCGCGCCCGCGACATAGATGTCTTTCATCAGCTGCGCGCGCAAGCTATAGTCAGCTGGGTATGTCGCCAGCACGAGCTTGGCTTCGAGATCGGCGCGCTCGGCAATACCCTCGGTTTCGGAACCGATGTCAACGACCGAACCCGAGACGAAACCGGTAGGGTTGTTTGGGGCCGGCGCGAACTGCCAGCTCGCGTACTTGTTCTCGGGCGTGTCTTCGAGCGTGCGGCTCGGCGTCGCGTCGGCGTAACGAACGGCCCGGCTGAGCGGCACTTCTTCGATCTCGGTCTCGAGACCGTACGATTCAAACTGCTGGGCCACCCAGTGCACCGCCTCGGTCTCGTTCTCGGTGCCGCGAACACGCGGGCCGATTTCGTACGACAAATGCTCATCGTGATTCCAGATGTTCTGATCGTCGACCTGGGCCAGATAGTCGAACTCAAAACCGCCGATGAGCTCGCCATTCAGGATCGCTTGGATCCCATCTGATGGTTCGGCGCTTGCTGCGAACGCCGGAGTCGATGAGAGTGCAATCGGCAGCGCGAGTGCAGCCGCTCCGAGTGCATACAATGGTCTGCGCGAACGCCAGAAAGCGCTCGGCCTTGCTTGCGATTTGGTCATCTAACTTGGTGTCCTCTCTGACATCAGTAGTGCTGCGCGCGCACGCGCCTCTCTCAGCTTATGTTCAGGTTGCAGGATCGTGCGCGAAAGTAACGTTTCGTTTGCAGGGGCGAGACGACAATGCATCTTCTACGCGAAAACGAAGACACTCTGACCTGCGCACCGGGGACGCTGGAACTGGGCGCCGACGATACGGAGCCCAGGAAACCATGATCGCGCCTTCGGCGCTCAAGTTTCCTGAAACTGACGCTCGTGGTCAGACGAATTCGCCGAGGGTCCCGCTAAACCTGGACGATCGTGCGATAATGCTCAGATCCCTCGGACGTAGAGCAAAACGTACTATCGCCCTACGCTCACTCTGCAGCTCAAAATCGGAGCCTCATGGACCTTGACGATATCGATCGCGCCATTCTCGATGTGCTCTCCGCCGACGCGCGGGTGTCGATGACACAGCTTGCGGAGGCCGTGCACGTGTCGCGGGCGAGCGCGCACGCCCGGTTCAAGCGCCTCGTCGACGCGAAGATCATCACGGGGTTCACCGTGCGAGTCGATCCGGTGCGCGCGGGCCAGCACGCCTCGGCCTACGTCACGCTCACCGTCGATCAGGCCCAGTGGCAGCAGGTGCGGGACCAACTCACGGCGATCCCGGAGGTGCACCACATCGCGCTGATCGGTGGCGAGTTCGACGTCATCGTGCTCGTGCGGGCGCGCGACAACCGCGACCTGCGGCGGGTGGTGCTCGAGCAGATTCAGGCGATCCCCGCGGTGCGGGGAACGCGCACGCAGATCATTTTCGAGGACACGCAGGTCGGCAGCGGCACCATCCCCAGCGGCCAGCTGTAGCTAGCTGGAGCGGGGCAGGGCCGCACTCAGCCGTTACGCAATCAGCATGGGATGCGTACGCTGGCTGCGCCCGGTCGATGCGCAAGCGGCCCCCGGTCCCTACGCGAGCAGCGCCCGGTCGTCGAACGACGCTCCCTTGATCTTCGAGAACTCTTCGAGCAGCAGCGGCACCGTGAGATCCTTCTTCTCCTCAGCGGTCGCCTGAAACACGATGCGCCCCTCGTGCATCATGATCAGCCGGTTGCCGAGCCGCAGCGCCTGCTCCATGTTGTGCGTGACCATGAGCGTCGTGAGGCCTCCCTGAGCAACAATGCGCTCGGTGAGGTCGGTAACGAGCGCGGCGCGCTGCGGGTCGAGCGCTGCGGTGTGCTCATCGAGCAGCAGAATGCTCGGGTGGGTGAACCCCGCCATCAGGAGCGACAGCGCCTGGCGTTGCCCGCCCGAGAGCAGACCGACCTTCGCCGAGAGGCGGTTCTCGAGCCCGAGCTCGAGCGATTCGAGTTCGGCACGAAAGCGCTCCCGCTGCTTCTGGCCCAGCGACGGGCCGAGGCCGCGCCGCTTGCCGCGTCGCAGCGCGAGTGCGAGGTTCTGCTCGATCGTCAGGTTCGGCGCGGTGCCGGCCATCGGATCCTGGAACACCCGACCAACGTACTTGGCGCGCTGGTACTCCTGCAGCTTGTTCACCTTGCGGCCCGCGATCTCGAGGGTGCCGGTGTCGACGGTGTAGCGGCCGGCGATGGCGTTGAGCAGCGTCGACTTGCCCGCCCCGTTCGAGCCGATGATCGTCACGAAGTCGCCCTCTGCCAGGTGCAGGCTCAGGTCGACCAGGGCCCGGCGCTCGTTGACGGTGCCCGCGAAGAAGGTCTTCGAGATCTTGTCGATGTTCAGCATGGCTACTCCCGTCCTGCCCCGGCGGCCCCGCCGCTAGATTCTTCTGCCTCTTCTGCGCCGACGACACCCACCCCTGCGGTGAGTGCGACCGCGGGCTCGGCCGGCGAATCCTTCGACCTGGCCCGGTTGCCGCGGTCCTTCAACGACGGAATCTTCTTGAGGAAGCCCCAGCGCGGCAGCAGCAGTGCGGCAATGACGAGCACCGCGGTGACGAGCTTCATGTCGTTCGGGTCGAGGCCGGCACGCATCGCGAAGAAGATGATGAGGCGGTACAGCACGGCACCGAACAGCACGGCGAAGGTGGCGACCCAGATGAATCGTTGGCCGAGCACTGCCTGGCCGAGGATCACGGAGGCGAGGCCGACGAGGATCAGGCCGACGCCCATCGAGATGTCGGCGAAGCCCTGATACTGCGCCACGAGCGCGCCGCAGAGCGCGACGAGGCCGTTCGAGATCGCGAGGGTCAGGATGGCGGTGAAGTCGGTCGAGACTCCGAACGAGCGGATCATGGGCCCGTTGTCACCCGTCGCCTGGATCGAGAGGCCAAGGTTCGTCGAGAGGAACCAGTCGACGATGAGCTTGAGAATAATCACGCCGACGAGGATGATCCCGATGCCCGCCCAGGTGCCGAGCAGCCCACCGTCCTTGAGCGGCGTGAACACCGTCTCGGCCCTCAGGAGCGGGAAGTTCGCCTTGCCCATGATGCGCAGGTTCACCGACCAGAGCGCGATCATGGTGAGGATGCCTGCGAGCAGGCCGTCGATGTGCCCCTTGGTGTAGAGCACACCGGTGATGATTCCGGCGATCACCCCCGCCCCGCCACCCGCGAGGGTGGCGAGGACAGGGTTGACGCCCGCACCGATCAGCGCAGCGGCGGTCGCAGCTCCGGTGGTGAAGCTGCCGTCGACCGTCAGGTCCGGAAAGTTGAGCACGCGGAAGGTCAGATAGACCCCGAGTGCCATCACGCCGTAAATGAGCCCGAGCTCGAGTGCGCCGATCATATGCGTTCCTTATGTTTCTGCGGTTATCCCTGTGGGAGATTACTCGCCGACGGTGTCGGCCTGGTCGAGGATGTCCTGCGGGATCGTCGCCCCCATGCGCTCAGCAGCGCCGGTGTTCACGACGTACGAGAACTCCTTCGCGGTCTCGACGGGCATGGTCGCCGGGTCCGCTCCGTCCTGCAGGATCGCCAGAGCCATCTCGCCGGTCTGGTACCCGAGCTTGGTGTAGTCGATGCCGAGCGTCGCAACGGCACCGGTCTCGACCGTGCCGGCCTCAGCGCCGATCACCGGGATCTTCTTGGCCTCGGCGACCTGCGCGAGCGAGGCGAGACCCGAAACCACCATGTTGTCGGTCGGCACGTAGATCGCGTCGACGTCGCCGAGCGCCTCGGTCGCCTGCTGGATGTCGTTGGCGGTGGTGACGGTCTGGGTGACGATCTCGAGGTCGTACTCGGGAGCCACCTCGGTGACCGCGTCGACCTGCACCTGCGAGTTCACCTCGCCCGAGGCGTAGACGATGCCGACCTTGGCAGCGTCGGGGACGATCTCCTTGAGCAGCGCGAGCTGCTCTCCGATGGGTGCCGCGTCGCTGGTGCCGGTCAGGTTGCCACCGGGGGCCTCGTTCGAGTCGACGAGCTCGGCCTCGACCGCGTCGGTGACCGCGGTGAAGACGACCGGGATGTCGGTGACCGCCTGCGCAACGGCCTGCGCTGCGGGAGTCGCAACCGCGAGCACGAGATCCAGATCCTCGGATGCGAAGCTCTGCGCGATCGTCACCGCGGTCGCCTGCTCGCCGTTCGCGTTCTGCAAATCGAACTCAACCTCGACACCCGCGTCAGCGAATGCCTGCTGGAAGCCCTCGGTCGCCGCGTCGAGCGCCGGGTGCTGCACAAGCTGGCTGATGCCGATCTTGTAGGAGTCACCGCTGGCTTCGCCGCCGGCCTCATCCGATCCGCCACCGTTGCTGCAACCGGCGAGCGCGAGCGCCCCCGCTGCCGCAAGTGCGATCCCTGCGAAGAGTTGTCGTTTCATTGTCCGTTCCTTCCGTTGGTGAACATGATGCCTTCCCGAGAGTCCGGGCGCGGCAGAGCCGGGCACGTCAGCGTCGTTGAGGTGCACCTGCTGGTTTGAGCTGCTCGGTCATGGTGAGGCACGCGTCAATCATCATGCGCGACCCGATCGTAATACGGATTCCGCGGGTGCCCCGCATCGTGCACCGATGACCGCGCCGAGCATGGCAGTCGCTCGTCGAGCCCGCGCGCAGTCGGGCGAGCGTTCGACGGCCCCACGCCGAGTGTTCATTCCTCCTCGAATTCTGCTCCTGGCGCATTGCTCTGCAGTGCGTCAAATGTTTCCGTCTGAGGCGCGTGGAACCGGGTCCAGAGCGCCCCGTGCTACGTCGCGAACGGCTGCGTGTCCGCGACATTGGTGACAACGACTACACAGCATACGAGATGGATCGAGAGTTTGCTCAATCAAGCGGCGATCCGTGCGACAGATTTCATGCATATGGCGCTCAAAGTAGTCAAATTGTCAGCCGAGAGCGCCAATGTGGCCACCAACTAAACTGGAACGATGAAGATTCTCGTGCTGGGGCCGGGTGCCCGTGAACACGCCATTGTCAAAGCGCTGCTGAGCGAGAAGGAATCTCACGAGATCGTCTGCGCGCCGGGCAACGCGGGCATCGCGGCAGCCGGCGTGGCGACGCCAGCTCTCGACTACACCGACCCCGCCGCCGTGCTCGCCTTCGTGCACGACCGCAGGTTCGACCTTGTGGTGGTCGGCCCCGAGGCTCCGCTCGTGGCCGGCGTGGCGGACCCCCTGCGCGCCGAGGGCGTTCCGGTGTTCGGCCCGAGCCGGGCCGCCGCGCAGCTCGAGGGATCGAAGGCGTTCGCGAAGCGAGTGATGGCCGAGGCTGGCGTGCCGACTGGCCGCGCGAACTACGTTTCGTCGGTCGAGGAGGCGGGGCCGGTGCTCGACGAGTTCGGGGCACCGTATGTCGTCAAGGCCGACGGGCTCGCGGCGGGCAAGGGCGTGCTGGTGACCGAGGATCGCGATGCCGCACTCGACCACGTGCGCACCTGGGCACCGCGCGGCGACGTGCTCATCGAGGAGTTCCTCGACGGTCAGGAGGTGTCGCTGTTCTTCTTCTCGGACGTGGAGACCGTCCGCCCGCTGAGCCCCGCCCAGGACTACAAGCGCATCTTCGACGGCGACCAGGGTCCGAACACGGGCGGCATGGGGGCTTACTCACCGGTGCCGTGGGTCGAACCCGACTTCGTGCAGCAGGTCACCGAGCAGGTGGCGCTACCGACCGTGCGACAGCTGAAGGCGGAGGGCACGCCGTTCGTCGGGCTGCTCTACTGCGGACTCATCGTGACAAGCGCGGGCACCAAGGTCATCGAGTTCAACGCGCGCTTCGGCGACCCCGAAACCCAGGTCGTGCTGCCGCGCATGCGGTCCGCGCTCAGCGAGTACCTCCTCGCCTCTGCCGAGGGGCGACTCGGCGAATTGCCCGCCCCGGAGTTCAGCGACGATGTCGCGGTCGTGGTGGTGCTGGCGAGCGAAGGCTACCCGGGTGACGTGGTCACGGGGCGGCCGATCCTCGGCCTCGCAGCGGACGGGGAGCTCGCTGAGGCGGTCGAACAGACTCACCTCGTGCACGCCGCGACCGAGCGCGATGACGACTCCTGGATCGCGACGGGGGGCCGCGTGCTCGGCGTCGTCTCGCTGGCCGATGGATTCGCTCAGGCCCGGGCCCGCGCCTACCGGGGCATCGACCACCTTGACCTCGACGGCGGCCAGCACCGCACCGACATCGCGGAGCGTGTGGCATGAGCACCGGCCTTCCCACCGACGCTCCCGAACTGGCCGGGTGGCGTCACGTCTACTCGGGCAAGGTGCGCGACCTCTACGTGCCCGGGAGCGCGGGGGTAGATGCACCGGGCACCGGTGGCGCGGCATCTGGTGGCGCGGCGGCAGATGTCCCGTCAGGTGACGCGGCTGCAGGTGGCGCGGCTGCGAGTGATCCTGGCGCGAGGATCGCGGCCAGCGACTACCTGCTCGTCGTCGCGAGCGATCGCATCAGTGCGTTCGACTTCGTGCTCGAGCCGCCGGTCACGGGCAAGGGTGCCGTGCTGACGGCGCTGTCGAACTGGTGGTTCTCGCAGCTCGACATCGCCAATCACCTAGTAGCCAATCACCTTGGTGCCAACCACCTTGGTGCCAACCACCTCCCCGCTGCCGAGGCGGGCTGTGATGCTGAGGTGCCCGCGGTTCCCGCCGAGGTGGCCGACCGGGCGATGCTCACTCGCCGACTCGACATGTACCCGATCGAGTGCGTCGTCCGCGGGGCGCTCACCGGCTCCGGATACGCCGAGTACCTCGAGACCGGCGCGGTCTGCGGCATCAGACTCCCGGAGGGGTTGCGCGACGGCGACCTGCTCGACGAGCCGATCTACACCCCCGCGTACAAGGCACCGTTCGGGGAGCACGACGAGAACATCACCTTCGAGCGCAGCGTCGAACTGGTCGGCGAAGAGGCCGCGACCGCGCTGCGCGACGCGTCCCTGCGCATCTTCACCCGAGCGCGGGAGCTCGCCGCACAGCGGGGAGTGCTGCTCGCGGACACGAAGTTCGAGTTCGGCAGCGATCCTCGCACCGGCGAACTCACGCTCGCCGACGAGGTGCTCACGAGCGACTCGTCGCGGTACTGGGACGCGGAGCGATACGAGCGCGGGGGCGAGGATCGCCTCGCCAGCTTCGACAAGCAGATCGTGCGCGACTGGCTCTCTGCGAACTGGGACAAGCGCGGCGAACCGCCCGCGCTGCCTGCAGAGATCGTCGACCGCACCCTCGCACGCTACCGGGAGCTGTATGACCGCATCACAGGAGAAGGCGGCTGAGCATGCGTGCCATGCCTCCCGAGCCCACCACCGAGCGCGTCGCGATCGGTTCGCGCATTCGCGCCATCCGCAAGGCGCAGCACCTGACGATCGACGAGCTGGCCAGCATCACCGGCCTCACCAAGGGCTTCATCTCGCGGGTCGAGCGCGACCTCACCTCCCCGAGCGTCAACACCCTCGTCGCGATCTGCGATGTGCTGTCGATCTCGGTCGGCTCGCTGTTCGAGCGGCCCGAGGTGCTGTTCGTGCCGGCCGAGAGCGGCCCGAAGATCAACCTCGGGGGCGTGAACGCCGAGGAGCGGCTGCTCTCCCCCCGCACGGAGGCGCGGCTGCAGGTGATCCGCGCGAAGATCGGGCCTGGCGGCCACGGGGGGAACGAGCTCTACGCGATCGCCGCCGACTTCGACCTGCTGCATGTGCTGACTGGGGAGGTTACCGTGCAGTTCGCGAGCACGGAGTGGACCGTGCGCGCGGGAGACACCCTCAACTTCAACGGTCGCGAACCGCACAGTTGGGTCGCGGGGCCGGAGGGTGCCGAGGTGATCTGGGCGCTGGCGCCCGCGCTCTGGAGCGTTTGAGGGGGACGCACCGCGAGCCCCTACGATCTCACCGAGCCCCTACAGTCCTGCAGCGCCAGATCGTGGGGTCGGAGCGAGATCGTAGGGTCCGAGCGAACCCCGATCCTCGGCACGCGCGCTGCCGGCTCAGAGCATCGCAAGCGCGGGTTCGGCCAGCAGTTCCGCCGTGTCCGAGAGCAGCTTCGAGCCTTCTGCGCCGTCGAGGACCCGATGGTCGAACGAGAGCGCGAGTTGGAGTATCGACCGCGGCTCGATGCGTTCGTGCTCGCCCTCGCCGACGACCCACGGCCGGCGGTTGATCGCGCCAACGGCAAGGATCGAGGTTTCTCCCGGGTTCAGGATCGGGGTGCCGGTGTCGATACCGAACACGCCGATGTTGGTGATCGTCGTCGTGCCGTGCGCCAGATCCGCTGGGGCGGTGCGGCCGGCTCTCGCGGTTTCCGTCAGCTCGCCGAGTTTGGTCGCAAGCTCAACGAGGCTCAGCGAATCCGCGTGTTTGATGTTCGGCACGAGCAGCCCGCGTGGGGTCGCGGCCGCGATGCCGAGGTTCACCGACGACGGGATCACGATCTCCCCCGACGCCTCGTCCCAACTGGCGGCGGCGATCGGGGTGCGCGATAGGGCGATCAGATAGGCTCGCGCGATGAGGGCGAGCGGCGTCAGCTTGATCCCCGAGAACTCGCGACGACGCAGGAGGGTCTCACGCAGCTCGAGCGTTTTCGTCACATCGACAGTGACGAACTCAGTCACGTGCGGTGCGGTGAAGGCCGACTGCACCATAGCGGCCGCGGTCGCCTTTCTCACTCCCTTGATCGGGATGCGGGTCTCACTCATGCCGGGAGCGCCGGGGGTCGGTGCTGAGGTTGCGCTTGCATCGGCTGCGGCACGTGCCGTGTGCAGTGCCGCTCGATGCACATCATCTCGCGAGACCGTGCCGTTCGGACCGGTCGCGGGCACCTTGCGTAGATCGACTCCGAGGTCCTTTGCGAGACGGCGCACGGGAGGCTTCGCGTACGGCTTGGTCGACGCGGTTGCGTGCCCTGGATCGGACGTGGCACCGGCGAGCCTTGTTTCGGGCGTGGCGCGGGCGGGCTCAGGCGTGGCACCGACGAGCCCTGGCTCAGGCGTTGCACCGACAGGCACCGTTGCGCGAGCGCCGCGTCGCCTACGGCTCACCCGACCTGGAGCGCTCGCACCATACCCGACGAGCAGCTTCGGTTCGTCGTCCGCAGGTTGCGGCGCGGCAGCATCGGCGGCATCGGCAGCATCGGCGGCACGTGGAGTCTCCGGTCCCTTCTCGGATGCAGGCGGCTCCGCCTCTCCCGCCGCACCACCGATCTCGATGATCGGGTTACCGACGGCGACGGTCTCGCCGGCTTGCGCCATGAGGCGCAGCACCACCCCGCGGTACGGTGACGGCAGCTCGACGATCGACTTCGCCGTTTCGATTTCGACAAGCACGTCGTTGACGTTCACGACGTCGCCTTCGGCCACATGCCAGGTCACGATCTCTGCCTCGGTGAGGCCCTCGCCAACGTCAGGCAGATGGAAGGTTTGGGGCGTGGTGTCGGTCATCGGATCAGTCCTTGTGTCGGTGCTGAAGGGGGCGGAAGTTCACGTTGCAGTCGATGGTGTGGCTGCGGCGGTGCCTGCGGGTCAGTGGCTGAAGCTTTGATCGCAGGCCTCGAGCAGGCGATCGAGGTTCGGCAACCAGTCGTGCTCGAGTCGACTTGCCGGGTAGGGGGTGTCGTAGCCGGTGACACGCAGGATCGGTGCCTCGAGACTGTAGAACGCCTGCTCCTGCACGCGGGTGGCGAGCTCGCCCCCGATCCCCCCGCTGCGAGACGCCTCGTGGGCGATCACGAGCCGGCCGGTGCGCCTGACCGACTCGACGACTGTCGCATCATCGAGCGGCGAGATCGAGCGCAGGTCAATGACCTCGACCGAACGGCCCTCCTCGGCGAGCGTGATGGCGGCCTGCTCGGCGATTGGCACCAGCGCGCCGTAGGCGACGAGTGTGAGATCGTTGCCGGGCCTTGCGATTCGTGCAAGGTCCATGCTCATCGGTGCGGGATCGTGCATCTCGCCCTTCAACCAGTACGAGCGTTTGGGCTCAAGAAAGATCACGGGGTCGTCGCTGCGAATGGCCTGCCCGAGCAGGTCGTAGGCTTCGCCGGCATTCGACGGGATCGCGACACGGAGGCCCGCGGTGTGGGCGAAGTAGGCCTCGGGCGACTCGCTGTGGTGCTCGATCGCGCCGATGGCACCGCCGAACGGAATACGAATCACGACCGGCAACAAGACACGGCCCTCGGAACGGTGGTGGTACTTCGCGAGCTGAGTGACGATCTGATTCATCGCCGGGAACGCGAAACCGTCGAACTGGATCTCGCAGACCGGACGATACCCGGCCATGGCGAGCCCGATCGCCGATCCAACGATGCCGGCCTCGCCCAGCGGCGTGGAGACGACGCGTTCGGCACCGAACTCGGTCTTGAGGTTCTCGGTCACGCGAAAGACCCCGCCGAGCGTGCCGATATCCTCCCCGAGCAGCACCACCTTCTCGTCTGCGACCATGGCGTCGCGAAGACTCTGGTTCAGTGCATGAGCGAGGGCGATGCTCATTGTGCGGCTCCTTCGGTCAGCGGGGCGGGCTCGGCCTGCACGAACGCGAGGTGCTCGTCGCGCTGCAGTTCGAGCTCGCGGGTGATCTTCGACAGCGTGTGGGTGAAGGGGTCTGCGGGATCCGGCACGGGAAGCTGCCTGCAGCCGGATCGCAGCCGCTCGGCGAGCTGGGCCTCCTCGTCGGCAAGCGCCTCGAGGTGCGTCTCGTCGATGCGGACCTCGTCAGGTGCCGCCTCGCTCATCAGATACGAGCGGAGGCGTTCGATCGGGTCGAGCGCTTCCCACCGCGAGTTCTCCTCACGCTCCCGATACCGCAAGTCGTCGTCCGAGGTGGTGTGCGGATTGCGACGGTAGGTCACGGCCTCGATGAGGGTCGGTCCACCACCTGAGCGTGCCTTCGTCAGGGCCTCGGCGACCACGGTGTGGGTCGCCACGACGTCGTTGCCGTCGACGCGAACGCCCTCGAAGCCGAACCCTTGCGCGCGTTGCGCTGCGGGCACTCGGCTCTGGGTTTCGAAGGGGGTCGAGATCGCCCACTGATTGTTCTGGCAGAAGAACACGATCGGCAGGTTCTGCGCGGCCGCCCACACCAGTGCCTCGTTGGTTTCTCCCTGGCTGAGCGCGCCGTCGCCGAGGAACACGAGTACGGCTCGATCCCGGCTCGGGTCACCCGTGCCGACGTCGCCGTCTCGCACGATTCCCATGGCGTAGCCGACGGCATGCAGGGTCTGCGCTCCGATCACGAGCGTGTACAGCTGAAAGTTCCGTTCGGTGGGATCCCAGCCGCCCATGGTCGTGCCGCGGAACAGTCCGAGCAACTGCACGGGATCAACGCCCCTGCACCAGGCGACCGCATGTTCCCGATACGTCGGAAAGACAACATCTCGGGGACGGACCGCTGAGCCTGCGCCGACCTGCGCGGCTTCCTGCCCGAGCAGTGAGGGCCAGAGTCCGAGCTCGCCTTGGCGCTGCAGGGCGATCGCCTCCGTGTCGATGCGCCTGGCCATGAGCATGTCGCGCAGCGCGGCGCGCAAGTCCAGGCCGTCGTCGTTCGAGAGCACGCGCGCATCCTCTCGAAGCGAACCCTCGGGATCGAGCACCGACCAAGGCGTGTTCGTGACATCGCTGTTCACCATCTGCTCCTTCGAATGAGTGTGACTTACGTTGCCAGGCACCGATCCCGGAACGCAACATTCTCGCGCGCCTCTTGTGCTAAATGCGCGTTTGTAACGCAGGTGGGCGCAGATTGCGATAGTTTCTTTAGCATCACGTGACGATGAGAGGAGCGGCATGGACCCGATCGATCAGCAGATTCTCGATCTGCTCAGGCAGAACGGACGCATGCCTGCAACGGAGATAGCGCGCGAGGTCGGGCTGACCGGCGCATCCGTTGCCCGGAGGATCGACCGCCTCGAGGCGCGCGGCGTCATCCGCGGCTATGTCGCCGTCATCGACGAGGCACAGGCCAGCACCCTCGACGCATTCACCGAGATCCGCTTGCAAAGCGGTGTCGAAGCGAACGAGTTTCGCGAGATCGCCGAGCAGATCCCCGAGATTCAGCAGTACTTCACGATCGCGGGCGACCCCGACGGGCTGGTGCGCTTTCGCGCGCGCAGCCTCGACCACCTGCAACAGGTCGTCAACGCGATCCGCAAGCTTCCGCTCGTGGCCGGCACAAAGACCCTTATCGTCATGTCGACCTGGGATCGCGCACACTCCGCGCACTGACGCGCGCAGGGCGGGGAGAAGCGCTGGGCACGCAGCGCGGAGAGAAGCGCTGAGCGAAGGGAAGCGCTGGGCCCTCCCGCGCCTCAGTTGACATCACCACGCCCGAGTCGTAGCCTTATGGACAACTTTTCTTGCCTATAAGAAACTATTACTTCGAAGGAGTGTCCGCCGTGACTGCACCCACGGGACCGATTGATAGCTCGAAGGTTCCGCGGTACGCGGGCCCGGCCTCGTTCGCCAGACTGCCGCGACTCGACCAGGTCGAGCACGCCGACATCGTCGTGGCGGGCGTGCCGTTCGATACGGGTGTCTCCTACCGTTCGGGTGCTCGCTTCGGTCCGACCCACGTGCGCGAGGCCTCCCGCCTGCTCCGCCCCTATAACCCCGCGCTCGACGTTTCGCCGTTCGAGCTCACGCAGGTCGCGGACGCGGGCGACATCGTCGCGAATCCGTTCAACATCAATGAGGCGATCGACTCGATTCAGGCTGCCGCCCTCGACCTCACTCAGGAGGGCACCCGGCTCGTCACGATCGGCGGTGACCACACGATCGCGCTGCCGCTGCTGCGCGCCGCCGCGGAGCGCCACGGGCCGGTCGCGCTGCTGCACTTCGACGCGCATCTGGACACCTGGGACACCTACTTCGGTGCCGAGTACACGCACGGCACCCCGTTCCGCCGCGCCTTCGAAGAGGGCATCATCGACACCGAGGCGCTCAGCCACGTCGGCACGCGCGGCCCGCTCTACGGCAAGCGCGACCTCGAGGACGACCGTCGCTTCGGCTTCGGCATCGTCACCTCCAGCGACGTATTCCGCCAGGGCGTCGACGAGGTCGTCGCGAAGCTCCGCGACCGCATCGGCGACCGCCCGCTCTACATCTCGATCGATGTGGACGTCATGGATCCGGCCCACGCTCCCGGTACCGGCACCCCCGAGGCCGGCGGCATCACGAGCCGCGAGCTGCTCGAAATCCTGCGCGGATTCCGCGGCCTCAACCTGATCGGTGCCGATGTCGTCGAGGTGGCACCGCCCTACGACCACGCCGAGATCACCGGAGTGGCGGCCTCGCACATCGCCTACGACCTGGTCTCGCTGCTCGCGCTGCGCCACGAACAGGGCGCGTAGACCCCCACGATCGCTGCCGGGAGCGGGCGGGGCCCGATCCTCGCGCTGCAACAAGCTGCAACAAAACGTCCATCTCCCTTCGGTTACCCACACCGCACACCAATATGAAAGGACAAGGATGTCTCAGGACAGTCCATTGACACCGGGCTCCGGCCCCGTCATCGAGAAGCGCTCGATCGACTATGTTCCACGCTCGGAGCGCCACGGAAAGGTGTGGCATCAGGGACCGTTCTGGTTCACCGGCAACTTCGTGATTCTCACCATGCTCGTCGGCTTCACCGGCCCGAGCATGGGGTTGAGCGTCGGGTGGGCGGTGCTCGCGGTGGCGCTCGGCGCCGGCTTCGGCACGTTCTTCATGGCGTTCCACGCGAACCAGGGCCCCAGGATGGGCCTGCCGCAGATGATCCAGTCGCGAGCACAGTTCGGCAGCCGCGGCGTGATCCTACCGTTCCTCGCCACCGTGTTCGTGTACATCGGTTTCATGGTGTTCGACACGATTATCGGCACCCAGGGCCTGCAGGTCGTGCTGCCCGGCGGGGAGTGGTTCTGGTACCCGCTGCTCGTCATCGTCTCGATCGTGATCGCCGTCGTCGGCCACGACCTGCTGCACTTGATTCAGCGCTGGCTCACCTACATCCTCATCGTGGTCTTCGGCATCGTGACGGTGCTCGCGATCTTCGTGCTGCCGGTTGAGGCCGGCGCACCGGCAGAAACGGCCGGCTGGCACGCCACCGCCTTTTTCGTGCAGTTCTCGCTCGCCGCGGGCTACAACATCAGCTACGCCGTGTACGTCTCCGATTACTCGCGCTACCTGCCCGAGAAGTCCCCGTCCGGCAAGCTCATTTGGTGGACCTACGCCGGTGCGGCCGGTTCCGCGATTTGGCTCATGTCGCTCGGTGCCGTGCTCGCAAGCAAGATTCCGAACGTCGACGGCATCCCCGCCCTGCTCAAGGCCGGCGACCTCCTCTTCCCCGGCTTCGGCACCATCGTCGTGCTCGTCGGCACGATCGCCCTCATCACGATCATGGGCGTCAACGCGTACGGCGCGATGCTCACCGGCGTGAGCGCGGTCGACGGATTCAAGCCGGTGCGTCCGAGCGTGAAGATCCGCGTGATCGGTCTCGTCATCGTCGGCCTCGCCGTCGTCGCGATCGCACTTGCGATTCCCGAGGACTACATCGACAGCTTCAACTCCTTCGTCACGCTGATGCTCTACTTCCTCGTGCCGTGGACGGCGGTCAACCTCGTCGACTTCTACTTCGTGCGACACGGCAAGTACGCCATCACCGAGATCTTCAAGAACCACGGCATCTACGGGCGCTGGGCATGGCGCGGGATCGTCGCCTACGTCGTGGGCTTCCTCGCCATGATCCCGTTCTTCTCCATCTCGTTCTTCACCGGGCCCGCGGCGGCGGCCATGGGAGGCGCGGACATCTCGTTCGCCATCGGACTCGTCGTGTCGGGCGTGCTCTACCTGATCCTCGCCCGCGGCATCGACCACGAGGCGGAGGCCGAGGCGCGCAAGCAGAGCCAGCTCGAACTCGAGGGAACCGAGAGCTGACATGCCCGTCGCGCAGGTGAGCTGCCGGCAGATCGCCCCGATCGTCGGCGATACGGCGGGCAACCGCTCCCGTATCGCCGACGAGGCGCGTCGGGCGGCGGCTGAGGGCGCACGCATCGTCGTGTTTCCGGAGCTCGCCGCGCACGGCTACAGTTTCACGGATGAGAGCGAGCTGCGCCGACTCGCCGAGCGACCCGATGGCACCCTGCTCGCCGAGTGGCACGGGCTCGCCCGCGAGCTCGACCTGGTGATCGTCGCCGGTTACGCCGAGCTCGGCGAGGATGGCCACGTCTACAACTCGGCCGCGATCGTCGACGCGACGGGCGTGCTCGCCACCTACCGCAAGGCGCACCTGTGGGACCGCGAGCACCTCATGTTCACCGCGGGCGAGGATCGGCCTCCCGTCGTCGAGACTGCCTTCGGGCGCATCGGGGTGCTCGTCTGCTACGACCTCGAGTTCCCCGAGTGGGTGCGCCACGTCGCTCTCGCGGGGGCGGACCTGCTGTGCGCGCCCGTGAACTGGCCGCTCTACCCCCGCCCGGAGGGTGAACGTCCCGCCGAGATCGTGCGCGTGCAGGCGGACGCGAGCGTGAATCGCATGGCGATCGCGGCCTGCGATCGCACGGGCGAGGATCGCGCCCAGCCCTGGCTCGGCGGGTCGGTCATCGTCAACGCGGACGGGTTTCCGCTCGGTAACCTGATCCTCGGACGTGCGAACGCGGTGAGCGCGGAAGTCGACCTCGCCGATTCGCGCAACAAGAGGATCAGCGACCACAACCACGTGCTTCACGACCGACGCCCCGAACTGTATGGCGGGATCCTCGCCGAAACCTCGAAGGAGCAATCATGAGCCGCAGCACCGTCGCCATCGTGCAGCACGCACCGGCCGTGCTCGACCTCGCCGCCTCGCTCGAGCGCGCCGTGGCGCACATCGCGGAGGCCGCCGACCGCGGGGCGCAGCTCGTCGTCTTCCCCGAGACCTGGCTGACCTGCTACCCGGCCTGGGTGTTCGGCATGGCCGGGTGGGGCGATGCCGAGGCGCGGGACTGGCACGCGCGTCTGTTGGCTGAGAGCCCGATCCTCGGCGATGCCAATGATGCCGCTGACGGTATCGCGCCGCTGCGCGCCATCGCAGCCGAACGCGGCGTCACCGTCGTGATGGGGCTCAACGAACGCGCACCGCTCGGCGGCACCATGTACAACTCGCTCGCCACCATCGGGGCCGACGGCACCCTGCTCAACGTGCACCGCAAACTCATGCCGACCCACACCGAGCGCACTGTCTGGGGCATCGGCGACGCCGCTGGGCTCCGCGCCGTCGAGACGCCGGCCGGCCGCGTCGGGGGCCTCGTCTGCTGGGAGCACTGGATGCCCCTCGCACGGCAGACCATGCACGCGTTGGGTGAGCAGATCCACGTCGCGGCATGGCCGGACACGCCGGAGATGCACCACGTGGCCGCGCGCAGTTACGCGTTCGAGGGGCGCTGCTTCGTGGTGTCCGCGGGCCTCTACCTCACGAACGAAGACGTCCCAGCGGAGTTGCGGGACGCGTTCCGGCTCGGGGTCGGTCCGGACGCGCCCCTGGAGGGACCGCTGTTCACCGGAGGATCGAGCGTCATCGCGCCCGACGGCTCGTACGTGGTCGAACCCCGGTACGACGGGGCCGAGCTGATCGTCGCCGAGATCGACCTCGGCGAGATCGACCGGCACCGGCAGGACCTCGACGTCGTCGGGCACTACGCCCGCGATGACATCTTCGAGCTCACGGTCGACGACCGCCGGCGCACGGGCGTGGTTCGCGGAGTCGGTGCGCAACGTTAGACTTGTGGGAGTTTCTTCGCACGCTACCTGGAGGCTCGAATAGTGCCCACGATTGTTGTTGATGTGATGCCGAAGGCCGAGCTACTCGACCCGCAGGGCAAGGCGACGACGGGCGCGCTCGCCCGCCTCGGCCATGGCAAGTTCGAGAACGTGCGCATCGGCAAGCGCTTCGAGCTCACCGTCGATGGCCCCGTCACCGACGAGATCAAGGCCGAGGTTCGCAAGATCGCCGACGAGGTGCTCTCGAACAGCGTGATCGAGGATGTCGTCGGCATCGACTTCGGTGACGGCACGTGCGAGTGCGGGGATGCCTGCTCGTGCGGCGATTCCTGTGCTTGCGGGGCTTCCTGTCAGTGCGGGGCGGCCGCCTGATGGCTCGGATCGGCGTCGTCACCTTCCCAGGATCGCTCGATGATCGCGACGCGCAACGCGCGATCCGCCTCGTCGGAGCCGAACCCGTCGCCCTCTGGCACGGCGACCACGACCTGCAGGGGGTCGACGCGATCGTGCTGCCCGGCGGATTCAGCTACGGCGACTACCTGCGCCCCGGCGCGATCGCCGCGGTCTCGCCGATCATGACCGAGGTCATCGACGCGGCGAACCGGGGGCTGCCGGTGCTGGGCATCTGCAACGGGTTCCAGGTGCTCGTCGAGTCGCACCTGCTTCCGGGCGGACTGATCCGCAACGCCCACCAGCAGTTCATCCGCCGTGACCAGCGCCTCGTCGTCGAGAACGCCTCGACCGCGTGGACGAACCAGTTCGAGGCGGGCGAAGAGATCGTCATTCCTCTGAAGAACGCCGACGGCGGATTCATCGCCGACGCCGAGTCGCTGAAGCGGCTCGAGGGCGAGGGCCTGGTCGCGTTCCGGTACCGCGGGGTCAACCCGAACGGGTCCCTCGACGATATCGCGGGCCTCACCAATGAGCGTGGCAACGTGGTCGGCCTCATGCCGCACCCCGAGCACGCGGTCGAGCCCGGCTTTGGGCCGAACGTCGCCGAGGCCATGCGCTCGGGCACCGACGGGCTGCGCTTCTTCACCAGCGTGCTCGAGTCCCTCGCTGCGCGGGCGTAGCTCGCGGGCGTAATTCGGTCTCGGCCGGTTCTCGGCGCGAGGTCAACCGGGTTCACGGCGCGCGGTCCGCCGGTTGTGGCGCTGCGCCCTTCGCCTGTCCCTACGATCTCGCTCCGTCACCACGATCTGGCACCGCACGATTGTAGGGGCGCGGCAGGAACGTAGGGACTCGGCGCGGGGAGCTGCTCAGCGCTGGAGCGCCGAGAAGTCGGGCTGACCGTCGGGACCGACCGGCAGAGGCCGCCCGTCGGGGAACGTCGGCCACGGCAGCAGAGGCTGGCCCGCGTTCGGCTGAGCCGCCGGTTGCGCGGGGCCTGGCTGCGGCTGCCCGGGCGGCACCGGCTGCCCCGGAGGCACCGGCACCGCGGGAGGTGCCGACGGTGCGAGCGCTGGGGGTCCGGCCGGTGCCGGCATCGCGCCGGGGGCCGCCTGGGGAAGCGCCTGCCGCTGCTGCGCCAGCGCCGCACGGTGAGCCTCTCGAGTTCGGCGCGCCTCTTCCCGGTCACCGGCACCGTACGCCCAACGCAGCAGGAGCGTGATGGACAACCCGAGGGCGGTGAGCAGCAGCGACGCCACGGCGAAGCGCCAGTACATCTCGGGGATGACCACGTCGAACACGTTGATCGCGATCGGTGCGGTGAAGAGGATGCCGGTGAGCGTCGCGAAGAGGCTGGTGATCAGCGCGAAGACCCCGAGCGGGCGCGGGCGGTTCTCCGCCATCTGCAGCAGCAGTTGGCTGCACCCGACCACGGCACGAGTCGCGAGGATCACCACCAGGCTCTTCCAGAAGATATCCCAGAGCAGGGACCACCCCGACGGCGTCATCCAGACCACGATGAGCAGCAGCGCAAGGATATAGGAGTTGGCGATCAACGCCACCGGCGGGTACCACTCATTGCGCTGCCCACGGCGGGTATCGAACGCGGTCAGCCCGACGAACACCGCGAACGCGACGAAGGTGGAGAAGACCCGCTCGAACTTGCCCTCGAAGTCGCCGATGAACAGCAGCGAGATCGACGCGATCGCGAGAGCCGCCAGCAGAATGATGCTGATCTTCAAGAAGGTCGAGATCTGCCGCGGTGCCTGCCCGTCCGACCCGGCAGCGACCTGCGTGCCGGGTGCCTGAGCGACCTGAACGCCGGGTGCCGGAGCGGCCTGGGCGGCCTGCGGATCCGGCGCGGAGTGCGTTGCCGGGACCGACTCGGCGGCCGGGGTCGCGGACGGCGATTCGTGCGCTTCGGGCGCGGGATTCTGCGTGCTCATGACACCAGTCTGTCGTGCATTCCCGGGAATCTCCAGAAATCTGTGAGACCCCTCGGCCCGAGGGCGGCGCGGGGGCGCCGTCAGGCGCGATCCTCGGCCCTGCAAAAGGTAGGCTTGAGGGGTGACCGAAAACGCCTCCCCCGCCGCTGAATCGCACCCCGCAACTCCCGCCGAACCGCGCCCCGACACCGTCGCCGATGCCATCGCGACGCCCGACCGCGAGCAACCCTATGCGGCGCTCGGCTTGAAGGCGGACGAGTATGCGAGGATCCGCGAGATCCTCGGCCGCCGCCCGACTTCGGGCGAGCTCGCCATGTACTCGGTGATGTGGTCGGAGCACTGCTCGTACAAGTCGTCGAAGATCTACCTGCGCCAGTTCGGGCGCAAGGTCAACGACAAGATGCGTGAGCGCCTGCTCGTCGGCATGGGCGAGAACGCCGGCGTGATCGACGTTGGCGAGGGCTGGGCCGTGACGTTCAAGGTTGAGAGCCACAACCACCCGTCGTACATCGAACCGTTCCAGGGGGCCGCCACGGGCGTCGGCGGCATCATCCGCGACATCATCTCGATGGGTGCGCGCCCCGTCGCCGTGATGGATCAGTTGCGCTTCGGCGACATCGACCACCCCGACACCGCCCGCGTGGTGCACGGCGTGGTCTCGGGCATCTCTTCGTACGCGAACTGCCTGGGCCTGCCGAACATCGGTGGCGAGACCGTCTTCGACAGGGTGTATCAGGCGAACCCGCTCGTTAACGCGCTCGGCGTGGGCGTGCTGCGCCACGAGGACCTGCACACCGCGAACGCCTCCGGCGTGGGCAACAAGGTCGTGCTGTTCGGTGCCCGCACGGGCGGCGACGGAATCGGGGGTGCATCGATCCTCGCATCTGACACCTTCGCGGAGGGCGGCCCGACCAAGCGCCCCGCGGTGCAGGTGGGCGACCCGTTCGCCGAGAAGGTGCTGATCGAGTGCTGCCTCGAGCTGTTCCGCGGCGAGCTCGTCGAGGGCATTCAGGATCTGGGTGCGGCCGGCATCTCCTGCGCAACCTCCGAGCTCGCGGCCAATGGCGACGGCGGCATGTTCATCGAGCTCGATCGCGTGCTGCTGCGCGATCCCTCGCTTACGGCCGAGGAGATCCTGATGAGCGAGAGCCAGGAGCGCATGATGGCGGTCGTGGCCCCCGAGAAGCTCGACGAGTTCTTGGCCGTCACCGCGAAGTGGGATGTCGAGACGAGCGTGCTCGGCGAGGTGACCGACACCGGCCGCCTCGTCATCAACTGGCGCGGCGAAGAGATCGTGAACGTCGACCCCACCACCGTCGCCGTCGACGGCCCGGTGTACGAGCGTCCGGTCGCCTACCCCGCGTGGATCGACGAGTTGCAGGCGTCGTCGGTCGCTGCCGCCGGGTTCGCGCGCGGCGATGAGGTTTCGGGCGAGGATCTGCGTTCGCAGCTGCTCACCGTCGCCTCGTCTCCCAACCAGGCGTCAGCGGAGTGGATCACCAACCAGTACGACTACTACGTCATGGGCAACACGGCGCTGTCGTTCCCTGACGCTGCGGGCATGATCCGCGTCGATGAGGAGTCGGGGCTGGGCGTCGCGATCTCGACCGACGCGAACGGCCGCTACTGCCAGCTCGACCCCTACGCCGGCGCGCAGCTCGCGCTCGCCGAGGCGTACCGCAACGTCGCGACGACCGGCGCGGTGCCGACGGCCGTCACCGACTGCCTGAACTTCGGCAGCCCCGAGAACCCCGAGGTCATGTGGCAGTTCTCGCAGGCCGTCGAGGGCCTCAGCGACGCGTGCCTCGCGCTCGAGGTGCCGGTGACCGGCGGCAACGTGTCGTTCTACAACCAGACCGGTGACACCCCGATCCACCCGACCCCCGTCGTCGGCGTGCTCGGCATCATCGACGACGTGGCCCGGCGCGTACCCTCGGGCTGGCAGGATCAGGGCGAGCACCTCTACCTGCTCGGGGTCACGCGCGACGAACTCGACGGATCGGCGTGGGCAGAAGCCGTGCACTCGCACCTCGGCGGTAAGCCGCCCGTAGTGGACCTCGACACCGAGCGGGAGCTCGCCTCCCTCTTGCACGCCGCGACCATGGGCGGGCTGCTGTCGGCCGCGGTCGACCTCGGCGAGGGCGGACTCGCCCAGGCGCTCACCGACGGGGTGCTTCGCTTCGGCGTGGGGGCGCGGGTCTGGATCGACGAGATCATGTCTCGCGACGGCGTCGACGCGGTCGCCGCGCTCTTCTCGGAGTCACAGGGTCGCGTGCTCGTGGCCGTGCCGCACGAGGAGGATGTGAAGTTCCGCGGGCTCGTCGACGGGCGGGGCTTCCCCGCACTGCGCATCGGGGTCACGGACCTCGGCACCGACCTCGGCGGCACCGAGGCGCAGCTCGAGGTGCAAGACCGCTTCACCATTCCGCTGAGCGAACTGCGCAGCGCCTCCCACGACACCTTGCCCGCCCGCTTCGGCGCGGTCATCGCGTCGGAGATGCCGGAGCCTTTGACGGATGCGGCTTCGGCCCGCTTCGCCCGCTCCGTGAACCCTGCCGGGCTCGGCATCTCGGAGTAGTCGATCACCCGAGCCGCTCAGCTTCTGCACAGACGGGGTTGAGAATCTGAGAGTGAGCCGCGACCGGCTCCGGGACGATGGACAAGTACCCCGTGAGACAAGACTTGCCAGAGCCCAAAGGAGTTCAGTCATGTGGTCATGGATCATCCTCATCATTTCGGGAGCCTTCGAGGCCGTCTGGGCGACCGCCCTCGGTAAGAGCGAAGGCTTCACCAAACTGTGGCCGTCGGTCATCTTCTTCGTAGGCTGTGCGATCAGCATGGGCGGTCTCGCGCTCGCGCTGCGGGAGATACCTACCGGAACCGGGTACGCGGTGTGGGTCGCCGTCGGGGCGTCCCTGACCGTGATCTACGCCATGGTGACCGGTGCGGAGCAGGCGAGCCTGGTGAAGATCCTGCTGCTGATCGGCATCGTGGCGTGCGTGATCGGTCTCAAGCTCGTCAGCGACGCCGAGGGCGCCGCGGCCTGACCTGGTAGTGCCGGGGTTGCCGCGGCCTGGCCAACACCGGCCGGTCGGAGCGGCCCGCGCGTCAGGCCCTACAGCTCGGCATGAGTCAAGAGCAAGCTCGCGGCTCGCCCTGCACGAGCAAGATCATGGGCAGTCACTGGGTCATGACCGTATCCGGCGCGCGTCTTCATACCAAGGAGCACTGAGAGTGCATTTGCAGCCTTTCGATCCGCCAACTTAAGGAGGGCTATTGCCTCCTGATGGTTCTGGCCTTTTGCGTGTTTGCCGAGTCTAGCCGCGCAAATAGCGTCGGCCGCTGCGATTCCGGCGTGAACGTACAGTGTGACCGCGGAATCGGCGACGTCTTGCTCCTCCCCCGCGAGATCCCGGACGTCTTGCGCGGTCTGGAAGAACTGCCTAGCTTTCGCGAGCCGGCCCATGCGAATCGTTGCGTCGGCGGGAACGGTGCGAATATTGTCTACCCTCGGAGTCAAGCCTTCTGCCTCTCTCCTCGCAGATGCTTACGCAGCCAAGAAGCGTCTCCTCCGATATTGATTCCTTCACGAATAATTGAGTCAAAGATTGGCGCGGCAGAGACTTCAGAGGCGGTATAGACGAGCGGTCGCGCGTCGTTGCCGGTCCAGCGGTAGATACTCGCAGCAAGTTGAGATACAAGCAGTTCGATGCGTGCCTCGTCGGTATCGTCGGCGAATACGACCAAGATATCGATATCACTTTCCAACCGCATCTCATTCCGTGCAGTTGAGCCGAAGAGTTCGACGCAAAGCGGCTCGGGGTCCCAAGACGCGATCATTTCTTGCACGCGATGGATCAAAGCGACCTTGGCGTTCGATATCTGTATGATCGGTCCCGCGAGAAGGTGCTCGCGATTGAGTAAATACGATTTTGTGCGCCCTGCGATCGTTTCAAGTACGACCCCGTGTTCACGCAACCGCGCAGCACTCTGGCGAATCCCCTCAGCAGAGCCTTTACCGGGCATGAGGGCCATGATCTCTTGAATTGTGAGCGGGTGCTCAACGCGTGACAACACAGTGAGCAGACCCGAGTCGAGTCCGGTCGTCGCAATCGCGGCAAAGGGGTTTTGCAGGAGCATGACTTCTCCATCTTTGGAAGGACTCCCATTATCACACAATACTTGGCATGAACCAAGAAAAGTTGGTATATGCCAAGAATTGTTGGTTCAGTTGCCCGCTGTGAACGTCGGTCGCAACAAGCGGGGGCTATGCGAAAGCAGGGAGGCACGAGGGCCGACTCAGCGCGAAAGCAGGGTATGTGCGCAGGCCGGGTCAGTGCGTGAGCAGTGGGGCGACCCGGGCGAGGATCGCGGCATGCAGCTCCTCAATGGGGAGTGCGGCATCGAGCACCAGAAATCGCCCCGGCTCGGCCTGTGCGATCGCGAGGAACCCCTCGCGCACTCGATTGTGGAACTCGAGGGTCTCGCGCTCAAGTCGGTCGGCCCGCTCGCCCGCCGAGGCCCGACGCTTGGCGGCCAGCTCGGGCGACACGTCGAGCAGCACGGTCAGTTGAGGCCACAGGCCCTCGGTCGCCCACTCGTTGATCGACCGGATCTCATCCGCGGGCAGTGGGCGTCCGGCCCCCTGGTAGGCGAGCGACGAGTCGATGTAGCGGTCCTGCACCACGGCCGCGCCCCGCTCGAGTGCGGGACGCACGACCTCCGCAATGGTGTGCGCGCGGTCGGCCGCGTAGAGCAACGCTTCGGCCCGCTGGTCGACGTGACCCCCGTGCAGCAGGAGGTCGCGGATCGCGCTACCGAGCTCGGTTCCACCGGGATCGCGCGTGCGGACGACCTCATACCCTCGTTCGGCGAGCCAACTCGCGAGCAGTTCGGCCTGCGTGGTTTTCCCCGCGCCGTCGCCGCCCTCGAAGGTGATGAAGATGCCTGACATGTTCACTCCGAGTCGGCAGCGAGCGCTGCGGCCTCTGCTGCGCGTCGTTCGGCATTGGCCTTACGGGTAGCTGCGGCTTTTCGTGCGGCCTCGGCGCGGACCGGGTCGACTTCCTTCTTCGCGGCGGGCTTCTTCGCGGTCGTCTTCTTCGTAGCTGCCTTGCGCGCGGTAGCCTTCTTCTTGGCCGGGCCCTTCGCCCGCTTGATCGCGATCAGTTCGACGGCGCGCTCGAAGGTGATGTCCTCGACACTTTCCCCGCGCGGGATCGTCGCGTTCGTCTCACCGTCCGTCACGTAGGGACCGAAGCGTCCGTCCTTCACCTTGATCGGCTTGCCACTCACCGGATCCGCGTCGAACTCCTTGAGTGCGCTGGAGGCCCGGCGGTTGCCGTACTTCGGTTGCGCGAACAGCTCCTTCGCTCCGGCCAGATCGATCGTGAAGATCGAGTCCTCGCTCGGCAGCGTGCGGGTATCGGTGCCCTTCTTCAGGTATGGCCCGTAACGACCGTTCTGCGCCGTGATCTCGGCACCCGACTCCTCATCGACGCCGACCACGCGAGGCAGGTCGAGCAGCGCGACGGCGGTGTCGAGGTCGACCGTTGCCGGATCCATGCTCTTGAAGAGTGATGCCGTGCGCGCCTTGACGCCCTTCGGCAGCTCCTCGCCCTCGTCGGGCAGCTCGGTCACGTAGGGTCCGAAGCGGCCGTTCTTCGCCGCGATGCGCTTGCCCGTGACCGGGTGGACGCCGATGATGCGATCCTCGAGCGGTTCGGCGTCAGCGAGCTGGTGGGCGAACTCGGGGGTGAGCTCGTCAGGAGCGAGTCCGTCTGGAATGTTGACGCTGCGAGGCTTCAGCGCCCCGTCATCACCGACCTCGCACTTGTCGTCGAAGACCTCGAGGTAGGGCCCGTACTTGCCGATGCGCAGGGAGATCTCGTCGTCGATCTTGATCGTATTGATGGCCCGTGCGTCGATCTCGCCGAGGTTGTCGACTACGCCGCGAAGCCCCGGATGGTTCTCGCTGCCGAAGTAGAAGTCGTGCAACCAGGCCGCGCGCTGGGCATCGCCTGCTGCGATGCGGTCGAGGTCACCCTCCATCTCGGCGGTGAAGTCGTAGTTGACGAGTTCGGCGAAGTGCTCCTCGAGCAAGCGAACCACCGAGAAGGCGATCCAGCTCGGCACGAGGGCTTGGCCCTTCTTCGTCACGTACCCGCGGTCGGTGATGGTGCTGATGATCGCCGCGTACGTCGAGGGTCGGCCGATGCCGAGATCCTCGAGGCTCTTCGTGAGGCTCGCCTCGGTGTAACGCGGCGGCGGACTGGTCTCGTGCCCCTTGGCCTCGGGGTCGCGCACAGTCAGCGGCTGATCCTCGGCCAATTGCGGCAGCTCGACGCTCTGATCCTTGGGTGCGCGCTTCTCATCCTTGCCCTCTTCGTAGGCGAGCAAGAAGCCGGGAAACGTGATCACCGTGCCGCTCGCCGTGAACTCGGCCGCGGTCGTCGTCTTTGTGCCGTCGATCGACTCGGGGATGGCAACGCCGATGGTCACGGTGTCGGTCGAGCCCTTCGCGTCGGCCATCTGGCTGGCGACCGTGCGCTTCCAGATCAGCTCGTAGAGCGCGAACTCGCCCGAGTTCAGCTTGCCCTTCAGCTCCGCCGGCGTCGCGAAGGTGTCGCCCGCCGGGCGGATCGCCTCGTGTGCCTCCTGGGCGCCCTTGGCCTTGCCGGTGTACACGCGAGGCGAGTCAGGCACGGTCTCAGCGCCGTAGAGGGCGGCGGCCTGCGCGCGCGCGGCGGCGATCGCCTGCTTCGAGAGCGTCGGCGAGTCGGTGCGCATATAGGTGATGTGCCCGTTCTCGTAGAGCGACTGCGCGTACGACATGGTCTGGCGCGAGCTGTAGCGAAGCTTGCGCGACGCCTCCTGCTGCAGCGTCGACGTGGTGAAGGGTGCGGCGGGGCGTCGCGTGTGCGGCTTCGTCTCGACCGAGAGCACCCGGGCCGGCTCAGACAGGCTGTGGAGCGCTGCGGCGAGCGCCTCAGCCCGCTGTTGGGGCAGCATGGTCACACCCGAGCGGGCGGCCTTCGCCTTGAGCTTTCCTGCGTCGTCGAAGTCGGAACCGGTGGCGAGGCGTTCCCCCGCCAGGCGCACGAGCTTGGCCTCGAAGTGCTTGCCAGGTGCGTCGCTCGGCCCGAAGGTCGCGGTGATGTCCCAGTACTCGGCCGGGACGAACGCCATGCGCTCGCGTTCGCGGTCGACGACGAGGCGCGTGGCGGCCGACTGCACGCGCCCGGCGGACAGCTTCGGTGCGACCTTGCGCCACAGCACCGGCGAGATGTCGTACCCGTAGAGGCGGTCGAGGATGCGCCTCGTCTCCTGAGCGTCGACGAGGGAAAGGTCGATGTCCCGGGTGTTGGCTTTGGCCTGCTCGATCGCTTCTTTGGTGATCTCGTGGAACACCATGCGCCGCACGGGCACCTTCGGTTTCAGCACCTCGAGCAGGTGCCACGCGATGGCCTCACCCTCGCGGTCCTCATCAGTTGCGAGCCACAGCTCGTCCGCATCCTTGAGCGCCCGCTTGAGCTCGGTGACCGTCTTCTTCTTGTTCGCGTTGACGACGTAGTAGGGGGAAAAGCCGTTGTCGACGTCAACGGCGAACTTGCCGAGCGGGCCTTTCTTTAGTTCGCTCGGCAGCTCGGATGGCTCCGCGAGGTCACGGATATGCCCGACCGAGGCGATGACCTCGTAGTCGTCTCCGAGGTACCCGCCGATGGTCTTCGCCTTGGTCGGCGACTCGACGATCACGAGTTTCTTGGCGCCCACAGCGCTCCTTCTCAACATGCTCCAACAGTGTGATGCGGTTCTGGGGCACCACTCTATGCCACTTCCGGTCCGGCGCGTGCACGCGCCGTGACCCTACCGAACATAGTCTGCACGCTGAGGCTGATGCGAACCTGGCCGCTCGCGGCGTCGGGTTCGCAACTTTCGAGCGTCGTGTCGACGGCTGCGGCGACGGTCGAGGCGAGCTCGCAGGGATCTGCTTCGACCCATCCCGATTCTGCGTCAGCGGCCGCGAGCGCGGCGGCGTCGGCTGCGCCTGCGGCCCGCACCGCCGATTCGACTGCCCCCGCCGCCGCGGCCACGGGCAGCGCGAGCGCCAGGGCCGCGCCAGCGACGGCCAGGAGCGAGGGCGCACTCATGAGATCCGCAGACCAGGCGGTGCGAAGGGCCGACCCGCGCGTCGTCGATGTGGTCTGCTCACGATCCGGCCTCGCTTCGTGCCGCGCAGCCCGTGCTCGAGAGTTGGATGATGCTGAGCGCGCCAGCGCCGGGCGCTGCCCGCAGGGTGACGCAGTGCAGCGGGCCGCGGGTGGCACGGCTCACGGACACGTGCGAGGGTAACCCCGCGAGCCGGGCCTGAGCCGCCGCATGGTCGCCCCGGGCTTCCAGCCGTGCGACCTCGGCCGCCGCGGAGGTGAGCGTGATCCGCTGGGTGGCGAGCATGATCGCCCCCACCGCGAGCACCAGCACCATGAGCACCGCGGGTAGCACGACCGCGAACTCGGCGGTGACCGAGCCGCGGTCGTCCCGGAACGCGCTCACCCCGCGGTGCCGAGGGCACGCTGCACGAGCTCGAGCAAGAACGCTCGCACCTCGCTCGAGCGCATGATCGCGACGAGCACACCGGCGAACGCGACGGCCCCCATGATCACGACCGCATACTCAGCGGTGACCGCGCCGCGGTCATCTCGAAGCCGTTCGAGCACTCCCTGGAATCGTGAGTTCTGGTTCGACATGGTGAGTTCCTCCTCTTGTTCGCGCCCGCGACCCGGCGGGCGGTGTGAATCGTCGATGCCTCCTATCGTGCGCGGTTGCTCGAGACCGCGTGAGCGAAACCCCTCAAAATGTGCACAACTCAGGGAACTTTCGAGTTGGGCGCGACTGTGAGCGAGGCGTCTATCCCCCGAGCGGACCCAGCGCCCCGACAACGGAGAAGAGCACCGGAAGCACCCCGAGCACGATGAACGACGGAAGCACGCAAATGCCGATCGGCAGCAGCACGCGCACGGCAAGCCGCTCGGCCTCACGTTCGAGCTCGTTGTGCGCACGCGCCCGGCTCGCGGCGGCCTCGGTGAGCAGCATGTCGCCGACGGACGTACCGAGGTGTTGCGCACTGCGCATAACCTGGCTCGCCGCACGGTCTCGCCTCAGCGCCGACAGGCGCACCCAGTCAGCGCCGAATTCGTCGACGGCGTCGGCGACCCGCAGCAGCGCCTCGCTCGGGGTGCATCCGCCGCACAGGGCCACCCAGCACAGCTCGCACTCGAGGCCCGAGACCCACTCGGCCGCCGCGAGCCGCTCCGTTAACCGCCGGGCCCACACGACCCCGATCAACAGCAACACGCCACCGAGGACCGCGAGCATGAGTCCGAGCGGGCTCAGCAGCACGGCGACGGGGTCGAACCCCAGCAGCGACGCCATGAGGAGCGCGGCAAACGGCAGCGCGGCGACGAGCCGGATCGTCGCCCGCGGCCCTGCGAGCAGCACCTGCCTGCGCGCCCCCAACCGGTCGAGCGCGACGAGCGCATCGGCGAGCCGGTCGAGGGCGGCCGCAATCGGTGCACCGCTGCTCTCGGCGAGGTGCCACGTGGCGGCGAGGACGCGCCACTCGGGGGACCCTCCCCCGCCCTCGGCGAGCGCCCTCGCGCTCGGCACCCCCTGCCCCAGCAGTTGCGCCACCCGCGCGAGCTCCACCGGGGCTCCATCCTCGTTCCCGAGCACACGCCACACGCGGTTCGCGGCGACCCCGCCCCGGAGCAGTGCCGTGGCACGCTGGATCGCCAGCACCACCTCCGAGTGCGTTTCCTCGCTCTCGCGTCGGTGCAGCCAGGCCTTCAGTGTGCGCTTCGGGGGCGGGGCCGATCCTCGACCTCGCGAAGCGCGACCCGATCTTGTTGTCACACCGTCCTTCACCTCAATTCACGAATCTCGAGCCGGTCTCGCTGCAGCACGAACTGCCCGAGCGCGGCGACTGAGTGCCTGCCGCCGGGGCTGCGGTGCAGGTGGACCACCAGATGCAGCGCCGACCGGACCTGCCTCGCCAGGGCCGCCGGGTCGAGCCCGCCGAGCGCTCCGAGTGCCTCGAGTCGGGCGGGTACGTCGCGCAACCCGCTCGAGTGCAGGGTGCCGGCACCACCGTCGTGCCCGGTGTTGAGCGCGGTGAGCAGGGTGGTGATCTCCCCGCCGCGGCACTCCCCGAGCACGATGCGGTCGGGACGCATGCGCAATGCCTCGCGCAGCAGCCGGTCGAGCGAGAGCGATCCGACGCCCTCCGAGTTCGCCTGGCGTGCCTCGAGCGCGACCCAGTGCTCGTGGCGGAGGCGCAGCTCGGCGACATCCTCGATGGTGATGATGCGTTCCTCGGGCGCGGAAAGGTCGAGCAGCGCGCCGAGCACCGTGGTCTTGCCGGTGCCGGTGCCGCCCGTGATGAGCACGTTGCACCGCCTGCGCACGGCGTCGCGCAGCGTTTCTGCCACCCGGGCCGAGCACAGGCCCGCAGCGGTTAATTCGTCGAACCCGAGGGGTCTGGGGCGCGGCATCCGTATCGACACGGCCGCTCCCGTCGTGCAGGCCGGAGCGAGCACCGCGTGCACGCGAATGCCGTCGCCGATCTTGACGTCGGCGCACGGGTGCAGCTCGTCGATGTGACGTCCACCGGCAGCGATGAGTGAGACGGCGAGGCCGCGCAGTGCGTCAGGTGTGCAGCTCCAGTCCGGCACGCGTCGCATCGAGCGACCCTCATCGAGCCAGAGTGTGCCGACGCCCTCACGCACCTGGATGAGAACGTCGCGCAGTTCGGGCCGGTCGATGAGCGGAAGCAGCGCGCCCAGTGCTCGCTTCGCCTCGAGATTCAGGGACGAGGATCGCGGCGCGCCGGTCTCCGGTGGGCGAAGGACGGCGGCGTCTGGCGGGCGAAAGGCCGTGGTGGCGATGGTCATGATCCATGGCATCATGCCTGCCAGCGCGCGAAACGCCCGAACGCCCGAAATGTGGATAGCTCACCGGATTCACAGAAAGTTCCGACCTGTGAACGAACGATCGCGCTGAGACGAGCGCTTGCCCGAGCACAGAATATATTTTAGGCTTGCACCACGCGCACACGGCGGTGCGCACGCAACGAAGGGGAACGGCAGCACATGACCGAAGTCAGTGAGCACGGCACGATCGAAAGTCACGCACTCGAGGTGACGACCTATCCCCCGTCGGAAGAGTTCCGCGCACAGGCGAACGTGCGCGACTCGTCGGTCTATTGGAAAGCTGCCGAGGACCCCGAAGCGTACTGGGCGGGGCGGGCACGCGAACTGGAGTGGACGAAACCGTTCACCGAGGTACTCGACTGGTCGAACCCGCCCTTCGCGAAGTGGTTTCAAGATGGCGAGCTGAATGTCGCCGCCAACTGCCTCGACCGGCACGTCGCGAATGGGCTCGCGGATCGGGTGGCGTACTACTTCGAGGGCGAACCGGGCGATACCCGCACGATCACGTACGGGGAACTCACCGACGAGGTGAAGCGTGCCGCGAACATGCTGACCGCGCTCGGAGTGAAGCAGGGCGACCGGGTCGCGATCTACATGCCGATGATTCCCGAGACCGTGGTCGCGATGCTCGCCTGCGCCCGGCTCGGTGCCGCTCACTCGGTGGTGTTCGGCGGATTCAGCGCCGACTCGCTGCGCAGCCGCATCGACGACGCCCGCGCCGAGCTCGTGATCACCGCCGACGGCGGGTACCGCAAGGGCCGCGTCTCGGCGCTCAAGCCGACCGTGGACGAGGCGCTCGCACTGCCCGGAAACGGAGAACCGCTGTCGGTCCGGAATGTGCTCGTGGTCAAGCGCGGCGGCAACGACATCGACATGGTGTCGGGTCGGGACCTGTGGTGGCATGACGAGATCGCCAAGTACGACGCGGAGCACATCGCGCAGGGGTTCCCGGCGGAGAACCCGCTGTTCATTCTGTACACGTCGGGTACGACCGGGAAGCCCAAGGGCATTCTGCACACCAGCGGCGGGTACCTCACGCAAGTATCGGCGACGCACCGGGACGTGTTCGACTTGAAGCCCGAGACCGACGTGTTCTGGTGCACGGCCGACGTGGGGTGGGTCACCGGGCACAGCTACGCCGTGTACGGGCCGCTCGCCAACGGCGCAACGCAGGTGCTGTACGAGGGCACCCCCGACACCCCCGACTGGGGGCGCTGGTGGCAGCTGATCGAGAAGTACCGGGTGTCGATCTTCTACACGGCCCCGACCGCGATCCGGTCGTGCATGAAGGTCGGCCGGCAAGTGCCGAAGCAGTACGACCTGTCGTCGATTCGGCTGCTCGGGAGTGTGGGTGAGCCGATCAATCCTGAAGCGTGGCGCTGGTACCGGGATGTGATCGGTGCCGGAAGCGCGCCGATCGTGGATACCTGGTGGCAGACCGAGACCGGGGCGCTGATGATCGCACCGCTGCCCGGGTTGACGTCGCTCAAGCCGGGCAGCGCGCAGGTGCCGTTGCCGGGGATCGACGTGAACGTGGTCGACGACGATGGCAACCGCGTGGATCCGGGCAGCGGCGGGCTGCTCACGATCCGCAAGCCGTGGCCGTCGATGGTGCGCACGATCTGGGGCGATGATCAGCGCTTCATCGACACGTACTGGGAGAAGTTCGGGGACCAATACTTCGCCGGTGACGGGGCCCGCATCGATGAGGACGGCGACGTGTGGCTGATGGGGCGCGTGGATGACGTGATGAACGTGTCCGGGCACCGCCTGTCCACGACCGAGATCGAGTCGGCGCTGGTCGAGCATCACGCCGTCGCGGAGGCCGCGGTCGTGGGCGCGGATGATCCAACCACCGGTCAAGCGGTCGTCGCCTTTGTGATTCTGAAGTCGCAGCAGCAATTGGTCACCGAGGATCAGGCCGAGGCCGAACTGAAGAAGCACGTGGCGGGGGCGATCGGTGCGATCGCTCGGCCTCGGAACGTGTTCGTGGTGAGCGAGTTGCCGAAGACCCGGTCGGGCAAGATCATGCGGCGCCTCTTGAAGCAGGCCGCGGAGGGCAAGGAGATCGGCGATACCACGACGCTCGCAGACACGTCGGTGATGCAGACCATCTCCCAACGCGTACGCGACGAGCAATCGGCTGCCTGAGCCACAACCACTCGGGACGCGCCGGCGGTGCATCGCACCTACGAACCAACCTGTCGCCAGATCAGTGCCCACTGGTCGGGCGTCAGCTCTCGAGGAAGCGCGCGAGCCGGTACCTCGGCCTGACCAAGAGCGAGCCTGATGAGGCCGCGTTCGGCGTTGCTGCTGCGCTGTAGGATTCGTTCGAGGCTTGCGCCCCGTCCGGTGAACACTGCGCGCACGAATCTCTCGTAGTTCCTGCGCTGCTCGGGCGGAATGAGGGGGGTGTTGCGGCGGACGATCCGCATGATGCCGCCGTCGACAGAGGGGCGCGGCCTGAATCCCCACGAGGGCACGCGCCCGTGTAACTCGAAGGTGAACCAGGGCGCGACCTGCGCCGTGAGCATGGTCGAGCCGCCCACGCCGCATCGCTTTCGCGCGACCTCCCACTGGGTGAGCAGTACGGCTTGCCCCCAGGTGCCCGACGAGAGGATGCGTCTCAGGATCGGGGTGGTGAGGTGAAACGGAATGTTGCCGACTACCACCGGCGCGGTCAGCGGGTAGCTCAGGGCATCGGCGTGCACCACCGTGATGTTCTCGAGGCTCCGCTGCAGCGCCGCAACCCGGTGCTCATCAAGGTCGATCGCGGTGAGCGGCCTCCCCAAGCGGGCGAGTGGTTTGGTGAGGGCACCTCCCCCAGCACCCAGTTCGAGGATCGGCCCGTCACTTGCTGCAACGAGTGACGTGATTTTCGCGATGGTCGGGTTGTGAGTGAGAAAGTTCTGGCCGAGTTCGTGTCGGCCGCCATAAGTTGAACGGGGCATGGTCGCGCTCCATGGAAGAGGATGGAGCGTCTCGAAACCGGCAGGTCAACCGAACGAAAACGGGTACACGAGATCACCGTTCCGAGACGCGAATGGTCTCCTGGATGGACGACACGCGTAGCGTAAAGCGAAGCGCGCCGTTAGGCGCGGCGGTCGCGTACAGCAAGCGTGTGCGTCGCCGCGAACACGCTCATCAAGCCACTCATTCCTCATAGACTACCGGATGATCGGCATCCGGGCGATGGTTTCGCGGGTCCCTGGTCGCAGAAAAGCGGGAGCAAGGGCTGATCGAAGTAGAACAGCAATGCAGAATAGCGAGGTTCCACCCGACCGCGCCCGTCGATGCCTATCAATCTGGATCGTCTCCGGTAACCCAGTAAAGGTAACGTTGACAACGCGATATGGCCTCACGTCTGTCAGTTACACGCTGATCAAACGACTCACAGCGGTACCGAGTCTGCGAGTGCCGTCTGAGAAACCCGATCCCTCAACAGTTGCCTTGGAAATATGTCGATGTCGAGTCACACTACCGCGCCGTAAGGGTTCAACGTTCGACTACCGTTGGCGAACGTACGCGCCAGATATCTCGCCATTTGAGCAAATGGCAGTTATAGCTGCCAGATTTGCACCAGATAGGGTAGTCTGGCGGTTATAGCTGCCAGCTTGAAGGAGGGCTTCATGTCACTCGTTGAACGTCCCCTGTATATCGAACGAATTGAACCGTTCATCGATGTTCCGGTCGTGAAGGTGCTCACGGGTCTGCGTCGTTCGGGGAAGTCGCGTCTGCTCGACCTGGTTGCCAAGCGACTTCGTGAGCGAGGGGTCGCTGATGAGCGAATCCTTCACCTGAACTTCGATTCCCTCGAGCTCAGCGATATGGCATCAGCCGTTGAACTGAATAAGCACCTCAAGCGAACATTACCGCCCGAAGGGCGCGTGTATGTTCTCCTCGACGAGATACAAGAGGTCGATCAGTGGGAACGGCTCGTCAACTCTTTGTTGGCAGAGGGACGTACAGATCTCTATATCACCGGTTCGAACTCGCGACTGCTCTCAGGTGAGCTGGCAACCTATATCGCTGGCCGCTACGTAGAGATCGACGTGTTTCCACTCTCCTTCGCCGAGTATCTTGCCTTCGCTCGAGCATACTCCGACAGGGATACGGGCAATATCGACGCTGAGTTTCGTCGCTACATGCAGTTCGGCGGGTTCCCGGGAGTACACGTCGCAGAGCTGAATGATTCAGATGCGCGACTCATGGTGTCCGACATCTATCGGTCAACCCTGGTTCGTGACGTGCTCACCCGGCATAAGATCCGTGACATCGACATGTTCGAACGCGTCGCAGCCTTCGCCGTCGACAACGTCGGCAATCCATTCTCGGCTCGCCGAGTGTCGAGCTTTATGAAGTCACAGCATCGCACGATCGGCCATGAGACAGTACTGAACTATCTGAGTGCCCTCGCAGAAGCCTTCCTGCTCACGCGAGTTCCCCGCTACGACCTGCGCGGCCGCGCTCGGCTGGCCACTGACGAGAAACATTACCTTGGCGATCACGGAATAGTCTCTGCGCTGTTCGGATTCTCCGATCATCGACTCCCCGGAGTTCTGGAGAATGTCGTCTGGATGGAGCTTCGTCGTCGTGGCTATGAGGTGACGATCGGAAGGATCGACGTAGCCGAGGTAGACTTTGTAGCTCGTCGGCAGCAAGACGTGCGCTACTTTCAGATCGCTACGACGATTGCTGCTGAGGAGACGCGTCGCCGTGAGTTCGGGGCATTGGAGCGGGTCCCCGACAATCATCCCAAGTACGTACTGACTCTCGACCCGATTGCCGCTGGTAACGAGCGCGGCATTAGGCACATGCGAATTCCGGAGTTCTTGCTCATGGAAAAGCCCATGTGGTGAGGAATGGCTCCCGACGATGCCCAGTTCGGTCATGCCGGCTCCGACAACTACTTTCTCGGCGATATCGCCGAGGTCGAGGCGGGGCCCGCACCAACCAGGCACTGTTCGGGTTCGGTGATGCCGTGGCGGTCCCCGCCGTTGCTTGGCTCGCCGAGCACTACCTGCTCCCGCTCGTCCGCGGCGAGTTTGCTTCACAACCCGAGATTCCGCAGGTCGCGGTGAATGGCTGACCTCGACCGCCGTGGCTACAACGCGACAAGGGCCAGTAACTAGTCGGCGACCTCGAACACGAACTCGATCTCGACCGGGGCATCGAGCGGCAGCACCGCGACCCCCACGGCGGAGCGCACGTGGATGCCGCTGTCCCCGAAGACACGCCCCAGGAAGATCGACGCACCGTTGGCGACGCCGGGCTGCCCCGTGAACGAGGGATCCGAGGCCACAAAAGCCGTGACCTTCAGCACCTGCGTGATCCTGTCGAGCGACCCGAGCACCCCGCGAGCCGCGGCAAGCCCGTTCAGTGCGGACAGCCGGGCGAGATCCTCGGCCTGCTCTGCTGTGACCTCCGCGCCCACCTTGCCGGTCACCGGCAGCTGACCATCGACAAAGGGAAGCTGGCCGGCGGTGTAGACGAGGTTGCCGCGACGCAGCGCCGGCACGTAGGCCGCGACGGGCGCAGCAACCTGCGGGACCTCAAAACCAAGTTCACGAATTCGATCCTCGATTACCGACACTACGCGGCCCTCCTCTTCATGTACGCGACATTACCCCCGGCGGGGCCCTCGATGATCTGCACGAGCTCCCAGCCCTGCGCACCCCAGTTGTTCAAGATGTTCGCCTCGTTATGCAGCAGCAGCGGGGTGACGAAGTACTCCCACTTCGGTGCCTCGCTCCCGGCTCCCGGTGTCTCATCGCTCATTGGCGCTCCTGTCTTCGAGATTCGTCGGTCCGAAGGCCGTATCATTTTCGGCACGAACCGGCCCGACGGGTGTGCGCGACGTGCACATTCTCAGCCGCGTCGCATACGCTTTATCCTATGGCTTCATCGTCTCCTAAGTCGGGCGCGCGCGGCGGCAGCGTACGAACCGCTAAGCCCCGCACCCCAAGTGGCGCGATCGGTGGACTCCTCGGCGCCCTGGTGATGAGCATCATCGCTGGCGTGCTCGTCACGGTGGCAGTGACCCCGGTCGTCGCGGTCAGCGGGTACGCCGCGAGCTCCGCGATCAGCATCTTCGAGAATCTGCCAGACCACCTCGACCCGGGCCGCTTGGCCCAGCCGTCGTCGATCCTCGCGAAGGATTCGGCCGGCAACACCGTCAAGCTCGCCGAGTTCTTCGCGCAGAACCGCGAAACCGTCGGCTGGGATGACATCTCCCAGTACGTGAAGGACGCCGCGGTGGCGACCGAGGATCCGCGCTTCTACACGCACAGCGGTGTCGACGTGATCGGGCTCGGCCGTGCCGTGCTCGGTCAGCTGCAGGGCGGGGATGCCGGTGGCGCTTCGACCATCACCATGCAGTATGTGCGCAACGTGCTCGTGCAGCAGGCCGAGGCGATTCTCGACGAGGAGGAGCGCGAGGCTGCCTACAACGACGCCATGCGCCAGGACGTCGACCGCAAGCTGCAGGAGATCCGCTACGCGGTCAGCATCGAGAAGAAGTTCTCGAAAGACGAGATTCTGCTCGGCTACCTGAACATCGCGCTTTTCGGTCGCAACATCTACGGCATCGAGTCGGCGGCGCAGAGCTATTTCGGCAAATCGGCCAAGGATCTGACCCTGCCCGAGGCGGCGAGCCTCGTCGCGATCGTGCAGTACCCCTCGAGCCTGAATCTCTCGGATCCCGAGAACATTCCGGCGAACCAGGAGCGGCGCGACTACGTGCTCAAGCGCATGCTCGACGCCCACCGCATCACGCAGCAGCAGTACGACGACGCGGTCGCCACGGATGTGGTGCCGAACCTGAAGCCGCGCCCCTCCGGCTGCGACGTCGCCGAGGCGAACTACGGGCTCGGCCACTTCTGCGACTACGTGCAGCGCTTCGTGGAGCAGGACCCCGCACTCGGCAACACCGAGGAGGAGCGTCACTTCAACTTCTTGCGCGGCGGCTTCCAGATCATGACGACGATCGACCTCGATATTCAGGCGTCGCTCGTCGCGTCGATTCGGAGCGAGATCCCGCAGCTGATGGACGGCATCGACATCGGCGCGGCGGCGAGCACCGTGCAACCGGGGACGGGCCGGGTGCTCGCGATGGCGCAGAACCGACCGTTCAGCGCCGACCCCGAGTTCTTGGCCGCCAACCCAGGCTACACGAGCGTCAACTACAACACCGACTACGAGATGGGTGGCTCGAGCGGGTTCCAGGTCGGTTCGACCATCAAGCCGTTCACCCTCGCCGAGTGGCTGCGCACCGGGCACTCCCTGAACGACATCGTCAACGGCAACGGCCGCACGGTCGATTACAGCAGCTTCCGGGCGGGATGCCTCGGCGGCGTCTACGGATACGGCAGCTGGACCTTCGGCAACGAGGCGAACGAGGCACCCGGCAGCATCAGCGTGATGCGCGGCACAGCGAACTCGGTCAACGGCGCGTACGTGTCCATGCTGCAGCGGATGGACCTGTGCGAGACCGTCGCCATGGCCGAGAGCTTCGGCATTCATCGCGCCTCCGACCAGACCAACGAGGATCTTCCGACCTACGGCACCCGCAAGCTGACGGTGGTGCCCTCGACGCCGTTCGCCGGCACCGACGAGGTCGCCCCGCTCACCATGGCCGCGGCCGCTGCAGCGTTCCCGAACCAGGGCACCGTCTGCACCCCGGTGCCCGTCGACTCGATCATCGACGCCGAAGGTGAAGAGGTCGGGTTCGCGAAGAGCAAGTGCACCCAGGCAACGACCCCGGACATCGCGGCGGGTACCCTCTACGCCCTCGAGGGCGTCGTGAGCAACGGCACGATGGTGCACGCGCAGTCTCAGTTCGGTGTGCCGCACTTCGGCAAGTCGGGTACGACCGATAATGCGTGGGACCGCTGGAACCTCGGCGGCAGCACCAAGGCCGTGACCGCCGTGTGGACGGGCAACGTTTCGGGCAAGGTGTCCCTCGATACGACCGGACTCGGCCGCCCCGAGCGCCCGATCTTCAACAGCACCATGTATGTCGCCGACCAGAAGTACGGCGGGGATCCCTTCCCCGAGCCGCCGAGCTCCGCGACCATGCAGGTGATGGTCCCGATTCCCGCGGTGACCGGACTCAGCTTCGACGAGGCCTCGCAGATGCTCACGGCCGCCGGCTTCGGCGTGGTCAACGGTGGCGAGGTCGATTCTGAGGTCGAAGCCGGTTTGGTCGCGTCGTCGAACCCGACGGGCGAGGCTGGCCGAGGATCGGACATCGTGCTCTACATCAGTAAGGGCAATCTGAAGATCGTTCCCGACGGGCTGGTCGGTGAAACCGGAAACGGTGCGCAGGCCATACTCGCGGCGGCGGGGTTCAAGAAGGTCTCGATGACCTGTTCGAGTTCTGACGGCCCGAAACCGCCGGACCTCGGTCCGATGGAGGTCGAATCGGTGAACCCGAGCTCCGGCACCGCCGCGAACCCGAACAATCAGGTGACCCTCGCGGTCAAGTGCGAGACATGAGCCAGCTCGGTCGGGGGCTGCTCACGGCAGCCCTCGGCGTCGCAGCCTGGTCGACACTCGTCGAGCCCCGGCTGTTCACCGTCCGGCGGCACACGCTGCCGGTCCTCCCCGAGGGTGCCGCCCCGTTGCGCGTGCTGCAACTGAGCGACCTGCACCTCGCGCCGTGGCAGCACCGCAAGATCGACTGGGTGCGACACCTCGCCGAGCTGCACCCCGACCTGCTCGTACTGACCGGCGACATGCTCGGGCACCGCTTCGCTCGGGGGCCGCTGCTCTACGCACTCCAGCGGTTCGCCGACGCCGGCGTGCCGGGGATGTTCGTGCACGGCTCAAACGACTACTTCAGCCCCGTAGTGAAGAACCCCTTCGTCTACCTCGGCGCGCCAAGCCACATCGGCTCACGTCGCCCCGACCTGAACACTGCCGCGCTGACCGACGGGCTGGAGCAGCTCGGGTTCACCGACCTCAACAACTCCGCCACTCGCCTGTCGCTTCGCGGCACGGACCTCGTACTGTTCGGTCTTGGCGACCCGCACGTGCGCTACGACGAACCCGAACAGATGGGGTCCGCGATCGAGTCGCTGCCGCGACGACGCAAGAAGACACCACCGGTGCGCATCGGGGTCGTGCACGCACCGTACCAGCGCGCGCTCGGGGCGCTGCTCGACCGTGAGGCGGAGCTGATCCTCGCCGGGCACACGCACGGCGGGCAGGTGCGCGTCCCCGGCATCGGCGCGCTGACGGCGAACTGCGACCTCTCCCCATCGCAGGCGCGCGGCCTGAGCGTCTGGTTCGATGCGGAGCGTGCCGCGTTCCTCAACGTGAGCGCCGGCGCGGGGGCGTCGATCTATGCGCCGATGCGTTTCGCGTGCCGCCCCGAGGCGAGCATGCTCACGCTCGAGAGCCCGCGGAGGACTTAACGCCGCGCCCGCGGCTAAAGGCCCGGCGAGCCCGCGAGCAAGGCCCGAGTAGGCTCCTAATTCCCGGCGAGCTTCGACGCGACGATCTCGGCGATCTTGACCGCATTCAACGCCGCGCCCTTGCGCAGGTTGTCGTTCGAGACGAAGAGGGCGAGCCCGCGCCCCTCGGGGGCGCTCTGATCCTCGCGAATGCGGCCCACATACGACGGATCGTTGCCCGCCGCCTCGAGCGGTGTCGGCACGTCGCTCAGCTCGACGCCGGGTGCTGCGGCGAGCACCTCGCGCGCGCGGTCGGGCGTGATCGGGGCGGCGAACTCGGCGTTGATCGCGAGCGAGTGGCCGGTGAACACGGGCACGCGCACGCAGGTGCCGGCAACGCGCAGCCCCGGGAGCTCCAGGATCTTGCGGCTCTCGTTGCGGAGCTTCTTCTCCTCGTCGGTCTCACCCTGGCCGTCATCGACGATCGAGCCGGCGAGCGGGAGCACGTCGAAGGCGATGGTCTTCGCGTAGACCTCGGGCTCCGGGAACTCGACCGCGGAGCCGTCGTGCACGAGACGCTCGATGCCGCCGCCCTCCACCGCCGCGGTGACCTGGGTGGCGAGCTCGCGAACACCCGCAAGCCCCGAACCCGAAACCGCCTGGAACGTGGTGACGATGAGGCGTTCCAGCCCCGCCTCGGCGTCGAGGGCCTTGAGCACGGGCATGGCCGCCATCGTGGTGCAGTTCGGGTTCGCGATGATGCCGCGACGGGCCGCGATGACCCCGTCCATGGCGTGCGGGTTCACCTCGCTGACCACGAGCGGAATCTCGGGGTCCATGCGCCAGGCGCTCGAGTTGTCGATGACGATCGCACCCGCCTCGGCGAACCTCGGGGCGTACTGCTTCGACGCGGCACCTCCCGCCGAGAAGAGCGCGATGTCGATGCCGCTGTAGTCCGCGGACTCGACGTCTTCGACGGTGATCGGCAGACCCCGGAACTCGATGGTACTGCCGGCCGAGCGCGCGCTCGAGAAGAGCCGCAGCGAGGCCATCGGGAAACTGCGCTCATCGAGCAGGCGGCGCATGACCGCCCCGACCTGACCGGTTGCGCCGACGACGGCGACGTTGAGTCCTGATGCGTCAGACAATGTGTTCACTCCTCAATCAACGGCCGGTGCCCGCGTAGACGGTCGCCTCGGTGTCCGCGTCGAGACCGAAGGCGGTGTGCAGCGCCTTGACCGCCTCTTCCATCACGTCGGCTCGTGTGACGACCGAGATGCGAATCTCACTGG
>Ga0180217_1000190_pt1 | contig 122859 bp, 54 predicted proteins | sample eDN3rd37CBELigOP_FD_128521 | JGI IMG/M metagenome (GOLD analysis project Ga0180217, IMG submission 128521) | Enriched Organic Plus compost microbial communities from Emeryville, California, USA - eDNA 3rd pass 37_C BE-Lig OP (version 2) (version 2) ... | reverse complement strand
TGTGTATGTGTATGTGTATGTGTATGTGTATGTGTATGTGTATGTGTATGTGTATGTGTATGTGTATGTGTATGTGTATGTGTATGTGTATGTGTATGTGTATGTGTATGTGTATGTGTATGTACGTGGGTGTGTTTGAACCAGATCCATAAATTGCCTCATCTTTACTCTTAATTAGGTTAAGAGCCGACGCGGCGTCTTTCAACGAGCACCTGTGATGCTGAGTATGCAGCGCTCCTAGTGGCACGACAGTCTGGAGTGCAACAGGTTGAACCACTGAGAGAGCCGGGATACGAGGCAGATAAGATACACTTTTGCACTGACAACCAAGGAGCCGAGACGGCAGTAGTGGCGGAGACGATAACGCCGCTGATGAAGCCAAGCTGGACAAAGGAACTTGTTCTGAGGAAGCAGTTTGAGGAAGGCCTGCTGGATGTAGTGAAAATACCATCTGATGAGGCAGACTATGGCGGACTGTATGACAGAGCCGCTAGCCAAGAACAAAATGCACGACGGACTAAGGCAGATGTGGTTAGGAAGGGGTTGGTTGGAATTTAGGGCCAGTTCCATAAATTGCCTCATCTTTACTCTTAGTTAGGATGTGCGCATGTACGTGGGTGTGTGCATGTACGTGGGTGTGTGCATGTACGTGGGTGTGTGCATGTACGTGGGTGTGTGTTTCATGCATACGGATGGAGAGTGCACACGGATGAAGAGTGCACACGGTGGACATCAACACGGCGTATCTCAACGCAAGACTAACCCGCCCGGTATCCGCAAGAGCCCCGAAACACATGACGGGAGTAGAACCGGGAACGACAGCGACGCTGAACGCGGCAGTGGATGGCCTGGCACTCAGAGTCAGGCAGGGCATGGTACGAAGCAGTCAGAGCATTCTACACCGAGGAATGCTCTCTGAAAGCATCGGAGAGAGACCCGACCCGGCACTTTCTATGAAGGGGAGGACACGGGAGAACATGATAATGGTCGCAGTAAAAGTAGACGCCATGACGATAGCCGGACCGAGCTAGAAAGTGATGAAGTTGAAAGAGCGCCTGGCCTGGCGAAGAAATGACAGCTTAAAGACCAAGGGGAACCAACTTTCGTGTTGGGAATGGACATTGAGAGAGACAGCGAGTACATGTACGTTTCCCAGAAGTCCTACATCACAAGAATGGCGGCAGAGTAAAAAACGAGATACACGTCTCAGGGGGAGTTGAGACGTGTATCTCATCTCCGCTTGTGAGTGAGTGTGACCACCTTCTTGACCACAATTACAAATTGAACTGAAAAGTTTGCACCGCGAACCAAAATACACAAGACGTGTATCTCATCACTAATACAATCTCAGTCTAGGGGCGACAGCAAGAAGAGTCATCAATGCATGAGCACGCCTACAGATGACCCAACGCGAAGAAGACCACCAAGATGCAGCAGCCGAGGAGGAGGATGACGAGACGGAGGAGGAGCTAAATGAGGTGACATCACGAGACTGGAGAGCTCTCCTAGACAGTAAACGGAACACAGCAGGCAATAGCAAGTGCGACAAGGCCAGACATCACGTACTACACAGGGTTGAAAGCAAGACACGCAGATAAACCCACGAAGGAGGTGTGGGAGCTGGCGGCAGAACTAGTCATCCATTTAGTAAGAACTCCGACGCCGAACAAACTGAGCCTGCCAACTACGAGCACGTGCGACAGCGAATTCGGGCCCTACACATGGCAAGATCCCACATGGTACAAGTGACGGAGCTCCTGAGGGAACTCGGCTATAAGGTGGAGAACCCGACATTTATGAGCGACAACGAAGGAGCGAAGAAGGCGTGCAGATCGGCGAAGTTCCCAGACCTAGCAAGATCGAAGTGGACGAAGGCGTTACTGCTTCGGAATGAAGTTCGAATGGGACTCTGGAAGGTCGAGAAAATAGCAGCAGAAGACAATTTAGCAGACGCATTCACTAAGCCACTACTACCTAACAAAGAAAGAGAAATGTGGAGAAAGTGGGTAGAAAAAGGATGGTGGAGGATGGAAGAAGACTCCACCGCCCCTGTACGATCATGAAATTCGAGAACACGAAAATTCGAGTGATCGCAATCTCACTGAGTTCGAAGCGAACGTGAACACAGTTGAAGACGGGGGTAGAAGAAACTCTTTACGTGCCAACAAGTCTTCAAACCTCGTTAGGGTGCCGAATGTGGTTATTAATAAAAGGGTACCGATTCTAGGTGTGTGTGGAGGTTGTTCCTAGGTGCCAAAAAGGAGCAATCTCCATACCTCTTCGTCTAGGTATTGGATTCTTTTAGTGATGAGATACACGTCTTGTGTATTTTGGTTCGCGGTGCAAACTTTTCAGTTCCAATTCCGATTATGTGACTAGTAACTTTTCAGTTCTCACTCACGTCTCAATTCAAACCGGTTTCGCTGGGGGGGGGGGGGGGGGCAGTATATTTGTTTCGAAGGCACCGTGCAGAGTGATTCGACTCGATTCATCACATCCAAGGACGACTGGGTTGCTAGTTGGTGCTGCTGACTTCTGAATTGTCCACCTCAGACGTGGTGCTCGCAATGAGGAGGCTCGGATATCCATGTCAGCCCATACACTAACTAAGTGTGCATTCACCACAATCAGGGTTAGTAGATATAGACATCAGAACCACTGACTGGTCTTCCGTAGTGAACGTACCCGCTATGCATTTTGGCCCTCTATGCTGCCGATGTTTATACGCTTGACGAAGGCTTGCTCGGGTGGGAGGAGAGAGTTGAAAAGATCTCATCCACCAGCCTGCGGCGAGTGAAAAGGTCAGATCTACACACTGTCGAGTGGTCGAAATGACTGGGTTGTGCGCGTGAACGTTTGGATCTTATCCACGAGGAAGGCTTAACGTGTGCGTCGCTACGTGGTAACCTCGTCAGAATCCTAATATCTTCCTTCGATCCTCCAAAATCCAGTCAGATATATATCCACTCGTTGAGCCGCTCTCACCGCACTCGCATTTCGACTTGTTTTCTGACACATGCGTCGCGGTATGGCATATAGGATCACTCCCCCAGCATCTAGATCCAAGGCTTGTCCCTTGAGGCCCGTAGCCCTACACAGCTCCCACTTGATCGCGCGGAAGCAGTCTCCCCATCAACATGAGTTTGGACATTCCTCAGTGGTCGCGCAGTACGGCCCTGTACATTGACGAGGTGAAAGACTTCCTCGCGCTTCGCACACCTATGCTCCATCTCGAAGATGGCACAGCACCAGCCAAGACATCCTGTGATGTGCTCATGGTCGCTTGCGACAACTGCAGTGCGTCGTTCTTCGGGTCATGGCTCGTTAAAGCAGCCAAGCCCTTGGGTGTGATCCGCGCCGGCGAGCGCAAGGACGCCACATCTGAGCTCGACGAAGACATCTACTCGATTGCAATCTACACGCTCGCCAACAGTAGTGGTCTTGATGTCAAACTGGCCGTCCCAAACATTGATATTCCGAACCAATTCGCCCCTGTCTTTGCAAGGTCTCTGATTCAGAGCATTGCACCAACTCGAGCGACATTCCTCTTCACCTCCATCCCCATCTCACGCTATGTTCCAGAGTCCGTATCGCGTACGCACATTCAGACTACCTCTTCCATCGTCGCACCCTACCTGCTTTGCGCAGATAATTCTGCCGGAAGGGCAGCCGGATTCACAATTCCGTCGCCAACCGACACACTCACGCTATGTACAGAGGAGAGTGATATGCCAGCACCACGAAGTGTACCCTTCCGAGGCCTGAGGCCGCCTAACATTCTCGGTGGATTGGCAGCGGCAATTTTGGAATTCAGCGAGGTCGAGACCCTTTGCGGCCGTCCTGTTCCTACTCGTGTGTTCATCACACTCGATGATCTCAATCACTACGCAGGCGAGTCAGCGCTCGCACTGGAGGCCGGTCTCTTCCACGCAGCACACAACTGCCTGCCCAAGGTATCGGACGACGTACGGACATCCTTCCAAAAGGACCTCCACATGGCTTTTGAGCAGTCGCTTCCAAAGAGGACCGCTGCCACCACTGGCAAGGCGGTCGTGGCACGCGCTCGACTATACAACGAGCATCGTATTTCAGACTTGCAACGACTTGAAGTCGAAGCCCGGGCCCGCCTTCGTCGACGAATCGAGCGCACCACCGCGATCGCAAGGCCCGAGGCTGTTGCTCCCGCCGCTGCATCAGAAGCTAGAACAACTTCTGCGTCGTCGTCGTCGTCGTCGTTGTCGTCTTCTCCTTCGGATGTTACCAACAAAGACGAGAAGAAGAAAATGGAAGTCAAGGAACTTGAGGAGTCTCGCCTAGCGTCCCAAACACATCACCTCAAAAAGCCTATTCCTAACATCTTCGCTTAAGCAGCAACAACGATTCTGATTGTAGGTAGATCAGTGTATAATGCGCATAAACATGTTTATTTCAATCCCGCCTGTACATGCTTTGATACTATACATGGTGTGTTTTGGCAAGGCGAGGCAGCGTTGGACCTCCACGCGCAGAGGAAGCACCAGTCGCTTCAGCGACCAAGGAGGCCGGCGTGTTACTACTAGCATTACCCGTAGGAGATGGAGACCGACCCGTATTCGTATTAAACGAGAATGGCGGCACGGGTGGCATGGGTGTTGTCGACGTCAAATTCAGGCCAACCGGCGATGAGCCAGAGAAACGTGCCGTTTGCTTCTGCTGCAGCTCAAGCATCGCTTGGAGTTGCTTGAATTGGTTCTTCAACGCATAGATTTCGCGCTCCTGTTCAACCACCACAGTCTCCAACCGCTTCGCCTTTGAGGAAGCAGATTCTTCATCCTCGGCTTTCTCACTACCACCTGCCACCGACGCTAACGTACTGGCATTCTCTTGATTAATTGATTCGGTCGCATTGGCACTGGCATCACCTGATTGGGGCCATTCTTGGTGGCTCTGGCCACTCCCACCCGATCCCTCGACGTCTGGTTCATGTTCGGTGTTGGCTTCCAAGCTTCCTGCGAAAGTCCATTGACGAGGAGGAATGCGATGGATGTTCAGCGCGGCTGGAACGACATCGATCGTAGCACTCTTGAACGCAGGACTCATGATAGCCTGGACATGATCCGGAGATCGTCCCAAGTAATAGCCACCTCTTCGTTCAGGATTCTTGTGGTCATGCTTGCCAGTGGTCGAAGTCATAGAGTCTTTCTCAGGCACAATCAACGGATTGCCAGGGGTGACTGAGAGATGCAGACCTGACTGCGGAGCCAGCTTCTGGGCACTCCGTTTGACGGCTCCGAGCAGGGCCGCATGATTCGGCAGATCACAAGCTCTTTGAAACGCTTCCGTAGCGAAGCCTGCAATCGTTTTAACAGGTTGATCGCATGTAATACACTTGATTGAGAGCTTTGCCCCAGCGGCCATGGTCGTACTACCTGTACCGACTTTACCTCCGCTCTTCGAAGGGTTGGGCGAGAACTCACCACCAATCAAGTGGTTGAAGATACTCTTGGAGAGGTTCTGGATTTCTTGTCGAACGTGACCCGCAGTCGATAACTCGAAGGATCGAATGTCCTGAATCTGTCGATGGAGCTCAGCAAGCGCTGCTGCTTGCTCAGCCTGCTGCTCAGTTACACGAGCGTGCGTGTCGGACAGCGGTTGAGTATCGGCGGCCAAGCGAGCAAGGCGTTGCTCAAAATTCGTCGCCCAGGCTTCAAGTCGTGCTTTCAGGGCATTCAATCGTGAAGCCTGCAGTTGATCTAGGGCCGCGAAGCGCTCCTTGGTGCGTTCATTAACCAATTGCCAGAGTTCGGCCGCCCAAGGGAGAGGCGCTAAACTATTATGGAAACCCTGGATCTGTGCATTCGAGACCGCGTTAGTCGCAGTGGCGATTGTTGCTGGATCTGGGAGCGACGGCGATGGAGTCCGTGTTGTGGGATTCAAGCCTCCCGGTGACTTGATCGATAGACGATGCATAATCTGAGAGGGTTGCGACGACAGTGCACTACTCGTCAAGGCAGATTGCGCAGCATTAACCGCTTGGGCATGAGCAGCGTGGGCGAGCACTGCACATCCGGCGCAGTGTACCAGAGGACAGTCATCGCAGAGCACAGCAGGCTTCGAGAGCTTGTATCCATCCGTTGTTTCGACATAAGGTGAAAGGTGAGTCGATTGTTTAGCTCCTTGTGTTGACAGAGCGCCTTCAGGTCCGGTTTTGTGGGGGTGAGCACCTGAGCTCTCTCCTGACCCTTGTCCTTGGCCCTCCTGATGCATGATGGGGCAGAACTGACATCGTAGTGGCTGCTTCCAAAGGGCGATTTGCTGATCCAGACGTTCCCTCACACCATCAATCGCTAGTGTTTGCTTCGAGACCTGTGCTTGCAGGTCTGCCAAATGTTGAGCCTGCTTGTGCGCGGCTTTTGCTTCATCCTGTAAATGCTTAATCTCATTCATAATCTTACTGAGCTTCCCGACGTGTTCTGCGGAGGTATCTGACTGTGCTGCCATGGCGGATTCAAGAATGCCAAATCGATGGCCGATTTGCCGATCCAATGCATCAATTCGTCCTGTGAGTTGGGCTACGTTCGCTTGAACCGCATCAATCCTGGCCCACACACGTTCTAGAACCTGCACCTTTTGAGATTCGGCCTTCAGAGACAGCTCCAACGTACTTATCCGAGCCGATTGTGCTTTCAGCTGCTGTTGAAGCTGAGCTGTGAGTGATGACTCGGCATTCATTCGCGCCTGCATGTCTTTGATCGCGTTGATGACAGCGAAGGATGAAGATGACGTGGGCGAAGGCGGTACCATGGCGTAGGGATTCAATGGCTGTGGGGCAGCAGGATGTGTTGTGGTTTGTAACAAAGGCGTCACAGGCTGTGACTGCGATTGCGTGGGTCCACGTTGTTGCTGCTGAGAAGGTTGGGACTGGTCTTGCTGTGGTTGTCGCTGAGGAGGTGCGTCCACATCGGTGTCGCTTTTTTGTGCTGCGGAAGATGAAGATGGTGCCACTGTCCCACCATTTGTTGAGGCGCCGATACCAGCCACACCGGGGGAAGTTTCATCGATCGGTTCTGACAGAAGCGACCTTCGCGCGGTACTCGCGTCTTCGAGAGCAGCTGACTGGGGCGTCTTGCCACCGAAGGAGTCTGCGGAGGCGGGCTGTGTCGTTACTTTGGAATACACCCGGGCGAAGCCAGGTCCATTTGGTGCGCTGGTACTGTTGGAGCTCGTCAGAGATTGGGTGGGTCGAACGGAATTGGCTCTGTCGACAGCAGCCTTGATTTGGGACTTTTGCCACTCAATCTGCCTGGCTAATTCAGCGTCCTTCAACGACTGAAGCTCCTTTGCAAGACTGTCCATCGTGTCTGGGCTGCCCACATCGGGCTGGAACGTGTCATCGTCCTCGTTTGTCGAAATATAGAGCCCGACGTTCTTTGCGGCGATTTGGGAGCTCATAGCGAGCTTTTTGCGGGGTTACTTGGGACTATACTGATCACTAATCGATACAACTACTTAGTGATACAATTTAATCCCGCGTGCAGTGGCAAGGCGTCCCAAAAATCCAAATCAGAAAGTATGCTCGAGAGGTCCGTTACTTTCCTCTTGAAACGTGAGTTCCCTGGATTTTCCGCTGATACAGTGAGTTTAGGTCCCGCAAAGACTGTATACAACGAGCACATGAGGGTGGGGGCGATGGATCTCTACATATGAGCAAGCACCTGCTCCACGCCACTCCATTTATTTGCTATCGAGGGTTTCAACTTCACGCTCAATTGATTTATGCTGAAGCGGTTCTGAGTTGTGTTAATACATGCATTGCTGACAGGAAACATGCACAGAAAATAGGAACAGGAATAATGAATAGCGCATAAGTAGGTCCTATTTTCCTAAGTATTACCGTAGGAAAGATGGGAGAAAACCGACAAACGCGTGGCCTAGTGCTTATGTCTCTCATCAAGACAGTCATTGTCTACAATACCATCACCCGTCAACGGATTTGTAACATGCGAACTTGATCCATGGGCTTGTTTACTCATTAATCTGTTCACAGTAATACCCGGATTGACCCCAGTCCAAACTAATAAGATAAGTAACGTTCGAACAAATGAGATAGCGAGCGTGACTGGGAGAGCGGAGTGGGAACTGTTGGCTTTAGTGTGTCCACTGGATCGACTTCAAGTCAATACCCTCCTGAACCATCTCCCATAGCGGCGACATTTCGCGCAGCCTATTCACCTGCTTCACAGTCATATCAATGGTTTTGTCGACCTCGAGTTGAGTGGTGAATCGCCCAATGCCAAATCGAATGGAAGTGTGCGCCATGTCCTCTTCAACGCCAAGTGCACGGAGAACATACGAAGGTTCAAGGGATGCAGATGTGCATGCGCTACCTGATGAGACAGCAAGCTGTTTCATAGCCATCAAAAGCGACTCACCCTCGACGTATGCAAAGGAAATGTTCAAGTTACCAGGGTAACGCTTGGTGGGATCGCTCAATGGAGGGCCATTGAGGACAATGTCCTTCAACTGGCTTGTCAATCCATCCCAGAGACGGTGAGCCAGTCCGCTGATGTGCCTGTGATCATTCTCCATTTCTTCGGCAGCAATTTGACACGCAGCACCCATACCAACGGCAAGCGGAGTTGCGACAGTACCACTGCGAATACCACGTTCCTGACCACCACCAGAAATGATTGGTTCGAGGCGGAGACGAGGTCGTCGGCGCATGTACAGTGCACCAAAGCCCTTGGGACCATAGATCTTATGGGATGAAATGGACAAGCAGTCGATCTTCAAATCATTCACGTCGACGGGAATCTTACCCACGGCCTGTGCTGCATCAACGTGGAACTTGATGCCCTTCTTCGAGCAAATCTCACCGATTTCACGAATAGGCTGGATAGTTCCGATCTCATTGTTAACCATCATCACGGAAACCAAGCCAGTATCTGGTCGAATCGCTTTCTCAAACTCCTCGAGGTCAATCAAGCCGCTGGGTAAAACGGGCAGATATGTCACTTCAAATCCCTCCTGTTCGAGCGCACGGCAAGAGTCAAGCACGCACTTGTGCTCTACCTGGGTTGTGATTAAGTGGCGCTTCTTGAGCTTCTGGAACCGCATGATACCCTTGATTGCCGTGTTGTTGGACTCCGTGGCACCAGAAGTGAAGATAATTTCGCTGGGACTTGCGCAAATGAGATCAGCCACTTGCTTGCGAGCCTTTTCAACAGCATCCTCAGCCTCCCAGCCAAAGTGATGGGTTCGTGAGTGCGGATTACCATACTGCTGCGTCATGAAAGGAAGCATTGCGTCCAAAACGCGGGGGTCAAGGGGAGTGGTAGCCTGTGCATCAAGATACATCGCACGACCTTTAAGAACTGTACCGCGGTTCTTGAGCATGGGCTCCTCGTGATCTTCACCTGCCGCTGCCACCGGCGCATCCGAGAATGCCCGCGCATTGGGCACCTGAGTCTGATTCTGTTGCTGTGCTGCTGTGAGGCCCTTACCAGCGGGGCCGAGAGTATGGAAGCCCGAAGACAGCATCTTCTGGGGCACCTTGACAGAAATTAGCCCTCCTGATGGTGTGATGTAGTGGAAAGCCGCGCCAGCACCGGTACGCGCGGTCTTTGCGCGGTGCACAGTGCTATGAACTGCACCAACGAGTCGCCTTGCAAACATGTTTCGACGTTCGAACCAAGGAGAGCTCTAGAGGGAGCAGGGGCAGGTGAACGAAAGGTTGGAGCGCTGGTTAGTTGATTGGATGGTATGAAGAGGAGAGTTAAGGCAAGCGGTACCGATGCGTAATACCGTATCGAAATGAGCCCATGGCGTGCAGATACCCCGAAAGGGGAGCCTTGAGGCCTGACCGAGCGGGAATGAAAAAGCGGAGTTTGGGGTGTGGAATAAATGGGGCCAAACTGAGGGGAAGCTTGGGGTACTGCAGCAAACTACACGATGATAATTAGTACAACCACTGCTTCAAATTGAATCATGCAGTCTTTATATCAAACCCTATTCCCAATACCCGTATTCTGCATTCATTTGCATTCTACTCTTTTGCTCTGTTCGACTATTCCTACACCCCCAGTTCTGGAAAATCAGGGCTTGTTACAGCTTCGCAGTTCGCTGCATACTTTCATCGAGGCCTAGGAAATGGCACGATCCACCAAGCTCTACGAGTTGGCACAGGGCAGATACAGTCGCTGCAGGGCATCGTATAGCGTGGCATTCACACCTGTGCATTCAAGTTCCACTGCTGAGACCGCTCAGTTATGAATCATAAAGTCATCTGATACGGGTTACGTCAGAGTCATCATCCGACATCTCATCCACGGCACAGTAGTCGACAGACTGGAAGTTTATTTAGCGTCACCTCTAGGCGACCATAATGTGTGTAATAGTCATAAACCTTGCTGAATGTGGACTGGGTCGGAGGCCAACCTCTGAGGCGACTCCACAGGGGGTGCTGAAATATGCTTGATAGATCAGACTTTTTACATTGCAAAAAGTGTAAAATACGTCACAACGGCGTAAGGATCTAGTCTGAAAATGAGCACAACGGAGAGTAAATCCACTCCTTCCTCGACTTATGCCGAAGAATTGCTAGCAAAGCGTCAAGATTCTCAGTTTTCGACCACACCCGAGTACGATGAAATCGTTGAGTACATGGAAGTCTATCCAGAACGCGCTGCGGGTGCATTCTACGCGCTGTTGCAGAAGCCCTTTGAAACTGAGGAACTCAACACCAAGTACAGTCGTATGAAGGAGGAGTGCATCTACCATCTTGGACGGATCTACGCAAAGCTTGGCGACAATACCAAGCTCAAGCAACTTATGGTCGACATCCGACCCTTCTTCAACACTGTTTCCAAGTCGCGCTCTGCAAAGATTGGTACGTAATGGCTTGCTTGTAACACTTCTGTTCCACCTGGACTACCTGCCTTTTGCTCATCACGAATGCTGGGAGCTGCTATGTGCAAGATCGCCCCAACCTCGCCGTTGGTGCCTGTGTTGAAGAAGCTCTCAACACTTGTTTGACCATCCTGATTGTTTGGCCAGAGTGCCAGGGATTCGCCATCGTTAATCAGCTAGCCCCCGCTTGGCCTTGCGACCCTATCTTATTTTTCCCCACATTTTCCCAACTTATCTAGTCCGAACACTGATCGATGAGATTGGCAAGATGCCCAACTCGAAGGAACTCCTCGTTGGCATCTGCCAAGATGCCGTTGAGTGGTGTATTGCAGAGAAGCGATCTTTCCTTCGCCAGCGTGTTCAAGCGCGCTTGGCAGGACTGTATTGCGACCTGGGTCGTTTCAGGGAGTCACTGGCAACAATCCGAAAACTCGTGCGTGAGGTGAAGAAGTTCGACGACAAGCAACTCATGGTTGAGATCGAGTTGATCGAAACTCGTGTGTACTTCTTGCTGCAGAACTACCCCAAGGCCAAGGGCGCACTTACCGCAGCTCGATCTAATGCCAACGGTTTCTACTGCCCTCCACCCATGCAAGCTCAGATCGATCTTTTGGCTGGCATCCTGTGCCTGACGGAAGGTGACGCCAAGACGGCGTTCTCATACTTTTACGAAGCGTTTGAGAGTTTCACAACCGCGGGTGACAAGGCCCAGGCTACATATGCCATGAAGCAGATGCTGCTCAGCAAGATCATTTCCAATCAGGCGTCAGACGTCTATGCTATTGTCACTTCTAAGGCTGGTCTCAAACATGCTGGCGTTGAGTTGGAAGCCATGCGAGCAGTTGCTGATGCATTCCGTGCAAAGGATATTCACCAACTCGGTGCAGTCCTGGAGAAGTATAAGGAGCAGTTGCAGGATGATCCTGTCGTTCACACACAGCTTTCTTCTCTACAAGAACGACTGTTGACCGATAACATCATGCGAGTGCTTCTTCCCTACTCTCGTGTACAGATCTCACATGTTGCTGAGCTCCTTAAGCTACCCCGTGCCGACGTTGAGGCCAAGCTTAGCCAGATGATTCTTGATAGTGTTCTTCCAGGTGTTCTCGATCAAGGTACTGACGACCTCATTCTCTTCGAGAAATCGTCTGAGCACCCCATTCTTAACACGGCTCTGGACTTGATGAAAGAGCTGGATGGATGTGTAGACCGCCTTAACAAGAAGGCCTACCGATTGACCACGGTTTAAAGATATTGCTTGTGCTTGCAGTAGTGTAGACAGCATCTGCGCATACTTGAGTTGATTAAGTATATTTTAGCTCACCTTCATTCACACACCTCCCCATGTTCAATAAATCAGCCACCTCGTTTGAGCGTTGAACGGTTACAACTGATGTATTACCATCGGACTTGCTTATATTTCACTCAACCATTTACATAATACAGGTCATACACATTTCTATGTGTATATATGCGTGTATGCGTGTTGCTGCTGTGTTTTCTATCTAGACTGAAACAAGGCCTTGTGAATCGCATCTCTTCAAGGAGTTGTACACGCAACGACGCTAGAGTATCTCTCTTCGCTCTTGCCTTGCGGACGGGAGTCAGCTGGGTCATCTTACTCATCTTCTACAATATCGACGACTACATTCGGGTCTTCCTCGCCTTCTTCTTCTTCCTCTTCGTCATCCTCATCATTATAGTATCCAGAGGCGATCAACTCTGCATCGTCTCCGCAAACGTCAATTTCGACGTCATCCTTGGGAAGCTCAGCAAGCAATTCTCGCTCTGCATCAGTTAGCGTAGGAGCAATGGCTTCGTCGTTGTCCCATGGAATATGAATACGTGTGACGCGAGGCTCGTCGGCGAGGATGTAGCGCGTCATCTTAGAGGGATCAATCTCTGTGGGGTAGATCGGGTTGCCATCTTCGCCGAGCGGGAGGTCGTTGAATGTGTTACGTACATAGTAGCCAACTCGGATGAACTCACGGTTCTTGTAGGAGCAAATAAGCAGCAGGGCAGTGAGTTCAACCAAATCTGAAATCGGGATCTGCGTCAAATCTGGGGGTGGTGACTGAAAGGTAAAGGTATTTCGACCAATTTGGATGGGGCCGACATCGACGACTTCTAAGACCTGATCGTACTCGTTATTCTCGGGCGATCCCATATACACCAGCTTCCACTCAATGTCTTCCTGTACGCCGGGAGGCAGGCATTCGAACTGGATTTGGAACCTGAGTCCTTCGGTGCAAGGTGCGGGATTGTTTTCGACAGTGACGCCTGTGACGTTAATAATCATTGTGCGGTGTGTTTGTCTCTGTGCGTGTCAACCTAAGGTATGATAACGGTAGCTTCACTCTCCTTTGTGTGCCAAGAATTGAATCGACAGCAGGAGGGGAAAGGAAGGACGAAAGGAACGCGCCTTGTCAGGCTCTATTCAATTGTCTGTGTGGATCTCCTGGGTGGCTCGGTGGTTCGGTCGGAGAGAAGGCGAGACCAAGCGAACTAGAGGTTCAAATCAGCGGAGGGGGTGGGTGCAAGGTGATGAGAATGCTAGTCGGTCTCTCAGCTGGTCAATCAGTCAATCACGCCAAGCAATGATCGCATGTCACACAGCGTGCCTTAAGTGGACCCACACGTGAGGCACGCAGACAGAACATGGTAAGGGTCAGGATAACCCATCCCAACTAGATATGACGCGAGGGTATTCCCACACCCCCTTATATGTAGCTCGAGGTTGAGTGTCCGGCCCATATCCGCGCTGCCTCACTCTTGGTGTTCTCGAAGAATTGGGTCAATTTTCATACACAGCGCGAGGGCACAACAGGCGAGGAAAAGGTGAATGCATGGGATCACCACATTGTAAAGCGAATCGTCCTGCGAGCAAAGCGCGTGCTGGCGTAGATACGCGAATTTCGCACAGATTTTGCTTTGCTCTACAGGTCCAAATTTTCCACGACTGCTCGCTTCAAGGAGCGAGTTTTGGCGGGAGTTTAACACACCGAGGGAGTACTGCTTCTTGGCACGTTTTTGCGAGCGATAAGCGCTATGAAACGAGCTAGCTCTTTTCGATCCGAATTGGCCAGCCCACACATCATGCACTGATCTCTCCCGTTCGCGCGACAATCCCTGTTCACGCAAGTTGTACTGTAGAATCTAGTAAACGGTCCAACTCGGAAATCCAGTGTTATGAGCGTCTATGGAAGAGTTCAAGACCGTGCTCCCAAGGAAAAGTGCCATTTGCTTGTTCATGCCATCGAGGAGCCATGGAATGCTTGGTACCCGCCAAACATAGCTCATTTCGCTCAGGACAATCATCTTAAATGCATCTCATGGCTTCAAAACGTCCGAAAATCTCCATGCGGGTGGATGAAATTAATCACTTGTCAGAGTTGGGAGTCAATCGAAATGAGTCCCAAAAAGCGTGTTTCCTGAGTGCTATTGAATTATAAACCACGCAGCGTTAAGCTAACGCATACAGTGAATCATAAGAGCTTGTGTGACCCGTGTACACTTCCTATCTCGGGTGGGAATCCCGAACCAATTCTCTCTCGGAGAACATTGCGGAGTCGTTTTCTCACAATATCTCACATGTCGTGACATATGCATGGCCTTATGTAGGGAGAAAGCTGCAAACAATGTTTGCCGCCGCCGCACGCTCCTCAAATCTGCAGCATACAGTCGCAGCACGAGTGACCAATGCCCTCGTCCTGACCCGAGGATTTGCCGCACCGAAGAAGAAGGCATCGAATCCTCTGGGAGAGGAGATCGTGTCCGACTCTATTCCAGCGGAGCAGAAGAAAAAGCTCAAGGGCTGGTTCGAACAGATTGTTTCTACTGGTATGAAGGCTCCCGAGGACACTCGGACCCCAGAGCAGAAGGCAGAGGATGAAAAGTTCCTTGAGGCAATCCGACCACTACAGAGCCAGTACGAGCAGCGCTTGCGACAGCTCGAGGAGCGTAAGATCCGAGTTAAAATTGCAGCTGTTAACGCACTGCCCGAGGTGCTCCGCCGCGAGGCCCTCAAGGAGGATCCTACACCTTGGCCTATCAGTCTTGTCGTCCCAGCCGACTACCCAGCAAGCAAAGAAACGCTATACGCACACTGGCAGATCCCTTTGGAGACCGCACAAAAGTCAGAGACCGCTCTGGACAACAAAAAGAAGAACTAAACCTTGCATTTGTAGCACCGTTCATGCTCACCACTCGGTAATCATCCCAAGACGTCTGACGTAACAATGATCACTGTCTAGCGATTACATGTAGCCCCCATTGAGATCATCAGATCAACAGTTGCCCTCATTCAAGCAGGCCTCAGCCTGCAGCCTCATCCTAGAACGAGCTACACCGAATTTCAGAACACCCACTCCATTATTCGTTATTTCAGTCGAGCTCTAGTGAGCTATCCAACCCCCCTTGTATATGTATCCGTTGTAATGAGAATGAGCGTGAACACAGCGAGAGCTTAACTGGCTTGGCTGTGCACGAACCCCGCCTCATTTAGGAAGTTTCTTGCCACTGAGGTTTTGTCACTGGATCAAGCATGATGACACACAAAACAGAAACGTGAGCTTTATAGTTGCAAACATATCCTCCCCGAGTAAAATAGAGTAACAAAGTCCTTTGTCACCTATTGTCACCGATTACGAGGAGAAGCACTACGTTGTTGAAACATGCGCATTTATCTGGATAGCAGTGCGGACACACCTACTACCTAGGAGTACACTGAAGACATGAAGCTGTGGTGATTTAGGCACAGGGAGCGGATACAGGCACGGGAACACAGAGCGTTGTCAGGTGTGACAAGACTGAGATGAGAAAGCATAGGAGAGAGAAGTGTTTCAGATGTTATGACTATTAACCAAGGTACGGTGCACGGCGGGCATGGAGACGAGGAGGGCCAATGAGCTGTAAGTATAGGGCGATGGATAGGCGTTAAAAATAATGAAGAGCCACTGCAAACAATGAGTATCACAACGGGCAAGTTAGATGTAACATAGAGTGAATTTCTAGATATTGCTAGCGTTGCTGCGGCTGTTAATAAGCCATGAACCCGAGGCTAATGAAAGAGTTTCGATGCTACCCGTGCGGAGGCAAGCATGCCAGGGAACATTTGCTGTAGGGAGTTGCGTTCTGACACAAACGGACTAAACGGGCACGTGTAGGCTTGATGATACCACTGGGAAAAGCAAACTCACTATGACAGATAGGAAGTTACGTGTTAAGAGGTAAGAGGCTTCAAACACTATAATAAATGCCATTTGAGCAGATAGAAATTGGGCCCCGCAATATTCTTCAACATCTCAGGCGAAAGGGCTCGTCGGTCCGGATATAACCACATCCCTTGTACCTCACGCATTAACGAAGCATATGATCTCAAACCGGGTTAGGCTCTGAAAGCATCTGCTTTAGAATTCATCGGGCTCCACGACACCCTTCGAGGAAACACTCGAACGAGCAGGCTGTTCCGGTGTAGCTGACGGCTCAGATTGCTCAGGCTGTGGTTGGGGAGCCTCGTCTGCGTTGGGTGCGTCAGAGACCTGTGAGACCGACGGCCGGTTTGACGACACAGAAACTCGACCAGGTGGAGCTGGTTCATCTGCAGAGGCCGTATCTGTGGGAGGCTCATAGGCTGGTGCCTCGGTGGCCACAGGTGCAGGTGCCACAGGTGCCACGGGTTCTGCGCGAGGTGCAGAATCGAATGCTCCGCTCTGACCTGCGGCAGGCGAAGGCGCGGGGCTAGGCTCACTGGAGCGAGGGGTGGAAGAGGCCGAGGCCTGGCCAGATGCCTGCCGTGAAGCAGAGGTTGGGGAATTTGCTGGGCGCCTGGTTGCCACAGCTACTGGCACGGCGGTACGCATAGCCGAGCTTGCTCCTGTGCGTAGAGCCGCGCGAGGGGTTGAGGTACCGGTCAGATTTGCAGTAGCTGAAGGGGAAATTGCGTGGCGTGCTCGAGTTGGGGATGGCGATCGAGGCGTGGCTACTGAGGGATTATTAAGGTAGTAGCCGATGTCACCAGGTCGGCTAGTGTTATATGCACCTGGCGGAGGGACTGAAGGCGGGGCTGTCTCTTTCCACTTACCGAGATGGCTAATGTTGACTGTAGGGACATGCGGACGAATGACTTCATCCTTCACGTTGTACTCACCAGGTGCAGGGGTGATGGTCTCATCCTTTCGTTCAACTTTACCACGGATGGACGGAGCCTTGCCGCTGAATGTGTCTTGGGGAATTGAGTATGCACCGGGACCAGGAGTCAGGGTTTCGTCCTTGCGTTCAACCTTGCCTCGGATCGATGGAGCATTAGGGAGGACAAGAGTGTCCTTTGGCACCTCGTATGCACCGGGACCAGGTGTGATCGTTTCATCCTTGCGTTCTACCTTGCCACGGATTGAGGGTGCGTTAGGAACAATCAGAGTATCCTTGGGAACCTCGTAGGCGCCAGGTCCAGGAGTGATGGTCTCGTCCTTACGATCAACCTTGCCACGGATTGATGGAGCATTGGGGAGGACAAGAGTGTCCTTTGGCACCTCGTATGCACCAGGACCAGGTGTGATGGTTTCGTCCTTGCGTTCTACCTTGCCACGAATTGAGGGTGCATTAGGAAGGACAAGTGTATCCTTAGGAACCTCATAGGCACCAGGGCCAGGTGTGATGGTCTCGTCCTTTCGCTCGATTTTTCCACGCAAAGATGGTGCATTGGGGATGACGAGTGTGTCCTTTGGCACGTCGTAAGCACCTGGGCCAGGTGTGATGGTTTCATCTTTGCGTTCAAGCTTGCCACGAATTGACGGAGTATGGAGAATTTCTTCTTCAGGTAGGTCGTATGCACCGGGCCCTGGGACCAAGCGAGCTGCTTTCAGTTCGGGGCTCTCCGGATACTTACCCCGGAGCGAAATCGATCGCTGGCTCATTGTGAGCGCATCATGTGCCTTCTCGACGCTGTATGCACCTGGTCCTGGAGTTTTGCTGGGATCGGGATCATAGAGTGGCTTACCACGAATCGAAGGCGCAGGGGCTCCTTGGTCCCAAGACGAGGGAACAGTGTGGGATCCCGGTCCCACATCGCGCAGCCTGGCCAATTCTGATTCATTAGGCAAGTACGATGGGGTGACCTCCGCACGTGGGAAAGAGAATACGGGGGACTTCTCCTGAAGTGCGGCGGCACGACGAGCTATATATGGGGTTCAGCAAAAGTAAGACCGAAGTATATTGAGACACAAGTCGTATGGATTGTACTCAACTGAGCACTGAGAGCTCCCCACCTCCCAACGTGTGATATAACTCAGTGTCGCATCACTAAGAGAAGCGTTTCGTGAGTCAGTCTTAGGACATGATTTTCGCGCGAACTGGCACACCACACTGAAGATTAAGCAGCGCGAATAGACGTACCTGGAGAGCGACTGCGTGGAGTCTCGTCAGTCATTTCCTTCTACGGGTCTGTCGGAGTGAATCAGGGGAGGAGCGGTTCAAGCAATTTTAGGTCCGAAAAGCTCAAAGGGTGGGTATTTCACAACAAATAGACAGTGTTATCGTAACATGTAGAGTTAAATGAGTTTTTAATGGGCACGCAGGGCGAACAGAACCCTCCGGCACTCGTAGCAACTTGAAGCATTCGGGTATTTTGGCCCCAAACTTTACTCCCAACTTGTGGAATCCTGGTCGGTTTCTCACCTTGGGTGCGACAATAGGCTTGGTGACATTTTTTCAGCGATTGTGGCTGGGCCGGAATCGTCAGCTGAGACTCGCGACACGGTGTGCGAGATGGAGTGGGCACAGGCGCAAATGGTGTTGCTGATAGTTTTAAGGTGTTGTGTATGACGCTTTCTAGTTCTACTTAAATATACATTTTGTTCCAATCTTGAGTGTATTCTATATACAGATCTCGATGGCGTGACAATCAATCCGACCCTTTTCTGTGCATTACATTCCGCAATACACAGGTCCTTAAACAATTTTGAACACGCTACGCTGTGGTCAGGGATATACAATTCGACCTTCCTGAATCTCATCACGCAGTCCGCTCTTCCGAATCTTGCGCTGGGTCTTGATGGAGAATCGCAGATCGTTTAGCATCTCCTCCAATTGCCGTATCTCGGCATCCTTCGCCGCGGAAACAGCCTGAAGGGCACGAATCGCATTAGCTTCCGCACGGTTGGCCTCATTTGCCAGTTCTGCGACTTCGGCTGCCCCTTTGTTCAATTGTTCCCGCAACACGTTTTCTTCCGCCTGCAGTGCCTCCAACTCTCGCTTTGCTTGTGCTTCGCGCTCAAGCGCAGCTTGGAGTTCGGCCTGAGTCTGCGCGTAGAGAGCCTCTTCTTCTGCGACCTTCCCTAATGCACGAGTGAGCTCTTCACGACCTGCAGCCATTGCGGCTTGGTGTCTCTCTTGAGCGTGTGATAGGAAAGCCTCGAAATAACTCCGTTGCGCAATCATTTGGGTCGTGAGCAACTGATTATACTCCTGGACCACACTTTCCAGCTTTAAAGAGGTAGCCCATACTGTGTGCAGCGTCGCAGGGTCGAGCTCGTGGCCTTCACCTGCTCTTCTGGTTGTGGATCGTAAGCCGTCTTCAAAAACGTCTGAATCAGAGTTGATGGAAGTGCCACTGCGAGTTCGTGTTACACCTCTGAGTGTCTCACCCAGCACAAACCGTAGTGTCTCCGTGACTCGTCCTGATCCACTCAATCGCCTCAATCGGGCCTCGATTTCTCGTGCTAGAGGTTGGTCGTCTGCGCTCTTGATCTCTGGGTGTGTGAGCTGGAGTGGCGAAGACCCGGGACTGTAAATGGTTTTCGTGGGCCGTGAAGGAGTAGAGAATTCATCTTTAGTACCGGTCCCTAACTTTTCGTCAGCCTTCCCTTTGCGTTGGATACTGTCTCCTCCAATGATTTCATCACCACAGCATGCGAGGATTTCGGGGTTCACACTCGCACCTGCTGCAGCGACCTCGGCAACGGCTACAATGGTTCGCTCAGCATTTGGAGTGTCTTCATCTTCATCCCCTTCAATTGCAACTAGCTCATTTCCGCCCTTCACAGCCAATACGCGGCTGACAAACCCATCGCTTACATAGTCCCAAACCCGAGTGGGCTTATGGAAATCCATTGCCAGGGCATGACCAGTTCGTGCAAAGTGTTCGTTCGCATGAGACTGGACATACCGACCGCAACCGAGATGGCCACATAGTAAACACAGCCATAGGGAACGTGTGCTACCACATTCAGCACACTGAGGCTCACCTATGGCTGGAAAGAGCGCTCGGCGACATAGCGGGCAAGTCGAAGAGGTACAATGCGATAAGCATTCGAAGTGAAACGTGTGGCCGCAGAATATAGTAAGTACAGGTCGTTGCTCGGCTGCGACACAAACAGGTGACGTACATGGGGTTGCGGAGGTCAGGCAGGGTGGTGCTGTACAGCTGAAGGGGATACTGAAAAGCCTTTCCCTACAAATAGGGCAATCTGACGTTGAATATGCATCTTGATCACAGAAGTCTTCATTATAGCTAAGCGACAGACTCACAGGTCCTGAACTTAGGGACTGACTAGCGTTTGCATCTGGCCCACGCATCAATGTAGGCGATTGGCTGCCACGTGCTGCATCTTGCAGACTATCCCGTTTAATTGGGGTTGGGGTAGAAGTTCGGCTCCGACTTTCGGTGATGCTCACGATCCGAGGGGAGTCTCCAGATGGCGGGGTCAGTAGGAGAGGACTTTGCTTGACGGCTGCAGCAGTTGTGAGAGCACGAATATAGTGAAGTGGCGTTGTCGTCGAAGGGACGTCCGGGTCCACTGTGGGAGCGAAGACATTGGTCATCAAGCTTGACGATGACTGTGAGGCTGGAATTGTCGGCCCTGAGGGTACCACACTTGATGGGAGAGCACCATTGAGCGGCGTAGGATGCTGCTCTGATGGAGGATGCACGGCAGAGTATGACGGAGTGCTCGCACGACCAGGGAAGATACGAGAGGATCCAGAATTGCTTATACTTGATGAACCAGTTCGTTGCGACACCATAGCTGGTGGGGTAAGCTCTGGCCGTGTAGCGACATTTACATCTAGCCCAAGCTGCGTATCCAGAGGGTCTCGAGTTGCGACGCTAACGCCCAAAGCAACGACCCTCGGGGTCGCCTTGATGTCTGCTTCGAGTTTTGCGGGAAATTCTGGGTCGTTTGTCTGAGGCTCTTCAAGCTCATTATCAGAGAGGAAAATGGCTTCTGGTTCTTCGTCGTCAACTTTGTGATCGCCGGCAGCGGACTTTTGTGAATCCAGTCCCGCATCATTCAATGATGTGGTATGAACTAGTTTCGGGCGGGCGCCAGCCGGAGGGGTCAAGCGATTGGTATGGTCGGAGTCCGTTGGTTGCTCTGGCAACCTGCGAGAGACGGAGCGGACCAGAGGGGCAGGTGTTTGTCTTTGCGGTGATGGGGACGACTGAGAAACCTCACTTTGGGCGTGGGACAGCGCATGGATATACCAAACGGGGAAGATCTTGCTAACATTAGCTGTTGATTCAGTGACAGCGCGGTTCATTAATGTCGCCGCAGCGGACACAGACTTGCATTGCAGCGAGTTTCTCCATGCAGTCGTCCCAGTGGTCCGCTCGAGAATGGCCGCAACTGGGAGAGGTTGAGCCAACCTGCTAAAGTCGATCCCATCAATCGGGAGCGACTTGAGAGAGTTGATGATCCGCTGTGCTTGGTGGCAGCTAGGGGTGGACAGCAAAAGCGAATACGTATCAGGCTCGCGGCCCCGGAGGACACATGCTTCCTCAAAGATAACACCATGGGAATCGATGTCGCCCATGTATCTGCTTCCCGCAGCCTGATCGCCCTCTACCACTGGACGTGGGCTGGTGCCCTGGACTTGATCGACTCCTTCCTCCGTGGGCACATTAGTCCAGACAAAGGTAAATACTTCTCTTAGTGTTAGATAGGTCGGGACACCGGTCAGAAGAACAAGTCGACTTAGTCCTGACGATGACACCGATCCCGATGCGACACACAGTGCTTTCATGGTTGATTCCGATAGAACAACACCTGCTTGGGGGTCTGAAGATATTATGGTTGATGTTTGTTGCTTGGTCGTAGTGCAGTCCAGATCCTTCTGAACGCCACTAGATCTCGAGTCATCCCCAGCATTTAGATTCTGCTCCAAGTATAGGATGCCTAGATGACATAATGAGCAAGGAGAATACTCAAACAGTGAGAAATCAAGCGGTTATTGACTATGTAGAGCACATATTGGGCATCTCTAACTTCTCTCAGCCGAGTGCATGGACGTAAGACGGACCTTCGAGGGTTTCTCCAGTCTGAAAGTGGAACGGATACAGAGTCCTACCTGTGAAAGGGTGCCTAGAGACAAAATCCAGGACATGTGGCGAACCTGATTAAGCACTATCGAGGCGAAGGCACGTTATCCAGGCACGAAGGTCATGACGACGGGACATCCAGCTTTCAAACGCACCTCTGAGGGCTCATCTGCAGTGCCCTCCACAGCGACGGATCTTCCAGGCTCATCATTGGAGGACTTGCGCTAAGAGTCGCACGTGTAAACTTCGAGTTTCAGTTCTCCGAGTATGTTAGACACAAGCCACTGCGTTGTCTTGCATTGGGCGGTCCCTGATGTATTGCTTCAGCAGGTACAGTCGTTGTGGCAGAGAAGGTAATTTCCTCTATCCGTCCTGGCCCTGATTTGAAGATTCTGGTTCAAGAGGGCAACAAAGTCACATTTCCAGGGGTTAAATATGGGTGTATCTCGATAGTGCAGGATTAATTAGACTGTCCCTATGGCGTTTTTAACATAGTGTCTAGCAAATTGCTTGGACCAGATTCCACAGAACGCGAGGTCAGCCTCACTTCCCGCCTCTCCTTGCTCTTCTGCTCTCACATTCCAGTCGAGATCGACTCGAAGCTGCACAGGTACTGAGTGTGATTCGAGATCAGATCGTAATTTAGCTGCAGAGTTCGCGTGACATAACCGGGATCCATCAAGTTACAGCCTCTTAGCGCACCCAGTTCTGGTCTGGACGAGACTGCAGCGTGAGATACGACTTTGCCTAGTTCTAGTCTTCCGTCGTACCTGCCCTATTCCGTGCGTATCGCCTAAATTCGTACTGTATTTCCAGACGTATCACAATGGACTGGCTCTTTGGAAGCGAGAAACCTGTCACACTACGCGAGAAGGTGCGCGGATGGGTCAGGGAACTTCAGAGACAGAAACGCGTCATGGAACGAGATGCCCAAAGTAAGTAGCAAAGTATGGTGCACTTCCAGCTAACCAGCGTATATTCCAAGGAGCGCTATGCTCATGGCGAGTGAGAGAGACCGGTTACCACCAATAGTATCCCAACTTATGTCCATATTCCTCTATGACAACTCTAGATATCAAGCGCGAAGAAGACAAGGTGAGAAATGAGATGAAGAGGATGAAGAATCCGACACGTTTTGCGCTTGTCACACTCGCAAAGTCCCTTATTAAGGCACGCCATGCCAGGGAGAAGGTCCTCGAGCATGCCGCTCGCGTCAATTCCGTTGTTCTACAACTTGAACACGCCGCTGCACAAATGCGAGTGATCGACCAGATCCAAACCTCTACCACACTTCTCAAAGGCTTGCGCGCGTTGATGACGGTGCCACAGGTTCAGGCTATCTGCAGAGAGATGGGGGTTGAGATGCACCGTGCTGGAATGATTGAGGAAGCGCTGGGTGATGCCATGGACGTAACCGAAGAAGAAGAGGTGGAAGCCGAGATCGAGGTCAACAAGGTACTCGACGAAATCCTTGGAGAGAGCCTGAGTGGAGGTGTCGTCACAAGGACCACTGCCCCAGCCGTTGAACAGGAACAAAAGACAGACGTCAAGGACGAAGAGAAGGACGCAGATGAATTGATTGCCAAGCTCTCGGGGATCTAATTTGTTAGCATCACATGAGGTCAGTATCTTCTGTATTGTGTCAGTCCATAGTCGAAAACGAGTCGTGAGCGAGGTGTGACAAACGACCTCAGCCTCATTTGACTCGGTGAGTTCATTTCAGTCTTCTAGTACCCAAGTTGTTGCTAGTAATTGTTCATATAATCCTAAAATTAACAAAGTTCATACTAGTGGTATGTTGTTTACGACACCTCCGCTGGAAGTGCAATTCCAAGGTCATACTTACTCAAGCTGCAGTCGCTTGTAGAACATCACAGTCGAGTCGGCGTCATTGTCGACTGCAGGTGGCAGTTGCTCGACGTGTCGACTTCGCGTTGAGGGCTTCTTCGTTACGACGGCATCGTTCAAGGAAGATGCTGCGGGGCGCAGTGATACAGGTGCAGCAGCAGACCCTTGTGCCTGCGCGGATGACCCAGTTGTGGCCAGGTTCAAGGAATTGGAGTTCATGCGTCGGAGTCGGCTAAGAGCAGAAGATCCAGCGGCTGATCGTGATGGCAGTTGTGCTGGAGCGCTATCATACTGCTCGGACGTGTCGATATCGCTCATAGTTGAGACGTTGGCGGCATCATTCTCGAATGAGATATCAAGCAGCTTCGGGGGATGCAAATCAGCGAGCCTGACTTCTTTCAATTGGGCGAGATCACGGCCGGCATCTCGAGAGGAGCTCCGAGACCGAGCCGATCCGGCTCTGGCCCGTCCAGAGCTAGGCACAGACCGGACATCGACCTCTGCTTCAGCCTCATCATCTTCGAGTGCAAAGCGGCTGCGAGTGCTCGGGATGCGAGGTGCGAGAGAGTTCTCCTGGCTACTTTGCTGTTGCTGCTCTCGCTCCTTGTATCGCTTGACCCTCTCCTTGATTTCAGCAAACTTGTCTTTGACAACCCCGCTTCGGGTGGCGGCCGCTGCAGCTGCGGAGCGTGATTCCGCATCCTTGCATCTCTGCTCGAGCTCCAAATTCTTCCGAACATAGCCCTCGTTGATTGCACGCGCATCTTCGAGCTCCCGCTTGAGCGCTTCGTAATCAGCAGTCATCTTGTTGATCTGTTCCTTGTACTTCTTAGCTACTTGCTGATACTTCTTGGCCTTTTCTAGCTCTGCTGACAGCGTATTGATATCATCAAGCCGGAGCTGAGCGTGTCGCAAGGCTTCATCCTTTTCAGTGAGTGTACGGGAAATACTAGCTAGCATGCTGTTGAGGCGTGCAATTTCGTCACGCATGGTCTCAATCTGCTCCGCATCTTCGCGAGCCTTGCTCTGTTCTTGTTGGCGTACACGCGCCTTGAGGTCGTACAGCTGTCGCTTCAGCGTCTCGATTTCATTGGCATGATTGCTTTTGAGGCGGTCAACCTCATCATCGCGGTCCTCTAGCTGCCCAAGAAGTTCGCGTTCGCGCGCTTGATGGGCTTGTTGGAGACGCTCAAGCTTAAGCTGCCACGATTCTGCCTCCTCTTTGCGTGCAGCCTCCACACCATTCACAACAGTGGACTCAAGCTCTTTCTGACGCTTTCGTGCTTGGACACGCTCCTGCTCGATAGCAGACTTTGCTGAAGCAACGTGATTTCGAAGCAATTCGACCTCTTTCTGCAGCGCATCACGCTCAAGTTTGAGCTGCTCACTAGCACGCTTGGCTTGAGTCGCTTCGGTACGAGCAGCCTCCCTTTCTCGAACAGCGGAGTCGCGTTCGGAGCGAGCCTTCTCACACTCCTCAGCATGGGCCGCAGCTGCTCGTTCGGCGAGTTGGGCTCGCGATGCAGCATCATTCGCAGCTCGCCGCTCTTTGTTAGCACGCTGCTCACTCTCGAGTTCACGCTGTCTGGCCTCCTCGATCTGGGTGCGCAACTGCTCCGTAGCCTCGCGGATGCCTTCCGCACGTGCCACACGTTCCCGCTCTGCACTCGACGCAGCCAATTGAGCGGCACGCTCGACTTCAGCCTGCAACTCAGCCTCAAGCTGGTGTGCCTTGGCTTCGGCGGCCTTCTGTGCTTCCTCAGCACGAGCTACAGCCTCCTGTACAGCACGAATACGAGCTTCTAACTGCTCCTCACGCTCTTGCGCAGCAGTGCGTTCGCGCTCAAGCTCGTCTTCAAGAGTAAGGGCGCGCAGCTCGAGGGTGCGACGTTCCTCACGTCGCAAGCGCTCTTCTTCACGAAGTCGAGCTTCGCTCTCCTCTCTCTGTCGAGTGAATTTAGCCTGCCACTCATTCTCGAGCTCCTCAAGGGCCTTGTCGCGCATACGGTGGGCCTCGTACGTTGCACGCTCAAGTGCATCAGCGGCTTGTGTCGCCTTGCGATCTGCCTCGGCACGTTCTCGCTGCAAAGTACGTTCAAGTTCGTCAGCACGGTTACGTTCACGCTCCACATCTCGTCGCGCAATGTCTCCGCGGCGAATGAGCTCACCCTGGAGCTTGGCTAGCTCATCTGAAAGCTCCTCGATGCGCTGCTCCAACATCGCTCGAGCACGTTCAGCGCGAGCCTGGATAGCTTCTGCACGTTGCATCTCTTGAGCAACAGTGGCCTCGTAATCACCAGCGCGGCTCTTTTGCTGCGCTAACTCGTCTGCCAGGACACGTCGTTCTGCAATTGCTGCAGCCGCTCGTTGCTCCATGAGCTGGAGTTGCGTGCGAGCTTCGGCAAGCGCAGCTTGAGCCTCCTCAAATTGCAGAAGCCGAGCATCAGCGCGCTCGAGCTCCTCTTCCTTGGCTTTCAGACGTGCAAGTGTTCTTTCGAGCTGCTTGCTTAACTTGCCCTTCTCATCGTTCAGGGATTCTACCGCCTCACGCTGCGCCTTGTTTTCTCGTCGGAGCTTTTCAAGTTCACGTGCTTGCTCCTCGATGATCTTCTCCAGACGTTCGGTCTCAGCATGGGCACGTTCCTGAATGGCCTTAATTTGCTCAGAAGATTGCTCCTCTGCGCGCTCAAGTGTCTCTGCTAGTTCTTCAGCAAGGGCAGTGGCCTTAACTAGCTCAGCCTCTGCCTCATTACGACGCATATTTGAGTCGTGCACCTGCGACTCATATTCTCGGGAGACACGTTCGAGTTCGCGCATACGGCTTCGAAGTCTGTCAATCTCGGCATTTGCAGCATCCAGCGCGGCGGCATGGGCGACAACCTCAGTTTCCTTCTGCTCTAGACGCTCAGCAATCTCCTCTGCCTGCTTCTTGGTAGCCTCGAGTTGTGAAGAAAGAGTTTGAATAGTTCTCTGATCTTGGCAGCTGGTCTCTTCGATAGAGCGGACAAGATTTCGCTGGACCTGGGCAAACACGAATTTGAGTTCCTCAAGCTCCTGTTTCAATGCAGCAGCTTCTTGCGACTTAGCAAGGAAATCCTGCATCGTCATATCAGATGTGTGTTGAGTCCGCTCAAGCTCGCCTTCGGAGTCTGATTCGTTGTCGGACCCATTCTCTTCGTCTTGATCCTCACTGTCATCGCCACTCTCGTCATCGCATTCGAGGTCAAGAGTGGTAGCCTTGCACTCCTCGTCAGTCTGGACACGCTTCTGCCTCGATGACTTGCGCCTGCTCGCGCCCAGGGATCGTCGAGTCCGGAGGGTAGCAGGGAGCTCAAAGAAACCTGCGTTAGCCAACTGATCGATATCATTGTCCAAAGAATCCAACTCATCTTCAGGTCGCAGACCACTACGCTTGCGACGGTGCTCAGCCATTACTTCAGTCCAGTGTCTCTTGGCTCCCAAGGCAACGTCGTCGCTCTTTCTGGGCTCGAGTTCAGGTGCCTCGGGTACTGGCATCTTGCTGACATTGTTCATTGCTGAGATGAAGGCCTCAACGCTACGTGATACGAGCTCAACAACATCGGCAGACAATGCAGGTTGACTTGGCTGTTGCGCGCAGTCATCCACAGGCTGTGCTCGTTCCACAGTGGCATCCATCTGCGAAGCCTCGTCCGCCTGACTCTTGGCCTGGTGCACGAAAGCGATTTGATCTTTCAATGCAAGTAGCTGCTCGCTCAATGAGTTGATGCATTCCCGCATCGTTTCATTTTGCTTTTCCAATGCAATCATTCGTACATCCGCCGGGTTTGGCAGCAACATGCTGCTAGAGTCGAATGCAACTGTGGAGTTGCATTCTTCTGCCGGATCCTCATCCAAGGTAGTATCAAGCTCCGCCTGCATCGCAGCGGCAACCGCACCATCGATCGCAGCCACAGCGTCTGAGGACAGAGTGAATGGCGCTTTGGATGATTGCTCAGCACGCTCCGCGGGCGCAGAACTAATGACAGGAGCGGTGCTGGGACGTGCGCCTTTGTTCATCAATTCAGCCATATTTACAGGCTTGCCTGTGAGCTGGATTAGATACTCCTTAAGCACAGCTACTTCGCGACGAAGCTTTGCAATGAGCTGGCGATCGTCTAAAACCTCATTCACCTCGATGTTATTGCGAATGCGCTTTGCACGCCAAGCGAACCCCAATGTTCGCATGGTGTCCTCAAGATGGTGGGCAGACTGGGTGATGCAGCAAATAATAGCCGTCTTGTTGTTGCCACCAAGTGCGGGCTGGAGAATGCGAGTCAGCTTGGAGTCACGGAAAGGTACGTGCTGGGGAGGCATACCCTTTTCACGCGCTTCACTCAACTTGCGAATAACTGCACCGAGAGCAAGTAAGCTTTTGTTGATATGAGCACCCTCCTTGAGTCGTTGTCCCGTTGCTTGAGTCTGTGATGCACGCTCTGAGCCGGCCAAATCGACGAAATTGATTTTCGAACTTAAGGTACCACGCAGGCTCGCGCTGCTTGCATCAGCTGACGTAACAGGCTCGGAGGTCATCGCAAGGGTAAAGATAGTGTGGGAGCGAGAGCTCTGGTCGTTCATTGCCGTGGCTCCGACTTGTCGGTTCGCTTGACCTTGGGCTAGCAAGGCAAACACTGACTTCGCGTTGCTCACAACTTTTTCGGTGAGACCACCAATGAACGGTACTCCATTCTCTGTCATTTGGATCTTCAGAGGCTTCTTAGGGGCTCCAGGCTCAAGCAAGAGGTCGGTAAGCTCCTCATTATAGATCTCCAGATAGCTCACTTTGACAGTATACTTTCGACCCTGGTCATTTGCGATGTGCTTGAAGATTTCATGAATACCCTGATCCATGATACCCTGCATGGAGTAAGTCTTACCAGATGAAGTCTGGCCATATGCAAAGATAGTACCGTTGATACCATTGAGAACTGCATTCACGACAGGCTTTGCCATCGTGATGTAGACTTCCGCGTTGGTCGCATCCTCGCCAAAGACCCTATCGAAGCTCATACTCTGCTTGCCTTCAGCATCCTGACGGATCGTGTTGTTATCAGGGTCAATGATCCAGCCTACACCGTTCTCTGTGGCGTACTTGCGCTCGCGCTCATTGAGCGGACGAGCGCGCACAGCGACTAAGATGCCCTCAGAAGACATCTCTGCTTTGAGCTGTAGCTGGCCCCTATATCAGCGAAGATATGGATGAGTGGATGGCGAAAAGTGAGGTTGCAGTACATTTCTAAAGTAAGTCTCCCAATAATTAGGGACAGGATGCCAGTTTTCGGTGTCGCCTGATGTCTGGACTCGGTTCCAATGACTGCCTCTCTGCGCCGGGTCATTTTGGCGATGTCATTTGAGGTTAAGACATGGGCTTAAGAGATCGTGATAAGTAATTCCCAGTAGATCTCTTTCTGATCTCTCGAACTGTGCCATGGATACTCGGCTGCACTGCCAAGCCACGGCGAAATCCCACTTAGTAATCTCGACGCGAAACGCAGTTTACTGGAAAAATTTGCTGCTCAACGGCTAGTTTGCCGTCCATCGGTCGACCGAAAAAACCCCTTCGAAGAGGAACAGGAACGAAGATATTCCCTCACCCCAAACTCCTGAATCCCCCCTTTCAAAATCACTTTTGAGGATATGTTCAAAGCGTGTGATTCTAGCATTGGTATGGCTAGTCTAGTTTTTGGGACTGTTTAAGGCTGTGGGAGGAATCGTTCATAGCTGTTTTTCGTGGTGTATAATTTTGGGAAGTATCAGATTCGACTCGAAATCTCCCCCCTAGCAGAGGTTGAGGACATGCTTTATGACCATCCTGGCGGGTTGTGAGCAGGATTGCACTTGAATTATAATTAATGAGTAGTTTTCCCGCGCATACTTCTCCGCTTTCTTGGCCTCACTCTTGGTACTTCATTCTTTGCGTCGTACCGGTCGCATTTGAATCTGCGCTGGTGACAGGACCGAGCTCAAGCCTCTAGGTTTGCCTTAGCAGTGCGGCGGCGATGAGCTCTGAGACAAAAGTCGACGAATTATCGTCTGGGGCCACGTCAACGCCCTCAGATGCGTCGAATTCTAAGGTAATTTCGCAAGGATCCCTCGAATCTGTCGTACCCAAATCAGAGTCGGTTTTGCAAGTCTCGAGTAGCACAACCCAGTCGAACAATCCCGAGGCCGATATTGAAGCGCTGAAGAACTGGTACGCGCCACATCAACGGATGCTGGCAGATCGTGTCCCAAGCACATGCAGCGGTGCGAGTGTACTATGCGCCTATGTATTCGTTGTCGGAGTTTGTGGTATACTCGTACCAGCCTGCGTCCTCTTCCCGGTCGCAGCGAAGAATTACAGCACATCGGACTATGAATTCAAGCTCATTATTGTCATAGCGTCTTGTATACTCCTCGTAACGATAGGTTACATCTTAGGAACGCTTGCAAGGTGCCTTCGAAATGGTCTCCCATGCAACATGCCTCCTCGACCTCCGCTTGAATCAGCGTTTGTGCAGAAGAAGGCGCACCGCAAGATCACATGGTCGGATGGCAAGAAAATTGCTGCTATTTATAATCCCCACGGAGGTCTTGGTCTCGCAGCACGTGCCTTTGAAATTCTGCAGAACGAATGCAAGGATCGAGGTGTAGAATGCATCGGGTTCCAAACTCAATACGCAGGACATGCACATGTACTTGCTCAGTACGAAATTAAGAACTTAGCACAGTTCAGCGCATTAGTAGTAATCGGTGGCGATGGTACAGTTTTCGAAGCCACCAACGGTCTCCTTAAGCGGAGCGACCATGTTCGCGTACCCATGGCGATCATCCCTGCAGGTTCCGGAAATTCACTGTCGGCCGATCTGGGTACATGGAACATCTCAACAGCAGTGAAGCGCATCTTCGTCGGCGAGACCATGCTTGTTGATGTTAATCGTGTCACTACTGTAGATCGCGCTGACTTCGAGAGGTACCTTGCCACCCTTGATTCTCAGCCCACAGCCTCGACAAATGACACACGTAGTTCAGGAACACATTACTTTACAACCGCATTGCCGAATAATCAAGATTCCGCCTTGGGAGTCGAGGACGCCAGTGTTGCCGCTGAGAACGATACAAAGAAACAACAGGTCTTGATCCATCACGATCTGGATGAAGAGATCCCAGCCATGCAAACGGATCTGGACCGCGATTTTTCGCTTATTCAAGCTTCAGACTCTTACATTCGCGTTACACCCAACATAGGTGATATCATTCCCAACGAGGGCCAGGGGTATTCCTCCACAGAGCCTGGAGTGAAACATCTAAATATGTACAGCGTTAACCTTGTGAGCCTCGGGTTGATTGGTGATATTGGGACTACGGCTGATCTTTGCAGATGCATGGGCCCAGTTCGCTACGATATTTGTGGCTTGTGGGGACTTCTGAAGGGGTATGAGAAAACCTTCACTTTCGTGTACCGAGATATGAAACAGAATGTGATGAAAACCATCACGCAGCCCATGGTCACGCTGTTTGCCATGTCCACACAATACTTCGGCAAGGGCCACCGTGCTTCGCCGTATTCTAGATTGGATGATGGTCTGATGAATATCATCCACCTCATGGGTACTCGTGTTGACCTCCTTACTCTGTTCCAGCAAGTACCTTCAGGTTCACATGTTAATTGGGAGAACAAAATCCAACAGACCATGACATCAGAGGCATGGTTCGTGCGCAATCTCACTGCAGATGAGGAAAGGTCCATGGCTACTGCGCTGCGAGGTGGTGTCATTAACGTCGATGGTGAAGGATTCCCTATGGTCGACGGCGCTCTCCACATTCGTGTCCTGCCAAGAGAGATCGAAATCTTTGCCTCACCAAATACCCTTCCTCTGGACTCTTTGAACCCCGATGCTTAATCGAGCAAAACGGGGTGATGCACGTCATTGCGCCGATGCATACGCTATGCAGTGTCTAACTCTGAGTCTTCATAATTTATTATATGATCAGCTTTCTGACCTAGGGTTTTCAGCTCCCAAGGAAGCGCCCCAGTCCAACTTTCACACGCCACGCTCACCCGTTGCAACGAACATTGTTTTGCGTGTCGTTTCTCCTCGCTAAAGTGCACATTCCACTGTACAGGTAGATCCCGTTATAGACTGTAACGAGCCATGAAGGGTTTATTTATCGTTCTGTAACTCCCCATGACATGCTCAATACATACATAAGTAACCGATGCGGATCGGTATCACCTCCAATTCCCCTAGTTGCGGAGTTATCAGGTAGATAAACCTATATGTATTTCATCTATTCGAGTCAGCAAGCCGGGACACTCGTATCTCGAATCGGTATAGTATTCACTACGACTACAGAGCTCACGGTGCCAGAATAATTTCTGGTCAGTTGTGATGGCTGAACTTGGGACTCCAGTTTGAGAGAGATCGCTCGACTCACGGTCACTGACGGCTTCAAGTCACTATGGCACAACAAACAGTGAGCGAGTGAAAAATCACCAGACTCTACCGTGAGTAGTTGCCCCCGGTCACTCATCTCTCAGTCGACATCCCTATCAGCGCAAGTCTTGAAATAGAACTCAGCCTGCTTAGCATCCCTAGTGCTGGTCCCCATACTCGAGACTTCCATTCCCTCCAGCTGAGTTTTGGCTACCAGCAACATGGGCGGTCTTGACATCCCTGTCGTGTCTGCTGTCCTCCGTCCAAATCGTCAAGAGAGCTCGTGCAGCTGATGTTCTAATCTGCACGCAGACCCTGGAGACTACTATGCGAAGCCTTCTCTGTTGCGTCTCGACTGGACACGTGTCTAAGGCTCCCGCATCTCTAACAACCGAATCAGGATATCGAGTGTGATTCTTGATGCGTAGCGCTATTGTTTGGACCCATGAGGAATGGGAGGAGTTATTAGTCTCCTTAACGAGACTACGGCTGCAACCTCATTCACGGGACGCTTCGGACATTGGTTTCAGGCTTAATCTGCGGACCAGGTCGTACCAACCGAGCTTTACGAAAAGCATCTAGACCGGCGAGCCAAAGGCTCTTTAAGCCGATCCGACTTCCCTTCTTTACTTTCCCACGGTAACCACTATCCGCTTCTCAATCTAGTCGTCGAGACGAATGTCGACTGCACAGGAATCACAGACGCACAGTTCGGCGTCTTCAGAGGTACAAAATCCTCAAGAAACACAGATGAATGCTCCGGTGACTCACCTGCACCCTTCAGGAGTCAGAGTAGGACCAATCGAAGAACACGTAAAGATGGAGCACGCCGTTGAACGAGCGCTCATGGGTGTCCAAGACGAGTTCGATGTGGTCCATCGGACGGAGGTACAAGCACAGATCAAAGAGACGACTCGCAGTCTTGGATTGCCAGATCCGGGATCGATTGAAGAGCGCGTGAAATTTGCTCATTCTGTTGACCGAGCTGCGATGGGTGTCGAGGAGGTCTTTGACATCATACATCCAGTGGACGTACCAACAGAGCCCCTATCGTCGTCCCAGTCATCCCAAAACCATAAGCGTGTAAAGGCAGACCATGACGAGGATACAATTCCTTCGGCCTCTGCCAAGGGACACCGCGATGAACCCCACGAGCTTCGCCATAAGGAACCTACTCGCTCGCGCTCGCGCTCACGATCGACTGGGCGCTCAGGATCTCGCTCGAGATCTCACAGCCGTGCACGCTCGCGATCCCGATCGGCTGGACACCGCGATGAGGACGTGATGCATGACGAAACTCACAGGGCCTCGCACAAGGGTCACACCCAGAGGAAGACAGATGAAGAGGAGGCTAAGGAAAAGCGAGCTCAGGCCCAGCGTCAGACTCACCGTAAGTCCCTCATGACTGAATTCCGAGCGGCCATGCGTGAGCAGCCTCATGAGCATGCACTTCCAGTTGACTCGAGTGTGCCTGACGAGCTGGTGTATTCAGCCCTTTTGCGAATGCGTGAGCGCCACGATCATCTGAGTAAGCGTGTTCTTTATTCACTACAGACTTATGTTACGCATCACTGTCGAAACTTAGGGCGCATTCCAACACTCCAAGAACTCTTGGACCTCAACTTGCATGAGGAGGCCAACATTGCCGAGGTTCCACCCAACTACTACAATTTCAACAAGTCGAACGCTGTCCACCTCCAAGCGAAACCAAACCTCGAGTATGGCTATGCACCTCACTCTACACAACGTGACGTGGATAAGATGCGCCAATTCCTGGAGTCGAACCTCTATCGTTACAAACCATCTAATGTGGTCATTTTGGATGAGCTGATTCGTGGATTCCGAGATAAAGAGGTGATCACTGTTGAGCCTGGCCTGGTAGTGCCTTCCGTGCTGTCGTCAATCCTAGATTCGGAGTTCACAATCATGACCTCAGTTGCGATGGATGGCTCGCGTTTGCGGCCATCGCTTATTCTCCCCGTCTCCCTCGGATCTGAACAGGTGTCCAAAGCATTGGCACAAACCATGCTTGGCACTTCTGACACTTCCAACAAGGCAGAAACGCCAATGCAGATTGGCCACTTGATCCCGGTTCATGACCCTCGTGTCGGAGGCAAGCCAGATATGCCAACTCAGCTCCGAGTGACTCCAGCTGAAACGACTCCCTTGGGAGGCGTCGCACCTACTCTGCTTCTGTACTCAATGAACGGCCGAGCTTCCGAAGCTTCCACCCTAGCATGGATTGAGAATATCCTCCTGCCGTATCGATGTACTGATCCCGAATCGCCCTTCCTGCTTGGTATCTCGAAAGATCCACGACACTGGACGCCTGCAGTACTGGAAATCCTCGAGAAGAACAATATCGACATTATGCCCTTAGTAACCACAACAGGTCGCTTCAGATACAATCCAATGGATTATCTTGTGGTTGACCTCGATGCTGAAGAGCTAATCGTTAACGAGTTTAAGCGTCAGAACGATCTTAGCTCTGAGAAGGCCGCAACCGACGCGAAACTTGATGTTAACGCGATTGCCAGTGGTTTGGCTGACCGTCTTGACGCGCGATGGGCACTGATTGATAAGGAGAACGTGTTGAGCGCCTTCAGGGCAGCAGGATTCCTTAATCACGCCCAGCCGACCCACGCGTCGGTCGCGGTACAAGACGCGATCGCCTCCGAGGCTGGCACGAAAACTGAGCCGGGGGAGAAGCAGGGGGAGAAGCTCGAATCGACGACCACCAAGACCCCAACGACCACCAAGAGCCCAACGACCTCTCGCAGATCCCGAGGAAAGAAAGCAGACAACGAAGGTGAAGAGAGCATGACAGACACGGGGGCGCAGGAGAATGTTCCTCCTGCAACTACGAACCGAGGTGGCAGAAAGAGCGCGAACAAGAAGTCGAGCACTAAAGCTGAAGAGACTGAGACGGTGGCTGAGGAGGAGGTCACAACGACAACGGGCCGAGGTCGTCGTCGATCCAGTCGTGTCAAGGCATAATAGCGAACAAACTCCTCGGGCAGTACGTGCACACCACCCCAGGGAATATGAGGATCATTAGGCATTGATGCAACCACGCGGCGTGCTACGATTCCATACCTACGACTGGGGCCGGGTTGTGGGTCACTAGCTTCGTTGCTCAGGTGATTCTACTGCTAGCAAGATCTTTGACAACTCTATTTCCTACCAACATAAGCTTTATGTACAAGAGTGATGAAAGGTTCGTGCAGGCTGAAGAGTCTTACATATCGCAATGTCCATTTGTCCCAGCTTCGCCACGCTTCAGGTCTTTGATCTTCGTTATTTCCGTCTTCTGTCCATTTTCCACTACCCCAAACTTGAAATCAACCTGGATCTCCAGAAAGTGTAACTATAAGTAATAAAGGTGCGATTCTGAGCCTATCCAATCACCCAAGCTAGGGGACTAAATTCTCAGCATAATGCGTGGGGACCTAATGTGTAGCGCAGGGGTGCTCGCACTATGGCCAACTGGAGCGAAGCTATTCGACAGGGCATTTCTCCTTGCGCGAAAGATTGCGCGAAAGATTGAGCTCAGGATGCTCCATAGTCCGAGCAGCGCATCGACTGCCGCGGCCGCGGCCAAGCTAGGTTGGCCGCGACGTTTAGCTAAAACGGCTAGGGCGCCCCATGCAAAAGTGGAAACAAGAGCAGGGGTAGTGACCCACAGCCATGTTGCAATACTTCCCTGCGCGTAGGCGCGATTTACGTCACGCTGCTTGGTGAACGGGAACACTGAGAAGAATAGAAGAACGTTCATAATTGTTAGGATAGTCGCGGTCTGCCATGAAGATGATCGCACGTAGTCAGCTGCGTTAACCAGCGGCAAATAGAACGGGGAACTGCTTGTGATGCAAGATGCATGCAGCGCAGAGCTTTCTTCTTTGCAGGCGGCTAACGTCTTGCTCAAATCAGCGACTTCGACCGACAGTTTAGCACTCTCCTTTGCCATTTTGGTCTGAGTCTCCGTAAGAGTCACAATCTCGGCTTGAAGATCTTGACGTGATGCCATGCAGGTCTGTAGGTGACTTTCAGTTTCGTTCAAACTAAGCGTTAAATCTGCCACATGGATGCGAGCCTCAGATAGAGTAGTACTGCAGTAGACTGCCTGCTCCTTTAGGTCGTGCAGCTTGCGCTGCAGAAGGTCGTACTCGGCTTGCTCTAGCGAAATATATGGGGGTAAGGGCAGGAGTGGACTGTTGAGCTCGCGAGACATCTCCTCACGGTCCCCCCTATCTGGCAAGACGCCCAGATGAGTCAAGTTTAACCCACATGCTTCACATGGCGGACATTCCATTGCCGCAGGTAGGATGTGCGTTTCACCTGGTGGGCAGTTTGAGAGATCGTGATGCTCGGAACAGGTGGGACAGATTGGGCATGCTGGGCATGTTGGGCATTCCGAAGGCAGGCATTCTGGACATTGAGGGCAGCTCGGACACGTTGGGCACGCTGGCGTGGGCTCGATTGGTGGACCGGGGAGTGCATGCAGCGGTTTCGAAATAAGGCACTCATTGTTGCATTTTGCTAGTTGTAGCTGGCATTCCTCCATGGAATGATGCTTGAGGCGCTGAATCTCTAGCTGACACAGTTCTCGCTCCTTCGCCAGGGTCACCTCGTGCGCCTCGCGCTCTACTCGTTGAATACGAGCGGCCACATCGGCGTCAGCGGTCTTCGCAATTCGCTCGAGGATACAGGCGGTCTTTTCCTCTTCAAGGGTCCTGACCTGCTGTTCGAACTTGGATTGAATGTTCATCAAGTTCGTCTTCTCTTGAGCCCACGCTGCCTGCTGCTGCGTCCAAAAGGCTTGTTCAGTTAGCCACGCGCTTTTTTCTTGCGCCCAATTAGCACGGTCTTGAGTCCACATGGTGCGATCTTGAGACCAGTGGACTCGTTCCTCACTCCAAAGTGCACGTTCATTAGCCAGGGTAGCCTGGCACTGTTCTAGCTGCGTTCTGAGCTTATTTCTTGTACCTGAGTCGTCAGCAGCAGGTTCCTTTGCGCTGGACTCATGCTGAGGGATCAAAACCACACTAGTAGTTCCCGACGTGTGCGACGACTGCATTTCGAGGTCAGGTTGGATACGGGCCTGTACCTCGTTGGACTTGAAAACGCGACCGCTCTCATCAGGACGATCTACGGCAGTCGGCAGACTTTGCATGAATGACTGCCACGAAAGCCCCTGAGTTACCCGCGAGAGGAAAGTTGGCTCCAAAGTGGCCCGATTGGGAACGTGAGTATGGCCATAGACTTCGTCATGAGCATCAGTGATAGGTGCGGGCGTTGTAGCCTGGAGAACAAAGTAGGTGCTTCCAAGGAATAACAAGCTTAACACAAGGGCCCGGAGAATGGCACTAACCGTACACGAAGGTGTCGAAGACACATGATCTTGAAGAGCTTGGGAGAGATTTGGTGACGAGTCATCGGTGCCCAAAGGATGCGTCTTTGTTAGCCGATGGCCCATTCGATCGTATTCTCGCATGATTTGCGCATCAGGCTTCGCCTTTTCAAGCGAATTTGACCCTTCGGGCGTCTTTCGACTGGGTAATATAGGGCTCCTGGGTCCATGCGCGATCTCATCATCTGGCTCTGGTTCAACGTAAGCTGTACCTACACCAGAGGTCGCGTGTGGGCCCTCTTGCGCTGTTTGCACCATCGCCCCGGCCCCAGAATCATCTCCTGGTCCACCACCTCCTCGACGTCGCATCTGAGAAGATTCCCACAGCGATGCGCCAGAGTCTTGAGCATCGGGTTGGCTGCTGGGACCTGCAATGCCCCCCCCTTTTAGGCCTGACTGACTGCGTCCATGGTCTCCAGGCAGTGGGGCTTTCGCAAGTTGGATTTCCTCGAGCTCCACGATGCGAGCCTTGAGATTACTTACGTGAATGGTGAGCTGAGCCACTTCCTCCTTACTCGTTGCGAGCGCGTGAGTCAACGTTGCAACATTTGTGTTGAGCGCTAAAGCTTCAGACTGCAACTGTGCAGCGTACTGGTGCGAAACCTGCAGTTGCTGTTGAGCTTGTGCTAGTTCTTGCTGCAGACTGGCAAGCTGTTGATCACTGGCCAATTGCCTTGAGTTTAGTTCTGCTTGTACTTGCGCGAGCTCTTGTCGAGCGAGATCAGCGGCAGATGCCTGAGCTTGCAGCATTTCAGCGAGTTCCTTTAACATAACCTCACGCTGATTAACAAGATTCTTCTGTTCTTGCAAAGCCTGCTGTAACAGAGAGTTGTCTTGTGAAACCTTGTCATAGAGCTCGCTCCACGCGTCCTTGACGGCCTGGCAATCGCGTTGTGTCGCCTCCTTCGCTTCAATTTGGATACGCTCAATGGTCTGAGCAGTTTGCTGAAGTTCAGCGCGCAGCCGAGTCAGCTCCTCGTCACGTTCCTGGAGGAGTGCTCTTAATGCAGGAGCTTCATCCTGGTCGCCTTGATATGCTTCGGCTACAGTATCGGAAAACGCTTTTGATGCCGGTGTAGCATCGCCGTGACTTGGGGTTGCACTCTGAGACTCTTTGCCAACAACATTTGCGGGGTCCATTGCCGACTGCAGCTGCTGAGTGACCAAGTCCAGGCGTTCTTGCAAAAGGGTGAGTTGCGACTCCAGTGAAACGATAGTGCTCTCTGCAGCTTCAGCCTCTCTGGCACTGGCGGATTTCAGTCCTTCGATAGCCTCTTGCGACTGCTGCTCGATTAATTCAATTCGACTTTGGAGCAGGCTACGCTCCGCCGCAACTGAGTGAAGTGCAGCCTCAAGCTCCTTCTTCTGACTCAGAGCCTGTGCCAGCTCGTCCTCGAGGCGAGTGTTCTGTGCCTCCAATTCGTTCAACCTTGACATAAGCGCGACGATCTCAACGCGGAGCGACGTAATAGCTTCTTCATTCGTTTGTTCTTCGGTTGTAGGGTCAGAACCCCTCACGGCGATTTGAGCTTTCAGGCGTTCAATCTCTTGCTGGGCCGTCATGTGAGCTTGTTGCATCTGTGCCAAATCTTCGCTTAGTCGTGTCTTAACCTGCTGGTGAACCGCTTCCTTCTGGGCGAGTTCTCGCTGCAGGTCTTCAATTTGCTGAGAAAGCGAGGACAGTTCGCTTTTGCTCTGGTCGAGGGCGACCTGTGCCGACAAGCGCTCCTGCTTCCATTCCTGTTCTGCCTGATCAAACTTTTGTTGACGTGCATGCAGTTGCGATTTATAGCTTTCTGAAGCAGTCGTGACAGCTGTTAATTCAAACTGAAGACGTGAGAGTTCCTGTTGGAGTGATTCGACATGCGCGCGTAAGCGCCTCTTCTCGGCATTCTCGGCCTCTTCGGATTTTGTCTGGCCCTCTTTCTCTTTTGCGAGCCACGACTCAAGTGCGATCGCTTTTGCCTCGTACCGTAGGGCTAGGGCATCGCTTTCTGCGAGTCGAGAAAGTGTTTCTTGTACCTTAACTTCTAAGCGACTATTCTCCTCCTTTGACTGTCGCAATTCCTCAAGGAGACCAAGCCTTTCGGCCTTCCATGCTTCACGCTCGGCAAGTAGTTCATTCGCTTGCGTTTCGGAGCCTCGACACACTCGAAGTTGCTTCAGTTCCGACTCGAGAACATCCATCTTCTTTTTAAATTCCACTTCCTGACGAATCCGCTGCGTCTCTGCTTCCTGGAGGGCGCTGCGGAGCGATTCGACTTGCTTTTGCGCTCTGATATGGTCTTCGTTACCAAGTTCTAGCTTCCTCATCAACTCCGTCTTAGAATTCATCAGCAATATTCGTGCCTGCTCGCACATTTGGTGCTCACGCACAACTGCTTCGTGAGAACACTTTACGTCAGCGAATCTCGTGGCTGCATCTGCAAGCGCCCGCATAATTTGGTCCGCACAGCCAGCGAGCGAGTCTACAGACATTCCGTCGGAACATGAAGTAAAAGGGTCAAACACTACAGGGCTTCCAATCTTGGACAGAAAGTCTTCGATTGCTTTGCTGATTTGCCGAATAGCAAGTTCAGCCTCAACTGTCCGGACTTGCTGTTCCGTTGGTGGCACCAATCCCTGGTTTGGGGCAGAGGGCTCGAATGCCGTTAGCGTACAGTCCGCTGTACGAGTATCGGCCGGGGACATCTTTGCCAGGCTTGTCTCTGGTAGAGTAAGCGTTTTATCCAATGAGGCTAATTTAGCGTCGCAAATGTTGGACTCAACGCTTGCATGTCTTCGGCTTTCGTTCACTTCTTCAAGCTCTTTTTGAGAAATAGCCGCATTCTGTTCTTCGAATTTCTCAGTCTCAAATGGATCAAGCGCTTCGACCCTGGAGCCCAGTTTAATGGCAGTGGTTGCGTTCACAGGTAGGCTTGATACGCCACTCTCAGCCTTTACGGGCGTCAAAGCCTTGTCCGGAGTCACCGTGTTTGCAACTTTAGGAATTAGTTCCCGAAGTGCTTGCACCAGCTCACCTAACTCGGATGGCGCCGCCCCTCCTGTCTCGGTTGTGCTTGGTGATGAGTCTTGTTCGCCCTCTTTCCACAAATCTTCATCCTCAGCGTCCGCCATAATGTCTTCATCTTCCTCTGGTTCGTCCGACACTCGACCTTGAGATCGTGAGCGATGCGAGCGCCCCGAGAAGACATGCCGGAACCACTTTGAGCGAAAGTGAAACGAGATCTTGGGTGTCTGGGGAGTGTGTGGAGCGGATGCTCCTTCTAGGCACACATCTGGCTTGGGAATGCGGGTTGCCGGAGATGACGACCCGACAGTTGCGACCACCGTGGCTCGATTCTCTTCGGATGGATCTTGCTTGAGTGGAGACGGTGGTAGTTCAGCAAACGTTGTATCGTGCCTATCACTAACTTTGAGATCTTGCGGGATTGGTGAAAATACCAGGGTCTTAGCAGCAGATGAAACGAATGGCGTCTCAGGAACGGAGGCATGCTGCAGTACTTCATGGCCAACGACGTGTGCCGGCGATGGATCCGTCTTCTGTGTTTCACCAGTTCCTTCCTTACAAGGTTCCGTGGGATCAATGCGTGGGATCTCGTTGTGGGGCAAGCTTAAAGTTGTAGCCGTGGGATCCTCGCCTGCGATTTGATCTGGTTTGTCCTGGACGACAGTCTCAGAAATAATGGTTGGAACACTAGACAATGCGACATCTAGTTGCTTCGACCCAGAACCGATGGGATCAGAAAGATTTTGACTCGTCACAGGTGTCGTATTTAACACCTGTTCAACTGCTTTTGCCTCAGAAACCTGTGCCTCAGATGCACCTACGTCTGCGTGCATTGGAAGAACTATCAGAGTTTCTACAGGTGCTGTGCTCATAAGCACGGTGAGATATCGGTCTGGAGCTTGCTGAGTGTCGACTTCGTCGTGCGAGGTTGGCACAACTACGAGAGTAATGGGAAGAGAGAAGACAAGTCCTACGTCAACAGCCTCGACGTCACCTTCAGCGGCCTCCAGATCAGGCAGGGATGATGGAACGGTTGTTGAAATCTCTGTTGCGACAATATTATGGCCATTAGCGAGTTGACTCTCAGGCGCTGAAACGAGCTGTAATCTACACGCGTCCCACAGGCTAAACCGACCAATCGTGTCTCGGACTAGCACGAGCGCTTCAGTCTTATGAGTTGGTAGGGTCTTCCTCCCAGTCACTGAATGAGCCTTTGCATCCTCCGCAGTTCGTTCTGCAACCAATATGATGGGGACCAGTGGCTCAAGCGCGAGAGTCAGTCCCAGCTCCGACGGAGTGAGACGACAGCAAAGTGTAGGTTTCCCGACTTTTTTCACCTCATAGACATACACATGGTGTTGGAAAGCTGCCCAGACTCGGTTTGAGGCCACGATAAGAGACCTCAAAGCCCCATCGTGACCGCCGAACTCAGTGTCAGGCCTCCATTGAGCTGCGATTCGGTACGCAGTGACGCAAGCCAACGCTGGGTTATCGGAGACGGCCGGGGGAAGGCTGTAATTTGATAATGGTCGAGCTCCGACAGCTCCATATTCTGTCGCTAGCGTTGCGTCGAACATGACCGGTTCTTGTCGACTTGCAGCGGCCGTTGAAGGTGCTAGCGTATTCGCATTTGACCCAGGTCTACTCTTTGGTAGACGAGTTTGCAGGTACCGGAATTCACTGACGAGCTTATGCCGAGATTGAAGCTTTTTCAATCTTTCTTCTGGAGGAGCAGACCTAGCTCGCTTACTCGGACTTTTCTCAACAGTCCCCGCACTGCTGAATAGGCTCTGCGTTTCAGACTGGTCGTAATTCGAAATGATGCTTTCGTTCAATTTCACCTCCGAATTCTGAGTTTGGTGTAGTTTGGCCTCGAGCTGGTGAATACTCCGCTCAATCGATGTGAGGACCTCTTTCGATGGTACGAAGGTCTCTGGCAGACTGACACACTGCAGCATGATAAGCGTACTACTGCGCTCTGTTGTTCTGCCTGGTTCAACCATGTTGCCTTCTTTGGCTGGACTAGGCGCTGCACACCACACTCGTCCGGGCGCGATGGGATCAGCTAGGATAAGTGCATGAGGTGGTGGGACAGGAAGCCCTCTTTGATGTGCAGCTGCACTGGGATGTGCCAACACCTGAAGAGTCGATCCAGTCGAGTTACGAAGACAAACAATACCACGATGATCCAGCGTCCAGAAGGCTCCAGTTAGTGTGGCTCGATCTGCTGACATGGCAATCACAGGCGCTTTTAGAGGTAGCATATGTACCTGTATCAGAGTATCCGCATCGAACGCCGTGAGTCGCATTTCCTCGGAACCGGCAACCCAAACCAAATTCGACGCTGGAACGTAGATCCAGACAGGAGCATTCTCGCTATAAGATGCATGTTGGGGATATGAAGTGCCGGATGTTAGCAAAAGGCGCCTGGAGATGCCCCGCGGGATGGGCGAGGCATGCACAAGAAACAATAGCATGTCTCAGCTCACGAGTTGACAATGGGTGATTCTAAGGTGCAAGCCAAGTGTGGTAAGACTTACCCGACGAGGTAGTTAATATGGCCGACTGGCTGCCACGAGAGCTCGTCGAGGACGACAATGCCATCCGCATGCAGCACCCACACGCGCTTTTTCACGCTCAGCGAGGAGTGAAGCCTCCGAGCGCGAAGTTCTACGCGTGCGTTGGGAGCGAACATCCCACGTATCTGGAGTGAAAACCGCCCAGAACGCTCAAGCTTGTGCTGGCAAGACTATAGGTTCGGTAAAACCTACGATACACCGCACCTTCACAGGAGTTTCTGAATGTGTGCAAATGTGAACGAATTCGAACTTTCTCTTTTCCAACCCCACTGGATCTCTGCAACAACACCGTCCGCAGCAGTGACGTCACAACAACATGGACCTATTTGCCATTCCACGTAGTATCCAGTGATAGGACGGCGAGATATTCCCATTTCCGTCGAGAACGTCTTACATCTTCCTTATTTCAGAAAAGACTGTTTCGGTCACAGAATATCTATTTGTGACAACACGCCACCCCCCAAGGAGATGTCTGAGGAAATTGAGCTAGGCACTACACGCAGTGCCGAAGAGGCGAATATAACCCTTGCGGCTCCCTCACAGTTGATGCCCAAAGTGAAAAGGACCATGTCAAAGTCAGGTGGCATGGCTGCGTTCTTGGCGCGAAAAGAAACGGAGCGCAAAATCCAGGGCGCTATGAGCGGGAATGCGCAAATCGACATTATAGAATGGCAGGCTGACATGCCGGGCGCTGATGACTTGATGAAACAGGCCATTGAGCTACACGACGTGGAGCTTCCTTTGGACAAACTGCCACCTCAGTTTCTTCGCGAGGTCGTCTCAAAACGACGCGGAACCGTGCTGCTTGCAGTTGTAAAAAGCAATGCACCGACAGCCGGCGTGGCAACGGTCGGTGAACTATGTCCTGCGAGTACATACACTAGTCACGAGGGCGCATCAGCTGAGATGAGTACGCAACAGTCCTCATCAGGAGAGCAAAAAGACGATGATGGTACAACTGGGTCCAATGGGAACGTAGCTTCTGCACCATCTACTTCATCCCCATCCGCACCCCTTGTAATTGGGTGTATCGTTGGGCTCTTCATGTACCACTGGTCACGCTTGAAAGACGCAGAGTTCCAGTTTAAACATATTTGGAATGTGTTCGCATTTTATGTGAGCCATGCAGTGAGGAATCGTGGTGTAGGATCAATGCTTTTTGATGAACTTGCTCGGAGAGCCATCGCTGGTGGCTGTGAAGAGCTGGCCCTAGAGGTCCGGTCAACGAATACGAATGCGATTAGGTTCTATGAGCACAAAGGACTCAAATTCCAGGATGAAGAGGACGAGTATTATGAGCGTGGCCGAACTGAGGCCGATCGACGGATGCGAGAGTATGTAGCACAGATGCCACAGGATTACGTTTTCAGCAAAACCAATCGACAATCGGAACAAGCTACAGATTAATATGTGAATACACAACAGGCGAGCCTGCAAATGCTCTTGTTGAGTTTGAAGCCCGACCACGCGGACTGTAGGACGTGTATTGACATCTTAGTTACCTGTACAAGAATGTCACTTAGATTTTACAATCGACTCCAGGCAAAGCCAACAAGTTAACTGCTCTTTTTCTTGTCATCCTTCGCGCTTTGACTCTTGAGCGCAGGCTTCTTGACATCAGCGATCACAGAGGTCGTCTGTTCGGCAGAGGCAGACTTGGCTTTCTGATCCTGAGTGGCCTTGACGAGCCTGGACAGCGTGCGGTAGCGGCCAACTGCTACGCCAAAATTGATTATGTTGAGCACTAGGAGAATATACTGCCAGAAGGTGTAGTCCGCAAGGTAGAGTGCATACCTCTCCTTTGTCTCCTTCGTAGCCTCGAAGAATTGTGCACCTGAGGGAAGAATGTGCTCGAGATCTTTAGTAAGTGGAAGGAGCTGGGTAAGGAGTGCGATAACAACACCAATGAAGGTGACGGCCTGAGTGATATCATAGACGTGGAACATCTTGGCTCGTGCACTATGGTTGAAGGTCTTGACCGCATTCGATAAGATCTTCACGAGCGCCATGGGGAGAGTGAGCGTAACGATCAAGTTGAAGTAATGCACGGGAGCAAAACTCTTCTTGAAGTCTAGATTGTAACGAAGGAGAAACATACATTCATGCGAAGCTCAAGGTGAGCTGGGATTTCTGTGCTGGGCCCCCAGCCTTGGAGCTGGCACGATAGGAAGCAAGAGACGCTGTGGCTCACTGAAGACGTGCATTACACAAAGCAGCAGCCATTTCCAATCGACGTACTGAGCCAACTTGCATTAAAGAAGTAATCCTCGGTGCTCAACGAATAGGATCCAATTCCAGCATCTAGCAGGTTCATCCAGGTCACAATCAGTCCGATTGTGAGATCAACCGTCAGCTCTACACAGAAAGGAGAGGTAGCAAGCCGCAGTGGTGAGCTCTGGTCCAGAAACGCACAGAATTACTGCGACTCTCTTTTCAATGGCTATAAACAATACCAGGCCCTCATTTTGCAAACTCACTAGGGTTCTCTACTTACCGGTAAACGTGGGGACGGGCTTCACCTTCTTCACCTGCGACATAGTGTTAAGAGTCTATCAAGGTTCTATAACGCACAGGGACGACTCCACGGATAATGAGTGTACCGCTCATGATACGGGAGACTAGGTTCCAAGCGCCCTGAAATACTTTTGATGAATCGAATCATACACCAGTAACCAGACCGCAGCGCAGGTCCCGCTTTCTTCGCGTATGTCCGTGATTCCGCCACCAAATTCACAACGGGACACACTGAGTGAGGGTGCTGAGGGGGGAAAACCCACTCCCATACTGCTGGCTTATGTGCAATCCTCGTGACGCGCACTCGCCGAAGCGGTATGCCTCAAGAGACAATCGTTCGGCTGCGGTTGGGAGAGATGGGCATGAGCTGCTAGGATACCTACGCTGCAGGCAGTATATAGCGCTATTGATGAATCAAAATGCACAATGTATCTCTTGTGCGCACATCATGATATCCACGAATCACACGAGCTGCGATAGTGCAGAAACAAACTTCAATTCACACTTGTCGTGCTCGCTGCATCGTGGGACCGGCCAGACTGTGTCCGCATCTGTTCCTGTAAACCTCTGCGGCCCATCACACCGGTTATAATAGTGTGTTGTATGCCGTAACATATTAGCGCTATGCATCTGGAGCCTCTGACGAGCTGTGCATCCGTGGTCGGAATTTCAAGCTATACACTGCTTTATGGGATCTTGCACACGATTCCGAAGGGATTAATATTTTATTTGATTCGTCCTAACATGTCGCATATGTGTTGCACATCTGTGACGCTTGGACAATACGGTTAGTCCATGTAGTGGACCACCCTCCTCGGATCCCTGAGCTGATCCTCAAAGGGCCGATTTTCAGCATGACATTTCACACCGTCCGCAGAACCTATCAGAGAATAATGCACACAGTCGACAACTACCAATCACCCCAACCTTATCGTTTGGCTCCCGCACCCAGCCGGCGTGTAGATCACCGTCCGAATAGAGTATGTCTCAGTCGCCAAAAGGACCAATCATTCTGTATGGGTCCCAGACTGGAAATGCTGAGGCGATTGCACGCATGGTCCATGTAGGCCTTGCGGCCATCCCCGGTCTCCCAGCTCCCCGCATTTCAACGATGGCGGCGTATGTAAAGCAAGATACTGCGGTACGTATAAACGCTAGGGCCGTCTGAGGTATCCATATTGGCCCCAAATCCGAAATCGAAGACGTGCTCTCGTGTCTTGAACTGTATCCAGGTCAGCACCGCCCAGCCATCAGGATCCACATGCTTAATCTTTGTCTTCCTCCCTCTTCTGTGTTTCCGTTTCGATCTAGCTGACTGGACTCGGTTCTGAGTCAGCCATCATTGTGATTTGCTCGACCACCGGCCAGGGTGACCTGCCTGACAATGCTCGCCCTTTCTACCGTCAACTTCGTAAGTTGCCTCCAGGCTCTCTATCGAATGTGCACATTGCTGTGCTCGGCCTTGGTGATTCAAATTATGACAAGTTCAACAATGCGGCGAAGATGATCGAGAAGACGCTTGTCGAACTTGGTGCGCAGAGGTTCCTTAAATCGGTCTATGCCGATGATGGTATCGGGCTTGAAATTGCAGTTGAGCCCTGGCGCAAAGACATCTATCCCGCAGTCACAACGCTGTATACCTCAGGGGCGCTTGCATGTGCTGAGATGAAATCTCAGGGGGACGCTGAGGGAGCAAGGGCGACGGACACAGTTCAGGGAACTCCAACAAAGGACCCTCAGAGATCTGAGCCTACGCCCCCTCAGCCTGCAGGCATTGGTGCACATCTTTCAGCTGCACATATCGAGGTTGCAGTTGCGCATGCCTTGAGTGCCGCCGCGGCACAGGAGCGTGCTGAGAAGGACAAGGCCGATCAGGAGCGAGAGCAGGCTATTCAGCAGGCTGCCTTGGCCGCTGCGTCAAAAGCAGCCGAAGATGCAGCAACGAGTGGAAGATTCATTCCCACCTCAGTTCCTGTGCCTGAGTTTGCCTTTTCCCGCAACGCCTTTACGGTTAAGCCGAGCACAGCTCTTCCGCGTAAGCCACCCAAGCTCCCAAAGGCACAGCCCATGAAAGTGGTTGCATACCCCCTATTCCCTACAACTGCGAAGGATGAAGAGACCGGAGCAATCGGCTTGCTACCTCCATTCCCTGAGCCTCGGGAGGTGCGATTGCGCCTGCTTAAGGAGGCTTTTGACTTGAAACAGCTGCTAGCATCCCCCGCTTTTGTGTCAACCGAAGGCCACGTCGACCTTGGATTTGTGAAGCAGCACGGAAGCTTCCTTCGACTACCGGATCCTAGCGGTGCCACGAGTCACCTAGATGGTATTCCAGAGGATAAGCACGATGAACACCCCGAGGATCCCACAGGAGATCCTTCAGGCGACTGTGCAACTGCTGAACTCGACGCGTACGCAAGTTTTAACAGTAATAAGACGTCAAATGCCGTGGATGGAAGACCTCAGGCCGTTTTCGGGGAACGTAGCCTCAACGGCTATACCGCAGAGACGCCAAGTATTGCGGAAATCAGCGCCGCACGTGTACTTACAACCAAAAAATCTCATGCGAATGGGCGCCAAGTCTTGCACATTGAGTTTTCTTTGCCCGTGGGTGGTCAACACTCGGTGTCGTTCGAGCCAGGTGACTGCATTGGATTGTTCCCGACAAATGATCCTCAGCTTGTCACCAACCTGCTTCAACGGCTTGGCCTAGCTGGCTTTGATGACACTCTCGTGCGTGTTGTAAGCACTGACCAAACAAACGGTACTTCTTCCAATACCCCCGCTCTTCTCCATATTCCCAGCCCACTGCCCCTCCGTGAGTTATTCGAATATTGCGTAGATATTACTTCTCTGCCCCGTAAGGGATTGCTTCGCAACATGGCAGACTACTGCGAGGATCCGTTAGATGCCGCAAAGCTTATGGCACTATGCTCGTTGGAAGGGAAGGCATTATTCAAGACCTACATCGAGGAGACGCGGCCAAACCTCTTGGAGCTGCTTCAACTCTTCCCTTCATGCCTCCCCCCATTATCGCTACTTGTTGACCAATTACCACCCCTTGGACCGCGTACCTATTCGATTACCAACTCACCCAATCGATCTCCCGCGAAGGTCCAAATCGCATTCACTATCCACGTTACCCCCAATGTACCACTCAGGCCGATTCCATACCCACAGTATTTAAGGGCAGCTAGTGCCTCGGCTGCAGTTGCAGCCGCTGCTGGCGTGCCTGAGAATGCGGATACAAGTGATATCCCCCCAGAGCCGGAGGTCCAGGACAAACCTATCGAGCGCAGCATTCATGGAGTTTGCACTCACTGGCTTCGACGAATTTGCATCTCTGCGGGCCTGCTCTCACGAGATCTTGACGCAACCTATCAACCTATCGACACAACAAAGGCATCTAAAACATTGCCTGGATGTACTGTTACTTACAGTTCGGACCCTGAGCGATCACCCAAGGTACGCGTTCCCATTTTCCTTCGCCGTACACCCCAATTTAAGCTTCCCTACGATATTACGACACCGTTGATTCTTGTTGGACCAGGTACGGGCGTCGCCCCTTTCCGAGCCTTCCTTCAGCATCGCGAGTCAGAGCTGCAGAGCGTCGCTTCTGGTCTTGCCGTTGCACTAGGCACATGGCGCGGCATGGAGGTGGACCTCTGCCCTTCCGCCCCGCCTGCAAGGACTAATAGCAATAATCCCAGTGATAAGCCCGAATCAGTCCATGAGTTCAAGGATGGGGCTTCAGTGTCCGCACGATCGATCGCAGGTTCCACGACCGTGCCTATCATTCCAGCGACGGCCGCTGAGCCAAGCGAAGGCCTTTTGGTTAGGGTTCCTGAGCGCTTTGAGGATGAGGGCCTATGCCGAGTGGTGATTGGAGAGCGCAGCGTTGCACCTTCTGCGTCTAGCAAGGGCCTTGGACGCTCTCGTAGCACTGGTGAGTTTGCTTCCTTGACTGCTGCGCAGGGATCTGCTGCCGAAAGCTCAATCAGCTCTGCCAAGTCGCGAAGACCACGTGGTAGGTACGAAGCATTCGATGAATATGACGACGCAGATGCTGAAGAGGCAGCTGAGGCACTCGCTGGCGGGGAGGACTTATTTGTATGCTCCAATTCCAATCGTCCTCGTGTGGGTTCCTCGCTGCTGTTCTTTGGTTGTCGCGCCGCAGACGAAGATGCCATCTATTACGACGAATTCGAGCAGCTCGTTAACAGTGGTGCGTTGACGACGCTACACATCGCCTTCTCTCGAGAATTCAAATCACGAGGAGGCAGGAAAACATATGTTCAGGATGTTATACTAGCTGAAAGCGCTGTCGTTTGCGAGTACCTTTTCAAACACAAGGCAGTCCTATATGTCTGTGGAGATGGGGTCGAGTTGCCTCGCGCTATTATGCAGACCCTCCAGGCATGTGTTGAGGCGCACGCTGATAAGTACGCCGCCTCAGATGAGCTCCCTCTCGAGACCCCAGAAGCAAGAAAGGCCTGGGCAGTTAAACAAACCCAGAAGCTTGTCAAGGAGGGTCGGTTCGTCACTGATGTATGGAACTAAACGGACTTTAGCCATCAGTCCCCATTTGAGATGTGTACACTACAACTGCTCAATGCTTGTTCACTATGAATGTTATGGCTACATCCTATTGTATGTTGCTTAGTGATCTGAACTTTGGAAACTAGCTAGCGAAAATTTGCTTCACTCCTAGATAGACCATCCGAAGGTTATCATCTATTGCGCTTTATGACTGAGTAAAGGAATATCAGATAGTGTTTAATTTCTCTACTACTTCTTGTGCATTCGTTCAAATTTCCAGTGCCTATCCGCTGCGCTGCGCAGAGCTTCGGCACCCAGAATACTCGTTCGAGCCACAAAAGGCAAAACCTCGAACTGAAATTGACTTTTGCTAGGATCGTAACCTGCCGCAACGGCCTATATCACAGGTATAAAAAGTAAATCTCTGGGAGGATCACCCGTTTCCAACTGCAGTGCAACTCCGTACTTCCTGACTACGATAATTCTATCGTTGATATTTCGAAAAATCTTTCTGTAAGTCTTTGCTCACGATCTTGAGCCAAGCAGTGCGATCCAGGACTTGTAACCGCGCCTATGGACGACCACGACACTCTTTCGGCACAGACACCTGCTGCGAGTGTTAACCATGAGAGAGGAGCCGCGTTGTCCTCACCCACACACCTACGGAGCTCCCCCAGATTGACCCCTTCAGCCGTTACCTCAGATCCACTGCGGCCTGGTACAGTAACGACGGCAGCGGGCACTGCCTCAGTGAGCCACTTCCCACCCTCGAGTCCAGCCAAGCCAAATCGAGCTCCGTCAATTATGGAGCTCCGCGTGACCCGAGGACAACAGAATCAAGTCAGCCCGCCTTCCATGAGCGAAGATGCTGATCCGACCTCGACATCGCGGCTCTCTGCAATGGACCAGAGCGCAGGGCACGTTGTGAATTCAACGCAGACAAGTAGCCACATGTCTCAAACGCGCGCTAGGTTGCTCGCGCAAGAAGAGGGACTCCGAAGGCAGCTACTTGATACGTCACGGGTGCTTGAGAGCAGCAGGTACTTTGGCGAGGAGATAAGTTCAGGCGCCCAACCTAGCTCCGGTGAGGGTCCGGCGATCATCGATACGCCTTCTAGAAGTAACAATCAGTCCGATTCTCGAGTCTCGCTTGCTACGATTCGCAGACCATCATCGTCGGAAGCCCCAAGAACTGGAGATGAAAGCCAATATCGGGCTGGAATTGGAAAGGCCAACTCCGATACGCTTCCACTTGTGTCTCCTGCAGTATCGGCGGTACGCACACGTCCTGCGAGACCAGTGGGAGCCTCATCAGCGTACATGTTGACCCCAACTGACCCTACAACCACCCAAAGCCAGACGCAACCTATACCCTACACGTCTGCCCATCTGGCATCAGCATCATCGTACCAGACGCTTACAGATGCTCTGTCTCAGGCGAACTTACAAGGACTGTTGGGTTCACATACTTCTGAGCAAAGGAATCCAGTCCATCAAGTCTCCACAGCGGAGTCGTTTCGCGTTCCTTCGTCAGTTCCACCCGACCCTTGCGGCTTTGTCTCGGCCTCTGCTTACAGACCGTATGACACCCTACCACGGCTTCACATTCCTCGGCCAGAGTTTGAGAGTGCTCCAATCTACTCTGCCCCTGACTCACAACTTCAGGATGCTTATCTTGCGCTTGAAGCAGAGCAGCGCAAATCGGCTCATTTGCGCGACCTTCTGCGTCGGGTTATGCAATCGAACGCGTCAAAGACTAGACTATTGGGGAAGGTGGTTTCTTTGATAGAGGATCTCATCACGAACTCCTATATTCAAGATGAGAGGCATCTCGCCCAGTTCGACCAATTGAGTCGCGAGTTTGCTTCCACATTTGGAGCCAGTGACCGGGAGCGAGATTCGCTGACTTCGCGTGAACTTATTCCAGCGCATCTTTTACGCCCACCGAAAGTCTTCACGGGGAGCCAACGCGTGCCTGAGACACGCTTGTGGGATGTTAGCGACCTCCCCTCCGCTCATGAGCAGACATCAAGTAAACAATCTGCTTACCCGCCGAATCTCCAGCCTGAACACCTACCTCCACCTAGGCGTCAAGATACCACACATACTCCCGTCTCCCCCCGATCTACATCACTAGACGATCTTGTCCCCAAGAAAGGCGAGCTCTTTTCTCGATTTGGAGCGCGGATTCCGGCATCAGTGGCTCCCACCCCAATCGAGCCGACTGTACCTGTGAAGCCGGATGACCCCACTCCCGAAGGAAACAAGGGACTGACAAGGCCCTCAAACCTCGCAGATAGCAGGGCGCTTCGCACATCCGTAGCTCAATGTCAACAGCCACCAGATGAGAGCCAACCTGAGTCCCATGAGTCCTCGGAGGTCCACGAGACACAGGCAACATCAAATCAGCAGATAGGTAGTCTTACCCCACCTTCATACCAGCTCTCTCACTCTTTGAAACCTATGTCTCAGCCATCCAAACCCAGACCTGCGTCCGCGCATTCCGAGAGTCAGCCCAAACTTGGATCCCAAAGCAAGTACGTTCCAGCGTCACCTTCTAATGCAGCTCCGACGGCGGCCACTCCGATCCGTGCATCGGGGTCCTCTAGTGAGTATCTGAGCATGTTATACAAGTTGAGGCGTGACAGTGCTCATGCGATTGATGAGCTCGCAAAGCTCAAATTCAACGTAACCAGTACAATGAGCTCCGAAGATCAGCGACATATAGAAGAGGAAGAAGAGCAAGACCAAGAGCAGGCAAATGCAAGCGAGGCTTACGACGGTGAATGGGACAGCCACGATGAAGACACGTAAGGCAAAAAGGCCTCCTTCAGGTATCGAAAATACAACTGTAGATTTAACCCATTTTCTGTCTATTATATTTTATCAGAGTCGCATAGATGCTCTTTGAAAAGCAAGGCCATCATTGAAGGTCGCCATCTTGTTAATTTGCCTTTGCTGCTCGCGAGTCACAATAGATTCAATAATTTCACCTTCTCCCCGCACCAGTCGTATGCGACCAGTGATGGGATCAACAACCCGTCGAATTTGCTTTTGGCGACGTTCGTACTCCTCTGGTGTAATGGGGCCCAGGATCACGGTCTCGGGTTCAGCAGCTGGCTCATTGAGAATAGACTGGGGCTGCATGAACGCTCCACTCAGAGGCTTACTCACAGTAGATACCATGGAGGTGTGAGTTGATAAGCCTACGGCTGCGACTTCCTGTGATAAAGAAAGGTTTGATCCTGTGGTTGTGGCAGTTGGAATCGCTACCGAGTCAACACCATTTCCACTGATTTCGGCCTGTGGAGTGTGCACTGCTTTGCCTACACGCGCGAGATGGTCTCGGCTTCCGCTTCGTTTCTTGGACCGGTTGCGACTGCGATTGCGACTGCGACTGAGACTGCGACTGAGACTGCGACTGAGACTGCGACTGAGACTGCGACTACGACTACGACTGCGACTGCGACTGCGACTGCGACTGCTGCTCCGAGATCTGTCTTTCTTACGTCGTTTACGACGCCTTCTGTGCTTTTGTTGATCGCGCCGATTCGTCACTTTCCTTCTGGCTCTATCAGAGCTGCGACTGCGACTTCTTCGTCTTCGATGTCGATGATGAGATCGGCTTCTGCTCCGGCTGCTGCTCCGGCTGCTGCTCCGGCTTCTGCTCGGGCTTCTATTCCGACTGTAATCGCTATCACTATTATCATCGCTGCTGCCATCTCTATCTCCTTTGCTACGGCTCCAACTCCGGATCTTGGGTCTACGTCGGTCTCGGCTTCGGCTTCGGCCTCGGCTGTGGCTTCGGCTCCGACTTCGGCTCCGGCTCCGGCTCGATTCCGTGCTTGATGCTTGACTATCCGAGAAACCCCTCTCTTCCTGACTACTCCACGATCTTGAACGCCGGCGCAGGTGACAACTCGATTTCGAGCTCGCTTCACCCCCACGTGGGCGGTGGTGGCGCATGCTCTGGCCTCGGCCTCGGCTCCGGTCTCGGCTCCGGTCTCGGCTCCCACTACAACTGCGACTACGACGACTCTCTAACTCGCGCCTTTGCACCTTGGCCTCCTCCAATCGATCCTCGTTGGAGATCTCCATGGTGAGTCTTGTTTGGGGCACAAAAGAGAATGCCTAGGAAGTGTACTGGTGCACAACCATTGAAAAGAGATGAAGTATCTAGGTGTCAATCGATGCACGTACAAATGAACTTCCGGCACAACCGACTACCCACCTTTTCAAGTCCTATCCACCTACTCCCGTTGGTCCCGATTTTCGAAAACGCAATTTTATTGCTGTGCCACATTTCCTGACGATCATGAAACCGGGGTTTGCGGCCGCAGTGCGCTAGAATAATTGTGAGACTACTCATTACGCTACTACTCAGCACGGTTCAGCCTGCACTGGATGCTCCGTACTTCTGCGATCTCCCCCAAAATCTGTTTTCCATCAAGCTCGAGGATCCTCTTCCTCCGAGGAAAAGATCGGATCTCTCTTGCTGGCTTGACTACCCCGATAGTATCTCTACGTCCACTCATGAAATCAACTACAACTTTATCAACCGTCTAGAAGTACCCGAGTAATGTCGCAGGCCGTCATTGCACCTGGTGGGAAATTACGTTTCGCGATCGATCGAGGAGGAACTTTCACTGATGTTGTATGCGAGTTCCCTACGCATCCGTCGCTCGTTCAGAAACATGGTACGTGTCTTTCACCATAACTACATGTCTCACAGTTCTGCGGCTTAGTGCTGTCTTGCATTCAGGAGGCCCTCAAGCTAACTCCCCACGAACCCTGGCTATCGACCATAACACCGACGTCTTACCTGTAGGACCTGTGACTACGCGCATCATGAAGCTACTCTCAGTGAATCCGGGGAGCTATCCAGATGCGCCGCGTGAGGCCATTCGCCGCTTCTTGGAGGAGGTTACCGGTGACCCGTACCCTATCGACAAGAAGATTGACAGCTCTCGTATCGAAAGTGTTCGCATGGGGACGACTGTGGCAACTAACGCACTCCTCGAGCGCAAGGGTGAGCGCACAACTTTCGTGACAACTGAAGGGCTTAAGGATATCTTGATCATCGGTAATCAGAGCCGCCCGCAGATCTTTGACTTGCGGATTGAGCGACCTGAGCCAATCGTAGAGTCTGTCATTGAGGCCTCCGAGCGTGTAAGAGTTGTGAGCCGTACTGCCGTAACCGAAACAACCGGTGGCATCGAGGCGGCTTCAGACGGGTTGAAGGGTTCTACTGAGTCAGCATCCACGACTGCTTCGAGTACTCCAGATTCAATCTTCTTAGGGGAGCAGGTCAAGACCGCGGTTGGAGTGACGGGTGAGACAGTCCAGATCCTGAAGCCACTGGATGAGGAGCAGTTAAGGACTCATCTCAGAGCGCAGCGTGCCAAGGGCATTAATGCCGTAGCTGTCGCGCTGGCCCATTCGTATACTTTCCGTGAGCATGAGCAGCGAATCGCTGAGATCGCCCGAGAAGAAGGGTTCACTCAAGTCTCACTCTCCTCGGAAGTCATGCCGGCAGTTAAGCTAGTTCCTCGTGCGTTTACAGCATGTGCAGATGCTTACTTGACTCCCTGCATTAATCGCTATCTATCTCAGTTCTTGTCTGGATTTGACGACCAGTTCTTGGACCGCTGTCAGCTCCTATTCATGCAGTCTGACGGTGGTCTGACGTCGGTGTCCAGCTTTACAGGTTTCCGGGCCGTCCTCTCGGGCCCTGCCGGCGGTGTGGTTGGTTTTTCCAGAACATCATTTGTGGATCCTAAGCTTGTCAAGAATGGGCATGGCGAAAAGGCGTCCTCGAAGCTCTTGGAGCAGTCTGAAGACGATATGGATGACGCTGACGATGATGAGGACGAACTCGTCGATGCATTTCGCGCTGATGTGAACGAAAATTCCGATTTCGAAAGAAAGATGGCGCTTCTTAAGACGGATCCCAAATGTACTGGTTCCCTGATCCCTGGTCAACCTGTGATCGGCTTTGATATGGGCGGAACTTCGACAGATGTATCGCGCTATGACGGAAGCTTAGATCACATTTTCGAGAATACGACAGCTGGCGTCACAATTCAGGCCCCACAGCTTGATATCAACACCGTTGCAGCGGGTGGTGGAAGCATCCTAACGTTTACCGCAGGTCTCTTCAACGTCGGTCCTGAGAGTGCGTCGGCCAATCCCGGCCCAGCGTGCTACCGCAATAACGGTCCTGCGACAGTAACGGATGCAAACGTTGTGCTCGGTCGCATCCAGCCGAAGCACTTCCCTCATGTGTTTGGCCGTGAGCAAAACTTGCCTCTTGATGCAGACGCCTCTCGTGCAGTATTCGCGGCACTTGCCGACAAGATTAACGCCTGGCAACAGGCCCAGGCTGCAGAGCGAGGTGTTTCCTCGGCTCACTCCATGACTATTGAAGATGTTGCCCTAGGTTTTGTTGCAGTTGCTAACGAAGCCATGTGCCGCCCCATCCGGGCGCTTACAGAGGCAAGAGGCTTTGATGTCACAAAGCACGTCCTTGCATGCTTCGGTGCTGCTGGCGGCCAGCATGCGTGTGCAATTGCTGAATCCCTGGGAATCTCGCGGGTGCATGTCCACCCTTTTTCAGGGGTGCTCTCTGCCTATGGTATGGGTCTCGCTGACGTCGTGGTTGAGCGTCAATCACCGTTCTCCATGTACCTTACCAAGTCCTCGAGTGACACCGACTCTTCCCGAGAGGTTGGAATCGAAGCGCTGGCTTCCGTGGTAGCGCGAACTGTAGAGCTGGTCCAAGGCACCGCTGCTGACCTCGAACATCAGGGCTTCCAACATGCTAATATCCGCCATGAATTATACCTGGGATTGCGATACGAAGGCACGGACACTTCGATTATGGTCCATGCTCCGCAATCCATCCTACAGCTTGCAAACAGTAGAGCAAGCAGTTCCTCTGTACCAAGCGAAGATACCCCAGTTCTTTCCGATCTTGTTGCAAAGCTGCAACGGCTGTTCATCAAGCGTTATAAGCGCGAGTTCGGTTTCGTGCTAGCTCGCCCCATCATCATTGATACAGTACGTATTCGCTCTATTGGCTCCGCAAGCTCGCTCTTGATTAGCGAAACTGAATGGGCTGAGCAGTCATTAAGCGCCGGATCTGCTTCGCTTCCGGCTCCTGTTGATGTGGTGAAGGTGTACTTCTCGGCAAAGGGCCAACAGGGAGGAGACCAAGCTTTCAACGAACCCGGGCAGCCTTTCGAGGGTAAAATGGACGGCCCTAGCCATGGACGACCTCGAGGTGCTTGGGTTGATACACCCATTTATCATCTCCGTGATTTACCAATTCACTGCCGAGCTGATGGCCCGTGCACAATCATCGATACGACATGCACGGTTGTGGTGGATCCCGAATGGTCTGCGTACATCCTGCCAGACCATTCGATATCGATCATCAAATCAGGCAAGACAACGAAGGTGGATGATGAGCTCACTCAGCACGAAGAAACGGTCGAGCGTCAAGATGCCCCCCTCCCCTCTCTTGAAGAGACGGTTTCCCGTTACCCTTGCGATCCCATTCAGCTGTCCATCTTTTCCCATCGATTCATGTCCGTTGCGGAGCAGATGGGCCGAGCACTGCAGCGCACCGCGGTTTCCACAAACATCAAAGAACGCCTGGATTTCAGTTGTGCCCTATTCGGACCTGACGGAGGGCTCGTCGCAAATGCTCCACATCTTCCGGTCCATCTTGGTGCAATGCAGGAAGCTGTCAAGGCGCAAATCCGCATTCTAGGCAAAGACATCCACGACGGTGATGTCCTTGTGAGCAACCACCCACAGGCAGGTGGATCTCATTTGCCTGACATCACCGTGATTACGCCCGTCTTCGCACCGTCCAAGTCTCCATATGCGAAGTATAATGCCCGTGGCCCCCTGTTCTTCCTTGCTTCGCGAGGCCACCACGCGGATATTGGCGGTATCTCTCCAGGCTCGATGCCTCCTTTCTCCAAGTACTTGTATCAAGAAGGTGCTGCAATCGAGTCGTTCAAGCTGGTGAGACGTGGTGGCGAATTTGATGTTGAAGGCATCTCTGCCTTACTCAAGGCACCTGCTAATTTTCCCCGCAGACATCCCGACGAGCCGGCTTGCGCTGGTACGCGTAACCTGGAGGACAATCTCTCCGATTTGAGAGCCCAAGTTGCGGCCAATCAAAAGGGTGTGCTCCTGATGCGATCACTGATTGAGACGTACACCTTGCCATTTGTTCAAGCCTACATGTATCATATTCAGCGTGCAGCTGAAGACGCCGTTCGGGAGATGCTTGTTGAGTATTCTCTTAAGGCAGGCCTCCCCGAGGTTGCAACACTTCCTCCAGTTGAGGACTTCATGGACGATGGCTCCCCAATCCGTCTGTCTGTCACAATTGATCGCAGAAACGGCGGTACCGCTGTGTTCGACTTCACGGGGACTGCGAGTCAGGTTCATGGCAATACGAATGCTCCTAAGGCCGTCACATATTCAGCGATCATTTACTGCCTCAGATGCATGGTTCGACGCACAATTCCTCTCAATCAAGGATGCCTAAATCCCGTCCAGGTTGTCATTCCAGAGAACTCGCTTTTGAATCCATCTGCAGATGCGGCTGTTGTCGGTGGCAATGTTCTAACATCACAGCGTGTAACAGATGTTGTCCTGAAGGCGTTCAATGCCGCGGCCGCTTCGCAAGGATGCATGAACAATCTCACGTTTGGTGATGAACGCTTCGGATACTACGAAACAATTGCCGGTGGTGCCGGCGCGGGCCCAGGCTGGAACGGCTCGTCTGGTGTGCACACCCACATGACGAATACTCGCATTACTGATGTCGAAGTAATTGAGCGTCGGTATCCAGTACTGATTCGCCAATTCAAGATTCGTGAAAATTCTGGTGGTGCTGGACGCTTCAGAGGAGGAGATGGTGTTATTCGAGAGATCCAATTCCTCAAGCCCTTGACTGTGAATATCCTTTCCGAAAGAAGAATATGCCGTCCGTGGGGATTACATGGTGGCGGTGAGGCCGCTCGAGGTGAGAACTATATTTTGAAGTATGGTGGCGGTTATTCGACCAACAACAAGCCACTTAAGATTAGTCTGGGTGGCAAGAATACTTACTATGCCGACGCAGGCGATGCCATCTTGATTCTCACTCCAGGAGGAGGTGGTTATGGTGTACCTCCAGGCCAACCACAGGAACAGCAGCATCTCTTATCGGTCATGGATTCGGTTGATGACGAGAACGCCGTTCGTACAACCCATCCAACTTTTGGAAGCGTCGCAAACTACATTCAAGCTCAAGAATCGGTCTAAGGTCTAGACCGCAGGATATCTCAATCTACAGCGTTATTCTTATACTTTGCTCACACAGTCGAAGCGGCTTCAGGTCCCTCTCGTGAATGACTCTCAAATACAATGCGACATTTAGGGAATCTACTGTATTCATATCACCAGACTGCCGCAAAAGGTTTCTATTGCTGAGAGCCCACCGTTAAACAAGATAAAGTGAAGCGGCGAAAACCACATCTCGCTTGATGCGCTCAACAGCAAGCTTTACCTTCTTCGCTAGCTCGATATCACCGGTGACCTGGGCTGCGTTGTATACATCCCGGCAGGTTTCTGCAATTCTCATGATGCAGCGCACGATGCTACCTTCAGAAACCGGAGTGATTGCGCAAAGCGCGTGGAAAGGTACACCACGAGTCCATTCATAAACCACAAGCATGAGCATTGGATTCACATTCTCACGGATATAGTCTTCGCGGGACTGCGTCAGACCGGCTCGGGTCTGTTGCTCTGCAAGGCTTGCGGCGATCAGAAGAATTCTTTCGTATGGCTCCGCTAGATTCGGTGGCAACGTAATTTGCTCATTGGTCAGGTTCTTCTCTTGGCAAACTAGCAGTGAGAGGATAGCCGCAACTTCCTCTACTGTTGCAGCGTGGAGGATTCTGTCGAAAATTATTTCTGCCAGAAGCAAGGCATCGCAAGTGTTCACCTCACTCGCTACGCGGCCCTTTAAGGTCACGGCTGCTGTGCTATCGATGTAACCCAAGCGTCGCAGCACGTCACAACGAGTCACATATTCAGTTCGTAGCGTTGGGTCGGATCCATCGAAGGAGCGGCGGAGAGCTTTGAGAATCTCATTAAGTCTGTGAAGTCGCTCAAGGGGCTGAATGTAGTACGGAAGTGCGAGCAGGGAGCCAATCGGGCTCTTTGCTAGAAGCGGCGCTAGTGTGCCCACAAGGTAGATATGGTCCAAAGCCTCGGCCTCGGGGGACGCAACAGTGGATGCTGAAGCGGCAGCCGCCGCTGAGCTCACGGCCACTACAGGCGCGGTGGATACATGCCCGCCAGCGAACCGCTGGATTTGCATCGGTGTAAGATGGTTCAAGCGGAACGGATTGATCACTCTTCCCAGAGTACCGGTCTTCTCGTCGTCTTGAGTAAGGACCTTCCTCTGAACTCGGATGAGACCGGGCGTACTATGTGCAGTCCAGAAAGCGTAAAGGCGCTCAGCAGCTGTCAGTAAGTCTGTCGAAACATGGCATTCCGGATTGAACGCACGGGACTCGCCCGTAACGCTTATCACAGTGTCGGTAATCGCAAGAACATCATGAGCATTTACCTTAACATTCACAAAACGGAACAGCTCGTCAGGCGAGCGTTCAGAATCTGCAAGTGTCCAGATGGGGTCCGATGAGGCTAGCTTGGCCGGATTGCACGAAGCTTGCACGTCAAAGGAAGGCGAAATCACAGCGTCAAATAATGCCCCAAGGAATGGATTGCCAGGAGTCTCCCTCATCCACTCTTCTGCAAAAGTGTTGAGCTTCTTAGATGTAGGTTTGTGCTGGATTATAATCGGATCAGGGCGACTCGTCGAATCAGTCTCACCATCCTCTAACGTTCCTTCGTTCTCGATTTCAGGATCAGGTGGAATGACCTCAATCTGCTCCGAAACAAGGACCAAGACGGACAGTGAAAAGCCTTCGAACTCTTCCTCAGAGTCAGTGGATGATGTGCCACCCGGCGCTGACGTTTGCTCAGAGTCTTCCGGAATGACAGGTCGTATACCTTGGGCTCCTGACTTCACATAGCCTGTGACAACACCAATCGTGAAGCGTGCATAGGGCGTGAGATCAACTGCAATAATCCGACCGACAGGGAATACTCTCCTCAGGACGGCTTTTCGTTTGAAAACAACTGCCCTCAGGAGACTGGTAAGTGCCTGACGATAAGCGTTCGCTGCAGTGAAAAACCTCCGGAGCACGGGCTCCGAGACCCCCGGAGGTGTGTCGAGTCGCTGGTCTTCCGCACGCGCCATGTCAAGCTCCGCTTGCCGTAAGAGGGCCATTGCTTCGGGCGTCGTGCGTTCATGTTCGTTTTCAAGGAATGAGCGACGCATGAAGTCCTCCATACGCATGTCCTCCTGGTTCAACACATTAAGGATCATTGAATAAGTGAGTCTAAACTTGCTCTGCAATCGGACAGATGGTCCAGTCAGCAGGGCACGTACCTCGGGTTCGTCTGGGACTGATGAAGGTGTGCAAATGATCGCAACAATACCGAAGGGGTCTTTACCACGTCGACCGGCACGTCCAGACATCTGAATAAACTCTGCCGAGTTAAGGAGTCTTCTTCGAGTGCCATCATGCTTCATGAGTCCATTGAACAATACAATCTTGGTGGGTGTGTTCACTCCCATAGCGAATGTATCGGTCGCAAACAAAACCTTGATCAATGTTTTGGCAAACAGGATTTCGACAATCTCCTTGAGAACGGGAAGTAAGCCTGCATGGTGTACCCCGATACCTCGCAACGCCAAGTCGCGGATGTGCGCGATTTGGGGTAACTTTCGGTCAGCTGGAGGCAATCTCCTCAGCGCGTTATCGAAGAAAATCATGATCGAAGACTTTTCAGTTGAAGTGCTCAGGTCAATTCCTGCAAGTGCTCCTGCTGCTTGTTCACATCCTGCACGAGAGAAAGAGAACACGACTGCTGGGAGAAGGTTACTCGAAGATGTGGCCGTTAGATAAGCGCCACCTGATGTCATTGCGGCGGATCCTGCAGCGCTGAGCGCCTTCACAAGGGCCTTCCAGTTAACAGGCGCGTGACGTGTATATCGAGTTCCTCCTCCGCCGCCACTTCCTCCGCCACGTCCAGCCCCACCACCAGGGCCAGCTTTCCCTCCGCGGCTTTTTGCTTGCTTCATTTCATTCTTCCTTTCTTCATCAAGCAGCTTATTTACGGCTCGATAACCCTCGGGCTGGTATACTCCGTTAGAATCCATCACCTTGAATAACTGCTCTTTGAAACATAGGTAGAACTGCAGGGGCACAGGTCGCTTCTGTGTGGACATAACATAAACTGGGGTGCCTCGTGTGCGCCCAACCCATTCTGCGAACTCAACGACATTCGGAACGGTGGCTGAAAGCATCACGAGCTTAACGTGTTTAGGAAGCATGATGATCACTTCCTCCCAAACGACACCTCGCTGCTCGTCGTTGACGTAATGAACCTCATCAAAAATTACCCATTCAACATCACGAATCATGTCTGCTCCCCGATAGAGCATTGATCGAAGAATTTCAGTTGTGAGAATCAGGCACTGCCCCTCAGGGTTGATCGAAACGTCACCTGTCATTAATCCAATTTCATTTGCACCGAACTGCTCTCGAAAGTCGCGGAACTTCTGGTTGGACAGGGTCTTGATCGGAGAGGTATAGATTGCACGAGTCAAATGCCGCAGTGAAAGGGCAATGGCATACTCTGCAACGACAGTTTTACCCGCTGATGTGTGTGCTGCAACGAAGACGTTGTCACCGCGTTCGATATGAATAATTGCTTGCTTCTGGAAAATGTCGAGTTCGAAAGGATATGAGATCGCAGGCGAGGGTACCTGCTCAGCAAAATCGTTCACAGGCATTGTCTCTAATTTGGCATATTTAGGCTCAGACTCGGACGCAGGCACAGACATGGATGCATCTTTCGCCCTCTGCCACGTTGAAGCTGTCGAGTTGATGAAGTTAACGATGTCATTCGCATCCCCTTGTGAAAGAAGCTTGTCGGCAGTTGCCGAGTCGAGTCGCAGCAATTTCTCAAGCGCAGTCGAGGTGAAGAGTTGTGTGCGAGAGTCGAGTCGCTTCGTTGACGAGGGCCCGGTGACTTTTGCGATATGACCATCAGCACTTGCAAATACATCCTCATTGTGCGTGACGTGCGGAATGACCTTTGCAATAGCGGCCAAACGTGGAGCATACTGTGGACCGAGGATTTCATCGGTGACTAGATCCGCTCCTCGACTATCTGTCAGCATTCCTTCGTATTGGGCAGAGAGCGCATGCCGTAGATGCTTTCCCTCAGCCCTCATACCCTCAGCCTCTGCTGATGCGCGACCGACGTCAGACGCCTGGGGTCGGCTCAGATGAGATGAGAACACACCTGCAATCATCATGCTCACTTGATGACGAGCGAGTGTAATCGCCTGCGCGGCACGCTTGCTCTTGATTTTAAGCGCCCGTTCCTCCGGGGACAACTTAGCCGAAGCTACCTCTCGAACTTGCGATACATCTTGAGAATGTGTGCTCGCCTGGCTGGGTAGGGCGACCGACGGAACCTGGACTAACTCTCGATCGATAAGGTCGTCCTCGAAGTCTTCTTGCACCTCAAAGACTTCATCGGCAGTGCTCACGGATTGACCACTCGTGCGGGCCTCTAGTTCAGTTCGTGCTCTAGCAAGCGCTGCCTCCATTCGGGCGAACATCAAAGTACCAGCTTCGGAGCTTGGATCACTCTGTAGAAGAGATTCGACTATAGTGACATGTTTCGCTAGTGTGTGTGTATCAATCTCCCATTCGTTTGTCTCCAGATCATTGAGCCTTAACAACTCCCTTGTTGATTCCAATAGTATTCGAAGGCCATTCAAAAGAGCGGCTTCAGACTGCGTATTTAGAAACATGCTCGTCCCCTTCGCTTTGTTAACGTTTTCAGAAGAGGGATCCTTTGTCTCAGACGTAGAGATGGGTGAAGCCTTCGCAGCTTCCCCTGGGAGCGATTCTGCGCTTACGACCTCCGTCGACTGCTGCATGTGACTGTAATGATCGATGAGAGCCCGCTGCGTCTCTTTTGTATCGTTTGAATCATCGGTGGCGCCTGTAGTGGCTCGTCTGTTCTCGAGCATGTGCTTTTGACGCTCCACAACACTTTTGTGTTGTAGAGCGATCGTTGCAGCTGCTTCCAATGAGCTCTCATCATTTGCGTCACGGTAGGATTCAGACCCTCGTGAAGGATTTGGCCTGATATCACCCTCTGTGGCCTCTTCATCGTCGCTTTCAAAACCTACACCGAAGTCCTTCTCACTGACCTGTTGCATATCTGTAGGTACAAGACCAAGTGCGTGACGCTCGCGCGTCAGTTCGCCATGGGTACGTTCCGCATCTTCAGCTTGCTGCAAGCTTGCGAATGCGGGTCGGAAGGCTTTCTGACCACGTACACTGGATCCTCTTGAAGCACCGATGCCAGCCGCCGCGACATTGGCAGCAGCTGTTTCAGCACCCATACCCGTCCTGGATTTGTCCTGATGGTGGAGCCACTCGCGCTTTCTTAACTCAGCGAGTTGTGACGCATGCAGCATTTCAGGGTCTGCTAACAACCGCTTGGCTTCGACAAACTGCTCTGGAATGTAGTGTGGGTTATCCTGGGTTAAGATAGAGCTGGAAGAGGTGGCTGGGATCCCCTTTGGATCCAACTCAGTGATTCCAAGGCACTCGTGTGTGAGTGCATCTTTTACAGTGGTGAGACCGAATGCGAGGCCAGACGATGTCGATCCAATCACAGCGGCATTTGGCACGGAAACATCATCGAGTGGGTTCTGACCAGAGTTTGCGGGACCTTCTATGTCCAATTCTGTAAGGGAGATTTGGGACGATAACACATCATGAACGAGGGATTCAGCTGCGCCAACGTTTGATAACTCACTGCGGGAGCCCTGCAAGAAGTCAGTAGACCGGGGGACGTTCATGGTGAACGGCCGTCCTTGGTCCCATGGATCGATTAGCGTCAAGTTTCTCGCGAGGAGTGCGTCTGTAGTTGGATCCGTGACCTGATTGTCGAGTTCTAGTCCACTATCCTGTCTTCGCCCAGTAAGAACCTTGAACAACTCATCTTCCAATTCCAGTGCAGCTTGCTCGCTCAGGGGAGGCAGTGAATCGTCTTTCTCCTCTGACTTCGCATGAATCTTGTAGTACTGTGCGAGGAGGTCCAGCTGCGCGATCTCAGTCGGCCGGGGCAAGGGCAGCACAGACGCTTGATGTCGGCGTGGAACTTGGTCTGTTATGGCTCCTGATCCACCGGTCTTGCGAACAGGATGCGCCGAAGAGCGTGGCAAGATATCTACCCCACCAATCAAAGCTGGGATAGGGACAACGTCGAAGTCCAGGCCACACTCGCGGTAGGCGACATGGAGCGTCCGATTTGAAGACGCATAGATTTCGGGGGCTAGGGTGGGTATGCGTCCCGAAGTCTCGTCTGTCGTGATGCTCATCGTGATACGACTCCTATTCACCACGGACTCGAGCTCGACAGAACCTAGATGTTGTATAGGCGCGCGATTCGGGGTGATCCAGTGCAGTATGAGCGGTGATAAAGCATGTGTACGCCTTAATTGGGCATAGTTATGTGACAGGTGGTATTATATCCAACATACACACGATATATCCCAGAATACAGAACACCCGTCGCCTTGCTTCTTCTTGGTTGAATCTGAGTATCTGGAGGCGATCACGGGAAGATAAACCTCCGCACGTAACCGACATATATAGGAGGGGTAACAATCATACTCATCTATCACACGTGGCCTTCGATTCATTCAGGTTCTGGCCTATACTAAGACCTATTCGGACTTGACATTCGGAGCCTCTGACATGTTCCGGGCCGTATGGCGAGGCGTTGCCGCGGCCACGAGGCAAACACACCGGATAATGGCGAGGCAGGGCATGGGGTTACAATGGCGACGGTCAGCAAAGGCCCTGGGTGCGCGCCTGGGACTCCCGACGAGGCTACTACTCTCGGTCGCAGGTGTCGTGAACCTAGCTGCCCAGGCCCATGCTGCAGCACAGCCCGAACCTGGCAGTGACAGTGCTGAAAGAGAGCACGTACCAAGCTCGGATGACTTGAACGAGTTGGATGCGGACATACTTATCCAGGAGCAAGCGCTGGCTCGATATACGGTCTACCTAGCACTGCTGGAGCACGAGCCGGTGAGCAACGTTCTGGAAAGGATGAGTGGGGATCCCACTTGCTTCTCAATGCTCCACAAGATAGGGTATTTCTCGTCAGAACTCACCGCTTCGCTGCTACGCGCGTGGCTAAAGGATATGTCCGCCTCTATGCAAGAGAGCATCAACAGCAAAACTCCCCTGAGCGCAGAGCTGTCCGAAGCCTTCTTGAAACAGGCTGAAAACAAGATGCGGGATGAGGCATTGAGACTGGCCACAATGGATAAGGACCGGCTCAATGCGGTCTTTTTTGAGGCTGTGCGTGACCTAGAGACACGAGATGCGCTGGAGCTCCAGCTCCCAAGAAGCTGGGCATTAGAGATGCTCAGCAACGAATTAGGCATCCCTCAAGCGCAGATTATCGCGCAAGAGAAGCAAAAGGCACTCGGCACGCTTCACGTACGCTGTGGTCTTCTGGGCCTTGGGTATCGTGTAGATCCTCACGGGCGGCACGTTCTTCGAGTGTTCGTTGCTCCAACTTACACATCAGGGAATGGCCTCGCACAACTTCCGAAGCGGGCACTCGTAGTCGAGTATCCTGTGAAGTCTGACGCTCCTCATTTGAACCTCGAGCAGCTCATGATGTACGCCTCTGATGATGTCTTGTACAAAGCCGTAAATGCCGGAGTTGTTCCTTTTCTCCCTATCCGGGCTCAGCCTGTCCGACGCCGATGTGCTCAGGAGTTATGGACACTGGTGGAACGACTAACGTACAAATGGTGGCCAAATCACTTGAGTCCATCTGCTCAGGCTAAGGCTTGGAATGACTATGTGCGTCTCAAGGGTCTCCAGGACGCCGCAGGCGTTGAGGTTCCGCGTTATATTAGCGAAGCAAGACCCCTTCCCGAGGCAAGTCAAGTTTTGCAATTAGAAGAACTTGATATTGAGGCAACTATCATGCATGCGCCGATCATTAATGACCTAGTCGAAGGTTTTCGACAGGTCCCGATGCCTCTCCGTCGCCCAGCTATACTTTATTCTCTGGCATTCATCGCCCAACGCCTGGAGGCTGAGCTCGGCGAGAACATCCTCCCTAGACCGAAGGACAATTATTTGCAAAGAAAGGACAATCTAACTTGGGGTGAGTGGATAAGAAGCTTTATTCCGGGCACCTGGGAATGGACGGGTGCCATCCGTGCCCAACGTGTTCTTTCTGGCTCATACTGTAGTCCAAAGGACTTCATCGAATCGATCCCCAGCGTATTCACCTCATCCGGTAAAGCGGAGGTTGAGGCTACAACCGAGAGCGAAATTGCTGAGAATGTGGCACCCGAAGCCTTCCAACTGGGTGCCCTAGTTGCTGCACTCCGCTTCGCATCTCCAGCATTGAGCAGAGGGGCCTATGTTTCGACGGCAGGAGAACTCCTGTTCCCTCTCGCACCCGAAGTGGCGAAAGATGTCACTGATATGGTCACAATCCCAGGACTGGCTGGTCAACAACATGTCCTTGCAAGGCACTTACAGGGCCCACAGTTGTCGAGCATAACAGCAAGAACGTCAACTAGTAAGACAACGAGAGGAAGTAGCGACAGACACGATCGTAAAAACCTTGTCACAATTCATCCGGATCAAATTCTAGATTCCTCTTACTTTGACTCAGCGGTTCTTAATCTGTACAGCGTCAGCACACATCCTGCAACCCGAAATCCATCCGAAAACTGTCCGCCTACAAAACGCAGACCAGGTGAGTCCTCTTGGTCACGGTGTCTTGTTCACTCGAAGTACATTTTTGACCCTTCCGCTCCGCTCGATCTATATGATGCCTACCAACGGGGGAAACTCGAAGACTATATTCACCGTAAGGGCAGACTACCGAGCTCGGCGCGCTTGGTTCATCCGGATGATACGCCTATTGCTGTACAAATGATCTTAAGGGAGTACGAGAGAAGGAATCTATCTTCTTTTTCGAGACGGTCTGCTATTCCGGCTCGTTTGGTTGAGCCGGAAACCGGATCGGCCATTGAGCCACAACTTCAAGAAGGTAGGAGTAAATAAACCACATACAACCTCTATTGATGAGCTGAAGCAGGAAGGGGATGAGGCAACTAAAAGAACTATGGCTAAGAGCATGCGCACTTATGCACTTGGCAATGACAATCACATAATTGTCTAGTTGATTGTCTAGTTGAGGTTCTGGAGGATGGCAACATATGAAACATATCTAGGATAATTGGGCTAACGGCAATATACTACGAAACCCATGCGAATTTTGGAAAGAGACAGCTCATAACAAAATGAACTCCAAAGAGAACAATATGAAACGAAACGAAGAGAACTCCGACAGGTTCTATCATACATGACGGAGTTCCATCGGGGCTCGTTAATCCCCTCGTTAATATGGTCCGATAGAGGACAGGCAAGTCGAAGGAATCAATTGCGAAATTCAACCCTCTAGGGATTTCGCTTCTCCAGAGAATTCAAATACTCTTTGTAAATATTGGGGTATCGGGCAAGTAATGCTTCGAGACGAAGATGCATTCCGTGATGATGCAATGCCAGGCATGCACTCGCAACATCTACAGCATCCTGAATAGTGGGAAGCATATAAGCAGTCGGATTTTTCAGGAGATTTGATCTAATAACAGCCGCACGGAATGACGGGTTACAATCCGAAAATAAGAACAACACATTAGGGAATGACTTGAAGAGCTTTCGCAATGCTGTATATGCCGTTGTGTCGACTGAACTGATAGCGGAACAGTCCAAAACCACTGCTGTTCCGTACTTTGGATCGAGTTCGGCTTCAACAATTTCTCGGAATCGGGCGCGAGCGCTATCGAGGCTCTCAAACAGCACGCTTAGCTCGTGGTGCGATGTGGACGTGGGAGAGCTGACTGACAAATGTTCATCAATCGAAATGATCCGCAACGCGCGGAACAACGCTGGATCGTTGAGAACTTCATCGTAACGGTTTTTGCAATGAGCGACAGACTCTGAACGCAATAGAGACAGTTCATGACCCCCGTCTTGAGACTCGTGTGTTGCAAGCGAGAGCGCCTCTGGATGCACTTTTGACTCATGTCCACTCGTCTTCTCGGCTCGTGCCTCTGCGCTCTGACCTTCGCCTTGACGACTCTCCTGCATGACGAGTTGTGCGTTGCGGCTTGATGCAAAGTGCGCAACGTTCTTGAACCGTTGCATTTCTGCGTGCAGTGGGTTCTTGCCGCTCTCTTGCTTCGCCAAGATTGCGTGCTCCAGTGCGTAATAGAAGTAACTTTCATTCAAGAAGCAGAGTTGACTGTTAAACCGGAAAATCAAGATATTATCAAGTTCTTTGGCTTGCGGATATCGAGCGACATCACGGTACAGCATGCGGGAAGATAGGGACTTCGGTAACGTTCGCAATGAAGACAAAAGATTCTCTGTCACTTCGGGCGATGATTCTGCGCGCGTGAAGCGCAGACGAGACATTGCACCAAGGTCTGATTCCTCGCACTCAGCCACAGCAGGTAGGGAGTTAGAAGATTGGGCAGGGGGCGAGGGAATTCGTTGAGAACCCGCTTGGGGAAGCTGACCTAGCACTGCTGCTGATGGTCGGGCAATAGAATACAATAGGACAATTAGTGAGGCCAATGCGGCTGTGATCAGACCACCCTCCGTGCTGATAAAGAGAGTCGCAAGGAACGGAAGAATCCACAGAATCGAGTCGATAGGAGCAACATGCCATAAATGGTAGGGTTCCGCGAGTCGTGCCAGGTTGGACTTGAATGCAACAAGAATAATGCCAGCGAGTGTTGCATTTGGAAGATGATATAGGAACTGGCCTAGCGCACCGATACAGAGCGCCATGAGTGCGAATACAATGAGATTCCAAACGGTCGTAGCTGGTCCTAATTTGACAATAACTGCAGAACGAGAAAGTGATGTGCCGGGCACATAAGCCTTGAATATGCTTCCGACAATGCTGGTAATGCCGAAAGCAAATAGCTCTTGGTTGTAATCCATATGGGCTCCCGTATCGTTTGCCAACTGCGCCATGATGGAGGCAGCCAAGAGAAAGTTGACTAAGGTGACTGGAATGGCACCCACGAGATAATCGGCAAAGTATGGGATTGAAGGCCAAGCAGGGGTTGGGAAGTTGTTACCTATATCTCCCACAATTTTGGCGTTGAAACGGTCGTGGAAGCCAGCGAGATACGAAATGAGGGTCGTCAAGATGACCACGAGGAGAGGAAATGGTGGCTGAATCTTATACTTGGGCGGTTTGAAGCAGAGGTCCGCCAAGTGCAGGAAGAAGATGGTCAAAACACCCACCAAAACAGCGCATCCATTTGCGTGGGGTATTGCGTGAATTATTTTGTCCCAGTATTCGATGAAGGAGGAGGTCGGATGAACATTCACTTGTACAACAGTCGCGATCTGTGTAGTGCAGATGATGATAGAGCTAGCACAGATGAACCCGGCGATCGCAGGACGCGAGAATAGGGTGATAATCCAACCCAACTGCAATCCGGCCATGAGAAGCAGGTAAAATCCGCTGATCAGTGTGATACCCATGGCTACGCGTACAGCGTATATATCTGCGAGCGCTGAATCATCAGCATCCACAGCAGCCTTGTAATCCTTATCAGCAACGAGCATACCTTGCTGCAACACCAGACAGACGATTGCAAATGGACCAAGACTCAACTCCTTCACAGATCCAAAGAAGCTGTACAGGAGAAGTGGGACAAAGCACGCAAATAGAGCATAGCTGAGAGGGACGCCAGCGAGCTTGGCGTATGCGAGCGACTGAGGCAGAATGACAACAGTGATTGTCACACCAACGATCAGGTCATGAGTGAAGCTCGAAAGCGAGTAGCCTTTACGAAACTGTTTGATGATCGGCACGCGATTAACGAGGAAGCGGAGCACGTCGAAATCTTGGTAGGCCTTACTACACCATTGCCTGATGCCAGCAAGTGGTTGTTGCTCGGGCAGCATATCGTAGAGATATGACAGATCAAACTCCGTGTAGACATGATCCGCGTCTGCCTCACTAGGTTTCGGACTCTTTGCTGGGTCACTCTCTTGCTGCTTCTCCAGTCCTTCAACTTCCTCCTTGGTAACGTCGACGAGCTCTTGGTCCGAGTCGACTCGTATTCTCACGACTTGGTCGTCATAAGGAGTCCGTGCAATGGGGTCATAACCACCAACTGCAGCTGCCTTGGCCTCATGTGTGGCGCCTGATTCGAGCCCAAGATTCGGCTCTGAGCTCATACAAACGCGTTCGCGGTATCGATGCGGGTGTAAGGTGAATGTTTGTCAACTTTCTAGCCTGACGATGCGGAAGTAGGCTCGGAGGAAGGAAATCTGCGTCGCACGCAAAGCTATATAGTAAGAGCAACGAAAAACACGATGCTGAGTTAGGAAATAGTGCATGGATCATGACGAATGTACCCCAAGTGTCCTGAAGAGAGAGGTGAGGAAAGTTGAGCGTTTCGTGTCCGGAGCCCACAGTTTCAGGGGAGATCGTTTGCTTGAATATGGTAAACTACCACTTCACACCCGTGGCAAGGTTACTACCAATTTATCGAGCCCTCAGCATCGCCACCTGGCCTGAAATGAAGCTGTGTCGGATCTTAGCGCACACTCGTCGGTGGCAAATCATAATCTCTGCACTTCCAGGTGAGACAGGGTATGGATCGCGCATCAAGCCAAGAGATAACGTTTTGTAGCGGAGACGCACGCGGAAAAAAACAAAACGCGTGATATGGCCCGCTGGGTCGCCTGGTTTGTAACAAGTGGGCGTTACTCAAGCTGCCCATTTCAAGGAAAGCTGCAAGTGTGCAGGGTCGGCTGGTGCGGATACGTGAATAAATGATGGAAATCGACACCATACATCACTTCAACACATTTCGGCGTGAAATCGGCCTGACAACCCCGGTCCGCTGTAGAGAAATCCGCAGTGAATATTCAAACACTTGTTAAAGCAAATTGTCTTTGCAAGCGCGATTTCGCGGCGTTCACCCCATTGTTGAGCCGAATAGCGTGACTGTTCGGTTGTATATCCCTGTTACAAAGCCGAATTGACGGGTCTTTGCACGGAAATCCATTCACAGTACCCTCATTTGAGTGTATTGGACAGCCCTCTCGCCTCAGAGTTCACCATCTCTTCACGGAAGTACTTGAAATCGAGGCTGCTTGCGAGGTCTGCAAACCGAAATAGATCAGGATGGACGTCGCCGCGCACCGCAAGGCCGTGGAGCAGTGTGCGAAAGAGATCCAAGAGCTCAAATCGCGAATCGAAAAACTACGCCCAGATGATGCGGAGGTTGACCCTGATATTCGTACGTATTTCTCCCTGCTTTGATGAGCTTCACCGCTTCCCTATGTATTAGCACATGCATCTAATGCTCGTAGTTTACTCTGCAAAGTCGAATCCCGAGCTCATCCCCACGCTCCGTTGTTTGGGCCCTTTTATAGTTCAACGTGTCGCCAAGGCCAAACAAGTGCTGCCCGCCCAATGTGCGCTGAAGCCTAGGCGCGTGCTGCGTGGTCATTTCGGAAAAGTTTATGCGATTTCATGGAGTTCAGACTCCCACAGACTATGCTCAGCCGCCCAGGATGGCAAGCTCATGCTTTGGAATTGCCCAGCGGGTGTGAAAATATTCGTCATTCCCTTGCGTTCGACGTGGGTGATGTCATGTGGTTACTCTCCCAACGGTGCCATGGTTGCCTCAGGTGGTCTTGATAACGCTATTACGGTATACAAGCTGCCAGACTCCATGGCACTTGGAAATGTGAAGACCGAACTGAAAGAAACCGGAGACGCTCACGTAACCGCCGAACTGAATGGGCATGAGGGTTACATTGCGTTCACACGCTTCATTGGAAACACACAAATGCTGTCCGCCTCCGGAGACAGTACATGTGCGCTCTTTGACATCGAAACGCAGTACATGAAATCCGTGTTCAAGAGCCACACTCAGGACGTGATGGCACTCTCTATGATCGACGCAGATCCCAATGTCTTTGTTTCATGTAGTGTTGATACTACTGCGCGATTGTGGGACATTCGGCTCGGAACGAAAGCCATCAAAACCTTTACTGGTCACGAGTCCGATATCAACAGTATATGCATGATGGGAACGGGTCAAAGCTTCGTCACCGGATCTGATGACACGACTTGTCGCTTGTTCGATATCCGAGCCTATCAGCAACTTAGTGTTTATCATTCACCTAAGCTCCTCTGCGGTGTCACGTCTGTTGCACTGTCCACCACTTCTAAATTGTTGTTTGCTGGTTATGATCTTCAGGACTTCTGGGTTTGGGATCTGCAGCTGGGTAACGCAGCGCAAGTCGTCGAGAAGAGTCATGGTAATCGTATTAGCTGCTTGGCAGTCAGCCCGAATGGACATGGTTTAGCGACAGGCTCATGGGATTATCTTATCAAGATATGGGCATAAGGATGTTACGTGCGGAGCACTTTCATTCCATCTTAATTTATTCTAGTCTTCGCTCATATCCTATCCTCCATAATCGTACGCACCTCTTTTGTCCGCTGATGTGATTGTCCCTCGCACTTGATGAATTGTCGCTTCATAGTTGTCCCGGTCCATTCGCTTCTACTGCCGTTTTATCATGACTTTTTACTCCTCGCCTATTCAGCTCGTCACCCGTGTTCCAAAGCTTCTTAGTACCAAACCCCAAGGATTCGCGAAATCTACCCAAACACTTGTTCCTCCCTGTTGTCTCTCATCTCGCTGCACTACCAGTGTATGCTTGATTTGATTTTCCCATCGCTTAAGTGGATTTCCGTGAATCTGGCGGATTAATTCGTCCTCACCCAGCCCCCCTTCCGGTCTATTCATTTTCGGTTCATTGAGGTGGTTTGTTTCTTCCACTCAATGCGCCGATCTACGCATCAGTTGCGCAATGCGCCGTGCTGCCTCGCCTAGGATGGCATGAGCGTCGACCTTGGCTAGCCCCTATGTTTGTGCTCCGATGCACCCCCAACTTATCCATCAACCTCTCAGCTCAGTAGTATATGCCCCTGACAATCCCTACATTCATGTGCTCCTTCCAATTGTGTCGGCCGATCATTTGCAAAACCGCTAAACCAGTTCCTCAACATCGTTACAGTCCAATTACCGGGAATGATCGATCGATGAACCGAGTCCTACAATATCGCTTTGACTTCTTAATGGTCTTTCTACGGGATTTATGGATATTGATCAAGACACTTCGGCATCTGCAAGGCCACCAAAGCTTCTCAGCTGTTGATTGACCCTGCAGTCTCAACTCGGAGGCTCACTGTTTCTCATTCACTCAAGATGATAACGGCTTCAGGACTGTGATTTGCCCCTGATGTCGCTGTTAGTTGACTATGACTAAGCTAGATAAGAACAAGTATCGTAATACAAACTATAGCAGTAGCTAAAGATAAACAATAGACTCAGCAATCAACAAAGCAAACAGAGCACCATCCACAAGTACACAAGGCTACATACAGTGGGCAGTAGACGTGTAGAACCAAGTTTGTGCGAGCCCGGTTGGTGAGACCTAATGACCCTCACAATTGCTGATACGCATGCTTAGTTCGTTGAAGGAGGATCGATGGTGATCTTGCCAACACCATGGAATCGAGAGCTGGCGTACTTCTTGCGAACGGCACGGTACTTGGGATTCTCTTGTGCTGCCAAGTGCCAGAGATCCATGACACACTGGCGGATGTCTGCCTCAGTGTACTGAGTCTGCTCCTGAAGAACACGAGGCCATGCTTCGTGACCAGAGAGATGGAGAGCCAATGAAACAGCGGCGCTGGCGATCATTGAAGGCAGGAACTTGAGGAACTTGTAGTCCTGGAGCGTAATCTCAATCAGGTACATGACCATTGATGTGAACTGGTCACTCTCGGATGCAAAGCGTGCGTAGCGCTCAGCGAATCGCATTGCGTATGGGACGGTAAGGTTGAACTCGAGAGCGTTCAAAATAATGGACTCCATGGCTAGAATCTGTTCGCGTGTGTAGGCCTTGTCAGTAACATACACAAAGTCTTGAACCTCAGGGGAGAAGATCTCCTCGTACTTTGATGCGAGCAGCATCGCCGTGCAACCCACTAACTGGAGCTTGCTGCGAGAAACGGCCCTTCGCTCGAGGAAGCGGTCAATAATACTGACAGTAAGGTAGAGAGTCTCCTGTCGCAACTTGAACTTCAAATGAACCTCAACAAGCCAATCAATCAGAATCTCACGCATCTTGGCGTTAATATCTGTCTGGCGAGACATGTAGTTGGCTGAAGGCTGACGACGAGCCTCAGTGTTTCTCAAGTGCTGAATGATGTCGTCAACATACACAGAGACCATTTGGGGATTGTGTCGATCCTTCTCATCGAAGGTGCTCAGAGGATACTGAGTCATTGATGTAATACGATCAGCAGAGAGCTTTGACTCCTGCTGGGGCTGTACCTGAGAAACGGGTTGTGCCTGCTGCACTGACTGCTGTGACTGATATTGGACCTTAGGTGCGAGCGAGAGAGGAGCTGAGATTGGAATCTGCATAGCGGCTGGCGCGGTAGGTGCTTCTCGAACGACGTTGGATGCCTGAAGTGACAGTTCAGTCATATTCGAGCTGAGACGGCCAACGGGGTCATCAAGGAGGTCCTGAGTATCAAGGACTGCTCGGCCCTCACCCATAGCATCAAAATTGCCGGAGGCTGTCATCATTGAAGTCGAAGCTGAAGCGCCCTGCATACCTGATGTGAGAGAGGACCCCGAGAGCAGGGACGCCGAAGCGAGGCGAGAGGTTGCTTGTGCATTGAAGGAAGAGAACGCGCTGAGGCCGAAGCGGCTCGACGGCTGGGATAGAGAGCTGTTGGATTGTGTCTGCGAAGCGAACGAAGAAGAGTTTGTCTGGTCAAGCAGGCCGGCTGCAGGGCCGCCAGAGACCGGTTTGTAGAAGCCAGGAGCCTGGAAACTAGCAGAGGTGGACTGTGCATTGGAGGTAGCGAGGCCAAGCTAGAGAAGGGATGAGAATGACAGCGTGTGCAACAAAGGTGCATTGTGAGTTAAGTTCGTGGTATAAAGCGTGGATCCTTTTCAGATTCTGGAGCGGCATTCAACCGCGGCCCTTGGTATCCTGGCCTGGAAACTTGGCGTTTCACTTTTCCGCAGTCTAACGTATACCTTGCAGGCACATCGGGGGAGACGTGATGCGGGGGCAAACGTGTGCAAGACATCGTGACACTATATAGGCATAAAGCAGATAGCACTTTACGATATTAACCTACCTTCTTCTTTGCATCGACCATCTGCGGAGCAGGGTCTGTGACACGATTGCTAATGTCTCCAAGCGCGGTTCGCCCAGGTCGGCGTGCAAGACCTGCATCCTTGTCTGCGGCGGCCTTTGACACATTGAGAGCAGGGTTGGGTTTGCTGAATCCTGCAGCACCGAAACCAAGACCGCTGTAGCCTGTGGTGCTCAAGGGCTTGTGTGCCAGCTGCATACGAGAGGAATTCTCGTCGTAGTATGTACGTTCGTTCTGGGTCGACATCGTGTGATAATTCTAACCCAGGATCGTGTAATAAAGGAGGAACTAGACCAGGGAGGTGATACACAGAGTTGATGACGCAAGTAAGTCGTGCTACGTTGTCAAACGGAGGTGAGGTGAGGAAAAAGTGAAACGCTTGCCAGGTTGTGAAATTGCTTGTCAACGCGTCGCTCACTGAGGATGTGTGCGGTAAAAAACTGCATGAATACCGTGAAGGATCATGTAAGTCTCTATCGAACCATATGGTGATCCCTCCCCAGCACTGCCTACAACCCCGATTTACACGCACTTGGTCTTTCGCGGTTTCATGTTCTGTCAAGCCTGGCACAAAATTTCGAGTCTGCATTCCTGCACCCCGGTCCGAAAACTTTTTTGTCAAACGGCTACATGACCGTTTGACACTTGACTCTTAAATGTGTTCGGACTGGCGTGCCTGGATTATATGAAAATACGTGAGGCATGCACCAGTCAGGTGAGAGGGGTATGATAGATTGCAACCAGACCTGAGATGGGTTTTGTGTATTCTCTGGAAAACCGGTCTCTCTTGCGTGGTTGTTCTGTGAAAGTCCAGTGAATGGAGTTGCCTGGCTTCGGGCTTGAAACCAACCCTGCGGTCATATAGGGTAGAATTATTACTCCGAATAAATCTCAGTGAAAAGTAGTGTTTGGTGAGATAGGGCACGCCAGAAAACGAGGTAAATGGACGAAATATAGGCATTCTATTGACTTCTATATCACAGTAAACGAAATCCAGAAGCATTGATTACTGCAGCCACTGGAAGCTATCGTCATCGTCAACGTCCTGAACCGCTGACTTACCTGTTGAGGTTGGCTGACCCAGATTCAGCTTCTCAATGGCTACCTGAATAAGTCGCTTACTTCGAGGATCAAGATCCATTGCGGCATTATACGCAGCTAATGCCTTTTCTGGTCTTCCAAGGGCACGTAGTACCTTACCCATAAGGAAGTGAGCATTCGCTTCTCCGGGTGCCATGCTAATGCACTCCTCGAGCTCTTCAAGCGCCTCGTTATAACGATGCAGGGAAGCTAGAACATTGGCCCGCTGGAGTCGCACGAGTGGATTCTTCGGATCAAGTTCGCTCGCTTTCGCGAATGCACGAAGTGCCTCCTGAGACTGGTGATGGGCATGAAGGACAACACCGAGCAGGCAGAACAGTACAGAGCTACGTGGATTGATCATAATTGCACGTTTGTAGTGCTGGATAGCGACATCAAAACGCTCTTCGCGTTGGAGCACGCTAGCCAGACCGTACCATGCTCGATAGCACCTTGAATCCGCTGCCACACCTTTCCGATAGCACGCAACCGCGTGCTCCATATCATCAGCCGCCATATACTCATGGCCGCATAGTGTGTGTGCATACGCATAGTTGGGGTCTACAGCAACGGCACGCTTGAAGAACTTGAGTGCCTGCTCTGAATCGCGCTGAAGAGAGAAGCAGTTGCCTACGACGACCCAGGTCTGAGCGATCCCTCGAAGCCTTTCTGAGACTTGCTGTGCAAGGACGGTAAGCTCCACCTCCTGCCTCAGATGCCACAGCGAAGTGGAATAGATGTCCAGGAACTGGGTGAATCCAGGGTCAAGAGCGCGCATCTTCGCAAAACTTGCGCATGCGTCGACATGGTTAGACATCTCGAAGAGACACAGGCCCTCCAAGCCTCGACAGAATGCAGTATTCAGATTCGCCAAGGGAAGCGCCTTTCGTAGAACTTGCAATGCTTCAATGCACTTGTATCGCCTTGCCAGAGCATAGGCCGTTGCGATAGTCTTGAGAACCATCAAGGATTCCTGAATTTCCTGCTTGGCTGCGTGTTCCTCCTCTTGAAGCCGTCTTAGGGTAACTTGATGCGCCTCTAGCGCGCTTTGGCCCTCTTGTTCTTGCGCATGAGCACTGGTTGCGTTCTCAGTAATCATCTCAAGCGCTTCATACTCGCTTTCCATATCCCCGACCTCGTCCTCTTCAGGTTTGGCCTTACTCGTGTTTGACGCGTGGACAGCAGAAGGGGGGTGGCGAGCGGCTCGTGTTCGCACGGGCGGACGCACAGTACTAAGCGGAGGCAGGGGCATGTGCGCAGTATCCAGGTTCTGCGAAGATTCCTCACCTTCGTGCTGACCATCCCTAGACCGCTCGTCTTCGCTCTGGTCGTTATTATCCTCCCGACCAACTGCGGTACCTCCCTGATGTGCACCCAGCCTCTCCTCCGATTCATCAATTTGCTCGTGTTGCGAAGGAACGGTACTCATAAAGCTGCCCTCTTGCTCCCCAATGTCGCCCAATCGTGTGTGTACACGTGTTGATGTTACTGTTGCAGTAGATCCAAGCCGGGAACCCGTCATAAGTGCCGAGGATGATGAGCGAACGTGGCGCCTTGTGCCAGCCATGGTATTCGCTGTAGAAGCAGAGGGTGTTGCTACTACCGCACCCGCAGGCTTGTTGGACGCACTCGACCTCGTGTTAGGTCGCAGCCGACGTGTGGCAGATGCTGGAGCAATCGAGCTTTGAGCGAGTTGCGCCGCCTCTTCATGAGTAGCCAGATCACCGGCTTCACTTTCGAAGCAGAGCACTCCCACTGGATCAGCAACAGTTCCTGAAGCAAGGGAAGATGAGGACGATGCTTGGCGAGCTCCGCGCAAAGGCCGCGCTGGTGGAAGGCCTGTCGCGGGTGCAGGTGCACCAGAAGATGTGACTAAAGCTGAATGACTACGAGTGTGTCCACGTGCCTTTGGAGTGCCAGTGCGGTCCACAGTGGTTTGAGCGCCCTGAGGTGCTTGTTGCGAAACGCCTCCTCGTGCCATCGGCCTATTAGAAAGTGGCTGTACCTTTGAGTGAGTGTTCGTGGCCATTGCAGTTTTAGGTCGGAGTGCGTTGGTTGCTTGCTTTAGTGGACTCAGTGGTTCTGTAGATCCAGCTGAACCGAGGTTTTGCGGTAAAGTTGGATCATTCTCATCCCCTCGCTCGTACTGGATTGGGGCTGCTCTTTTGTGCCCAAGATTGGCGGGGGGCAGCAGTGATCCAAAGTTAGAAGCAGACGGCACTTCAAAATATTGCTGCTCGAAGTTAAAAGGCTGTGAAGCAACACGTGAGACTATGCAGGTGCCCTCCACGCTCAGGACAGAGGTCTTCTTTCCAACCAGTGGAGCATTCATTCCAAGCCTAGTCCACACACCAGGGTCTTCTTTATCGACCTTCAGCAGCTCAGAACCAGTGCTTGCATCCGCCAGGTCGCAAAGTGCGGCATAAGCCGACCAATTGCTCGAATCCAGAGTGAGGCATGTCCGATAGTAATTAGCAGCAGCCTCGGGTCGGCCGGTTCGTTGGCATATCAACCCAAGCAGACGGTAGCCTGCAGCACCACCTGGTACTGGTAGCGGTTGTGTCGCAGCGGCATTGGTGATATCAGCATTGTTTGGAGGAAGCAGAAGCGCCTCAGCCTCAGCATAGTCTCGAGTTTGAATGCTAGACACGAGGAGATGAAAACAAATGTCAGTCAGCTCACGTATGAATCCAGGCGGCATTGCAGGAAGTAAGCGCTTGCACATGATACAGCGATGAAGTCAAATACATACCAGCACTGTGCCATGATATACCGTGCCTCTAGTGATGTCGCTGCGATTTGTTTCGCTGTCTCATAGGCTCGAGTGATCTGGCCAGAAACATAATGACACCTCGCGACTTTGAGTACGGCATTCTCATATGAAGCACTACCCCTCGAGTCTGAGAGAAAGGCCAGCAGTTGTTCTCCGAGAAATGAGCTTGTCTCATAGTCGAAATTGCGCACTGCTGCGTCTATGGCGTTGGAGAGGTAGCTCTCCATGGCGACCACGCAGGCTTGCGATGAGATTTCCCGATTCCTATCCTGCTCCCAGTGCAGACAGCTCGCACGTAAGGGGTGTGTGCCCTATAGGGTGTACCAGAGTGGGTCAACCGAATTTGGTGATGCACCGCTGCGTCGAAGCCATCTATGCTGCTCCATTTCACTCTTTCCCTGCTTCAGCGGTGGTTTCAACGGTCAAATCGATTCCGCCGCATAATGAGCAGTGACCTGAAGACCTTTGCATACTGCACCCCCGATACGGGTTGAATCGCATATATAGCACCCATTTATGACATTTTTGTCCGCATATCACTCCACTCAGGTGTTGAACACGAATGTCAGAAATGGCAAGGATCAAAGTGAGAAATGATTCCATCCACCTAGAATCTTCTTTGCCTGGCTTCGAAGAGGCTTCGCGGGCGTTAAATGGAGTGCAACACTTAGATGTATTGAAGGATGCTAAGAATAACCAGGTTGAGTGATAGCGATGCATGTACTGAGTCAAAAGGAGGTTGGTCAAAGGGAGGTAGGGTGATGCAAGGCCGCCATGGCAAACTGGTCTCTCACCGGGTCTGGTATTGTAGTGATTGGCGTGAGCTTGGAATGGTTTGTAATTAAGGGATTAAGATTAGGCGCGCGGCTCAATGAAGAAAATAAAATACATTAGCAGTGAAGTTTGTAGCACACTAGATCACACGGGGGTTATGCCTTAACTTCAGTCTGAGGCTTGGTATATCGCAAGTCGCAAGCATCCTCCTCAAGCACGATCATACTGGCAGCCTGCGATACCGTGGGCTCAGGGAAATGATGGCGATAGAGAGCCTTAAAACGCTCACAGAGGGGCAAAGAGGTGTTGAAACCGATTTCAACAATCGAATCGCACTTGTGATAATCCAGCACCTTGGTTGATCCAAGGTCGGGACGAATGTACAAGTCCATCATTCGACTGGCAACAAACTGGCGAACGTTCTTGTTGTGATTGATGTAAACGAGCGCATCGATGATTTCGGAGAACTTAGGAATGTGGAAAAAGTCGGGATGGTTCTTTGGTTTGGGGCACATCCATGCCTGAAGTTTCTTCCACAATAACCAGAAGCCATTAAGATAGTCGCCGTAAGGTGTGACGTTGGATAGATGTGCGTAATCCTTATTTTCGATGTCGACTGCGATCATGAAATATGGCTTATGGATGTCTCGCATTGCATCAACGGGGAGGTTATTAATGTAACCACCATCAATCAGCAGCTCGCCGATGTGATTCATGGGTGGCAAGTAGCCAAGTAACGTCATGCTAGCTCGGACGGCTCTCCAAAGCGAGCCAAATCTGTGAATTGCAATATCTGCCGTAGACACGTTAGTGGAAACGCAGAAGAATGGAATCCATGTATCTTCGATGCGAGTGTCGGAACCTACAACCGCCTGGATATTCATGCCGAACTGCCGGCCTGCGAAGTAACTCATTACTGGTAGCGTTGCATCACTCAGCAGACCTGAAATACTACCGAGTTTTGCTGCCAATACACGTGTTTGCTTGTCAACCATGCCTGCATCGTCAGGCCATTGAGCCATGAGTGCTCCAACGAGCGCACCTTGACTGGTACCAGCAATGAAGTCGTAAGGAATTCCTGTTCGCTTCATGGCACGTGCGGCACCGATATGAGCCAGACCGCGTGCCCCACCACCACTCAGCACAAGACCTGTGGCGCGCCCAGCGATGCGGCGTGCCAGCCGCTGCATGTGCTCATGTGAGCCGAGGCGTACGTGATGGAAATCGTGACACCGTCTCAACCTGAGCCAATGACGTGTGCCGGAAGGCAGCTCAGTGTCATGGGGATGTAGGAGTACCAACTCCTTGGTCGAAAGGTCAATTGGGACGTCGGAGTGTCTTCGGGACTGATAGATACGAGACCACACGAGCTTGGATTCGTAGATCGTCATGCGGGGATCGCCAAAACCGACAGATTCAGCAGAAGATCCGTTTGTAACTGCGGCCTGTGAGGTGGAATAGTAACTGGGCGGTCGAGTTTCTCCCGTTGTCCAGGCAAGGAGGTACAATCGGTCAGCCGAGCGCACAACGAGCTTTGACCACAGTGAAAGAGCGTGTTCGGCAACATACACCACGAACCTATGAGTGCGCTCAAGATGTGTAAAATAAGAAGCCACGCGCGCACGCTCATGCTGTAAATAAAGCTTGCTGGTAGTATCAGGTCCCAAGGCTTCTCTAACCTTGGGCGCGCTCACTACAACGGCAGGACCATACAATTCTAAGGCAACCGCGAGCGCCTCCGCAAACTTGAGTGTGCTATTAGGACTGACCCTTGGATTTGTTGGGACGATGCACAAGGTGATGCATCGAGATGCAGTTGGCGGTCCCGTGCCGAGTGCAGTCTGGGAAGGTGGTGCGGGTGCAACAGCTTGCTTAGGGGTGGGACCACGTAAGCCATCGGACGTGGCAGCTTCGGATGCAGCTTGTGGAGACTCTAGTACATCGGCCTGCTGCCCCAGGCCTCGAGTGGACTCCAGGTCCTGAGGGTGCTTCGCCTCGGATGCGTTGACGTCACTATTGGAAATACCCTTAATGAGCACTGGTGTGGTCGGAGAAGGTTGGCTGGGCACGTACTCTGCTAGATATGGATTGAATGCGACGTATGAATCGCCGGTATCAAGCGGCCCAAACGGCTCGCGACCGAGAATCGGTTTGGGGCCCGTCGCAATTTCGGATGGGTCTCCTGTGACGCCCAGAGCATCATTATCCGCTGGCAGAGCGCTAGAGACCTTACTGTCGTCCGAGGAACTTGCTGCAATGGTCACCATGTTCTCGGGTGGAGCTGAACCTTGAATCTCGCTTTGTGCTGCGATAGGCGCTGCGACTGCGGCTGGGCTCGCTTGTGCAGGATTTGATGGTTGGATGGCGACACCGGAAGTGTGAGGAGGTGAGAGTGATGCTAGCACAGGGAAGTCATGTTTTGGCGACTTGGCAGGCAGGACAGGATCGCTAGTTGTGGGGAGTGCAGAAATTTCTGTGCGGTGTCGGGCCGATGCGGACAACTTGGACATTCTAGAGAGGCGTAGAGCAAGTGCTCGAGAGAGACGAAGAGCTACTTTAGGCTGCCGATCGCGCAGCATATGGAACGCTCCACGAGAAATGGTTGCAAGCACGGTTTCACGCAAGCAGACACAAGTACTATCATAGACTGGCTCATTCAAGAGGAACGGCACTTCGCCAACACATTCACCAACGCCTGCATCCTGATGGCCCCGGCTCTTCTTCCTAAATCCAGTTGCTGCTGAGACGGCGGTGTGAGCGCCTGATTGTGTGGATCCTGTCGGAAGTGGCAGTGAACCAGGCGCGGAAAGCCGCTCATTCGACGAAGGGTTGGGGATCTCGATGGGCGATTCCGCAGGAATAGTTAACGTAGGTGGTGATGCCCCGAACTGATTATGCGATGCGCTTGGAAGAGGTGATCCAATGATATTAGAGTTCGATTTAGCCTCCGCTTCGGTTTCGAAGTCCTCCAAGAGCGACTTGCCCTTCACAACTGTGAATCCTCTGCGGCGGAGCGTGTCTTCGTCATCATCATCAACGAAGGCGGAGCATTCAGGCGCGCTATGAGCTGATACAGGCGAGACAATTGTGGAGGATGACACGCGAGCCACTTTAGCGTCCTCATCCTCTGTCATGCTTGTCTCCGTGTCACCGGAGATCCCAAAAGGACCTTCAAGAATGTCTCGGTTGCCACCCGCAAAAGTCCACCACATATCCTCACCGTCCTCAGCGCTTCTCGCGAGCGCAGCAAGGATCGAGCCGTGAATGCCCGATCGAGTCTCGCCGGGGAGCGTGTCATCTGTCTGCAGTGGCTGACTCGGGTCGGTCGCTTCGTAATCATCTTCGCTGTCTTCGAGATCACTGTCCATATCCGCGGCATCATCATCAAGATAGTGGGCGCGTGTCTTACTGCGAGAGCGGCGTGAAGTTGAATTTTCGTCATCCACAGGGCTGCGAGTGCGTGCACGACCGGTCTGACCGGCAGCCGCACGCACAGCAGCGGTACCGACTGCGCGCATGACTTTTTTGGCACGGCGCGCAGTCTTGCGAGCTACATTCATAAGACCGGTCCGAACTGCACGAACAGCAGCTCCAACACCACGGGCCGGTCCAGAATGGCCACCTACTCCCCCGCTGCTCGGCGAAGGGCTAATGGGATGTTGAGGAGAGCCCTCAGCGGCCTTTCCTAGCGCTGCTTTCTGACGCGCCGCAGACGCAGCCGTGATTGCCAGATCGGTTGGTTCAAACGAGCGTGTCTTACCTGCAACCACTACGGCCATATCAGTTACAACCTGACCTTCCCTGAAGACGGTGTGACCCGCGCTAAGACGTACGGTCTGAATGCCCAATGCGGTTGCATCTCGGACCGCATGGACCAAACGCTGTGTGACAAGTTGAGTCAACAGCAGCACCAACGATGTCGGACGAGCTGCGTTATCAAAGTCGGCTCGAGTGAGACGAAGCAGTGTACAAGGTGTGACAGCAGTGACGGTCGTCGAGTGAGAACTTTCAGAAAAGAATGATAAGGCGCCCACAACGGCTCCTGATGTGAGCAGCTTTGCCCCAACACATTCGTTGTCGTACTTGGTAGATCTTGAAGTGGGAGACGGTAGATTTGAGGTAGAAGGAGTGAATGTCTCGCTAGGAGGAGGTGATTCCGCATCATCCTCTTCCTCGTCCGTTCCCTCATTATGGATAGCAGTGTCATCGAACACCACAGGAGGCAGAACTCGCACCGCAGGAGGCGACTTAAGCGCAGGGTGAACAACGATGTTGACGCCCTCGGGGGCTTCCACTTCAGTGTGGGAAAGAGCGTGCTCTTCTGCTTGTTCATTCTGACGCCGGGCTCCGAATTGAGCCTGGTGGTGCAATGGGATGGCCTTATTCAAGACTCCATCGAGCAGAATGTAAAACTCACCGGTTGAGAACGCACCTGCGTTCCAAAGGACTTCACCTTCATTCAAAGTACGAATACGATGGGCATCCAAGCGCGACGCCAAAGCCGACTTCCACTTTGAGGGGGTGTCAAGATCGTGCCGTGCTGCTACCTCGCTGAGCGCCCGCTGGATTCGAGATCGGACCTCCTTCAGCGACTCAGATGATTTCGTGCCTGAGTTTTTCTGGCCGGTGGGTCGGGTGATCAAGGGCTGATCCAATTGCAAGGCTTCATAAAGCAGAAAGAGACGCATAACTTTGCTCGAGAAGAGCCGACGAAGCGCTCTTTGGATTGTGCTAAGCGGAGCACCAACGCGGAACAGACGAGACTCAAACACCTTGTTTACGTCCTCAAGGGACTCGCCTTCCTTGCGCTTAATACCGAAAGACTTGCACATGTCATCGCCCAGCGTGGCCAGCAGATAATGTTGAATCGAGGAATGCAGAGTGGACTTCAAGAGCGGGTAGCCTGCGGTAGTATGATTAAGAACAGCTGCAGGCTCCTCTGCGATCTCGCTGTGCGAAGAGCCTTTTAGTAAAAGACCTGATCCGCCTGCTTCGAGTTGCTTTAGCTTCTCAAGAGCTCGCGCAGCCAGCGCCAAATCACCCGAAGAGGTCGCCTCTGCGGCTAAATTAGCTGTCTCAGCAAAGGCGTCCATTGCTGCACGACGTTGAGCAATGGATGCATGCTCACCTCTTGAGTTCACCAAGCCCTCGGGTAGGCCGAAAAACCCACCAAGCACCGTGCGAGAAGAGCGCCAATGGAACGCGAGATATGTACGCGCGAAGGAGACGGCGCTCCAACGACGGAGTCGAAAGTACGCCTCCAGGACGCGTGGCGAAATCTCAACAAGCGTCGTATCGGCAGCAGCAACGAGCGAATTGACACGGACGATCCGACGCGCTTCGTAAGGTACATCGTCAACTTGAAGAGTAAGCTCGTCTCCTAGGTTTGAGGAATCGGAAAAGATAGAGGTCAGTCTTTCTTTGCTGGTTAAGGTGGATGGCGGCTGAGACTTCATGAGGGATCCAACCTCCTCAGCTTGGTCATCCTCATCGTCGAGCAAGGAGAAATTCTTGGAGATCCATGGGGCGCATCCTGCCATCAACAGCTCACATTCGCCCACGACTTCACCTCTTCGGAAATAGCGGACACGTTCGCTCCCAGGAGGAAGCAATGGCAAGACAGTCTCGTCAAGTTCGACATCAGCTGTCTCTGTCGGGGTATCTCCGAATTCTTCGATGAGATCGTGCGAAAAACTCTCACTCCGATGACCCTTGTTGGTGCTCACAGGTCGTTCTCCGAGGGCGTGTGGAGGGGTCTCAACAGCACAATACGCTGCGAGCGCACCTTCAGCGAGGATACATAATCCCTTACCATCTTCGAGTGCGTTATCACCCTGCCGCCACAAGATTGTGCCGCGTGGATATTGACGCCATGTGAGCAGAGGGTAGAGTAGCTTGAACTCTGGCAGCGTCATATTCGAGAGGATCTGAGTGGCCGTTAAGTAAATATATCGCTCCTTCAGTTGCTCATGGATACGGCGCTTTTCCTCCATAGCGTCGAGCTTGTCTGCATCTTCTTGTTGCTGTGTCTGTTCCGTGGTCACAGGCTTAGCTGGCTTCAGAGAAGAACTCTCCTGAGACGGAATGGATGTTCCCTTGATCGTGGCTGCAGCTGCAGCGCTCGCTGCGGCAGCACTACCACCAAGGGTCTGCCTGGGTCGGACCACAGAACTGCCAAATACGGAGCCCTCACCCGTCACGGGCTGTGAGTTGAATCTCTGATCTGGCAGGATGATCGAAGACTTCGTCGCAGAAACATCAAGCGTGCGAGGGCCGTCTGAGGAGGACTCACCTTCTGATGAAGCCACCGGTGATGCAATTTGAGAGCTGTCAAAGGAAGTACCTGGAATCGTAAGTCGGGTACCGACTGCCTTGCGGTACCACAGGCGAATGCACGTGAAAATCACGAGCAAGAGTCCCAGAGTCCAGAGGACAGTGTTCGTGGTTATCCAGCCTAGCATCTCTTGCGACTCGAGTGGTGCAGCGCGAAAGATCGCGTGGAAACTGGAAGTAGTGCCCAGATGGAGCCAAGAACTTGGATCTCCCTTTGTCTAGAACGTGTGCCGCGGACAGGATGCACGAGACGGGGACGGAATTAGTTCCTGAACGCGGGGTGAGTGCCGATCTTACATCGGTTTTTGGGGATCTGACAACATACACGGACATTTTAACATAATAGAGACTGAGACGTAGCGGATATCTGGGGAATCATTCATTTTCACGAAGTCACCACGCACAGATGCTGAGATACAGTCTTAGTTAAAATTTGTTCCACGGAGTCCCAAGAATTTAGGATCGCTCCTTCTTTCGCTGCAACCGACATTTATCACTGCAATTTGACAGGTTATATCGTCCTACTACTGCATCCTGTAGCACATATTACTGCACTGCCTGTTTTGATGGTATGGTTGTCGCGAGAAAAATATGTTGAACTTTTGCTCGGAATGAGCTCGAAAAAACACCTGTGTGTGAATGCGAGATACGAGCACTTTGGGGCGTCTTGCGAAGAATAAGTACATTCTCCAAGTGTGAGACGTGTGAACATTACAGAATAATCCGTCTTTATAAGAATAGCTCCCTGTATACGAACGAAATCCTGCAGAGGATGTCAACACAGGGTTTTGTGTGTTTGGTGCGCTGTTCGGAAAGGGGTATTCGTGGGTCATCTGGCCACTTTAACACATGAATATACTGTATACTGAGAGATACCCTCATTTTAACCCCCTCTTTCCGCTTTCATCTCTTCTCACCCTTGTAATTGCGCAACAATCCTCCTCAGACGCCGCACGGGAGGAACCCATGGACGAGCCTGGACCCGGTGTGTACGGTGTCATCCGCTGCAACGGAGTCGAGACCAAGGTCAGCATAGACCTCAATGACCCCACGTGCTACGCCCATGTAGAGAACACCTGTCTTCCCCCGGAAGTGAAGGTCCTCAACCAGACCCTAGCTCAGTTAGCACAAGCAGTTGCTGCTGCTCGCCAGCGCTCTGACGAGGTCTTCTCAGTCGAGGTCGAGGCCGTCCGGGCTGCAGAGGCTAAGGCTGCCGCTGCCGCACCCAAGCCTGGTACACGCCGCCCCGCTGATCACAGGAACAAGACCAAGGGCGAGGGCGAATCGCAACAAGAGCAGGTAACGCTCGATGGTCAGAGCGTTGGTACAGGTGCGGATGCCATGACCGTCACCCCAGCGGAAGGATGTCAACAGCACCAAGAAGCAGGTGCTGATGCTACTGCCGCCACCACAGAGGACGACGCTCAAGCCAAGAAGGTCAAGCTTGGTTAACTAGAATGGGAGATGCCAAGGGCACTCAGCCGACCAGTGTATTACGGTCAATTCAAGTTTCGTGTACATAACGTAGCTATATATACATACAAAGAACATTAGTTCATAATAATCCAATAGTACTGGTCGTTGGCCCTACGCATATTCATTATAATGGGCGGCCGGCGACCGCTTCGATGCCTGCGATCAGGTCATTGAACGAGCGAATTTGGTCGGCCTGAATCCTAGCACCAGAATCTGCTCCCGAATGATGTTGCGGCTTGCCACCATCGCGAGTCTGTCGTCTGCATCGAACCGTGTCTGGTCTGACTTGCGCATGGAGACGTGATGGAGATGTTTGAGGCCGCCTAGTGTCTGCCGGGGTGAACGTTTCGCGAATGTGGTGCTTTCGCTGCCGCTCCATCTCGTTGAAGTGAGATCGTACAATGTGCGATTCTGTGGCTTCATATGCACGCAAAACTGAAGCAGGCGTCTGAGGCCGTCTGTTGCCTGCTGTCTTTGTCTTTGTCGGGTCGAACCCGTCGCCAGACGCAGTACCGCAGCTGAGAGAGCTTGGCTTTGGTAGGACCTGTGACCCAAATCCTGTTTTCGGTCTACCATCATCACCTAGATTCTGATTTGAAAGGCCAAGTAGCTCGAGCCGCTTGTTTTGATGGAGGCGCTTTGACGCTTGGGACCACTCGAGCAAGCTTAGGGCACCATCCAACTCCATTGCGGACTTCTGAATTTCAATTGGTGGCCTTGAATCGAGCTCTCTGGCGGATTCGAGTCCACCGAAAAGTGTAGCTGATGCGCTTTTCAGTCGCAACGGCGGGGGCGCAGGTGGAGCTCGGAGAGCGTCTCGAAGCTGGGGCGAGCACGCCACCGAGCTATCCTTCAAGCGCTCTTGTGCTGTAGAAACAATGGTGTCTGTCGTCCTAACGGGACGATCTCCCAACTCCTGACGTACATTAAGAGAGTCAGCTTCAGCCTCTTTACCAGCATTCAGTAGGTGCCCATCGGTAGCCTTCATGGATGAACGAGAGCTTAAAGCCCGAAGACCTTGCATCACAGGACTGGGCGACCACAAGTGCTCGGAGCTTTCATTAGGCACTAAAACGGTATCTTGGCGGGTTGATAGCTCTTCAACAAGGTCCACCCAATCGCGGGGAGTTACACCGTACGTTGTCGAAAAGTACTTCCTCTGATGTGGTACTTCGGGACTTCGATGAGGCTCTGCCAAAGATTGCTCGCTTGGGTGACTCCGCTCTGGTAGTGCTGATACAGAAGCATCTTTGCACACATCCACTGAAGGCTCGTGACGCTTGTTGAGATTTTGGCCGAGAACAATACTAGCATCAGGAGCGCCGGCTTGGATCCAGGCGCCTGAACTGCGATGGACAGAATCAGCGGTTTGCTGTCGGACAAATGTCTCAGCAATGCTCGTAGATGCGCCTTGGCCCTTTCTTCTCGTCAATGGTCGACTTGTGTACGGGATAAACGCCGGTGAACTGAAGGTCACATGGTGGGTCTTCGGCACATGTTCGGAGGCTCGATCTGTGGGCTCCTCGGTGACTGCACAAGGCTGTGAGAAGGTGGTCTCGCTGGCATCAGGTCCCTTAGGAAGTGATGGGGATCTCGTTCCTTCGCCTTCAATAGTGCCAGAATCTGGGCGGTGCTCAACGAGTTGTGACTTCACGAGAGGCTCACATCCCGGTTTGATTGCATCTGCAGTATGAGATTCTTTATCTCTCTGAGAAGGAGCACGCAAACCAGTACGAATACTCTCAGATGTGGTCGACTTGGATTCTCCTTGGCAATCAGCTTCGGAAGTGCGTTGGCTATCATCTTTGCTGGAGGATGACACGATTCGAATTGGTGAGCTCAGTCGTGCAACCGTGACAGGGCGAATTATCTGGTAGTGAACACGCGGGGCTAGTATAACACGACGAGCTGAGTGGGCTCGGCCATCAAGATCTTCTCGAACTTTTGCGAAGAGTGGATGCTCCAGTTGCTTCTTTGTAACGGCAGCACGACCTCCAGTCACACTCTCATCAACTCGACGGAAGACCGAACTACTGGCGCTAGTCTTCGCAGAAGATGAGGGTAGAGCGCGCAAATGCTCGTGTGACGAACGTTGGAACGCAGACTTGGAAAATTCGTGAGTTGCGGACCTGTAGTGGGGTTCACGATCACTACTTGCAATACTGTCCAGGTCAGCAGACTTAACGGATGTATCATCAAGTAGATAGGTTACGCCAAGGCCGTCCAACTCCGTCAAGGATTCGTGTAATTGATGCCCTGGACGATCTGGATTAGTCGTAGAAGTGAGATGCGCAGCCGTAGATGCCAACTTTGCGATCTTAGCCTTCGATCGCACAGCCAATGGTGCAGCAAATTCGAGCGTTCGTGCCAGACGCTCTCTCCGAACTCGGGTGAGCGCGAGTGATGTCGAGGTTTGTTCGGGTGGCTTTAGCACTGCTTCGATGTGAGAGGGTGACTGCTTAGGATCCTTAGCCATAGAAGTGATCTGCAAGTCCAGTGATCCAACGGAAGAGACGTACAAAGAAGTCACAGTTTTCTTCATATCACTCTTCGCGGTCGACATCGTGTTAGAATAACTTAGATTATCCAGTTGAGAACCGTCATTGATAGGGACGACACCTTCCTCTTCTTCTTCAGCTTCTTCCCCTCTAATGGGTTGGGGTAAACTTTCGAGTCGGACTGCGTCCTGAGGCTCCTCGCAGTTCTCAGGCTGCTCAGGTGTTGCTAAGGCGGGCAATTCGCCGAATTCTGAAGATTGTGTTGCCGAAAATGTCGACAGCTGGGATGTCAGAGTAGAACCAGCAATAATGGGCTGAAGCGGACGTTTGAGAGGTGGAGTCTCGACGCTGGGCACGGCAGTTTGCGAGATTCTTTCTTGGCTCGGTAATGCAGTCGCAGGGTCACCCATACGCTGAAAAGTTGTTGATGTGGACGATGGACTGACCACTTGAGGGACCTGTTCATTTGTTACACCTGATATTGCGACGTTTAAGGATGAGACATGGATCCGTGCTTGTCCTGTTGTTGAGGTGGATTGGGATCGAGAGTTGCGATCCCTTGCCTTATTGAGCATTCCTTGAGGATCACGTGATTGCGACTCCGTTGTTGCTGCTCGCTGAGCCATGGATAAACTTGAATTCTTTCGCGGCTGGGGCTTGAATATCGTGGAACCCAACCCCGATTCCGGTTCGGACGAGGCAGACTTGGGTGAAGGGGTTTGTGTGGCTTGCAGTGCTAATGGTTTGAAAGGGTCTCGACTTACTGTTAAGGCGCTACCGAAACCAATCTTGCGAGTTGTTTGTAGTGGTTTCTTAACCCCGCGGGACTGCATGAGCATCCGCTCAGGTCTAACGCCCCTTTCGAACCTATTGCGCAACTTGCCGCGAGCTTCTTGTTCCGTAACTGGCCGCTCAAAAGGTGAGACTGGGCCAAGCATTTCCATCTGCTTTGGAGATAAAGACAGGGTGTCGAGGAACTTGTCTCTGGCAGCACGGGCTTGATGAGTGTACCGATCTACAACACTGTGATCATACGGACTATCGTGACTCCTGATAATGTCTTCGATCGAGGCCTCCCACGCTTCCAAGTGGGCTTCTTCAGAGCTATCTCTTGGGGGTCTCAAAGAAGAGGAACCAATATGATTTGCTCCCAAGTTCAAAACAAACCCTTTGGGACTCATGGCCGCTTCATGAGCTGCGCGTACGCTCCGCAATGTATGAATTGTATCCTCACGGAGTGCGCGCAGTGAACGAAGACGCGACTCGCTGATTGGTTTCCGTCGTGTGTGTGGACTCGGACCATCGTCTGATCTGGGTGTATCTGAGTCCTCTACTATAAGAGGATCGATCGTTATGGTAAATTCTCGAGGTCGAAGATTCCCGATGTCGCCTTCAAACCCATGACGGCGAAGAAACCTCCTACGGCATTCCAGCTCTGATGGCAAGTACTTGCCAGTTCTTCCAAGCCCACCTTCATCCTCGTCATTATCATCGTCATGGTTTGTTGCCGTTTCTCCTGCCCCTTCACCAAAGCGGGCCTTCATCACGGCGTCATCGTAAATCTTCGACGAACTTATTGCATCCTCAACTGCGCGCCGACGTCTCATCATACGCTGCAGGCTCGTCTGACGAATGGGCCTACCGCCCTCGCCGTCCGAAGGGTCGATCAGCACTTCACCCTGTTTCTCGATCGCAGCCAGCTCGAGCATTGCACGACCCAGAGCGCCTTTGCCCAGCTCAATAGGGGTGTCATCTTCGTGCAGAGCAAGATACTGTGACCACAGTTTGGATGTGAGTGCGCGTCTCTCGAACGCCCGCTCACGTTGGAACCTCGCCCGACGTTGACTCGTGAGTTCAGACCGCTTCGCCTCGTAAGTGGCGAGAATCTGATTCACAAACTTATTCTGCGGGGGTCGGCGGGGCGCAACGGTAGTGTCCTCAAGTGGGTAGCTCGAAGACTCCATGATGCGAGGGTGCGTGCCTCGGCCGCCTCGGAACGCGCGTCGAGAGCGGTCGGGCAGTTACACTTTGTCGTAGGAGTTATTCCGGTTGGTATAATCTCGTAACGTGAGAGGTCAGTCGGTTTCAGAATGGAGTGTATAGATTAAAGTGACACCAGGAACGCATATTCTCAGCTTATCTTCACTCGGAAGTTGTCCACTCGTATGGTCTCATAACTGGGTAATAACATAAAAATTGCATTGTTCTTCAGTGAATCTCTCTCGATTCCGTGTGATCTGCGGGGTTTGTACGCTACCCTCGCCGCTCTTTAGGGTGATACCGCTACTATAACCCACTAGACCCTGTTGTAATCACCCGCACTCACCACCCGTTCCAACAAATCATGTGTTTTGCTCCTTCGCTGTAGACAGCGACGTCTCAGTGCGTCGCACCTGGGTCGATACGGAGCGAGTTCTGGCTCTGATCACTTGTGAAATTACGCTATAAATACTGGGCGTCAGATCACGTCAAGTCTGTAGAGGAGAATCGGGAGTCTTTATGCAGAGTGACGTTGGGGAAGAGGGAAGCTCGCAGTGCCATTCTTCAGGAGAGAAGTGATGAGTGCGACCAAATCCAACCCCGCATCGGTGCCGGGTGTAGCATCATCCACCATCGTTGCCGCTGCGACGGCACTGTCCCCCACTGCGGCTGCTGTGGCTGCGGGTGACATGCGAAGCCCGCGTGTGAACGACCCTGGTATCTTCCCAGATATGCCACCTTCGGATCTTAACACCCTTTGGAAGAAGGATCTGAAGGAGATCCGTTCGTTGTGCTCACTAAAGCAGCTTGCGGTGGAGGAAAAGAAGAAGGAGCTCCAGGAACTCGTTGGCAAGCGATACCAAAAGCTCAGTGAGAGTGCGAAGAGTGTAATAGCAATGGATACTAGCAGCCAGAATCTGCTTCGTCATCTCGAGCGAACAAAGGAATATATGGATCTGCTTGAAATCAAGTTCAACCCAGCAGCCCGCCTTAGCGGCACCGTCACCGGAGCGTCACCAGGCACAGCTACACCCTTAGGGTCCTTATCTGATTCAGCCTTAACCTCAGGAACAAGCGAGGATGGAAGCACTCAGTCATCATTGGCAAGGACCAATCAGAAAAGGCTAGCCAAGTCCAATTTGGTCAAGCACGTTAAGTTAGTTACAAAGCGCGGCCTCAAACTGTTCCAGCTTCTTCTGGAATATCAACTCACGCTTGCGCCGGGATTCGCGACCAAAGAACAGTATGAACTCAATATAGAAGAGTTCATGGCTGGAGACATCGGCAGCTGCGACAAGCCTACTGGTCGACTTAGCTTGAGATTTATCACAAAGGCATTTATCAGAACCCTCTCAATGTTGCACGCCGTTCTCACGGATCAATCCCTTGATCAATGCTTCGCTGGTGCGAACGGGGAGGATGTTTCTCAGGATCCTGACATCATGATTCTCATCGAGGGCCTGCGGGAGAGCATGTGTTGGCTTGGACAAATAGCTTACGCTATTGTTGCGCTTTCTAACGAAGCGCTATCCAAGCCCAGCCTACCTGTCGCTAGCCATGTGGACGCTTGCTCTGCGCGAATTGCACTAGGCGTTGTCCAATGGACCTCGGATCGTTGCGCAACATTGGGAGCCCTGAGCCCGACTCCCATGGCAGGCGATGAATCGACTAGTAGTCGGCAGCAAACTCAGGCACGTATTACAACCCTGACGCGTCTCGCCAGAAAAGTCCCGCTCTATATTCCGTGGAATTACCAAGCTGCATCGGTCCAAAGGGACGCTGAGGGAAACGATGCCACCTCTACTCTTTCCGGCCGTGGGGTTTCTGAGCCAGCAAGTGGTATGTCTGGTCCTTCTGCTGCAAGTAATGATCCTCCAGCTCTTACTGCGTTGATGGATGTCCTGCAAGCCCGTCAGACAGCGCTCATCATGTTGCTCAACGCGGCTGCGAACGCCCCAGAAACAGAAAGTAACTCCTCGAACTTTGTCCCTAGCACCATGGCTAGTTTTACCACAGTGTTTTGTAAAACGGTGAAGGACGTTGCATCCATGGTTTCATCCATTGATTATGATGATGACACCATGTCCGTCGAATCACCGACTAGCAACATCGCTGCGTTCAAGCGGACGGCCATGCCTTCCGCGCAGGGATTGGATCTGGTATCAGCCTTAGGAGAGACCCTCGAGCCTAGCGAAGTTGCAGCCGCGGCAGCGCTCCTAGAGCCAGGTCTTTATCAATCTCTGCAGCGCTTGGCGCACATTAGCGAAAAGGTCATTCCAACGCAGGACGATGCTGTTGTCGTCACGGGGTGGGCACTGCGGCAGGACTTTGTTGCACTCCAAACCTATACTAGAAAATGGCTGAAGGCCCTGCGCAACGGCATTGCTCCAGCGATTTCGACGCTTTTCTCGAGGATTCGATCACTAACTGCCCTTGCTCGCGTCCGTGACGCAATTGCTTCAAGAATTCCGCAATCACGAATCAACTACGAGAGACAGGGAATTGGGCTAGTGTCTAGTGTTCAACCCCTCCAAGAAACTGGCTGGTTTGCGGCATGTCGTATGCTTTTCGCTCGTCCTCTGGCTGTATTTGACGAATTTTTCCGGGAGTCATACCATACCGTTGCAAAGTCCCTCATCGAGCGCTCGTTCCATGACTTCCAATCTCGAACTGTTTCAAGACTGGCCCTTGCCATTGATACGGTCAATCTGCTGAGCCCACATAGTTGGCTGATTCAAGGCTCATTACTGCAGCAATTAGCAGAGCTTTCAAACTCTGCTCCGAATCCGAGTGATAACATTGACGATTCTAACATGAAGCTCTGTGCCCGCGCGCTACCTGTCGTGGCAGCCCTACCTGAGTCGGCTCGCAATCTGTTCCTCGCCGCAGAAGAGAGCGATCCAAGTGTTTTACTCGCCTATTTGGAACACACGCGTGCCATGCAGAGTGAGGCTAGAAAGCGGGTACGCCGAATGGGCACCGATGGTAGTGATGCCAAAAGCGCACGCAAAGTCGATGGCACTCAATCCACTGGTCCCGCCACTCCAGTATCGGAATCTTTCGAGGATACATTCGAGACGGAAAGCTTACTTGCTGATTTTCTCAAGCAAATCCGCAGGAAATATGCCGAGAACGAAAATGTCAATCCTCCCTCTCTGGCAGAGCGATTCTTTAATGCGTTGGTGTCAAGAAAGCGGTCCCTGCTTCGGTCAGCGAAAGTTAAGTTCGAGACGTTAGGACAGCCTTTTGTTCGGGCTTTGATCCGATCACTTGTGAACAGTGGAGGTCAGAGTTCCGAGGTGCATTGCATGGCTGATCCACAGCTGGCTGGAGATACCGAATCAACGAATGTAAATGTACCCCGAGCATGGATCAATGCAGGCCAGTCTCATTTAGCAAACCACAGCCTGGCGACCCAATCACTGACGTCAATTTATCATTACATGCAGCAGGTGACGAAGCAAACTGGCCCAAAGACATGCGAGCGTTTAACCCCTCAGCCAGCTGAGGCTATTGTTGAGAGTGCCCTGGTGAAAATCATAGCTCGAGCTGCTCGTGGCTTTGCCCCAATCAAAAAAGGTGTGACAAGGAATCAGAGTGGACTTACGGCGATGCGTGCATACCAGTGGTCAGAGAAGGTGTGTCGCAACGGTGGTACGGGCTCTGATGCGGGAGGATGGCTAGAAAACAACAAGGGAGCTCGCAACTCAAATCCATGTGCTCAGGCCATCGCAGATCTGGTGGTTGCTGCAGTTAACTCAGATCTCGACTACCTCTGCCGAAGTGTTTACGCGATTCTTGAACCCGTCATCTTGAACGCCGTTCGCGAGGCCAAGGCGGCTCAGGATGTTATTAACGTCTCATGTTCGCTGGCCCGGCAAGTTGACTACCATTGGCTTAGGACTTGGAACTTCATCGAACTGTTCCTAATCCAGGCACAGAACGTTATTGATGCTGAATTGGACGATGTATCGCTGCTTCTTCGCAGTGCGTCCGATGCAATTCGCCAGAAAGTCTTGAGTGCTGTCACTTCGGGGGTTGCATCGGTTGAACAGAGTCCGGATGGAGCCGTACTTGGTGGTCCCTGTGATGCTACGGCGGCAGGTACAGTACTAGCGCGTTCCGTGGAAGGACTGTTTTGCCACTCGCCTGCAGCAGCAATCCTTACATGCTTAGCATCACTGCCTCAGGCCGCTGCTGTTGAAAGGGGAGGTGTCAAGTCCGTGTTGGAGCATATCGTGCGTGCTGCCGAAGGCATCGATGTCGCAAAGGTCACGGCTCGCGTTCGATTGCCTTCGTTGCTTGCGATTTTGGGTCGCCTTGAGCGAGTATCAGCTTTTTGCAGCCGCGGAGCAGCTGGAACTCCGAGCAAGGAGCACGTGTCAGTGACTCCCGATCAGGTCCTTCTAAGTGCCGCTCAGATCCCGAAATCCTTCCAACCTCTCCGTGATATTGCCCTGTCGATCTCGACAAACAGGTTCTTGAGTGTGTGTCTCTCAACAACCATCACCAAGTTACTGACTCGTTCGATTAAGCCTACCACAAGCAAGGAAGAACTCTTTATCTGTGCCAACTCCAAGTTTTCTTCTCTTCGGCCATCACCGATTGTATTTATTGCTGATGAAGGAATCGCCCGAACATTATCCAGGGTCCTGGTTGTTGAAGAGTGTGCACAGCAGTATGAGCTCATGATGACCATCCCCGACCAAGTCGAGGAGAACGTGACCACACCCCTGTTACCGTTTTCGTCGAGGCGAGTGTGCGCACATGCCCTGACTACTGCACTAAGAGCTTCCTTGCGCTGTCATCTCCTTGAGGCGAGAAGAATCCTCTCTAAGCTTGTCACAGGAGAGGCACCGTCGATCCCGGCTCTTGAGAGTTATCCGTCTGCGCAGACTCTTCTGGACATTCTGCTTATCTTCGACCGTCTAGATCTCCCGGTTGATTCAGAAAGCTCGGTTGGGGATGAAGATGGAGAAGATGAGGATGAAGCGTATTATCTTGCACTCAAAGTGGGTGAATTTACGCAGCTAGTCAGCAGCCTCATTGCGAGTGCCGTGGTGGTCATGCATTCGTTCGCACGAAAGCATGGCATGCCGATACTTGGTATCAAAGAACTCGTTCTCACAGTATGTGGCAGGGTGATTGAGAACGCGAAGTCCCTCTCTTCTCGGCGAGATACACGATTTAATCTGCATGATGAACTTCGGGCTGCTGCAAACGCCCTTCTGTTGACTTTGCGGCTGGAGCCATTCCGAGCGTTGAGTATTAAGGAGACATCACTTGCTGCCGTTCGCACGAATGTAATGAGTCTTTCAGATTCTATGATATGCCAGCAACCACAGCAATTTATTCCCTCCGAGATTCTGGACTTCATTGACACAAATCAGATCCCCCATTGGATTCCTTTCATCGATGCCTGTGTTGCCATGGGCGTATCGCATTCGGAGCTTATCCGTCAGGTGAGCCAATCTGGCCACGCCTCCGAAGGATCCTTATCGCATACTTCAGGTGATATTCAGGCAAAATATCGTTCTGAATATCAGCCGAGCCCAGACAAGCACCGAGACATGCCAGAAATGACTGCACAGAGCTATCATGAGCAACAAAACTTAACAGCGTTAGATTCATCCCACAAGCGACATTCAAGTGGCAGATCTGAACCTCAACCCGATATCGTTGCTGAAGTTCCTCTGTACAGACCTAGTACTCAAGCGACAAAGCAGGGGCGCGAAGCATCAATGCCTTTAGCGGCTGCACTAACAGCAGTCGCCACCAATGTCACGGCGGCTACAATCAAGTCTCGCGTTGACGAGACCAAGGCGACCGCTGCGGCTGCAGCTGCCAGTGCTGCAGCAAAGGCGGCATCATTCTGGGAATCGATGACATCCTCTGTAGGGTCGTCGTTGAGCTCCCTTTCCTCGCGAGTCCTGGCTGGCCACATAGATTCTGTGGAAACGACAAGCAAAGACACCGAAGGAGCTAAATCCGACGGAACATCGAGCAGACGATCATCGAGTTCTCAGGTGCCGCAGTAAGCTCATGTCTAGATTGAGCTCTGCTATCGCACACGCTGCAAACATCGGATATAATACAATCCAAACCCGCATGTGAGATGCAATGAGTTTTATGGTTATCTATTGGTTTGTTAATTATAGCCACTGTGTGCTTAGATAGCTATGAGACCCTCAGGCTGAGTTTAAATCGTCTCCTTCACCTGCAAGAAAAGTAAAAGCGGACGAACGATCCCGCACTCTGCTAGAGTTGGATTGTTAGTTGCACAGTTCGTCCATGCATCATCAGGAGGTAGAGTGGATAGGGTAGGGGTACAACTAAGGTCAAGCTCGGCGACGCTGCACTTACGAGTATCTGTTCCGGGTGAAGTCTTAGACTCTGACTCCGAAGGCGGACTCAAAGCGGTTTGGCCGAGGCGAAGGCAACGCTGCCACGCACTTTCTACTATGTCTCCATCTGGCCAGCTCAGCGGTGTCTTGAGTACACCGGCGCGATCTACAAGAGACAGCTGTAGCGCCCTGAGCTGGCCAAGTCCCCAATCAAGGGCAATTTCACTCAGTGCGTCGTTCGGTAGCGCTCGCGCACGTAAATCTTGCTGAGCTTCTTCTTTTGACTCTAAGTCAGCAAAGAGGCTGCTCTCGCCTTCGTTTTGCGCTGCAGCCTCAAGTACTGCCATTATATCCTCATCAAAGGCGGGTCGGAGAGATTTGGCTGTCGAACCCAGCCATAGGAAAACATCGGCGATGCGAGACTTCGTGGGCGAGAACTTTCGAGATATCCTGCTCCCATCGGGCAGACGGACACTGAGCATAATGTGAGAAGCCCCTTCAGGAGAAGGAGAGGCTACCTCCGGAGGTAATCGTGATTCCATAAGCCTTCGAATAAATTCCCACCTTTGAATCAAGGCTGAACGCCATCGCTCGCGAGTTTGTTCAAGAAGTGCCTGTCGCGCCGCCTCTTCGGATGCGCGGCGTTGCGCCTCCTGCTCCGCACGACGTCGCAAATCCTCTTGAACCATTTGCTCATACTCGAGGTCTTGCTCACGTAGAACTGAAGCGGATCCACTCAGAGATCGGCTCGAGTTTTGAAGCTGAGGCACCGAAGGCGAGCCTCCATGGGCTGTTGGACTTTGAGAAGATTGGATTGATGAGGTGCCCTGAGACAGGGACATTTGAGCCATAATTCTCGAGAAGTCGTTCGCAGGTCTTAATCCAGGGGAGGTCGTCAGCGGGTCAGGGGAGTCTGAGGAGTTCTCGCCTGTACCTGCTCTTGATGATGAGCTGGTCGGATTTGCTCTTGAATACATCCAGCTCTCTCCTAGGGTCCTAATTGGTGGTGTGGTACTGCTAGCGGATGGTTGCTGCGAGCCCATAAGTGGCGTCATTGACACGGGCGTTGCTCCTTGTGAACGAAGCTGAGGCGAATCCCTCTCGTAGATTTCCTGGAGCGTACGAGCAAGAAGCTCATCAATTTGGGCCTGAGTTAGGCGCGCCTGCTGCACTCCATCTGCATTATTAATGGATGCGGCGCTCTGCTCAGGAGCTGCAGTCGCGGGGTCAGCCGCGGGGTCAGCCGCGGGGTCAGCCGCATTGACACGTGGACTCGCTGCCGTAGTGGGACTACGAGCAGCTCTGCTTGACTGAGATTGGGCGCCAGCACGTTGGTAGGGGCCTCGTTCAAGCTTTGCATGGATTACAAAGAGGCTATTAGCCTGCAAAGAGGCAGCGAACTTCCTTGCAGACGGTACCACCAACGAATTGCGACGAGATAGTAAGTCTGCAACCTCGCGGTGGAAGCCTTGCTGCAATGTTTGAACCCATGTGATCAACTGCAAAGGCAACACCGGTACGCGCGTACGATGTCCCTGCTCAGAAAAGCCACGACTTGACGCATCTTTGCTCTCTGTATCAGCATCCTCTTCATCGTGCTCATCTACATATGGGAGCACGTCGCGCAACGCTTGATCTACGGCTGTTGAAGCATCTGCAATTACCATGATGGGAGCTGTTAACTTGACACGCAGACGCCGAGCGAGTCGAACGGATGCCCGATGAGCTTGAAGAATTTCATCCGTAGCATCATTAGCAGCCTCTGGCGGAACTGACTGTGATGCACTCGCAGGAGCGCTGCGCTGGATATCTACGGATGTGGATGCCGATGCCGGTGCCCCGTCGTTGTTCGCTCGCACAATCGCTGAGTTATCTTGGTCGGGAGCGGGCGGAATGGGGGCAGTACGAATGGGTGAGTAGTACAACAATACCTGATCCCCAACCGCCCGCGCATTCAATGCTAATACAAATGCATTTAGTAATAGTGACTGTGCTTCTGCGATTGACCAGGGAGAAGGATAGTGTGGATACACGAAGCTAAAGTAGCTGGTCGTGGGGACAACCGGATGTGAGAAAAGCACTAAGAGTAGTTTGTTTGTATCGCGTGCCTCTGCAGCTGCAGCTTCGAAATCACCAGATCGAACGGCAATTGGGACTTCACCAACTGTTTGAGAATGATTGGCCATGGCGGTTCTTAGCGTCTCAACTGCCTCGGAGACAGGCACAAGCGTCGGCGGTCTTGGTGTTCTTCCAGCCTCAGCACGAGCAAGTGCGAGTACGCGCTCGGACCAAGGAGGCCCTGGTCTCCCAGGAACGACCGCATCAGCTTTGGATTCAGCTTCTGCTGACTGAGCATCGCCTGTGAATTGCGCTGAGGCTGCTGCAGTAAGGAGTGCAGGATGATAAACGCCGTCGGCGATATCCTCAACGCTATCCCGAGTCATTTGGACATCCAGTCGGGCCCTGATCTCTCCAGAAGGAATGTCGTCGTCCTGTGCGTCACCTGCAGCCATCACTGCCCCTCCATCGTTGCCACCTGCAGAGCGTCCAGCTCGAGCCCCTCCCACTAGGTTATGTATCTGGCGATCAACACGAGCACGATCACGTGGGTTTCGAACGAGTGCTCCAGAAATGAAGTGATTTGCATGCGCATGATTATTGTTGATGTGTTCATCACGGTCTCGAGGCTTGAGCCACTGGCGTATCAGCATCAACAGCACCCAGGTCATGACGAAGAGCCATCCATACTTTTCCATGGCTTGAACATAGCTTGCCGGGAGCGCCCGGATAAGCCGTTCAAGCAGAGATTCCCCGGCCATCGTCCCGCTTGGCGATTCTGCCCGCGGTTTGCCTCGAAACGAGCACCAGTGTAAAGGACCACGAGGACCAAACTGATGAAAACTGGACTTGGAAGCGGTTTTCAAACGGTTTGCGGCACGTCCACCTCGCTATTCGAGTATGTGATGGTATGTGGTGGCGTGTCTTTCCTATAGAAGCGGGGATACTTTGCGTGAGAGGAGGGTAAAGTCGCGAAGAAGCCTCCTTTGTAAGCTGTGACTTAAAAGTCTGACACAAGTCTAGTCAGTTTAGAAATTACATGGATTGATCGGACTAGGTCGGGGTAAAACATGACAAATCGAGTTGGCTACCCGCAATGTATGGATTTAGTCTATTTTAACTCAATTTACACTACGTCATATGGATATCCGAGATTCTGGAGATTTACCAAATCACTCGAGCGCCTTACCTCCCCCTTCGCGCACAGCTTCGCATGCGAATGGATCACCCATCCACGCGGCTTCGTGTATCAGTGCGCCCCAATCGAGACTTCGCAGCGAATTACGGCTCCGTGAAAGCGCCTGCATCAATGTCCTGACGATCGTTACCACTGAGCCCCTGTCTTGTGTGTTTAAGAACCTGGACAATTCGTGGGGACTCTGAAACAAGAGACAGTAAGTGCTTGGTGGCACCAAGTGAAGACCTGTGGCCTGGACTAACTCTTGCCAGACTTCAAGCCGCAGCCGCACTAAGTCACCCAAGGTAGGGGCTTGATCATTCCAGGGAGTGTGCCGGAGGCCAGACTCTCCGACCTCTATCAGCGGTGCTGACTGTGCAGCTGGATTCAGCCTTTGCAACACACCTTCTAAAGGGTCCGTATCGGCATCAAGCTTGAGCAGATTGTAGTACTCGTGAATCGAGGCAGCGAACTCGGGGCAGTTGCGCCAGCCCATGCCTCCGAGTCGTGTTCGCAGATCATCCTCCGACCGTTGCCCAATCAACAGGCCAACCCAAAAGTCCAGCGATGGGGGGAGTCGGAAGGTACCGAAGTGATCGTCCGAGTGAACAAACAGGCACATTGAGGCCACAACAATTTCAAGTGCGTTTGGCAGGTGAGGGGACGTCACGCGCATGTCAAGCACGACAGTGCAGCGCGCCCATGTCGGCAAGATTCGTGGAATCCAAGGCGCGTCTAAATCGAATTGAGACAGTTGTTGTAATCGGAAGTAGAGCCCGAGTTTTTGGTTGGCCTCGTGAAAAATATCCCGACTACTTAGGGGAAGTATGGGATTGTCAATTCCCAGAGGCGTTACTAGCGCAGAATCCGGACTCGTCCCCACCTTGTGCTCATGCGTTTCGACCATTTGCACGCACCTCAACAGTCGAACCATGGCGATGCAAAGTGGCAAACATTGAGAGATAACAGGTGTTATGGATCTATACATTGCAAGAAAGTCCGCATCCACCGCAGCAGGTGGTAGATACGCGAATGATTCAAGAAGCTCGCGACGAGTTAGTCTCTCACAGAAAACATCGAAGGATGCAACTACAATCAGCTGGTGAATGTGTTCACGTTTCTTTTTTTCGGATGATTGGGAATAGTTGAGTAAGGATAGGTCGAGATTACGATGGCTTACTGTTGGAACGAGTGTAACAACACAGGTAAGTGGATTCTCGAGCGGACAGCTACGCTGAAACCGTGATATGTGAGCCAGAGAAGGCCACTTTTCAGTTGGAGGCGGAATGGTGTTGGGTGGAAAGACTATACTAAGGAAACTGCTCCAATCTCTGCTGACACAGTCATCAATAGGCCTAGAAGCAAGAAAATCCACGACTAAATCGTAGACTGGTGCCGTCAATTTGTTCAAGAGTTCGATGCACTCTGTGATCGGGAGACCTAGCATCTGGCTCTCATCGACCAAGGCTCGCAGATGGTCTGAACTCTGCTCTCCTGCGCACGTATGTTGTGCAATACTAATAACGCGCAGAAGGTCAGAAGGCGGGAGATACGTTGCTGTATCTATGCGTGATCGTGTGACACGAGCGGAATCTTGCCAGGTGCACGTGAGAGGGGATGAACTGGGACTGAAAAGACAAATCGGATCATCGGTGTCATTGAAGCTTTCAGCAAACATACGTAAGCGCGAGGCGCCACGAGACAGACCGGCACAGTGATAATACCATGTCCTGATATAACTGTCCATCTCACTGCTCTCGCCCAGCAGCATCTCACCTTCTCCAGTAACTTGAACAGGGTCTTGAGTGACGTCCCACAATGTAATAGGGGTATGGTAGATGGATGGCAAGTTTGTATCATGATCACTTGTTTTCTCTGTATCTGTCCTCAACTTTGCCGCAAGGTGTACGTGAATAAAGGCAAAAAGGGAAAATGACGTTTCATGATCCAGATGAGGCTGGAATTTTCGGATGTGTCGCGGCTTAGGGTTATCAACGTCCAAGTATGGATAAGGGGCGCAACTTTCGTAAAGGTCACGCAGGCTATGATGGAGCAGTAAAGCTGCAGGTGGTGATAGATAGCGTGCTTGATGGGCCCAAACGGGTATCGTGAAATCTGTGAAGTCACTTTGAAAGCTGAAATCACTCAAGGTGCCATCAGTAAAGTGGCGGGCGAAGCCATGGAAGTACGTAGGTGCTTGTCGCCGAGCGGATATAGGATAATTTGTGCACTGCGTTATGATGGGTTCTGAGGGTAAGGTAGCGATCAAAGTTTCACCAGGCCGTATGCCACATTCACGAGGAGTCTTGGAGTAGGCAAACCATTGAATGAGGCTGTCGGGCATTGCCAAGCAAGCGAGAAGGCGGCGCATCGCGAGAATACGGTCGGCGACCTGCTCGCTTGACAGACTAAGCAAGGAGCTGCTCTTAACATGCTCCAGAAGGCGCAGTCGCAGCCTTACCTCCGTCGCGATAGCCATTCGATACCACTGGAGCTGTTCTGCCGTCGACGGAATGCTTTCGGCTCCAAGATATACGCGATCAGTGAGGAGGTAGGATATAAGAAGTGGCAAATCATCTGGTTTTTGCGTAACATGCTTGATGACTTCACGGCAGAGCGCCTCCCAAGTGTCTATCGTCTGGGGCGGCCAGAGAGTCGAGAACAAGAGCTCAGCCCCAAAGACGGGGTCGATGAAAATTGAGTCAAGGCAGGGCGACTGGGGTGTAGTAGGTATATCGAAGCAAATCTCTTGATGTTCTTGGACAAACTGCAGAAACCGCGCAATCCCCAAGAAGCCTCTTCTGATACCTTGCGCCGAGAAGGGTTGATCCAAGCTGAACGAAAATGCCTGCTCTGGTCCGAAGACAAGGATGCATTGTTCAGGCTGGCTGAGGTCGCCGAGCGACGTCCCCTGGCCTGGCACACCTTGGAGCATGATTAGGCTGAGGTAGCTCAGGCTCCAACCCTGTGGTTTACAACTCTTGGAAATGTGCTCGAGCCTGGGATTTTGAACCGAAACGGCTTGGATCATCGAATTCCAAGGGTTGGAGACGGCTGTTACTTCGGTGACAGATGGATATAATTCTCACACAGACCTTATTGTTCAGATCATACCAAACGGAAATAACACCAAAGCAAAACGGAGCTAGTATATACATGTATTGATGGGAATGACTCGTTAACCGAAGGGTGAATCGAGTACACCACCTCTTGCTCACTTCTTCTCGAGCTTGATCTGACGAACAAGTACGGCCTTTTTCTCTTGGCGGCGTGCTTCCGCCGCTTCGCGACGCTCACGACGAGCCTCCTTCTCGGCCTGCTTCTTGGCATACTCGTCGTCTCGCGCTTTAGAGAGTTGCTCCTTGAGGGCTCGTGTCTCTGCCTTCACAGCTACACGCTCGGCGAAGCGCTCGAGTCGTTGCTGACGGAGGGCCTTCTCCTTCTCCTCTGCTGCCTTCAGCAAGTTTTCAAACTTCTCAGCCTCTTCAAGATCCTCAGGCGCGACTGGATTGGAGCTCGAGGCAGCGAGTGGGTCAAATCGCTGCTGTGCGCTGATAATGACATATGGATGTGTCGGTGCTCGCTTTCGCAGCTCTTGACGAGTAATGCCCATCTTAGCAGCAAGATCCAGTTCATCCATCTCGGCACGAACGGCTGCCTCGGATCGAGATCCACGCAGGAAATGATCGATTTCATTCTCAATGATCTCGCTCTTTGTCGGTGGGGTTTGCTTTGCAGTCCAAGCGGAAGTCAGCGAAGGTACTTCGATCTTCTCAAACTCCGCTACGCTGCCCTTCTCGCGCTGCTTTACTGTCAGGGGCTTGTTGATGGCCTGTTCGGAACCGCTAGGGGACGACTTGCTCTGAGTATCTGAAGTTGAAGAGCCCTCGCTATTCTTGGACTTCTTCTTGAACTGGTCTACATCCTTACTGAGTTTAAGGTACTGCTCGCGGAATGCTTCGGCCTTAGCCCTTGCGTGATTGCGAACGAAGAAGTCACTTGACAAGTGCTCCATCTCAACAACTTCCATTTGGGGTTCTCGGTCAATTGGTTTCAGGTTGTTCTCCAGCAGCATGTCACGCAAGACTGGATCCATATCAGCATATTCTTTGCGCCTGGTCCAGTCAGTAGTTGCTTCGTTTGCCTTCTTGATGGCCGCCGCTGCACCCTCTCGCTTATCCCGGCCACCAGCCTCAAGATCATCATCCAGGTCATCTGCGAACGGGTGAGAGGGCCTGTCAGAGTCCAAACCGGAAGTAATCTCCCCTAAGGTCTTCTGCATCATCTCAGCGCTTGACCCCAATGCGGCGTCTTGACGTGCGGCCGTGGCTGCCATGTGGTTTTCAGCCATCGCCCGTTTCTCCTTGATGCGCTGAAGCTGGCGCTTTTGGAACCATGCCAAAAGTGGTCGATCGTGCTCCTCAATTGGAACCGTGTTGAGCTCATGCTCTATTTCTTCTCGATATGAGCGCTTACGCTGACCTGCCTCATTCTCCGCGAGTGGTGTCACGACGTCTGTGAACTCACCGAGACCTTGTTCTTCCAACATTGAGGCGCGACCGAGTTCAATACGAGCGCGGAACTCGCGTTGCTTTCGCATTTGTCGAGCATCTCGTCTAGCCTCGTACAATGCCTCGGCCTTCTTCTCGTCGACATAGTGGAGCTTGTCGTGCTGTTTCTTACCCAACACCTTGTCACGCTTATCATCCTTTTCTTCGTCGAGCTCCTCTGGTGGCACGAACATAGTTGAAATATACTTGTCATGGTCAATTTGAGCCTGAACCTTGGCACTTCCAAGATAATGCTCTCCTGGAAGATGCTTCTCTGCGCTAGATTTGCCCTTGCCTGGCGCTTTGACCTTGCGAATAACTTGAACAGGTCGGGCGCGCTGGAGCGCAGCAGCGCTTGGTACAGCGACACCAGGCATAGCAACATTGGGATGGAGGAATGCAGCACGTGTCTCTACTGCCTCAGAGGTAGCGCCTGGCTGCCCAGGTGCAAGCTCGGATACACTCTCTGTAACTACACCAGAGCCGGAGGCATGATCGAAGAATGAGCTAGGAAAGATATCCGAGGGCTGTGACTCATCCAGAGGACTTGAACCTGCATTGGATTGTGTAGCTTCTGACGTTGGAGGAGGGGAGACGGTGTCGTTGGACTGTGATGGTTGAGCCGAGGTTGAAGAGTCTAGAGCTGCTACTGCTACAGATACATCTGACTGCGATTGAGATTGGGATTGGGATCGTGACTGCGACTGCGATTCTGCTCGAGCTGTGGGTGCAGTTTCCTTGGGAGGTTCTTGTGCATGCATATTTTGTCGAAGAGAAGCAAACGGATCAGGCTCGGGATCTCCGTATGCCAGCTTTCTCGCAAGATCTTCAAGCAAGTCATTTTGTGTTTTGGCATCGGCCTCGAGATATGCACGGCGAGCTGGATTGAAAGCAACATGTTCGGTAATAGTTGCAATCCCATTCTTGACCTCAACTGTATCTTGCATGACATAGAATCCGTCAGGATTTACAGATCCTGACCCAGATCCAGATGCTTGCGAAGGATCAATGACCGGAACGACCTTACCTTCCTCGGGCGTTGCTGCATCGAGATCACGATATGACGCAAATTGATCAGAGTCACGGCCCAGTGCATCCATTGCAAACTTGCGATGCGCCGTCTCCTCCTTCAACTCTCGAATCTTGGCCTTCACTTTGGCTTCCGCAATTTTACGAGCGTTCTTGACCGTCGGTTTGATACCAAGCTCTTCCTCTAGCTTTTGTAGATAAAGAGCTTGCCGTTCCTCTGGCGAAAGCTGTGCTGCAGCCGAGGCACGCAGAGCAGCTTCACCAAGAGCTGTCGGATCTTCGAGCAGTTGCTCGGCTGCCATTGTTTTCACTTTTTGTTCATCCGTGATGATGTCAACGCGAAGGAGCTCACCTTCGACTTGCGCAGTGGTAACACCCTCAACATGTTTCATCGATAGCTTAAGATACTCCTTCTCCTTCTGCTCAACCAAGTCCTGAACAGCATCCAATGCACCGGGGGATGTATGCTCGATCAAGCTCGAGGAATGTTGAGATCCGATCTTGGAATTGTCTGCAGTATCCTTCTGGGTCTTGGAGCTGTCCGATCGCTTGGGCTTCTTGGCACGTGCCGAGCCCTGTTCAGCCTCCTGAGGTTCGGATCCTGAGCTTGTTGAGCGCAAATCCTTTGTCGTGTCGCCAGGTGTTGAGAGCTTTTGTACACCCTGCTCGACACCTTGCGATGAGTTTGAGGTCTCGACAGTGCTTGCCTTCGACTCGCCAATTGGGTCTGTTGAAATGCCCATCATTGACTCAATTGCCTGTTCGAGCGCGTCAATATTTGTGTCACTTAGACCTGAATCGTTTGCAGCGTGATCTGAGTCGTTCGGGCCGTTTGATTGTTCTTCCAGGGTCTCATGCAGCTGCTTCAGCGACTCCTTGGCCTTAGTCATATCCAACGCACTCGGCTCAAAGATGTTCGGAGCAAACAGATCGCTTGCTTCAGCTCGTTGCATCTCTTGGAGTTGCTTACGAAGCTGTCTTTCAGCTGCCTCTGGGTCGTTGGGATCGATTTCCTCAATCTCTTGGAAGATCTCGTGTGTTCGCTTTGCTCGTTCATATGGCCAGACGTCTCCCCACTTGGCCGCACGAGCATGTCTAAAACCAGCGGGACCCACACCTTCGCGGCCGACAACGCGGCGTTCGATTTCACCCGATGGTGTACACAAATCGAAGATGACGTGCCCACCTCGTTTGATCGGTGGGGAAACAATTCGCGCCCAGCGGTTCTCCGCAAAAAGTCTTCGAGGATTGAATTCCTCCATTGCTCCCAGGTCATCACTGTCATCGTACTCCTTGTCTGGATTACCGGTTGTGTCCGCTTCACTATTCTCTGATACCGTCGCAAGCTTAGAGAGCTGTTTCTTTCGCTTAGCCCGGAGCACACCGTCCTTGGCTGATTTAAGGTCCTCAACATCTACTCTCGATGTGCCGAAAATTGACGCGGCAACTTCCGCAGCTTCAGCTTGAACCGGATCTGAGACATCTTCATCGATGGGGGACATCAAAGACGTTTCAGGCTGCGCAGTCGCGACTGCTGTCTCCGTGGCGCTCTGCCTGGGTGATTTGCCCGCGTTAGACGGATCTGAAGCCGAGGAGTATGCCTTTGCTACCGAAGCAACGGTGGTTTCCTGCAGGCGGCCCAACCTACGGATGACAGAAGGTGTGAGTGGTGAATTGTGCTGAGCACGACTATCCTTTGCTATATCCTGGTCTTCATCTTCGGCAGTGTTATCGCTGGCGTCGATCCTTGAATCGGATTCATCCTCTTGAGGATTCTCGTCATGGCCTTCGCTAGTCGCTTCTGACCGCTGCATCTCCTGCTGCTTCTTGTTGCCGAGTTCCCTTGCTCGGATGAGCTCGGCGCGCTCTTCTTGCATATTCTCCTCGAGCCATTGTCGCCACTTGTTAGCCTGTGCTGCCTGGGCCTCATCATCCTCCAGATGAGCAGTTTGAGCTACGGCTTCTTCATAAATCTGATCCATGGCCTCTGCGAGACCTGCCTTGTAGAGTCGGTGGAGCTCTAGCTTGGCCTGGAACTCTTCCTCAGCAGCGAGGAAACTAGCGGATGCTGGAAGGTCCTCTGGCGAAACACCCTTTCGCATCACCACATAACTGAAGCCCTCGATAATTGCATCGCCGAGATGCTTTGGAATACTGATATCCTTTTGCGGGGCTTGATTGGGAAGTGGACCGCGGAGCATTCTTTGCCCAAATGTGCATTCTCGTACAGGTGCTCGCGGCAATGAAATGCCGATTCGGCCCATTTTACGAGCCTCAGCACGTGCTTGCATGGCTTGCTCGTGCAATTTTTGCATGGTACTGATGGGACATGGTTTGTCGTGGGCGCACGGCAAAATCGACGAAGCACCTGCAGGAAGAAGGCGGTTGCGTTTACGCTTCAACGATATCTCACTGGCAGAGCCATCCCGAATGGACCGGTCAATGCTACCTAGAATGCTTGCGTTGACTTTGTTGTTCTCGGGTGGGTACGTCTTGAGCAAATAATCGCGTGCTTCTCGCACGTACTGCGGGCCTGGATTCGTGTTGAGACCAGCGGGACCGCCATGATCGGCCTTCTCAACAATTAGGAGCAAGCCGCCATGTGGTGAGACAAGACCCCACAACGCCTCAATCAATGCTTTTCGGTAATCTAAATTGGGCTGCTTGCTGAGGGCATACGAGCAGATGACCAATTCATACCCCTCATCTGGGTGATCGGCTCGATTAAGGCTCAGATTAGCACGATACTTCATGTGGATACCCAGGTCACCACCGAGTTGCTGTCCTAAACGAGCAAGACGGCCGTCTCTCTCGACTGCCGTGTACATGGCGAAATCGTGGTAGAACACCTCCCGAGTTGCCCACAGCGCAGAATTCGACCCGGCAGCAAAATCAAGGACACGCTTGGGCGCGAAGCTTGGGATGCGAGAACGAATCTCGATCAGAATACGTCGCAATACTGAGAATACCGACGACATGCGATTTGCAAGGTACCATGTCTCCAGATCGGTTTGCATGAAGTGGCGATCGTTTCGCTTTGTGTAATTGCTATCGCTTAACATGAAGTTTAGTCTGCGACGCAGATCTGCAGGGAGTGGCTCGTCTTCCGGCACAGTGCGGGAGAAGCGTCGCAAGGCCTTCGAAGACTCAACGTCGTCTGGAAACTGTGGTGGACGGATACGTCTCTGTCGTTCGCGCCATGTCTCCCGGCCCTCCAAATTCAACCAATCAACATCTTCCTCTCGCTCTTTCTCCTTCTGAGTTCGTTCGATCAGCTTGTCAAGGTCTTCGGCTGGAGAACGATACAGACTTGGGTGGAATAAATCTCCCTCTACATCATCTCCAACAAGCTGCTGAAAGTCCGAATGTTGCATTTCATCAAAGTTGCCAGGGTTAGACTGAAGAATTTTCTTCATTGTGTGCATGGTATCTTCTGAAATGTCATCCGGATCAGCGGGAGCTCCTGGTCGCAACTTGGGTGGCTCAAACGCATGCTTCCGCGTGTGTTCATGCGAGATTTGGCTGAAGGCTCGAGACGTAGCAGGACTGGCTCCTGTTCGCACCAAGGTCCGGCGTAACGCATGATCGAGGGAGTTGAACCGGGCCAGGCCTGAGGTGGAGGCAATGAGACGTGTACCGGATAACTGGATGTGATGGAGGAGTGCAGTGCCGTCCTTTAGGCTGGATTCTCTTGGTGTGGCCACGCCAGTGCGGATTCCTGCGCTGCAGAGGCTAGCGAAACCACAACTGCTGCTTCGTAGCGGCTGTTGTTGCAGCTTGAGGAATCGCACCAGTGCGTTGGACATTTGTGTCTGAGCTTATAAAACGCCGGGCAGAACGGCCTCTAAGCGTCTAAACAATGGAATGCGCCCCTAGCTGGCCTAGGTACCCGTCCACTCGTGCAGGATGCGACTCGTTCCGTACTCCCGTGATCAAGTTCAATGCGGAGAATGGGAAAAGAGGCTGGAACGGGGTCACACGAGGCTGGGTCGGAGGTCTAGAACATGAATAAGGGAAATGGTTGAAAACCTAAGTGAACCATCAAATCAGCATACGGTGCACTCGCGCGTAACCCTCCCACTTAAGTCCTATACATTGTTCCCTTCACGGCTTTCCGACAGTCCGAAATTCCACAGGCGTGTGGATGATTTCACGGATCACCTCCGCGTTTACGGGTACGAAAAAATTCAAGTCAACTTACACTGGTACTGAATAAACCGTCGATACACAGAGTTGCACACGTTTGTAACCAAGTTACCCAGATGCTCCAGAGCATTCTGCATAATATGACTTTTTAATTAGTCAGCAATCACATGTGGCTGTGGAGAAAAGGCCGCCCAAAAGATCGGTTCGAGGGCGGAAAAATCGGGTGAAACACCGTATACTCCAAGTCATAATTGAGGCTATTCCGGTAGGATGTTTAAGCAGTTATTCCGTGCGTTTGCTAAGCAAGCGGGTGGTAATGCCAAGTCCAATGCCATTTCCCGTGTTGTTCTCGTGCAACCCATCCAAAATCGCGCATTTTCCGCCGAGGCGAACAAATCTGCGACGCGTGAGCTGACGGTGCGTCAGGCTCTCAATGACGCCATGCGCGAGGAGCTTATTCGTGACCCCAACGTGTTCCTCATGGGTGAGGAAGTCGCCCAGTACGATGGTGCTTACAAGGTCTCCAAGGGTCTCTTCCAGGAGTTCGGCCCAGACCGTATCGTCGATACCCCGATCACCGAGATGGGCTTTACGGGCATGGCGGTGGGTGCTGCGATGGCTGGATTACGCCCTATTTGCGAGTTTATGACGTTTAACTTCTCGCTCCAGGCTATTGACCACATTGTCAACTCTGCTGCTAAGACCTACTACATGTCTGGTGGCCAGATTAATGTCCCTATCGTCTTCCGTGGCTGCAACGGTGCCGCTGCTGCCGTCGCTGCGCAGCACTCCCAGTGCTTTGCCGCTTGGTATGCCTCCGTCCCTGGCCTCAAGGTTGTCGCTCCCTATGACGCTGAGGATGCTAAGGGTCTCCTCAAGTCCGCTATCCGCGACGACAACCCTGTCGTCTGCCTCGAGTCGGAGCTCATGTATGGTGTCTCCTTCCCCGTTGGCGCCGAGTTCGACTCCAAGGACTTCTTGATCCCCATCGGCAAGGCCAAGATCATGCGCGAGGGTAAGGACGTCACCCTTGTTTCCTACTCCAAGGGTGTTCAGACCATTGTTAAGGCCGCTGATGAGCTTGCTAAGAAGGGCATCTCCTGTGAGGTTATCAACCTCCGCTCTATCCGACCTCTCGATGTCGAGACGATTGCTAAGTCTCTCGCTAAGACTGGTCGCCTCGTCACCTTGGAGGAGGCCTGGCCCCAGCACGGTGTTGGTGCTGAGATCATCGCGGCGCTGGCCGAAACGAACAGCTTCGACTATTTCGATGCTCCTCCGGTCCGCATCTCCACTGCAGACGTGCCCAACCCCTATGCTTTCAACCTCGAGGAGGCATGGTACCCCCAGGTTTCCAACGTTATCAATGCAGTGAATAAGGTCCTCGCTCGACCCTATAAGAAGTAAATTAGGTATTCGTATGAGGAGCGTCCCTCACCTCAATAAGAGAAAGGATGATTAAGTGGCACACTCGTATAGGATATGACGAGGAGCAAGGTATTTTAGCGCTTGTGGTGAATACCGCCAAACGAGGACTCCGAGGGAAGGATAGGAAACTCGAGGACATCTGCAAACGATCGACTTAACTACCTCCCTCTCTCATTTATTCTCAACATGACCAAAACATCGAATTATCTTCCTCATCCTAAGCTTCAGAACACTGTATTGATCATCAAGGAGTAGGAGCATCCGTACTGGCCGCGCTGCGCCTGCATGTTCTTGCTCGTCTCGTCTCGTCTCGTCTCGTCTCGTCTCGTTTTGTTCCACTTCGCTTCGCTTTGCTGTACTACCTGCTTGCGTTAGGAGGTCCTGTGCTGTATGTTTGGCCTGTACTCCACCAAGATAGTAACACTCTTGTTAATGTACGCGGGTTTGGGACTCTGATAAGTTGCAAGTATCACAGCAACGACCAGCAAGCATGTGTGATGAAAACTGGGTGACTTGCGAATGTATACAACTTGGGCGTGATGGTCTGCACGCACTACATGCTTAAGCAAGCACGACAGGTTTAGAGAAAGTTGCCTTGTTTATGCACGGTTTCAGGTAGCTGTTACCAATATGAATCGTTTCTTATAATATTACCCCCCTCAATAATGACTTAACTTTTCGTCGCGATAAATAAATGCAAATCTTTGCGTTGAGTCGAAGCTTGTTAGGAGACTTGTTGCTGCTTGTAGTGCGATTCTATGATAGCGTAACTTTGAACTAGAGTCTGCAGCCTTGATCTGGCAAGTCATCGGACGTAACGTTTATCCCACCATGCTACGTTTACGACCACGTTGACGAACTTCGTTTAGCCTCGTCATGACCTTGTTGCCCAGCACGTTGCAGTTTTTGTAGGTGTTGTAGATGACATGAAGGAAGAGTTCGGAATGAAGGTGCGTCGTTTGGATTGCGCGCTCCATGACATACAGATCCACGGCTCGGTCCTCGACAAGATCGGACTGGAAGGAGAGACCCAAATCAAGCAATGCAACCTTGGTGGGCATCACCATGGGCTTCAGGTGAGCATGCACTTGTGATTTCATTTCCTCAAGCTTTTCTTCCTCTCCACTACTGCTAGTGCTTGAATGTGACGAGGATTGCGTCGATGCTGACGCTTGGCGGCTAGCACGCAGTGACTCATTCTGTGCAGCCATAATAGCTGCCTTCTCCGCGGACTCTAGAACGTGCTTCTCCAACTCGCTCGCGGCGGCTGCCGTGGCGGCGGCGGGAAGAGTCTCCTGAAAGCTGCTTTCAGGGAGGAGCATGTTAGAAGTGGTCAGGTCGCCGTGCATGATGCGCTGCGAGTGTAGGTTCGAGATCGCACGACCTACCAGCACGCCCAAGTTCTCCATCAAGATCTGATTCTCCGGAGTGCGCAAATCACCCAGGCTGGCGATGTAGTCACGCACCGTTTGGCCCTTGATCTCCTCCATGAAGATGATAAAGTTGTCCTTATCATAGCCGTACACCTCTGGGACGAGGACGTCCTTCGATTTGCATCGCTCAAGTGCCTTCAGCTCGGAGTTGAGCTGCCGTCTGCGAATTCTCTCATCAAGCTCCTTGATTCGGTACTTCTTTTCGAAGCGTTCCTTGGCTAGGCAGGTCTTACCGCGATAGACTGTGCGATATAATCGCTAGAAGGGAAGAGAGCGAATACGACTGTGAGATTGGATCAGGCGCAGGGTCGCTGCAAGCTAGGGAACGAGAGTCTAGACGTACCGCTTCAGCACCTTGTCTCAACAAGACTTGGTTTTTGTCAATATAAGGGCAGACTACCTGAGGTAGCTCATGCTTAGCCTCTTCAGACATGTTTATAGGATTGTTCTCGAGCGAATTATGCGATTTTTCGACCTACAACACTCGCCACACTTCCGTTACAAGGAGCACCTCAAAGTGGACTTGAAGCCTTTCTTTTCTTTGAAACACGTCCGAAAACGCGGCTCCTCAGGCGTGCAGGCTCGGACACACTCGCTAAATGAAGTTTTTACCCTTTCCGGGTACGTGTTTATGGCATTCTATCTTCCTTGGTACCGCGTCTCCAGCGGAAATCGTGAAAAATCCCCACAGCTCAAGAACTTCTGAGGTTTGCTCATGTCAGACTCACCCTGCTCCCTCACTCCCAGCGCTGGACAAGGCCAGCACCACGCTCGAAGGTATTGACCTTGGCGATATCATTCTCACTGGCAAGCTTGAGGCCTATTCATGTACGTAGACACGCAATCTGACTGAAATACGAGCAACTGAGAAAGGCATGTGCCAAGATACTTGGCTAACCTGTGTCCATTTCGTGTTGATTGTACTTGTATGCTACTCTAGGCAAGCGCGCTGGTGAAGATAAGAAGCTCCAGAAGATGATTCAACAACAGATTCAAGACGATATAGAAGCTCGGACGAAACGAGGCCAGAGTCTCGAAACCCCAATGGGCAGGATTGATAACCCTCAGACGCAGCGCTTGCTGACATTCATGATTACGACGCTTAATGCGAGCTTCCCTGAATACGACTTCTCCTCGCTTACGGCGGACTGCTTTGAGAAGTTTGCGCACAGGAATGCAGCCATTGACCAGATCAACATGAAGGTTCTCAAGCCCGTCAGCAACATCGTGCCAGGGTTCCAGGACGAGGTTTGGCAGGCCATGGCAGAAGCCATTGATCCCGCTCGCTGCGAAGTGCTCTCCCTCGTGGTGGACCCCGATGTCATGATCTTTGCGATGAACAAGCTGTGGACAGACTGTATCTTTTTTTACAACCCCAGTCTCAAGCGCATTCTGCTCTTCTTCTGTGCTGCACGATCCAAGCTGTCACCACCCTCCGGTGCCGTTGCAAGCATGCGAGTGGATGATGAAGACACAGACTCAGAGCACCACCACCACCATCATCATCACCACCACCACAACTCGGCAGAAGAGTTCTCGTGCAGGTACCATGGCGAGGAACAGTTCGACGTGATGGAAGAAGAGAGTGAGTTCGGCGATCTCACCGATGCTGGAGATGATGATGAAGATCTGGGTATTGGAGGTACGGGTTCGGCAGCACTCGATCCTTCGGATTTCGCGGGCTCTCGTCTCCCACGCAGTCGCAGTTTGGCGGCAGGTTCTGCCTCGGCCGTGGCTCAGCGGGGCGGTGGAGCAATCGTCGATGTTACCATGCTCGATTGGGACGATGCGGATGCACATCGTACGGTGTTGTTCCTCCCTGATCTCCCGCATCTCGCCCCAACCTTTGTCCCGCGAACAAGCACCACTGGGGCCTCTGGCTCTGCTTCGTTGGGATCGACACCTGCAACCGTTGCCGTGTCGCCCAAGCTGCTGGGCCAGGCGAGTGGTACCAGCCTGACTATGACGACCACCGGCAGTGTCAGCAGCACGGGTGGTTCAGGGACTGGCTCCGGGCTGCTTACTGGAATCCCAGGCAATCCGCAACGAATGCCACCACTGGCTCTGGCAGCACAGGCTTCGCTCTCACGCATTCGCCCGATCAACCCAGTTGCAGCCGATCGATGGCCCAAGCGCATTGAAATTGATGATGAAATCAAGTCCCCGCACACATTCTCGCAACGTTTCGCATCTAACCTCGCTACCCAGCCATCGAACGACAGTGTCTTGCCTGCTTCGGCGATTTCGTCATCTGCCAGTGGTGAAAGTATGGGAGACCAACCGACATCTAAGCAAACAACGCGACAGCAGCAGTCTCAGATCACGTCCGGTGCCGTCGCCTTCCCATTGCCTCCCAAACAATGAATAACTTTACTTAAGCCATATGTACTCCGATCTGACTCACCGATTCATCTCTTAATGTTATGCTCAAGTGTACGATCCTCCCCACGCATTCAAGTGTAATGCTAATGTATGACGACGTAGTATTGCGTATACTCTGACTTACCCTTGCTATGGTTTTTTCACTTCCCTCAATGTGTAGTTTATGTAACTGTTGGTTTGTTCTTGAAGGTTAGAATAGAAAAGAGTATTTCCCCGTGATTATTTTTCTTCGCAAATTGCCTAGGTTGGATTGGAGAACCGTACGATTACTGATTCATCTGTGACTAACTGCCACGAATGCGACTGCTCACCTGCTCGTGCGAGGGTGGAACTCCATCCACCCGTGAGGGAGCGAGGCGGAAACAATTCGCTTGTTTTGGTTCAATTTCAGTGATCACAACTTGACTGGTGTGGGCTGTGTCTCGTCTCCTTCTCTTTGTTTCATTGCATTACTGGTGTCGGTACTAAGTTGCAAACTGAGTAGGACAACCATGTCAAGTTCTGATGACTCGAGCGAGTCCAAATTCACGAACTACGCGAAACTACCTCTGAAGGAATATGATCCTCGAGATTATATTCAGTTGATTGAGAACCTCGGGTCGAAGCTACTCACCTGTAATGACCTGGACGAGATTGTTTCGCATGCTGAGACAATTGCTCGGAGTGAAAACCCACACGCAACGATCCAAACCTACGTTGAGATGATATTGAGCTCGCGAGTGAAATCCAACGAAGAAGAGAAGAAGAAGGAGTCTTCTGGTTCTTATTCTTCCTCGCTGGATACCTTGGTCGTGACTGCAGCAAGCAATGCGATTACTATTTTGAACTACGGCAATATCTTGAACTTGTTCAAGTTTGTTATGTCTCAGGTCAACGACTGGAGTTACTGCAGGTTCCCCGATGCAGATCTCAGTTGTGCCGTCCTCGATCAGTGTCGGTTTGACCACGCCGATCTCTCTCGCGTGATGTTATTTAATGCTAGCTTGGGCGAGGGTACTAGCTTAGGCGCGGCTAAACTGACTAACGCTCGGCTTCATCCACAGCATCATCCGCTTAACGACCTGCTGATGGGCCCGATCACGCGTCGCTTGAGTGATGCCTTTCTTGAAATCGCTCCCATGACGTGCTGGTTGTCGAGCGACGGTACGTTGTTGCTGAGAGAGGCTCTAGCGACAATCACAGACGGCGCGAATCCGTATCAACGTGATTATGACCTTGTACGCCTTCCTGAAGGACAAATTCTATCAACCTTCCCGATCGAGAGGTTATTTACCGTCGCCATGTCTCCTGATGGCCAATTCATCGTGTGTGGCACTTCCAAGCAGACTTTGGTGTTCTATGAGATTGCGACGGGGACTATCCAGACGGTTCAAGTGCCGTTCCAGGGTCCAGCGGAATTTGAAGTGCTGCCCGCCGGCATCTGCGCCGACATTCGCACAATTGTCTTCAGCAACAACAGCAGCAATAGCGCGGCTGATGGGGGTTTTCTTATGGCGACTGTGGCTGTGGAGCAGGGCACAAGCGGTTATCACGGTCGTTGCGAGTGCTGTAGCTCATGGCAGAACGAGCGCCCCACCGTTTCGTGTCTGACGGTTTGGAAGAATAATGGACGTACACCCTATTGGTTTATCCCCTTGCAAGGAACTATGGGTAGCGTCACGTTTTCTTCCGACTCGACACTCCTCGCTGTGGCCACCAATGAGGGTCTCATGTGCTGGGATATGTTCACGCGGACCCGTCTGTGTGAGTTGCAGGAGCTAGATACGGATTATTGTATTAGCTTTTGGCCGAACTCTCATGTCTTGACCTTTGACTGGGCTTGGGGTACTGCTTGTGAGTCGACTGTGAAACTCCTTGACATGGGACAGTACATGGCTGCCACTACCACTACTACTGCTACAACACCTGAGGATGGATCGACTACAGCTGCAAGAGCTTCACGCCGGCGCCTGGGACCACTGCCACCCTCAATCCAGAGTACAGCGCGTGTGACAGCGTCGGAGCTGATCCGACTGATCCAATCCTCGCGTGGATGTTTCGACGAGGTCGTGTGGAGGTTGCCCATCGCCGGTTCTCAGGTCGAATTGGCCACGAATGAAGTTGACATCTGGCGTTTGTTCAGGAAGAGGGAGGTGACGCTGCCCTACCCTGACGGGCTCGTCCTCGAACTCGAGTGCAGCCGAGATACCTCCCAGTACTTCCTGTGTAAGTATCGCAATCAGGAGGCCCTCGTGCTGCAGAGGTCGGAGCTTGAGTCGCTGCTGGAGTGGTCCTACCGGGTGCATGGTCACGTGAGCCGAATCAGGCAAGGGAAGGCAGTGGAGCGGGCCACCGCCTGAGTCCTCGATTCAGCGGTACATTACCGGATCAGCGTGCACCCACACGAGTCCCCATAAAGTCACCCCTCAGGAGTGGCCTCTCTATTTCACCGTCTCATGATATAAATGTAATCACCTGCAGCATGCCCAAGTGATAAGCCAAGCTTGACATGAACAACAGCATCATACGTCACAGCTGAGTGATGATCAGCTTCGTGCCGCCATCCAGCAGTCAACAATCAGTCAACAATCGGCCAACGAGCAAAGCTGGTGGTAAATGACCACTTCAATGCTTGAAATCGGGAGGCAACATCACATGCGGCGAGAACAGGCGCTACCTACTGCAGCCCATAGAAGGCTGATACAAAGCCGACCAAGAATTTCAGCCGTCAACTGAGTGAAAACCGGATGTTGTAGCGTCGAAGAGGTTACCCGCTATGGAATCACACCCATACCTTCCTCCATGACCATCCGAATGCACACTGATACAGAACCACTCTCCGGAGAGTCAAGGTCGTAAGAGGCAAGAAGTCAAGAACGATGAGAAATTGGAGGGGGAAAGAGCAACAGGATAAAGATGATCCCTCCCTGTACACCTGAAGTTGTCCCGCCTGTAGTTGTCCCACCTGTCAATGCAGTGACCCCACGCGGTTCTATTGAATAGGGGGTGACCATTGGGGTAATCCGGATTTTACATGACCCAAGTCGCAGAATTTTGCGAGTTACGGTGACTTTTCTAATAAATTGATCACAACTTGCGTAGTCCTGTATTGCCGCATCTATAGCGTTTTCACTTGAAGAAAATTAATGATTGCATACTACTCCACTGCCTCTATGTAGAACCTCAAGAATAGTCCGAGCTGAGCTCGTTTTCAGGTTAAATCTGGATCGGAACTCGTGAGGATGCCTCATACTAGAGCATTCAACTTCAGGCTCCTGGATGGACCTCCATTGTCCGAGGTGCAAGATCCCGATGCGAGACAAAGCATCATCATTGCGTACATATTAGAACGCGAGAATTTCAGCCGGAACCAAAAGGTGTATTACCGACAACGCCATCAGTTTAATCACTCTACTTACGACGTGCTGGGATGGTCACATTGAACCCGCCGAGGGACTTGCTCGCACCTGCAGGGCCGCTTTCGACGACACCTACTTGCCCTGGCAGCGCAAAAGAGAAAGTATCGGATTCTGAATGCCGACCAGACTGATGTCTACGTATTGAAAGATGATGGCGAGATGATCATTGGGAGAGGCACTCCTGGATATGTGAGGATTGAGGGTCCCATCCCAGACTTACATTTACAGTCATAAGGACTGTATCTGATGACGGTCAAATGCTCTCACCCTGGATCATTGCGAAACAGGACGGAGTCACTGCAAGATCAATGTCCTTCGATACACTAGTCGCAGCAAGCAAGAAATTCGTTGAGCTTGCATGTCAGGGTGATGTCAGGACATTGGAAACATTCGATATCGTTTAATATGTGCATATGACTGCGCTACTGTTTGATATCACATAGTGTTTCACTATCCCCCCTCATTCCGTAAATTGTATTGATCTCCCATTGTTTTGGGAGTTGGGTAAGGTTTTTGGAGGTTTCCACATTGGTTTGAAAGAGGAATGTCTCCTCACTTTTCCTGCCTGGGTTTAGGGGATGCATACTCTGTGATAAACTCTCGCACTAAGAATCAGGGGAGAAACACTCTGCATGCTTTGATCGTGCCAAAGAGGAGGAGTCTCCATACCTGGCCTGGTTCTATGTCTGGTCGGCATTTTGTATTTGGCCTGATACGGCTAAATCCGGCTAAACCAGGTCAGGGTGGAAACAAAAAGCGGGCGAAAAGAGGGCGAAAAGAAAGCAGGTAGCCGTGCCGGGATTTGAACCCGGGACCTCTCCCGTGTGAAGGGAACGTGATGCACCAGCTACACCACACGACTGTAAATTTGAATTTAGCCTAGCCACGGAAGGGATGGACCCAGTGAGAGTGAGTGAGAGTGTGAAGGAACGTGATGCACCAGCTACACCACA